>Ga0224527_1000479_pt1 | contig 26096 bp, 20 predicted proteins | sample CBST0metaG_FD_179882 | JGI IMG/M metagenome (GOLD analysis project Ga0224527, IMG submission 179882) | Peat soil microbial communities from Stordalen Mire, Sweden - C.B.S.T0 | ecosystem: Environmental > Terrestrial > Soil > Wetlands > Peat | place: Sweden: Norrbotten County, Stordalen Mire... | reverse complement strand
GATGGTGTTGTTGTAGTATTTTGCGTTGATTGAGCATGCGCTGGAGGTGCAGCTGCCGCCCGTTTCCGCCTGGAATCCAATCGGGGTATTGTTCACGGTGTTGCCGACGTAAGTGAGGGTGGAGGCGGTCACTCCGCTGTATCCTGTGTTTTCTGTGTAGAATGCAGCGGTCCCGCTGCCGCATCCCGGGCAGGTGACAACGTTATTGGTAATCTGTGCTCCCACCGGCCCTTTCAGGTCAATGCACATGTGGTTGCAGTAAGGAGCGATCGTACCCACAATGTTGCCGCTCACAATTGGTCCGCCCTTGTCGTAGTGGACTTGAAGGCAGTTATGTCCACCACAGTGGTCAATCGTGTTGTTCAGGAACTGGACACCGGTGGTGAGCTGGGCGTCGAGCTGGTTCACGTAGCCACCCGGGTCGGAGGCGGGAGTGCTGCCGCAGGTGGTGCAGGCTGCAGCGCCGTCATGATGGATGTAGGAGTTCTTCACCACGATTCCAACTCCGTTTGTGCCTGTGCCGGAATAAGCCTGGAAGGTGATTCCCTGCATGTAGGCGTTACGGCATTCGATTCCACTCACAGTGATCCACTTGAAAGTGGTGTTGATGGCGTCAATGCAGTAGTTTCGCCCCTTGGACGAGCTGGTCTGTCCGCCATCAATCACAGGCATGGCTCCGGAACCGTAAGCGCCAATCGTGATGGGCGAACCGTTGCTGCCGCTCATGTTCGTGATGTCAAGTTGTTCGGACCATACGCCGCCTGCTTGAAACAGGACGCTATTGCCTGGCTTCAAACTCGACTGGAAGCTCTGCACCTTGGCAATCGTCTTCCATGGAGCGCTTGAGCTAGTTCCAGCATTGGAATCGTTGCCCGTAGGAGATACGTAGTAGCAGGTCCCAGTGCACGTGCCCGATGTGGAAACAGCGACGGATGCAGAGTCAATATCTGGTATTCTGCCACTGGCGATTGCGCTCGAAACTACATAGGCGGAGATGATCGCGATCACCGCTGCAGCGTAACTGGTGTGCCACCTCATTTTGCGGACGGGGCATTGTGAGTGACCGCTTGCTCGGCCGCGTGCGCGAAGTCGCCATCACAGGCGTAGCGAACTGGCGCATTGTGGACATGTATGCGCAGATTGGGCAAATTGTCTCCGACTTCAATGCTGCCGGTAATATTCAAATGGCCATTCCGTGTGAACTCGAATTCGTTGAACGCTGCTGATCTGCGTTTGCGGAACCACGATACAGTCTCACGTGCGTTCGTTAGCCAGGCCCCTCTTCGATTTAGCTCGCCGATCAGATCAATATAGAAATCCTTCCACAATCTTTCGGGCGCGATACTTCGGTCATGCCAATTTATGGTAACGACGCCGCCGTTTTGGACGGCGTGGTCCAGAATTATGCGGACCAGATTGGAGGCCTCGGCGGAAGAGAGGTCTTGGCGCCCGGGTGAAAATAGTGCCGTGTCCATTATGTGCAATGGCAATTCAAGTAATCGGGTTACACCCAGAGGCTTGTACACCTGAGATGTGCCTGCGCGATATCCTACCGCCTCGTTATAGCCGACGGTGGAATCGTAATCGAATCCGGCTCTGTCCAACACAGAGGAGGAATTCTTGTCGAAATAAAGCCAGTGCATACGAATGCCAGTCTCTTGCGCCCCAGTGATCCGGTGTATCTCCGCTAGCTCCTCGCGCGCCTTGGAAGAGTCGTTCCAGGCATCGATCCCGTGTAAGCCGATCTCATTGCCATTACTGCTCAGTTGCCCAATCTCGGATGCGATATCGGCGGCACCGTAGGCGGAAGCTCGCATGGCTGGGGCAGAGCCCTGTATCCCGGCACCCGGGCGGCGCTTAAATGGGATCACGAAAAACGATGAACGCGACCCGCCTTCCAGCAAATTGTATGTTGCCAAGTCATTCCAGAAGTCCTTGGCAAGCCCCATGTAGACAAATGGCAACTTAAAAGCAGCCGCCCAGTTCGCAAAGACTGACCGGACCGAGGCGCGTCCCCGCGCGAGAGCGAGTAACGAACCGATTGTCGCTCGATAGAGAAACCCAAACATCGTATGGTCAAACCTGTGCAGACGGATGGAGGGATGGTCAACATCGTGAGTCAAGCACGCGATGAAATTGTAGCCTTCAGGAACTGGAGGAATTTCGACCAGAGGAATCCCCTTGTCCACAATAATGCTGCGCAAGAGTGAGATGTGGCAGTCGAGCGTTGGAACGGGGGCGTTCGCGGGTGGTTGCCAGTCCGTAAGAAGGGCAGATATCTCTTCGAGAATGTTGTAGCCGATTCGAACTAGCTTACTTCCATCAGCCTGTGCGGCCTCGTAAGCCGCTCCACGACCGGATTGCTCCTCGATCAAAACTGAGAGCGGGTCGGGAGCAAATGTCACGCATCCCTTGTAGATAGGAATTCGCATCTCCTTCGCCAACAGTACGCTCGTCCCATTCACTCGCGAACCGATAGGTTGGTCTTTGGAAATGTCCAACGGCAATTCGTGGCTGCCATATACGATTACCAACCGCGCAGCGCGGGTTTCGACTGGAACTTCGTTTACGCAGAGCAGTACTTCGTAGTCCCTATCATTGCGATAGAACTCCCACGGTGTCTTAAACAGTTCGAAAAACTCTCGAACCGCGGCGTGTTGCGCGTGATTTGCGATTACCCCAATCATTCGTATTGAACCGTAGAACGCTATGTAGTGGAAGTTATAGGTGTTACGGGACGAGGCATCAGAGAGCACTCTTTTGATTTGTCGAGCTGAGCTGTATTGCCAGTTGGTGTCCATGAATATTCAAGCCGCTCACCGTTCAAGCGCGCATACGCCAACTGGGCTCGTTCATTATCCTCGCCTTCGATTTTCCATTCGCCGTCTTGGCGGACGATTTTCATCTGTGCGCGATTTCTCCACCACCTGTCAACATCGCATGGAAGCGCTATCCAAATCTCACCGGCAGAGCGGAGTTTCTCGATGTGTTGCAGAAGCTCAAAATAAAGCTTGCGAGTTTTTGGTTCAATGACGTAGTCCGGGTGGATGTTGAAAGTTGCTATGCCGTGATTTTCAGCGATTATGTGTAACTGCTGCCGCCACAAAGTCGTTGAGTAATCGCCGAGGATATGAAACAGCGAATAGTCCTGGGTGGTGGTCAACGGAATTTCAACGAGTTTTCCCAGGAAATAAGGCATCACCGTGCAACAGCCACCTCGCTGTGGATCCATGCGCGCAGTGTTTGGCACCGACATTTCATAGGAGAACTCAAGTGTTGCACACCAATCAAGGTTCCTGTACAAAGCCCCAGAACGAAAGCCACGAGCGCCAAAATCGCGTCCATATTGATTGATTCGTCGCGCCTTCTCGGGGAACGTGTCCTGGTCGACAAACAGCTTTCCATCGTGATTGAGGTCGTGGACATTCACCTCAAAACCTCGTGACTTGATGCCGTCAAGGAACTCTGAACTGAGCGAGTACCGCTCCTCAGGAATGAGTTGAAAAGAACTCTTAATTCCAAAGCTGTCGTCCAGATCCATTAGCGCGGAACAATGGTCGCGTCCCTTCTTCGTTTCCACGTCGTGCGTCACGGCAACGCAACTCGACTTGCCGTGGGGCCAGAACCAGATGAAAGGAATCTCCTCTCCATTCGCCTGCACACACAGGCGGAGCAACGTCGCATGCAACTGTTCGACGGTGCAGTCAACCGGCCAGTGTGGGAAGGCAATCGAATCCCATCCTCGAATCCTTAGCCTCTGAAGGTGGCGACGAACACTCACACCCAGAAGGGGACGCACACGATAATAGAGATTTCTCGCGAGAGCGCTACCGAGAAACCAAGAAATTCGGGGGGTACCGCCGTAGCGCTCGGTGCGGAGGAGATCTACGACTTCGCCTGGGTCGAACGGCAACTCTACGTTTCCTGGAAGTACGACGGCGGTTTGCAGGACGTCCAAAAGCCCATTAGTAACAGTAGGTCCGGGTGTCCCTTTGGCGAGTCGTCCAAAGCAGACCACGTCAGGTCCAAACTCAAAGAAGCCGCGCTCAGGCGACAATGCGCCGACCTGGCGAAGGCAGCCAGTAAATCCTTCCGGACAACGATAATAGTCAACGAGGGTTCGATTCATGGGCCCGAATGGGAATGCACAAAGGCACTAACTTGCTGCGCAGGGACTAGCGATGATATCTGAGGCGCTATAGTCAGCGCGACAGGGCTGCCGGGGATTCGCAGTATGAACTGCAGAAGCCGGATTTCTGTGGAGAGCGTTGTTGTTTCTCAGCCAACGTGTTTATAGAGTAGAGCCCCCGCAGCTAGTGACCAGGCATTAGGGATTCGCGAGAACACCTGTTTGGCCAATTCAATTTTCCAGGTGTCTTGACCTTGCACAATTGGGGCTTCGGAGTATCTCCAGTAGCGCAAGGGCGTACGGTCTGCTCCGAGGCGATCTTTGAATTTGATAAGTCCGGGATTGTTAATATCAGTGCGTCCCAAGTCGAGTTCGGCGAGCCCTTCCTGCTTTGCACGCTGAATCATCTTCCAAAAGAGAAATTGCAGTGGTCCGAGATTGCTGTAGGCTTTGTCTGAGCAGATATACTTGCAAACTAGAGTTTGTCGGAACTTCATAGTCAGAACGCTTGCGACAGGCCTACTGTCCTTCGTGACGACGTGAACGTTTAACTTGTCCTTCATGCAGTCCGCCAGATTGCGGAACCACGATAGGGGCTGTGGTGGTAATCCGTGCCGGGTACGCGTGATTATCTGCAACTTGTAAAATGCCCGGAGATTGTCCGTAGAATTGCTGGCTGCATACTCCAAGCGCTCGCGCTCTGCTCGTCTTATCTTTCGCTGCGTGCAGCTTTTATGAAACTGCGCGAATAGCTTGTCGCAATCTTTTTCGATGTCCAACCTGTGAAGGCAGAAGCTCTCCGATTGCTGCATGACGGCTGGCAGCCCGGGAGGCTCGCACAGCGGCCTGAGCTCAATGTAGTTGTACCTGCCCTGAAAGACCTCGCGTCTGAGGAAAGATATTGTCTGCGAGAGCTCCTCCGCGCCTGCGGTCAATGGTTCACAGTGGTCAGAGAATGGGAGCGAGACCAGGCGATGTCCCGTTAGCCAGCTCTTCACCGAACACACCAAAAGCCCCCCAGTCAACTCAAGCGATGGACCCGCCCAGTTGAAAACCATGGGCTCATAGCGATATGTTCTCTTTAGAGCCTCCAGCCACTCCACCGAGTGAAACAAGGTGGCGGCTGGATGTTGCTGGACCAGTTGATTCCATCGGTGGTCCTGCAATGGATTAATGATGTGCATTGGATACCTAATGAACCAAGTTCTCAACCGTTGAAACTCAAGAGCTTATCAACCAGACTTACGAGAGCGTGCTTTTCTTGCTTCCACGAATGTGCACGGTATACCTGTTGGCCCCGTTCTGTCACGCTTAGGACCTCTTTAGGGTGTGATGCGACGAAAGCTATTTGCTTTGCCAGGTCGCTTGCGCTTCCAACCTCAAAGAAAAAGATCGAGTCTTGCGGAAAATAGTCCTGAATTCCTGGTGTGCGCGGAACGATCACCGGCCTGCCTAATGAGAGATACTCGAATATTCGAGTTGGAGTGTTAATGTCAGCAAACGCACTCCGCTGATTCGGGATAAGGCCAACGTCACAAGCATTGATGCCTTTAACAATATTTTCAAGCGGTTGCTGTCCCTTGTAGAGCACGCAGTCCTGCAAGCCCAAATCACGCACTGATCCCATTACTTGTTCCAGAAAAGGTGTGGCCTTGCCATAGATATGTAATTGAGCCTTAAGTGGCAGCTTCGAGCGAATGCTCGCGAACGCCTCTACCGCGAGATCAGCGCCATTTCGCTCGACGAGCGAGCCGTGATACATGAGTACAAACGGCCGATCAGCCTTGTTACCAAGAACCATGCTCTGCTGTGCCGACCGATAATGGAAGATGTTTTCATCCGGTGTATTCATGACCACTGAGAGCTTTTCCGACGGACAGCTTCGGGCTCCGAAAATGCGCTTGCATGCAATGTTGGGAGTCAATACCTGATCTGCACGCTTCAAACTCCACTTTTCGAGCCATTTGATAAGCCTGAGGCGCTTGCTTGTCGGCGGGGAGTTGAAGATTGTGGCCATCAATTCGGGCATTGGATCGTGTTGGTCGAGAATGACTTTTGCCCCCAGCATTTTTGGGAACAAGGCGCTCACAACCAGAATGTCCGGCATGTTGTTCACGTAAATCAAGTCGTAACGGTGGCGCAGCGAGCGCGCTGCCAGAATTGCCGCTGAGGCCAGAATGAACGCCGAGTACTCATAAGCGTAAGCGAACAGTCCGCCGCGGCGGCGAGTAATCGGAATGCGAAAGATATTCATTCCATTGCTCTTCTCGCGCCAGGGTGCCTTTCCGTCGGTAAGGCAAATGAAATCAACGCTCATTCCTTGCTGAACCAGTGCTTCGGCTGCGCGGCGGGGCCGGGGGTCCCATGGATATGACGACAGAACTACTAGGCCCACGCGTTTTCCAGCGAGATGCTTGTAATCTGACACTTCCGCAGGGGCGGTGAATGCATCTTGCGAATAGGATGCATCCCTCTCCTCCACAGAGCCGGTGGCGCTGGTGTTATTGGCAAAACTCATATCATTGAGCGGTATTGACATAGACGATCAAGTCATCCTTGATGCCGACTGAAACTATGAACGGTTCGCAGTCGGGGAGTTCGACTCAGACCATTTCTGATCGGGCCGCGATACCAGCTTTATTTGTTTCTTCTGACGATTGCTTCTTGGCTTCGCGCCGAATCTTCTCTAGGTTCGTGGCTTTGATCGCTTGAAGAAGAGGGGACGCATCGACCTTGGAGAGAATCGCAATATTAGGCATCACGCAGTGTCCGCCGATAACTCCTGGAAAGTACTTGACCGGAGGCAGGAAGTTGATGCCTTCAAACAGAGAGATGACCTCATCGTAGTCTGCACCTACTCGGTCGCAATAACGTTCGAGTTCCTGTGCGAACGAAATCAACACCCCAAAGTAAGTAGTTTCAGAGAGCTTGCCCAGCTCGGTCGCTTCCGGGGATGAAAGTACCTTTGTCTTCAATCCGCATGCCGCGAAGTGTTCAGCCGCAGCATGACCCGCTGCAGGGGTGAGCGGACCGACAAACTTAGTGTAACGAAGCATGTCGTCCTGCATATGGGCGTGCTTTCCGCGCACAGGACTATGCACTACAGCAGCGGACGCCAACCCGGCTATCTTGCGCGTGGTCCCGACTCCGACCGTGCTATTGATGATCGTCAGGGAAGGCTTAATGCGCTCAACGTACCGAACCGTTTCCCCAACGAAGTCCCCGATCTCATAGGGGTAACAGATGTGCATTACATCCACATGCTCAATTGGCTCGGAGGGAAGTGCGATGTCAATTCCAATAGCACGATGATGCGCGGATAGGATGGACAGCAGAGGTTTCCCCACCTCCCCAAGCCCAATCACCAATGTCGTTGCTTTGTCTTTCACGTATCCTCCTGTGACTGAATCCAGTCTGACGAATGTTGCCACAGCGCTAACCGCGCCTCATCACGCTACGGCTGCGTCCGCGCGGAGCCTGAAGTCCATGACGGCTTTTACCACACGCATCTGATCTGCTTCAATGATTGAGGGAAACATCGGAAGTGACAGAATGCGTTCCGCCGCCCATTCTGAAACAGGGAGGGCATTACGCGTCAGATGCATTTCCGCGTATGCGTCCTGCAAGTGCAGCGGAATCGGATAGTGAATACCGGTTCCGATGTGGGCTGAGGCCAGATTCTGCTGCATTGCGCTCCGATCATCTACCTGAATGACATAGAGGTGATGCACCGCCTTCGACCAAGATGGCTCAAAGGGGATCATGTCTGCGGCCCCGGAAGCCGTGAACATCTCGTTGTATCGCTTTGCTGCTGAGACACGCGCCGCGTTCCATTCTGCGAGATGAGCTAGTTTCACATGCAGGAGACCAGCCTGAATTGCGTCCAGGCGCCCATTGTATCCCTCTATTGCGTGAAAATATTTCTTAGACTGGCCGTGATCGCGGAGCGTTCTCACTTTTGCAGCCAGCGCTTCGTTATTTGTGGTTACCGCGCCGGCCTCTCCGCAAGCCCCGAGGTTCTTGCCGGGATAAAAGCTGAACGCTGCGGCATCACCCATGGTTCCCACAGTTCGCCAAGTATTGGTCTTGCGTGAAAAGTACTGGGCTCCATGTGCCTGGCATGCATCCTCGATCACCTTCAGTCGGAAGCGAGTCGCTAATTCCAGAATCGCATCCATATCAGCCGACTGACCGTAAAGATGGACAGGAACAACCGCCGTAACAGGTTTTTTGCTGGACCTCGTTAGTACAGTCCCGGTGACTCCATCAATCTCGCAATGATTCTCCAGAAACTCCCGCAGTTTCTCGGAATCCATGTTGTATGTGCGGGCGTCAACATCGACGAACACTGGGCTAGCCCCAGCCTGCGAAATGGCTTCCGTAGTTGCGATGAATGTGTTCGCGACAGTAATTACCGCGTCTCCGGTCTTGACGCCCGCCGCCATCAACGCAAACCGGAGAGCATCTGTTCCGCTGCCTACGCCGATACAACAGTCACTGCTGCAGAAACTCGCAAACGCCTTTTCGAACTTCTCCACCATCGGGCCGCCGATGAAGCCAGCAGTGGACAACGCGGCCTTGAATACCGCTGTGAGTTCATCTTCCAACTCCAGATGAACGGCAACAAGATCTTGGAACGGAACTCCCTGCTTTGTCTGAGATATATTCATTTGCTTGCTCCCGCTTGCTCCTTGATGGTTCGTAATATTCGCGCCGGATTTCCCGCCACTATACTGTTGGGTGGCACATCGTGGGTCACCACGCTGCCTGCTCCGACAATGGCTTTCTCGCCGATTACGACGTTGGACAAAATGGTTGCTCCCGATCCAATCGAAGCCCCCGCCATTACCCTGGTTGGTTCGACTTTCCAATCGGCTTCGGTCTGCAATTGGCCGCCGACGATTGTTGCCCTGGGGTACGAGTCATTGATGAACACCACGCCGTGGCCAACGAAGACCTTGTCCTCGATAGTCACGCCTTCACAGACGAAGGTATGGCTCGAGATTTTGCAATTGTCTCCGATGCGCGCGTTCTTCTGAACTTCCACGAATGCACCGATTTTGGAATTCGCACCGATTTCGCAGCCGTACAGATTGATGAACTTGCCGAGGACGACATTGCTACCAAGCTTGACGTCGGAAGCGATGCATTGAGAGTCACTCATGCGGCCATACCTCCCTCCAGTGCTTTGTCTGCACACAGGGCTGGCCCGGCGGTACTCAGGGTCCCGGTTCGTGAGAGCAGAATGGCGTCGCCTCGCTGCTTGATTGAACGATTCGCAGCTTCGATCATTCGGACTACTCGCCAGCCTGCGACTCCATCATTGATGGGTACCCTATTCTCCATGATGCAATCATGGAAATATGCGAACTCGGAGCTCAAAGCCTCTGTTTGTTCGATTCTTGGAGCCCACATGTCACCGGATCGATAGCTGACAAGAAGCTTCTGTACTCCATCAGGTCCGCTCATCCTAATTCCGCGGTCATATACCTTGATCTTCTCGTCGGCTTCCAAATCGTTCCAAACCAGCATCTTCTTTTCGCCTCCGACCAAGGTTGTCCTGACCTTGACGGGGGAGAGCCAGTTGACGTTGATATGTGCGATGACGTGATTAGGGAAGCACACCGTGATAAAGGCTACATCCTCGTGTCCGTTCACATGGGTTTCCCCAGTCGCAATGATCGCTTCCGGCTCGTCGCGAATGATATGCTCCATGATCGACAGGTCGTGAGGGGCAAGATCCCAAACGACGTTCACATCATGCTGAAATAGTCCGAGGTTAACCCGGAGGGAGTCATAGTAGTACAGTTTCCCCAACTCTCCGGAGTCAACCAATTCGCGCATTTTGCGGACTGCGCCCGTGAACAAGAACGTGTGATCCACCATGATCACAAGCTGTTTGCGATCGGCAAGCTCAATGAGCTCAGCGGCCTGGTCACCGCAGGCAGTGAAAGGCTTCTCGATGAACACATGCTTGCCATTCTCGAGTGCGGCTTTGGCCAGTTCGTAATGGGTCCATACCGGGGTCACGATCGCCACAGCGTCAATGTCAGAGGAGCACAGAATATCGGATGGATCGGAGGTGACATTCAATCCTGGGTAGGCTTGTTTCGCCTTCTTTAACGCCTCTGGCTTCTGGTCGCACAGTGCCACTACCCGGAGTCCTTGCTGCGTTGTTAAATTTCGAACCACATTCGGACCCCAATACCCATAACCGATTACGCCTATCTTTATCATCGTTCGCTCACATGTATGTACGGGTTTAGATACGTTTTGGTTGTTAGGGAGGGAAAGCACGCTGGTTTAGTACGCACCAGATCCAGAAAATACGGCACCTGGAGTCTTGAGCAAGATCTTCAAGTCAAGCCAGAGTGACCAATGGCGAGCGTATTGAAGATCGAGCCTCACCATCTCATCGAAAGTGGTTCGGCTGCGACCGAGAATCTGCCAGAGTCCGGTAATTCCGGGATTAACTTCTAATACGCGGCGACGGTGCCAGTTGCGATAACAGCTAAGTTCGTAAGGTAGCGGCGGCCGTGGGCCCACTAGCGACATGTCTCCCAACAAAACGTTGAGGAACTGAGGCGCTTCATCCAGGCTGCTCCGACGAAGAAACCTTCCGACAGGGGTAACTCTCGGATCGTTCACGATTTTGTATATTTTTGCAGCTGAGGTGTGATCCTGAACTACATCTTGCCCGGCAATCATCCTCTTCACATACTCTTGATGCACGGTGGGGTCGTTGTTATGGAACATGGTGCGGAACTTCAGCAGGGTAAATGTTCTGCCTCCCTTTCCTATACGCTCCTGCTTGCACAGAATCGGGCCTCGTGACGTCAGCTTGACCGCCATAGATATAAGCACCAGCAAAGGTGACAAGAGCACCAGGGCCAGCAAGCCACCTGCCAGATCCAGGCAGCGCTTCGCAATGCGGTCGCCCCTCCGCGCTTCGGATTCGCCTTCCGGGTAAAAGATAGAATCACTCATTCCGGGTTCTGTGTCGCCTTTCGGAAATACGTGATAGGTAATGCGAACGTCCTGCGCGAACGGAGGAGGAAACACCGCTCCCAGCATCTTTCTGAGCCGCGCGTCAATTGTGTTCTTCGCGTTGGATTCATCGGAGTCGCGCAACTCGGTGAACATCACTCCGGGCATCGTGCCATTGCGGTACCAACCCACTGTATCCGTGGATCGAATGACCTGGGCTATTGAAGGTAAAGCTGCTTCGCGAGGCTCGCCACTCACCCCTTTCCAGTGTGGAGCATTGAGATCCAGCAGCGCCAATAACAGTGAGCGGCCAGAGCGCTCGCTTCGTTGCCGCTCCCAATCCAAAGCTTTCCGGAAGCTAGTCTCGGAAGGGAATTGGCGACTGGCAGGGGCAGAGCCGCTACCCATAAAGGTCGTGCTTGCAGTGTCTCCGGTGGTCATTTGTTCCTCACCTTGGTGGACGTTATCTGAAACGTTCTAATGGGGGCCGGCCACTGAGGCCAGGAAGTGATTGGGGATGGTAGTTAATAAGAGCAGGCATCCAGGGACGCGAATCCGACGTCGATAGGTTCCTGATCTTGTATTGTGCCAGGGAGGTAGAGACTGCGGCGAAGATCAGAAAATCCAACGACCTGGTAGTTAGAAGGTGGCTCTCGCAAACGTTATGGAGAGCGAAGAACATGAAGTATGTTATTGGCCACAGACCCATCGAAGTCTTGTTTGAGCGCAGATGTTCACTGGCTCTTCTGAAGGCGATCACCAGCACACAAATGAAAACTGAAAGTCCAAGAAGGCCAAGACCTAGACACAGATCGAGATAGCCATTATCGGCTGCAGTGGACAGCCACTTGTTTGCAACCCATACATCCAACGCCTCACCCTTCATACCTGCCCAGAAGGCTCCGTATCCGTACCCCAGGAATGGATGTCTGCCAATTGCGGAAGTCACAGACGACCATAACTGGGTTCGCCCAGAAAGGGTGGAATCGCGGCCAACAACGCCAAGCACTTGTTCCGAGTTGTTCCAAACAAAATAGGCACTCAGCAGAGCCCCTGTCAGGAGAGTTGTGTACACCAGATACCGGCGTTGTTCTTGAAGTTGGACCATGCGCCAGAGAGGCATGGCGGCGATCATCACACCGCACACGACGAGCGATGTAGCGGAGCGCGACGACACGAGAAAAGCGAATGCCGCGATCAGAAACACAGGACGCATCCACCGAAACCTGCGAAATTTGACGAGCATTAGCAGGACTACCGCAATCGCCATGTAGCCCCCAAACGCATTCTTGGTAAGCGAGAGTCCTTTCAGTGCCCCGACTGAACTAAATTCGTCAACCAAGCGGGCGGGTGCGACCACGTAGAGGACGGACACTGCGGTTATCATCATGCAAAATGCCTGTGCGAGCATTCGTGCAAATTGTTCAACCGAAAATCGCTCACCCAGATAAACACCAATTAAGGTTGATACGAGCAACGAAACACCTCTGCGGAGAGTCAAAAGCGGCGAAATGCTCCACAGCAGTGACATAGGCCCCAGCGCTGCGAGACCGATTAGAGGCCACACAGTGTACGCGGCATTGAACACCCGCCGCCAATACAACAACACCAGGGACGCCCCAACGACATACACTGCCGATTCTGTGAGCGCAGTAACTAGAGGTATCTCTGTTGAGATGGTGGCAAGGTCCTGTGTGCCGACAGTCCGCCTCGTCAACGAATCAACAATTCCCATGCTCGACAAGAGCAACACCATCACGAATACGCGCTCAAAAAAACGGAGGTACATTGCTATTCCTCTCCTCGGGCGAATACGGAATCGGTTGCTAAATCAAAGGTCGAGCGCTCGCGTCTGACTTGCCACCGAATGATCAGATACAGAAGCACCATTAACAATGAGTCTGAGAGTAGACTTGAGTAGGCCGCCCCGCGCCAGGCGAAGGCTCGAATGAGCCAGAGATTTATGAGTACATTGAAAACTGCGATCGCAATTTGCGCTGACGACCGCTGTAACTGGTAATTCGCTCCGGTTAATGTGTCGGTAAGAAACGAGTGTACGCTCTTGAGTAAGGGCAACAGACACAGATAACGAAGGGCGATAGCACTCTCCGCGTAAGCCTGTCCCATGATGAGTGGGACCAGTCCTGATAAAATGTATAGTGCCAAAGCCGCGGCGACCCCGTAGATCGCCGTACGACGAAGGATGCCCCTCGCGAATGCAAACGTTGATGTCACTCCATGCAGGCCGCGACGAAAGAACTCCGGATAGGTCGCGGCAGCTGTGGCACGAATAGGCAGCATGACTCCTTCAATGAAGCGATAAGCCACTGCATAAATGGCTGCTGCGTCCACCGTGCTCAGGCGCGCGAGCATCACTTTGTCAATATCGTCATAGACAGACTGCGATGCATATGCCGTCGCGAAATGGACACCCTCGCGAACTGATGGAACGACCAGACCAAGCCGGAATTGCGGGCGTGCGCAGCACACACACACCGCGATGAGTCCGATGGCTGTAGCAATCAAACTTGCTGCGGTATACAGGCATGCCCACCTCAGTGCAGTATGGGACGTGGTTAGCAAGATTACGGCGGCGATGACACGCAATGCGGTTGACCATGTCAGCACGTGCGCATATCTTTGCGCTTGCTCCAGAGCCAGAAAAACCTGTGCGCAAATCGCCGTCACTTGGGTACCCAGAATTTCACCGATCGCAACAGCTGCCAACATTGCAGCTGTTGCTCCGGACGGAAGCAGTATCGGTCGAAGAAGAAGAGCCAGAATTGCCAATGCGAAACCAGAAGCGACGGTTACCAACAGCGCGTTGCCAAAGTACATGGCCAAAACGTTTTGATCTCGCGCCACGTATTTCGTCATTACATCCGCTGTACCAAGTGCGGCAAACGGAGAGATCGCTGTTAGCAAGGCGGAGCATGCAATATAGGTTCCATATCCGGCGGGCCCAAGCGCATGTGCAACGATGACAAAGTATGCGATGCGTCCTGCTAGTTGAAAGCTGCGGCCGCACATCATCAAGGAGGCGTTCCGCAGAATGCCTGAGCGGAAGTGGCGAGCAATGCTCTCCCACCAGTTGTCTGCCGAAGCACCAGGGGTGCCGGGCGTGTTAGTGGATGACGGCATAGATCGAGGCGCTACCAATGGATTGGGCTACGCTCTGGGTTTGCTGGATCGCATTCTTCAGACGGCTGTTCGGTACGAACACGATGTCGTTGGCATGTAGCTCGATGTCCTGATCCTTGCCGCGCTCTATTCTGCCCACGTGGATCTGATTGGAGACATAACCCTCCCCGTTCTTACGCATCAGAACGGCAGCATTCGGGGCGGCTGCATGGCTAACCCCTCCTGCTTGTGCAAGCGCCTGGAGTAGTGTGATCTTGCCGCTGTCCTGCATGACAAATCCTCCAGGCTTATTCACGTCTCCTAGCACATAGACCAGCCCAGCGCGGGGCACCAGCACGAGGTCTCCAGGGTAAACCTGAAGGTCGTTGGCGAGTGAAGACTGGGCGTCGTCATTTTTCAGCTTGACGGTGATGTTCTCCTGCTCTCCACTGCGACGCTTTACCGTGACCCTTGTGTCGGCCACCGACGTGAGGCCTCCGGCCAGGGAAATAACGTCGAGCAAGGTGCGCGGACCAAGCACCTGATATACGCCGGGATGCTGCACCTCTCCCGTCACCGAAACGCCCTGGCTGGCGAACTCCTTGATCAATACACTGACCTGTGGGTTAATCAGGAAGTTCTGATCTTTAAGCTTGCCGGCAACAAGCCTCGCTGCCTCCTGTGCCGTCAGTCCGTTGAAATTGGTACTACCGATCAGAGATAGTTGTACGTTGCCGTCGTCGCCTACCCGCACCTGCTGTGTCAACTCCTGGGAATCGAACACCGTGATTTCCACTAAGTCCCCGGGAGCTATTCTTACTGGTATGGCGAGGATCTTTGCTGCGGATGCTGGCTTAGTCGATGATGTTGACTGCGTTCCTGTTTGGCTGAAGGCTGGACCAGACATCGACGCCAGCGCGATCATAAAGAAGCAAATACCTGTCTGTAGTCTATGTTGGGTCATCATGATATCTTCCGCTCTGTGTTTTGCCGTGCATCTTCTCGCACAAGTATCGTGTCTTCGCTGGTCTCACCGTAGTGGTACCCTGCGTAACCTTTAGACCCGGAGTAGTGATAGAACTCCGGAGAACGAACGTCCATGTCGTTAACTAGCACAGCGAGACGGTTGACGCGTGTAGTTTTCAGGATTCGTATGCATCGCGTCACAGCCTGCCTGGTTGTAACGGCAAAGCGCACCACCAAGATGACTGCGTCCACGTTTGGTGTGAGAGCAATTGCGTCACTAACCGGAAGGATTGGCGCGGTGTCTATGACTACATAGGCGAACTCACCGCGCCAACGCAGTATTTGCTCCGCCATCTGTGGAGTTTCCAGTAACTCCGGCCGGAAGTGTGAGCAATCACCTACGGGCAGGAAAGTTACACCCGCAACATCGGCGATCTGCTGATAAGCTGCCGTAGGGTCTGCCTCCCGCGACAAAATCTCACTCAGCCCGATTGAGGAACCTTGATCGAGAATCCTGCTCAGTGTTCCCCGCCGTAAGTCTGCGTCCACCAGCAGCACGTTGCCACCACCTCGCGCCAGTGTTGCCGCGAGGTTCAACGAGGTGAAGCTCTTTCCTTCCTGTGGCATCGCGCTGGTAACCATCAGAACCTTGTCGAATTCTGTTGGCTGAGACATGAGCAACGACGAACGCAGAGATCGAAACGCCTCTGCGATTGCGGGGTTCCGCAGACTTGCGAGCAACGCAGCATACGCCGCATTGTGCGGAGGGTGCTCGCTCACCGCTGATGAGGGCGAATTCAGTCGCAGTAGTCGAGGCCCCTTGAGCAGTCCGGCCGTTGGGATTACACCCAGCACCGGCACATCGGAGGTGATCTCTATCTCGTCGACGTTGCGTACGGTTCTGTCCATGCTGTCAACAACAAATGCGCACGCCATCCCGATCAGAATTCCGGAAAGTCCAGCAAACCCGAGATATAGAGGCACGTTGGGTTTGGCCGGGCGGGTGGGTGGTATGGCTTGATCCACCACGTGAAATTGACTCGAACGCAAGCCCGCCAGCACACCAGCTTCCTTCAGTTTCTCCAGCAGATGCTCATAGAGCACTTGGCCAGACTCGGCCTCGTGTTTCGCCAAGAGATATTCTGTGGCCTTGTCATTCATTTGCGAAGCGGCTGACTTTTGTTCGGAGAATGATTGTTTAGCAGCGGTTTCGCGTGACAACGCGAGTTGGTACTCGTTATTGGCGCGATCAACCAGTTTGCGTAATTCTGTCGAAATATCGGAGTGAACTGCTGCTTGTCTCTGCTTAAGTTGAATAAGTCTCGGATAAGCAGGGCCGTACTTTGCAGAAGCGTCCGCATATTCGGCGTTCAAGGTTGCTTCTTGCTGCCTCAGACTGGTAAGAACCGCCACGGAATTTGCGACATCCTTGGAGCCAGTCTGATTCCCCAACATATTCGCGACCAATTCAGGGTTGCCACTCCGCGCCAACCTATAGATGGTTTCCTTTACAACGCGATCTGACTCAGCGGAGGTTACCTCGCTGTTAAGCTGTTCTAACCGGGTCAGAATGATGTTGTGGTGCTCGTCTTCGCCGAAAATTCCAGATTGCTTGGCTAACTGAACTGCGCGCCCCTGAGCCTGTTCTACCTGAGACTTAAGGTCTGTTAGTTGGTGACCGAGGAAGTCGGTAGCCTTGGTAGTTGCTTCATAGCGCACCTGGAAGGTGTATTCGACAAAATCTGATAACAGTCGATTCACAATGTCAGCGGCAGCTTTAGGGTTGCTATGCGTATAGGTCACTTCAATCAGCCGAGTTCCAGGAACAGCTTCAACCGTGAGGTGCTTCTGAAAGTCGAGGAGAGCGTCAGCAGCCTGTTTGGCTGACAACGAGTTGGGCGCAAGATTCAACTCTCTGATTACCTGCTCAGCTAGGTTATTCGATCTCAATACTCCCAGTTGGGTCTGAAGTGTCAGGTTGAAATCGAGGGCATCGGAACTTTCTCCCTGTGCGCCAGCAGTACCCAATGCCAATCCACCAGTCCCTTGATTCAGTATCTGGATTTTAGACACGGCCTTATACTGCGGCGTCATAAAGAAGCAGATCAGGGCTGCTATTACCAACGTGGCGGCGGTGCAACCTAAAATCCAGTTACGGCGCCTCAGTAGAATTTGCGCGAGCGCCGTTGGGTCAAAGTCGAGTTCGTTCTTTGTTTCGGCGGGTTTGGTCCACCTCGCCGACTCGGCATTCGCCGGGAGTAACCGCCCTTCTGGAGCGTTGAGACGCCGTTGATTACCGTTACGCCGATCTTCGTCATCGCACATGAGATCATAAATTTTGCTCATCTAGGTTGTCCTTATGGCGTCCTGTCGCTGAGTTCTTTGAGCCGCTGACATTCCCCGGTTTTGCTACTGAAACTTAAACTGAACCATAACGGAAAACTCTGATGAGGCAGCCGAGTTGCCCGTGTAAGACGGTGCGTAACGCCATTGCTTGACGGCCTCGACTGCAGCCATTGCAAGCATTGGATTCCCGTCGTTGACTTGCACTTGTTGCACAACCCCGTTATTTCCAACCGTGACCGCTAGAAAGACATCACCTTCAATTCCGGCAGCTCTCGCTGATTCGGGATACTCCGGGCGAATCAATTTCACTAACCTCATGGGCTCGCTCCGCTGAGGTCGGTTCTTGCCGGAGACTGAAGCGGAATGCAGTAGCACAGTGGAATTCGTGCGCGGTGCAGTGGGGCTCGGGTCAGTTGCCGGGGACTTCGAGGGCACTGCGATGTTCGGAGCCATAGTAGTTGGAACATGGGACTCGATATCCGCGTGACTAGCTAGGACTGCAGGATCCGCTTGCTGCGGACTATCGGGCGAAGTTGAAGTCGCAGACGGAACCGCGGAGTGCGGGCCACCATTGTGCTCCGCGATAGGAACTTCCGACGAGGCCGTGACGGTTACAGTAGACATGGAAGGGGGAAGGGCGCGTCGAGATACCGGGGCGGATGCGTTGCCCGCTGCGTCTCCCTCAGAAGTCTGGGCCGCTTTGTTACGGGGAGCGGTAGGTCGAGTGACGTCACCATCCGGGGACTTTTGTTGAACTCCGGCAGTCGGAGTGGGTGCTGTTGTCTGAATTGCCGGTCCATTCGCGGTAGTGAGCTCTTCCCCATGTTCATTCATCATCTGCTCGAACAGTTCCACACCCCTGCTTTTAGCCTTTTCCAGAGCCAGCCAGGCATCGCCTTGTCCTTCCCCTATCTGGGCCGAAACTACTAGCGCAGCCGAAAACAGTAAAGCGACCGACACGACAAGCGTTGAGAGGTATGCTTTCCGCTGGGGACGGGGCTTTGCGGGTGCTTCCTGGCTTCGTTCCGCCATACCGGCGAGTGTCTGTAAACGGGGCGCATCACTTGCGTTGGGATGTTCCAATTGCGCTGGTTTCTTATCTTCCGGGGTGGTTCGGGACATTTCCAACTCGGTATCGCAAGGCTCCCCAAGCTTAGGAGGGCAAGGCTTCTCGTTCGGGTCGTCTGCGATTTCAGTCGTCGCGGATGTGTTTGCCTCTGCCGTTGTGCCGTGCCGCATCGCCGTGTTTGGCTTGGTCCTGTTGCGTCCAGCGCCGAAACCAAGATCAAGATCGTCTGCGACTTGATCGATGATGTCTCCTGAAAGTTCCTTCGCACCCACGTCGGCCCCGGCTATCAAGGCATTGAAGCAAAGGCGATTGATCGAGCGTGGTATTCCTCCACTCTGTAGATCGATCTTAGCGACGGCCTCAGGCGAAAACAGCGGCGAGCCGTCGTGTCCGGCAATTCTTAAGCGGTGCCGGATATAAGCGTCGATCTCTGCGGATGGTATTCGCTCCAGCCTGTCAACGAGTGTAATTCTCTGCATCAGTTGTAGTAGGTGAGGCTGCCGAATGTTATCGGCGAGCTGTGGCTGTCCCGACAGAATGATGTGCAGCAGTTTACGTTTGGGTGTTTCGAAGTTGGAGAGGATGCGGATTGTCTCCAATACTGAGTCGCTGAGGTTTTGAGCTTCGTCGATAACCAGCAGAATCGGTTTGGTTCGCGCCCGGTCGATCACAAAGAGTTTGAAATCCGACTGCAACCGCACCATGTCGTTTTCAACGGTCGTAATACGTAGTTCGTGAAGCAGTTCTCTCAGGAATTCGTGCGGTGTGCATTGCGTATTGAAGATAAACGCTGTTTCTGCGGAAGTACGATGCGTCTTGAGTAAGTCAAATAGAAGGGTCGTCTTTCCCATTCCCGGCTCAGCGATAAGTAAAGCGAACCCTATCTGATACTGAACTCCGCGGATCAAAGACTCGAACGCCTTCCGATGCGATGCACTCGGGTAGAAGTATCGCGGATCGGGAGTTACTCCGAATGGCTGCTCGCGCAGCCCATAAAAATCAAGGAACAAGATGCACTCCTCCCGGGCTGACTACGACAAGCACTCCAGATCGGATGTTTCTAATTCAACGGACACCGAGCGTTGAATGAAATCCATTGAGACCACGATGCGAGAAGAGCTTTGCTGTCTTATAACCTGTCCTTCGAGGCCCATCAATGCTCCTGATCCCACTCTTACCCGCTTGCCTACGGGAAGATATTCACAAGGCTCGCATTTTCGCGTCTGAAGTGCAGCCTTAAGAGCCTCAATCTCAGGGTCCGGTACATACGCCGGAATGCCGTTGAAGTTGACGATCTGAACCACGCCAGGTACCTCAAGCACTCGCAGACGATCGCCAGGGCCGATTCGGACGAATATGTAACTTGGAAACATCGGCATGTCCACTTCCGCTTTGCGCTTGTTCCAGTAATGGACTTCGCGGTAAAGAGGAAGGAACGACTCAACCGACCTGCGACGTAGTTGTTCCGCAACCTTTTTCTCGTGACGAGCGACAAGGTATGTTGCACACCACTGAGGTTGCATTGGCCCGATCGCGACTTTCGAGGTCAGATCGTATGCGGAAATTTGAACGCTAGACACAGCTTCGCCACCTGAACCGCATAAACGGCCGATAAATCGTTGAATTCACACTGCCTGTAATTCCGGTGAGCGTAATACACACCCACCGACCAAGCTGTGTACTTAACTCCTCAAGTCCGTACCTCTAGAATCCAGACGCTTGGATTCCGCAGTGTCGTGCATCGTGAAAACCGCGGCAACTGCAAATCCCCGTTCTTCTCCCGGACAAGATGTGCGCACTGCAGCACCTTTTGATCGGAGCTTCGCGGCGTGTGCTTCCGCGTCGATCGGAGGTAACATCATCTCGATCTTTACGCTGGCTCCGGGAAGCGGGTATTGATCGCTTTCGTATAGGATGTATGCGCCCTCCGGGCTCACGTCGCGAGTGAACCCGCCACCTTTCTGTTCAATGCCTCCTTTACTCCAGGAGAAGAGAACAGGCATCCTCAATGGGTAGCGTGCCGCTTGTCGGCGTTCCAATTGCTCTCCGATCCTCTGCAATAGATGGTGCGTCGGACGGCGTTTGCCGCGTTCCCTTGCAGTGCGAAGCATGGGCTGTAATCTAGCGGCTACTCAGATTCAGTACAAGAGCTAGAAAGGTCTGGAGGCACTCTGGCCAACCAGAGTTAAGCCAATAGCACAGAAGGAGTTAGTCCGTTATTCTCCTGCCTTGCATCCAGTTGTGTACCAATCTTCTCTATGGCGATAGGCGCAATACGTGCTCGATGCATGGGGTAAGTTTCTCCGCTCGAATTGTGAAAAGTCGAGAATGTTGCGATGTGCAGGCAGCCTATTTACCGAGAAATGTTTCTCATTAAATTGTGTTCTGGACTTCCTTGGTGAGTACCTAAGTGGGCCCGTTCTGGGGAAACTCTTAGAAGTGGGAAGACATCTAGGATTCATCGCCTGTAAGGGGGTTGCGAGAGAGGTTTCTCTAGCTAATAGAAAGTGGTTGCCTAATGAGTGACTTTCAGACAGATTGCCCTTCAGACTTGGGAGTGATTCGCATCGCGGTGCGCGAGAACAGTCGCATGGCTACACAACTGCTCTGTTCAGCACTCGCGCGTCAGAGCAATTTCGACGTGTTCGGCGTAGGCGACATCGAGGAGATCACGACCCCGGCCCCGCAGATACTACTCCTCAGCACCGGGATCCCCTCTCGACTTGCTTGTGAAGTGTTGGAGCGATTGCGAAAAAAGCATCCAGAGACAAAGGCCATCCTACTCGTGGAAGAGCCGACTCGAGAGTTGGTTGTGGAGGCATTTCGCTCTGGCGCACGTGGCGTCTTTTCCAGAAACGACCCCCTTGAATCCCTGTCGAAGTGCGTCTCCAGCGTAAATAAGGGGCAAGTATGGGCGAATCAAGTCGAGATTGGATATCTCCTTGGCGCTATCAGTGAACCTGTGCCCATGCCTTTGGTGGATGCCAACGGTATTACGCTGCTGTCAAAACGCGAGCAAAGCGTGGTGCGCTATGTCGCCGAGGGGATGACCAACCGCGAAATTGCGAATCAACTGCAACTTAGCGAACATACCGTAAAGAACTATATGTTCCGCATCTTCGATAAGCTTGGAGTATCCAGTCGTGTAGAGCTGATTATTTATGCGTTGTCTAAACTGACTCCATCCTTGGTTGCGCCAGCTTCGGCGAAGGAGAATAAAGTTGCCCAGGACGAACAGGTTTCTTTGAACACCTGCTCTGATATGAGTTCGCTATCGCAGCATTTCAAGCCATACTTCATGGCTGAAATCTACCGCGAAGGGCGTGGGGTGCCCCGCGACGAAGTTACCGCGCTAATGTGGTTTAAGGTGTCAGAAGCTCTTGCAGGCGAGCTACAGGGAAAATCAAAGATTTCTCAGCGGGAGTTGAAGGCAGCGATGAGCCCGGAGCAGATAGCTGAGGCTTGCCAGCGAACTGCGGAGTTTCTCTCCCTCAAAATGAAGGTCTCTCCTACGCCGATCAATAGGGTCGTTCCGCGCCAAGGCCTCCCACCAATCGGCATCAGGCAACACGTGCAAAAGGTTCGCTTCGCTGATCGCGAGGGTTAGCGCAGAGATGAACTTCGGGTTCAGATGTCTTTCCATAGCGAGTTTTCAGACGCGAAAACCAGAAATCGTCGTTACCTACCTACCTCGAATGCAATTTCTGAGCGACCGCTTGGGACAACTGCTTTGAGAATTGAGCCTATAAGAAATTTCTATTGCATTTGTTAGCGGCAATGGTTATAGTCCTCACCGTTGCGGCAGAGAATAGAGAAGCCGCCCGCTGGATTCACGGAATACGTGTCTCCAGCGGGCGGCTTTTTGCTGTAGCTTAATTGGTCGAACTTTGAATGAGACTCAATAAGGAGAACGTAATGCCGATATCTCCAATGCTTCGTGGTCTTCGTAGCGGTTTCGGAAAACTTGCAACAATTTCCGGTATCGCTTTGATTTTGGTAATGTTTGCGCTCCCCACGTTTGCTATGACCGGGGACCAGCCAGCCGCGACCGATCCGGTAGCGACTGCCGACCCGCAGTCCAGCAGCACCCCTGCAGTTGCCCCGGCTCCCACCGGATTCATGCATCAGGATTACATGCTCAACTGGGGGCCTGAACGCCAGAAACTGGCTGATAAGGGTTTCACGTTTGATTTCCACTTCATCACTGACCTCTTCGGCGATCCGAACCCGCCGAGCGGCGACGACGAGCGTTTCGGTGGCTATAAGCGTATCCGTGGCACCGTCGACTACGACTTCAGCAAGACAACCTCTCTCAAAGGGCTGAACTTCCACGCCACGGGTGTATGGCAGAACGGCGTGAACATGGGCGGCGTCATCGGCAGCATTGCAAGCCCGAGCGGCATAGTTAGTTCGCATCAGTTCCGCCTGGACTCGATTTGGCTGTTACAGAAGTTAGCGCATGACAAGGTTGAGGTCAGCGCGGGCATTATGGCCGCACAGGATTTCTATGGCCTCCAGACATACATCGGTGACTATGTGAATGAGGCGATGTTCTATAACTTCGGGAACCAGGGAAATGTACGCATGTCCTATGACCCGGAGAGCGGTCCTGCAGCGCAAATCAAGATCATCCCGAGCAAAAGCTTCTACGTTTTGACGGGATGGTTTATGCCTTCCGATGATGGCGAGAAGCACGTCTACCCCACAGGCTTCGACTATAAGAACGGGCACTACGGAAGCACCTGGGATATCGAAGGCGGCTACAACACGTTTGCCAATTCGAAGAACACCTATCAGGGCGTCGTCCGAGTTGGCTTCTCTTACAACGGAAGCAAAGCCGGAACCAACTCTGCTCTCCTCGGACACAGCGGTTTCTTTGACTACAAGGCAGGGCGGTACGTGGATGGCAACTGGCTGACGTACGTTCAGGTCAACCAGCCTATCTGGCGCGTCTCCACGGCCAACAATCGTGGAGCGGATTTGACCTTTGGCGTCAACACAGGTCCGCAGAACAAGAGCGAGGTGCCAACGGAATATACCGCTGGCCTGATCTTCCGTGGACCCATTCCGGGCCGATTGAAGGATAGCTTTGCATTCGGCATGGTCTACAGCAAGGTTGGCAACGACTACAACAACTATCATAAGTCCCTTCCGCTGGGAGTGGCGCTGAACAACGAAAAGCTGTTCGAAATCAACTACAAAATCCAAGTTGCCCCGTGGATGGTATTCCAGCCCGTGGCTGAGTTCTACCAGGATGTGGGCGGTTCCAGCAGCAACGCAACGCTTGCTGGTTTCCGTCTCGTGACCCACTTCTAGTACGACACGCTGTAATCACGCCGCAGGCGAGGAGCAGTCGATGAAAAGTCGGATGAGCGCACGTCAGACAATTCGAGATAGATCGTTTGACGTGTGCATCATTGGCGGAGGAGCAACCGGCTTGGGTTGCGCGCTGGACGCGCAGCTCCGTGGGTTCTCCACCGTTCTGGTGGATGCGGGGGACTTCGTCTCTCGCACCTCGGCAGCCTCCACCAAACTGGTTCACGGCGGTGTTCGATACCTCCAGCAGGCCGTAGCGGACTTCGATTATGGCCAGTACACGATGGTGAGGAAAGCTCTGCACGAGCGCATTCACATGCTGCGTTGCGCACCTTTCCTCGCCCATCCACTGGAGTTGCTGGTGCCATGCTTCTCCTGGTGGGAAATAGTGTATTTCACCATCGGCATGAAGGCCTATGACTGGATCGCTGGTTCAGCGAGTCTGTTTCCCAGTCGTGCGCTGTCCAAGGCGGAGTCGCTTCGGCGAATGCCGTCACTGCGCAGCGAAAAGCTGGTCGGCACGGTCTCCTATGCAGACGGGCAATTCGATGATGCGAGGTTCGGACTCACCCTGGCTCAGACCTTTACACAGCAGGGCGGAGAACTTCTCAACTATGCTGCGGCTGTAAGCTTCGGCAAGGATGCGAGCGGAAAGCTGTCCTCGGTGGAGGTCGAGGATCAACTGAACGACGAGCGCTTCCAGATCCGTGCGAAGGTTTTTGTGAACTGCACGGGGCCCTTCTCCGATCATGTCCGTTTGATGGCGAATCCTGCCATGCCGGAGCGTCTTCGCTTAAGTAAAGGCGTTCACCTGCTGCTTCCTTTGGAGGCGATCCAGAGCGAATCTGCCCTGCTGATCCCGAAGACGGAGGACGGCCGTGTGATCTTCGCCATTCCGTGGCTTGGCCGCTTGCTGGTTGGGACTACGGATGACGAAGCACGGATCACCGATGAGATGGTGGTCACCCCGGAAGAAGTCAAATTCCTTCTTAAGTATGTGAACCAATATCTGAAGGTGAACCTGACGCCGAAGGATGTGCTCTCAGCTTATGCAGGAATGCGTCCCTTGGTGAAGTCGAAAGATGCTGTAAACACCAAGAAGCTGATTCGCGACCATGAAGTCGAAGTCGATGATATGAGCGGTTTGGTTAGCGTTCTTGGTGGCAAGTGGACAACATACCGCGCCATGGCGGAAGACGGCGTCAACCATGCGCAGCAGGCCATCCCAGGCAGGCAGGCCGCGTGCAAGACTCTCGACTTTCCGCTCACTGGCGCATCCGGCTATACGCCGGAGTACTGGAAGCAGTTGATGGAGAGCTACCGGTTGTCTCCGGAAACGGCTCGTCACCTCGTCCAGAAGTTTGGCACGGATTCGCCAAAGGTGCTGGACTTGGCAAAACAGGACCCGCAACTCCTGCAATCGCTCTTCGAAGGTAGCACTCCAATTCGCGCGGAAGTGGTCTATGCGATTCGCGAGGAGATGGCGCAAACAATCGAGGACATTCTGTTACGAAGAATAGGTTTGCAATTTCATAGCTGGAAAGAAGCTGCACAAGCCGCACCCGTCGTGGGCCAGTTGCTGGCCCAGGAGTTTGCATGGAACGAGGCACAAACCAGGGAGGCGATTGACGCTTACCTCGGTTCGATCCAACACCTGCTCCACAGCGCCGGGATTGAAAGTTAGCGTACAGACGACGTAAGCACGTTTGAGGCAACACCTCAAGGCATGCATAAAGGATAGGGGAGAGACATGGCAGATTACATTGGAGCAATCGACCAGGGAACGACAAGCACACGCTTCATGGTGTTCGACCGTTCTGGAAGAATCGTCAGCGTTGCACAAAAGGAACACGAGCAGATCTATCCGAAACCGGGTTGGGTCGAGCATGATCCTGCCGAGATCTGGCGCCGTACGGAAGAAGTGATCCAGGAAGCGATGGAGGCCAAGGGCCTGAAGCCGTCGGATCTTGCTGGCATCGGCATCACCAACCAGCGCGAAACCACACTCGTCTGGAACAAGAAAACCGGGAAGGCTGTCTACAACGCAATCGTCTGGCAGGACACGCGCGTTGCTGACACCGTCGCCGAATTCACGGCCAATGGCGGTCAGGATCGCTATCGCGCCAAGACTGGTCTTCCGCTGGCTACATACTTCAGCGGCCT
>Ga0224527_1000478_pt1 | contig 26100 bp, 18 predicted proteins | sample CBST0metaG_FD_179882 | JGI IMG/M metagenome (GOLD analysis project Ga0224527, IMG submission 179882) | Peat soil microbial communities from Stordalen Mire, Sweden - C.B.S.T0 | ecosystem: Environmental > Terrestrial > Soil > Wetlands > Peat | place: Sweden: Norrbotten County, Stordalen Mire... | reverse complement strand
GCCCTGTAGTTGCTCCGAGAATTGCGCCATGAATCGCTGAAACGAATCGCGAAACTGGTCTGGGTCAAGATCGCGAAACGGTCGATTGAACGTGTCGTGGCTGGGCAAGCCGTTGGCCAGAGTGAGAAAGCCGCGCAGGAAAGGCTCCTTCGCGCGCGCAAAAAGCGCCATGTCCGTCGGCCCTTGCCCACCGCACAGCACACAACAAAGCACAATCGCCAGAAGTTCGTGGAAATCGTGCAGCCCTGCGTTGCCCGACCGAGGATCTTCAAGACCCTCCCAACACTCCCCAAACTGCTCCAAACTCTCCTGCGAAAACCGCGAAGTTGTCATACAAACAATTTCCAACCTACACGCGCTGCTTCAAAGTACCTGCTATGGTTCGATCGATTTTCAAATGCGTTTGCCCTGGATGAACAAGAAGATGCTGGAACTGACCGATTACCCGATCCGCAATCGGCGGTCATCCTCTTCTGTTGCTTCCGCTCCACATGTGGCCTGCTGTGGCGCGGAAGCAAGGGGAATTCAACTCTGTTATTGAATGTTGAGGAACCAATTCTGCGGTGCCTGTCCATTTGCAGTATCCAGCCACATCTGAAGGCCCGACGTCGTTGAGGCGTTGTAGTCGTCGATCACCATTGCAGAACCATGATTGGTGGTTGCCGCCTGGTTTTCGACAACGAATGAGCCATTGGTCTGCGGAATGAACTCCCAATTTTGAGCTGCATTACCATTGCACGGTTGCTGCCAGAGCATCGTACTGCTCCCCGCCACTTGAGGAAGCGTGCGCGAGGGAGTCCCGTTACCCCACGGGTCGTCGAGACAGAAGCCACTTTGCACGCTGACCATGGTGAAATAGCCGTTGCCCTGGTTATGAAAGGTCCACTGCTGCGTCTTCAAACCGTTCGCCGGATACTGGATGACTTGCACGCCGTTCGTGGGGGAGCCTGAACAACCATCGCAGTAGTTGTCCAACAGCATTTGGCTCGCCTGGTTCTCGAGCGTGTAGGTTGCGCCGTCCGTAATCGTTCCGGATGGGGTGCCGGAGGTGCTGGCGGCGCGCCAATTCTGCGGTGCCAAGCCATTTGCTGTATCCAGCCACATCTGAAGTCCCGATGTCGCTTCTCCATAGTAGTCGTCGATCACCATCGGGGTGCCATTCCACGGATTGAAGTCCGTTGAAGCCTGGTTTTCGATGACAAAGTAGCTGTTGCTCTGGGGAACGAACTCCCAATTCTGAGCTTCATTTCCGTTGCAAGGCTGCTGCCAGAGCATGGTGCTGGTGCTCGCCGCTTGAGGAAGTGTGCGCGAGGGAGTGCCATTGCCCCACGGATCGTCGAGACAGAAGCCGCTTTGCACGTTGACCATGGTGAAATAGCCATTCCCCTGGGTGTGCAAGGTCCACTCCTGAGTCTCCCAACCGTTCGCCGGATACTGAATGACTTGCACTCCATTCGTGGGGGCGCCTGAGCAGCCATCGCAGTAGTTGTCCAAATTCATTTGGCTATTCTGGTTGGTAAATGTGTATGTCACGCCGTCACTGAGCGTGGGCGCGGCCTGATAGCCGGCCGCAACAATGTTAGTCTGCACATTGCCCATTGTGGTAGTAGATGGAGTCCCAGCAGTCATCGCGCCTTCGAAGAAGTATCCCTGCGCCCAGTTGCTGTTATCTCCTCCTGTGCCTAAAACGATGGCCCCTTCCTGACTCATCGGAGCGTAATGAGGAGAGGAGAGAGCTAACGACCCGCTGTAGGTGAGACCGCCGGATTGCGCGTTTCCTACGTACAATCCGAAGTAATGCTGACCATCGTTCCACGCCATGGCCGACACAAACAGGGTTCCGGTGGCTCCCGCCAGACTACCGAACGTGCCGTTTTCCATGTCGAGCCCCACTTGTGTGGCGCACGGCGCAGTGACGACAGCGCTGGTACATTGGAGGCGGAGCGCATCCATATGTCCGTCACCAGTGTCTTGGTTATTTATCTCAACGTTGCCAAAGTCGAAGCAGCAAGAGTTGTTAGGACTAAGGTTGACGGTCGAACTCACCTCATAGACGCCTTCGGGTGCCCCGTTTATCGCAATATTCTTGGTCGAGTTATTGCGGTAACCGACCCCTGATGAGCTAAATATACCGTATGCTTTATGTCCCCCCACAACGACCGGCAAAGAAGTTGCCGAGGCCGGGATATCGGAGCCGTTGGGACCGGGACCAGCCCTTTCCTGCCCCAGAGGAGCGGGGGTAAGGTTGTTACCGTTAGTAGTTTGATCGTAAAGTATGGTAATCGTACAAGTGGTATTCAAACAGAATGCATCCTGCGCAGCCGCATTGGCATAGCCAGAGCCGTCGCCCAGAGGTCCGATATTTATTGCGGTGTTGTCGGACGCGCGCGTCACCTGGTAGAGCGGTCCGCTATAGGCAGCAAAGAGAATTCTTACTGTGCTGAATGCCGCCACGCAAGGCGTGGCGCTTGCGAAGATGTCGCAAGGACCGCTTGCTTGCGCGAAGCAAACATTGACTGAGCTTGGGATGAGGACTGCGATAAACGCAGTCCTACACAGTATCTTCTGCAATCGTGGAACGAGTTTCATGATCGTGGCTCCTTCGCCTGCGGGTTACGTTTTTGGTAAAACGGCTGATGATCTCGTGGTGCGGGGCTTCGCGATTTTCCTGCGGCTCGTTGGCCTTAGGATCAAGATGTACGGCGCCTCGTGATGCCACAATTGCCCGCTGGGACCCTCGCGGTCGATTCAGTTCACCGTGAAGGGAAGATGCGGGATTGACAAATCTTTTATCTATAATCTAAAGTTCTGTCAAGCTCAAAGAGACCGCTCCAGGGATCGGCTCCTCCGAAAGGATCAATTCAATGCACCGTCGACAGTTCCTGAGGGCCGCCGCAATGGCAACTGCGGCGTCCGCGCTTATTTCGCGTGGCGGAGCCGCATCGCAGGCTGACGCATTTATCGAGATCATGGCGGATGAGACTCTTGGGGAGATTTCGCCGCTCCTTTACGGGCAATTCACGGAGCACATTGGCGGGGTTATCTACGACGGCGTGTGGGTCGGCGAACGGTCGAAAATAAGGAACTACCATGGTCTTCGTGCCGAGTTGGTAGATCATCTCAAGAAGATCCATGTACCTATCGTTCGGTGGCCAGGTGGATGCTTCGCGGACAGCTATAACTGGCGTGATGGCGTCGGTCCGCTCTCGAAGCGTCCTCGGCACGCGAACTTTTGGGAAGTGGATCCCGATGCTCAACGTCTCCGCGAGCAGGGACCGCAGATTTTTGAGCCGAATGAGTTTGGTACGGATGAGTTTGTGCGTTTCTGTCAGTTGACAGGGGCAGAACCCTACCTTGCGGCAAATGTCCGTAGCCTTCCCGCGCTGGAATTCGATAACTGGGTCGAGTATTGTAATTCGCCAGCCAATTCAACTTCTCTAGCAGACCTCAGAGCGGAAGGAGGATCTCGCGATCCGTTCAAGGTGCGCTGGTGGGGTGTGGGCAACGAAAGCTGGGGATGCGGAGGGAACTTCCTACCGGAAGATTATGCGACAGAATTTCGCCGATACTCTACATGGATCCCGAGTTTTGGGGTTGATCTACAGCTTGTCGGATCGGGCCCGAACGACAATGATCTTGATTGGACGCATCGGTTCTTCGAACAGATCTTTAGCTCGACTCATCCCTATGACAATCGTCACTTCAAAGGATGGAGCGTCCATCATTATGCGGCTCGTCGTGAACAGGCCCTGCGATTCGAAGACTCAAGCTGGTACCAGGTATTGAAAGAGTGCGACTATGTGGAGCAAATCATAGAGGACCAATGGTCTGTCATGGGCCAATACGATAAGGAGCATCGTGTCCGTCTGGTAGTGGACGAATACGGTCCGTGGTATGTGGAAGGAACAGAACTGGATCCGACACATATCTTCGGTCAGCAGGTGACTGTGCGAGACGCGTTGGCCACAGCTCTGACGCTGGATACCTTCAATCGGCACCCAGAAAAAGTGTGCATGGGAACCAACGCGCAACTGGTGAACAACATCAACGCGTTATTCCTCTGCCATGAAGACAAGTTCCTGGCTACACCGAACTATAGCGTGTTTGAGATGTATGCCGGTCACCAGGGAGGACAGGCACTGCGTGCCGACTTCTCTGCTCCGAGCATCCACTACAACTACGAAGGCAAGAGTTCCACCATGTGGGGTCTGAATGGCTCTGCTTCGCGCAAAGGAAACCTAGTGACGGTTACGGCTGTGAATACAGATGTGCACTCTCCCAAGCTGACCCGTGTGAAATTGCGAGGCAAAACTATCCAGCAGGTAACGGGAACAGCGCTTTTTGCGGCAGATATGCACGCTCATAATACCTTTGAAAATCCGACCACCGTGCAGTCGACTCCACTTCGTGCAGATCTCAGTGGAGGTGAAGTCAACGTTACGGTCCCAGCCGGGTCCGTCGTAAAGCTTGAGTTGACGGTGGGATAGTCGGATGATTTCGGTAGCGTCTGCGCCAGCCGTAAATCCTGATGGAAAATGCCTGCGCTGCAACATCTGCCCTGACTCCGCTTCCTCTTGAATCGAGAGACAGAAGCAATCTCCGTTCAAGCGGTCGCCCAATGAAGTCTCCGCGGTGGGGTTCAGTGGCAATAGAGTCATGAGTCTCGAGGAAGGGCCTTCGTTGTTCGCATGACCCTCGAGGGCACGCCGGTCCGTCCTCTAAGTCGGCGAATGCCGAAATGCGAACCGACTTGGGAGTGCCGACAACTTCCTCCTGCCGCGCGCGTTTGGGGCTGCTCTTCGCGACCGGATTGCCTCGGGTGGAGTTTACCGAGAGGACTCAGCCAGATGTGCAGTTCCATGCGACCGAGCCCACATTTTCCTTGACTGAGTCCTCATGCCGATCTAATATAGATTATAGATTTCAGGAGCGACCGTGTTTGATATCGCCGAACACCCCATTTTGTCCTCCGCTACGAGCTTCGATGTTGCCCGCCTCGATTCTCAAAAGCTCCGTATTCGGAACCTGGAACATAAGGCAGTACGTTCCGCCTCAATGCCCGATCTCCTGACAGAGTGCGAACACGAAGGCCTGTCATGGCCACGGAGAGCTGCGCGCCTTGTGCACCGAATGTGCGAGTCCGAGCGGCCCTATATCCACGCCGATGAGCGAATAGTCTTTACACGCACCACGGTCTCCATTCCACCCATCTATACCCCGGAGCAATGGGACGCCAAAACTGCTGGCCGCACGCTTCACGAACTTGGTCCCATCAGCAATATTTGTGCGGACTGGGGCAGTGTATTGTCCGATGGACTTCTGGAACGTAAGCGTGTGGCGCTTGAGACGCGTCAGCGGCTGGTTGATGAGCCGGAAGCCGTCGAGTTTCTTGACTGTGCTCTTGAGACAATCGACGCTGTTCTAGGTCTCGCGGTACGTTACGCGAATGAGGCCCGCCGGATGGGAAAGGGCTGCGTTGCCGAGATTCTGGAGCGCGTGCCGGCTCAGCCGCCGAGAAGCTTTCACGAAGCGTTGCAGTCTCTTCGATTGCTGCATGCGGTGGTTTGGATGGGCGGCCACTACCATGTGGGCCTTGGGAGGATCGATCAATACCTCTGGCCCTATCTGAAGCAGGACCTGGATGCACATCGACTCGATATCGCAGGCGCGGAAGAGCTTCTCGCCGAATTCTTCATATCTCTCAACAAGGACAGCGATCTTTATCCTGGAGTTCAGCAGGGCGACAATGGCCAGACCATCATGCTGGGCGGGCAAACCCGCGATGGAAAGGATGCCGTCAACGAATTGACGTACATGGCGATTCGGGTCGCTCTCTACACTAATATGATCGACCCCAAGGTGAATTTGCGGATCACTGGGGACACGGACCTCTCTCTCTTGACATTGGCCACGGAACTTACACGTCGGGGACTCGGGTTCCCACAGTATTCGAATGATGATGTTGTGATCCCAGCGCTTATTGCAAACGCTTACGATCCTGCGGACGCATGGAACTATACCGTTGCGGCCTGTTGGGAGTTCATCGTTCCCGGCAAAGGCATGGAAGTCGTCAATATCGGCGCGGTCTCCATGCCGCTCGCGGCCGACCAGGCAATTCGTGCGGGACTCATGGCACACGAATCGTTTGACGGCATCCTGAAGCGAACTGCGATGCACATCGCGGAGCAGGTTCGCGACACTGTGAAGGGTTACTCGTCTTTGTTGCTGCCGCCGGCTCCTTACTATTCCGTATTGATGGATGGCTGCTTGGAGAAGGGTCGCGATCTTTCATGCGGTCTCAAATACAACAACTTCGGAATTCATGGCGCGGCCTCATCGAGCGCGGCGGATGCGTTGGCTGCGGTGCAGAAACTGGTGTTCATTGACAAGAGCGTGCAGCCGAAAGAACTGCTCAATGCGATGAATGCTAACTTCGAAGGCTACGAAGATCTGCAAGACAGCTTGCTGCACGAAGCACCCAAGACTGGCAACGACCCGGAAGCCGATGCGTTGCTGGTTACCCTGTTCGACGCCCTTGCGGAAGCATGTGAAGCGATCGAGGATAATGGCCTGGGCGGGCGCGTCCGCCCAGGCACTGGATCGGCCATGTACTATGTCTGGCTAACTCGCGGAAAACCGGGAGACTGCGACGACGATTCCATTGGCGCCACCGCGGATGGGCGACGGAAAGGAGAGTTCTTCAGCGCGAATCTGGCCCCGTCGCCTCAAGCCCAGGTGCGAGGACCGATAAGTGTGCTGCAAGCGTTCAGCCATCTGAATTACCGCCGTATCTTCAACGGCGGCCCCATCACGATGGAGCTGTCTGACTCTGTATTTGCCGATCCTGAAGGTCTGACAAAGTGCGCGATGCTGGTCCAAACCTTCGCCAAGCTCGGATGCCAGCAGTTGCAGCTCAATACGGTGAATCTAACCACGCTTCTTGACGCTAGGGAACATCCCGAGCGGCATCGCAACCTGATTGTTCGCGTTTGGGGATGGAGTGGTTACTTTTGTGAGTTGGCGCCGGAGTATCAGGAGCACATCATCAAACGGCACCTTTACGGGGACTGAGCAAGGACAAGCATGCAGTCTGGGATGATCTTCGATATCCGCGAATTCACAGTACACGATGGACCGGGAATTCGGACTACCGTTTTCCTCAAAGGGTGTCCGCTCCGCTGTTCCTGGTGCCATAATCCCGAGGGCATGTCGTCCCTTCGCGAGATCATTGAGAACCCCGCGGGGAAGCGAGTCGTGGGCAGGCTCTATACCGTGGAAGAGTTGTCGACGATCCTGAATCGTCAGGCCTCGATCCTCAGTGCAAACGGCGGCGGGGTCACGTTTTCTGGAGGTGAGCCGCTGGTGCAGGCATGGTTTCTCGCCGCGGTCATCGACCATCTCAACGACGTACACGTGCTGCTGGATACTTCAGGCTACGCGAAGGAAAGCGACTTTCGCCGAGTCGTAGAAAAATCCGATCTTGTTTACTTTGATCTGAAACTTATCGATCGCGCTGCGCACCTGCATCACACAGGAGTCGATAACGAACGAATCTTGAGCAATCTGCAACTGCTGGCCAAAATGAATGTTCCGTTTGTAATTCGGGTTCCTCTCATCCCTGGTGTGACGGCCACAGCCAAGAATCTCGAGGCAATTGCTCGAACAGCGCAGGGGCTCGCCGGCCTGATCCGCGTCGATCTGCTGCCCTACAACCGCGCGGCAGGGGGTAAATATTCGGCGCTGAGAAAGCAGTTCTGTCCCACATACGACGAGACTCTCCCCGTGAATCTCAATCTGGATGTATTCGAAGCGGCCGGAGTAAGGGCGGGAATAGTTGGGGCCGGCGGGAAATAGTCTGGATAGGGTATAGCGGAAAGAAATACTACAGACTATAGACGAACATCATGATTGCGAGACCCAAGCCCCGCTGTCTTTCACTCACAGCATGGATCACGCAAAGAATCTCTTCGCTGCTTCCAGCCTTGGTGTTGGAACGCCCAGGCGCTGCGCATCCGCGAAAACATCGCGGCAGTAGCTCCGCAATTCTTCCGGATTAGCATGGCTGCTGAGGATTGCTCTTACGGGCCTATTGAACGCGGTCCACCGTAGGATCAGCGCGCCGAGCGAAGCCGGAAGCCGAAACGGCCCGATCTCAGAGCGATGCGCTTTGAGATCCACGCCGCGCGCCTGAAGGACCGGAATCAACTCGTGGATATTGAGCACAGCCTCCCTGCCTTCGGATAGCACTTGAAAAACACGAAGGATGGATCCTGCCACGAGAGATTGACTGTGAAGACCGGCACTAATCGCAAAATGAGTCCAAAGCCAACCGCGAAAGTCTCGGTGTTCGAGTATCTTGAAACCTGCATCCTGGAAGGTGGCGCGCACGGTCAATTCTCGCCCCGTCGGATCAGCAGAGAAGGTACCGAAGTGGATGTTCTTGAAGAGGGATGCTCGTAGTTGGCCTGCGTCGTTAAAACCACCGCCGGCCATGGGAAATCCCCAGACCAAACGGTCAGCGGGAAGCTGTAACGTGGCCGCTTGTGGATCAACCCAGAAATTGTTAGAGACCAGAATGGATGCGTCGCTCACTCTGTCCGCCAGAAAGTCGGCCGTTTCAGCGAAGCTATAGTGCTGAACACTCACAAGAATCAGGTCGAAATCATGATCCTTTTGAAGATCTTCCCTAAAAGTAACTGGCCAATCCTCTTTAACCGCAATGCCAGCGAGCTTCGAGCGGGCATCGTAGAAATCGAGAGCGATCGAATTGCCATAGTCCACGGCGCGCCCAGGTCGGACGAGCAGTTCTACCGTGTGCCCCGCTCTTTCAAGAGCCCAACCGTAGAGCGATCCAACAACGCCACGGCCAATGATCAAGACCTTCATCCTTTAAACTCATCACCTTTCGGTAAGATGTCGCTCTGCTCGCCTCTTGTTGGTATTGAACCATGGTGCGGCAAACGACTGGGTATGTATGCATCCGAAGAATCCGTGTGCTCGCACCTACAAAGTGCTTACGTATCCCCGACTGGCTAAGCTGGCACATCCACTGGCTCGACTCTGCTTACCCTGATACATGTCGGCCAACGTTGCGATTATGATCCCCTCCGGCCACCTATTTTGCCGTGTACCCGCCGTCCATCATGAGGATGGAGCCCGTGAAAAAGCTGGCCTGTTCGCTTGCCATGTAGGCGTAGAACGTGGCAATTTCCTCAACGTCAGCAATGCGGCCGATGGGGTGATTGTCTCTGAGCATGCTCCAGTAGGCCTCCGGATTTCCCGAGGCGGCGGCGGATCGATGCACAATGGGAGTATTGACCGTTCCGCAGGCAATGGTATTCACCCGAATATGATATTTGGCGTACTCGATGGCCATTTGCCTGGTCATCTGATGCAAGGCACCTTTTGAAGCTGCATAGGCCCCCTGGGTGGGAATGCCAACTTCACCGGAGATGGAGCCACTCATCAGGATAAGACCGTGATTCTGGCGGATCATCACGGGGATGACGTGGCGGCTTGCCCAATAAACCGCCTTGACGTTGGAATTGAAGACTTCGTCCCACTCTTCAGGGGTATGCTCATGGATCGGCTTCACTACGCTTACGGCCGCATTGCACACCAGAACGTCCAGACGCCCGAATGAGTCGATTGCAGCGGCGGTAAATCGAGCCGCAGTGTCTTCTTCGCCAACATTGCCGTGAACGAATTGGAGTTTGTCGCCATACCGCGCCTTGCATTCCGCGAGTTCTGCGGGGATGTCCGCACGGCGGAATACGGCGATTACACCGTCTGCATCGCACTCGAGAAACCTTTGAGTAATGGCAAGTCCAATTCCCGAAGATGCACCTGTCACTACAGCGATTTTTCCGGAAAGTGTGATTTCCAAGCGAGCACCATGCGTTGTTGAGGTGTACCACACAGGGAGTGCGGACTTCGCAGAACCTATCCCTATTAACAATTATAGAGTAAAAATTGTGATGGAGAGCGAGAAAACACGATCCCCTCGATTCCGTCTAGCGGTGCTGCGCCGGGAAAGATAGCTCCTCCTCGTCCAGATTCAGCCCATACTGCATGTTCCAATACTGCACGGTTTGTTTCACAAACGCTTGACGAGCGAGGTTTTTATCGCGAGTTCGTAGTCCCTCCAGGATCGCAAGGTGTTCCTGAACAGCGGCAAGGCGTTCGCTCAACGCACTTGGATTGCCTGGCCAGCGCCCAACGACTGAGAACACGAAGAGCCGAAAGGTGATGGTCTCAAGGGTATCGCGTAGAAACTCGTTTCCCGCAAGCTCCCAGATTCTGCGATGGAATGCGACATCGCAGTCGTGGAAGTTCTTGACATCCGTGTCGTTCATTCCTTTGCCGGCCATGGCGTTCACAATGGCAGTGAGTTCCTTGTCTGTCTCGTCCGTCATGTTCTCGGCCGCCTTTCCAATGGCGATCGCCTCCAGTGGGATATGAACCTCCTGGATGAGCCGGTAGTCCTCAGGACTCAGCTGGGTAACGTAGGTGCCGCGCTGCTGGCGTTTGGACAAAAGCCCTTGATGTTCCAGTTCATGAAGAGCCTCGCGCAGCGTGGGTTGACCGATTCCTAGTCGCGTAGCCCACTTGAGTTCAATAATCCGGTCACCGCCGTGCAGCTCCCCTGAAATGATGGCCTCGCGGATGGCTTGTGCGGCAGCTTGGGGTGCGGACTGAATCGTGAGTTGCCCAGGACTGGGCTTGTGACTGTAGCTTCCCATGGCGAAACGCTCCGTAGACGTGATTGAGTTTTATTCTATAGAAGATCAACGAGGTTTACCATGCGGTAAGCAAACGCTCAATCATCGCAAATCCTTCCGAAATATCCATGGCCGGTAATAGTCCAGGGCCTGCACCCGCGCTTTGCTGCCGAGGAGATTGAGCGCTGCGCGAAGCATATCCGGATGACCGATATTGTTGATCATCATGTCATAGTGGGATGGAATTGCTACAGCCGGATCGATCGCTTTCACAATGCGCGCCGCTTGCAGTGGATCGAGGTTGTGAAATCCGCCATTGATGCAGATGGCGCAAAGATCCACGCCTCTCGGGAGCAATGAACCCAAAAGTTCGCAATAGCCGGTGTCGCCAGTGTTATAGAAGGTGATGCCGTTTGCAAAGCGAATCAAGACTCCCGTATGGTTCAGGTCCGTATTGTCGGTTGGAAGAGCGAACGCGCCGGTAAGTTGGGTAGGCCCGCCGAGTTGTATGGTCTGATTCGGATGGAGGATTAGGCAGCACGACTCAGGTACGCCGCACCGCTTGTACTTTTCGACCGATTCCCACGGTCCAATGAACTGAGCCTGCCTCTTGCCAATGAAGCGGCGGATCGTCTCTGGATCTGCATGGTCGTCGTGCGAATGTGTCGTGAAGAAAACGTCGATGTCGAGATCTTCAGGCTCGATGAAAATCGGGAGCTGGCGATCAAGACGGAACGGCAGATGAGCAAAAAGCTCGGCACAGCTATTGGTCAGATAGAGATCGATACCGATCAGAGGCCCAACGCTGGCCTTCAAAATGAAACCGTTCTGTCCCATAAACCAAATTGCGAGCCCTCCCGCCGGGACCTCGAATGCGCGAATCGACTGCATATACTCGCGGCTTGGGATCAACGGCGGAAGGACGAGTTCGATGCGTGCTTCCCGATCGTACGGGTCGTTGCGAGCAAAGTGATAACGAGGCATGAGCTGCCTTTGCATGCCACACTCCTACTGGAAGACTCTCGAATCGGCATCTGCTTCCGCTCGGAGTGTACCTTAAGGACGGTGGCCCGTTACGTGAGAGGTCTTTCGCCCGGGGGTGAACAATTCGAGGCGAACCTTCCAAGTTACAGCCTGATTGGGCTTGAGCGTGACCATCCCGGTATCCATCCCGTTCCAGAGGCCGCTGAACGGATCGGCGAAATTGAATTGCTCTTCGATCGCCGCAAATGCCTTGTCTGGCGGCGCATACACCTGTACGGTTCGAATCTCCGGCGAGAGCCCCTCAATATGGATGCCGTAGGCAAAAGCCGGATCCGTCAAATCGACGACGACCCCTCCGGAGGTGCGGCCCAGGTCCGCGAAGTTGTCGTCCAGAAAGATATTACCCAGCGGTTCTCCTGCCGGCGAACGGAAATCGTATTTCGTGCCGGACACCGGGAGTAACTTTCCAGTGGGGAACACATCGTCGTAGTTATTTACTTCGGCGAGTTTCGATGCGGGAATGTGCAGCCGTGCCTGTATGCGATCGCCGCTCGGAATGGCAAAGTAAGGATGCCACCCTACCGAGATCGGCTCCTCTTCATCGCCGACATTCTTTGCGACGATGGTCGATTCGACTGCCGTCCCAGTGAGGGAGATACTAATCGTCAAATCGGTCTTCGAAGGCCAATATCCACCGAAATCTCCCGCGTGAATCACTCCAGTGAAAGTCTGACCATCGGGCGTTCTCTCGATCTTCAGCGAGTCGGTCTTGCGATCGAGGATCAGCCCGTGGATCGCGTGCAGCTCCGCCTTGGGGTTTGCCTTTCCCTTCCAGACGGCGGGCAATGTCAGAGTCTTGTCTTTCCATTGGGTCGTGACGGTTTTGCCGTCCGATGAAAGCTTCCCGCGAATCCGGTTAGGGTAAGGGACGAGGAAGGCGCCCCCGAATGCAAAGCTCTTCACGCCATGAATGTCGTCTGCGCCGCCGTTCAGCTGTTGCGCGGCCTCTTCAAGCGAGGGGGAAGCAAGAACATGGACCTCTCCCTTGCCCGGCAAATTGGCGGTGATCTGGAAGAGATTCATGCCCCTGCCTGGGAGTATCGTTACGGAGGTGAACTCCGGCTGCGCTGCGTTCACGCTGCTCCGGCGCTTAAGTTGAACCACCGGCTGACCGCCGATCTTCAGACTGTCGTTGGATACCGCTTCGTCGCCGGCGGAGGCAAGCTTCGCTTGGGAACCAACCAGAAGGACGGCTGCAGCCAAAGCATGCCGGGGCGACGAAACACGCCAGCAAACTACGAGCGCAAGTGCGACGGAAATATGCAATAGAGTGCAATATCGATTTGCGAACGGCGACATGAAAGTACTCTCCATGAAATCAGGTTTAGGAAAACATCGATGCGCAACCCTTGACCGGAACTGGCTAGCGCGACCGGATAACGCTTCGCAGCTTCTCCATATCCATTCGGTTTGCGAAAACGTTGGTGAAACAGGCCCTAGACAATGCCCAACTTCTTCTGCATGTCCTCCAATGTGATTCCTTTGGTTTCAGGAAAGTAAAACAACACCACAAAGAACTGGACCGCCATCATGATGGAGAAGAACGTAAAAGGCACTGAGGCCGAATGTGCGCTGAGGAGTGGAAATATCCACGACAGGATGGCCGTCATGAGCCAGTGTGTGAAGCTTCCCAGGCTTTGTCCCTTGGCCCTCACCGCATTCGGAAAGACCTCGCTGATATAGACCCAGATGACTGCTCCTTGCGAGAATGCAAAAAACGCGATATATGCGATTAGCGGCCAGATCAGCAGTCGTTCGTGCGTGTGGCTATAGAAGAGGTACGAAACCGCCGCAAGGCACAGGCAGGTGCCGACGGAACCGATCAGCAACATAATTCTGCGGCCGAGTTTATCGATGACCAACATGGCCAGCATGGTGAAGCAAAGGTTGGTTGCTCCGATGACGACAGCCTGCCGGTCCCCCGATACCTTGGTAAAACCCGCGCGCTCAAAGATGTCGTTCAGATAGTAAAGTATGGAGTTGATGCCTGCGAGCTGATTGAACATGGCGACCGTAATGGCCAGCGACACGGGAAAGCGATATTTCCATGAAAAGAGGCGCTGCTTTCCGCCGGCATGCTCAATGTCGATCGATTCGACGATCTGTCGAAGTTCTTCCTTTGCATTCTCCTCGCCGATCAAATCCAGCACATTTCGCGCTTCGTCGATGCGCCCCTTCTTCACCAGCCATCGTGGACTGCGCGGTATTTGAAAGAGAAGGAAAAAGAACACGGCTGCGGGAACTGCGGATATGCCGAGTTTCCAGCGCCACTCAGATGCGCCGAACGACATGGTTCCAATGACGAAGTTCGAAAAATAGGCTACAAGAATGCCAAGCACGATGCTGAACTGAAAGAAGCCTACCAGCCTGCCGCGCCACTTCGCGGGCGCAATTTCCGCAATATACATGGGGCCGAGCACGGAGGAACCGCCGATCGCGAGTCCGGCGATAAAGCGAAACATCACGAAGGAAAGCCAATTCCACGCAAAAGCGCATCCGAGCGCAGACACGAGAAACAGGATGGCGAGTCCGCGAAGGCTGTCGCGGCGCCCATATGCGTCTCCGGGAATGCCGGCGAGAAGGGCGCCCGTAATCGTCCCCCAGAGGGCGATAGCCACAGTCAATCCAAGCGAGGCTGGGGTGAGGTGAAATAGATTCGTCAGCGCTTTGGTTGCGCCTGCGATGACCGCGGTGTCGAACCCAAACAAAAGGCCGCCTAATCCGGCGACAGCCGTGCTCCTGACCAAAAACCAGTTCAATGTGGCATGTTGACGATGCCCGGCGGGGTCCGCAACGGAATTCATGATTCTCCTGTCGTACCGGGTGGCCAACGCGTTCAGCCTAAGATTTCAGGCTCGAAGATGCAGACACCCAATTGCCATCAAAGTTATAGATTAAAGATGGTATGATGGTCAAGTTTCATTTGAAGTCCGGGAACGAGAGGCCGTAAGCAGCCGATTGTCGATCTCTCCCCAGCTGGTCTACCTGACTGACGGAGATTAACTTTGCTGCGAATGAACAGCGGCGTTCTGGTGCCTTCGGACGTGCGCAGGCAGGGATTTCACTCCATTTAGATCCGCGGCTAGAATGTCGCCAGCCAGCCCCCGTCAACGTAAATCACCTGTCCAGTGATGAACTTGGCCGCCGAACTAGCGAGGAAGACGATCGGCCAGGCAATGTCCTCAGGAGTTGCCCAGCGGCCCAGGGGGCATCGGCCTTTTACCCAGCTATCGAATGCCGGGTCCTCGATGAGGACCTTGTTCAAGTCGGTGTTTACGTATCCCGGCGCAATGGCATTAACAAGGATACGGTGCTGCGCCCACTCGACTGCAAGCGCCTTGGTCAATTGCCCGACCGCTCCTTTGGAGGCGGTGTAAGGCGATATTCCAGGTCGTGCCGCAGCGGTCATGAGCGAAGCGATGTTGATAATTCTGCCGCTGCGGCCTTCGCGAATGAGAAGTCTGGCGAGACTCCGGCTGAGCTCGAAGATCGCTGTCGCATTGAGGGCGATCACGGCGTTCCAGTCGTCGAGCGAAAGGTCAACCGCGGCGCCGCGCACGTTGATGCCTGCGGAGTTGACCAATATCTCCGGTGTGCCCCACTGCGCGCACACGCTTTCGAACCACTCGGCAATCCTACTGGTCTGCGATAGGTCATAGGGTGCTATGTGAACCCGGTTGGCTATCTGGCGAAGCTCGCTTGCCGTGCGCTCAAGTTCAGCCTCGTGACGCCCCACCAGGATTACGTCGGCTCCGGACTGTGCTAGGGCTCGCGCCGCCCCCCTTCCGATACCACGGGTGCCGCCGGTGACGAGCGCAAGCTTGCCTTCCAGGGAGAAGGGATTCATGTTGTGACCTGGGCGGGCACGGGCGGCAACTCCAGCGCCACGGACACCACGAATGAGGCGGCCCCATCGCGAAGAAGTTCCTGGCGCGCGATGTAAGGGGCTCTGTGAATCACCTTGGATTCTGGAGAAGATTCCATCATATCCCTCGACACAGAGTCGATTATAGATTATATTTTCAACCATGCAAGCTCTTGTTCTCGAAAACGCTCGCGATCTTCAGATGCGAGACGTTCCTGAGCCCGTAATCGGTGCCGAGGATGTGCTCATCAACGTCAAGGCATGCGGTATCTGCGGAAGCGATGTTCATGGCTATGACGGCACGACCGGACGCCGCATTCCGCCGCTCGTCATGGGCCATGAGGCAGCTGGTGTGGTGGCCAGGATCGGAGCCGAGGTTCATTCGTTTCGCGCCGGCGATCACGTCACGTTCGATTCCACTATCTCCTGCGGTAAATGCCTCTTCTGCAGCAAGGGCGATGTCAACCTTTGCGACAACCGGCGGGTGCTCGGCGTTTCCTGCGGCGACTACCGCCGCGACGGCGCATTTGCCGAGTACGTTTCCGTTCCCCAACACATCGTTTATGCTCTACCCGACTCATTTCCATTCGAGAAGGCGGCGCTCATCGAGGCGGTCTCGATCGCGGTGCATGCTGCGAAAATCACCGGCATACAACCCGGCGACTCGGCCGTGGTTATCGGCGCCGGCATGATAGGACTGCTGGCCGTGCAAGCCTTCAGGGTTTACGGCTGTAGCAAGATAGTCGCCGTTGATCTTGAGGAAGGCAAGCTCGCTCTCGCGCGGTCTCTGGGGGCCGATGAAACTCTTCATGCCGCCGATCCAGACCTCATGGCGAAGCTCAAAGCATCTACCCAAGGGCGTGGTCCCGATATCGCCGTGGAAGTGGTTGGCGTTCAGAAATCGGTCCTCACTGCAATCGATAGCGTGCGTCGGGGAGGAACGGTCACTCTCGTCGGCAACCTTGCACCCGTCGTGGAAATACCCTTGCAGACCGTTGTCACAAGGCAGCTCAGGCTACTTGGCTCCTGCGCCTCGGCCGGTGAGTACCGCGAATGCATCCATCTCATGGACACCGGCGCGATCAACGTCGATCCGCTCATATCCGCGCTCGCTCCGCTGAGCGAGGGCGCGACATGGTTCAACCGCCTATACGCCCGCGAGCCTAGCCTGATGAAAGTGATTCTGCAACCTTAAAGGAAGTTATGACCGAGAACCTTTTCGACCTGACCGGTAAAGTTGCGGTTTTGACAGGCGCCAGTCGGGGCCTTGGCCAATATCTTGGGCGCGCCCTCGCGCGTGCCGGCGCCGATCTCGTTGTCACGAGCCGGAGGATGCCGGATCTGAAGCAGTTTCAAGCGGAGATCGAAGGCCTGGGCCGTCGCGTGCTCCCGCTGGAACTCGATCTGCGCGATGCCGCGAGTATTCGCGCGGCCGCCGAAGCGGCTACAAGTTACTTCGAGAAGATCGATATCCTTGTCAACAATGCCGGGTGCAACGTGCGCAAACCGGCGCTCGACGTTACCTGGGACGATTGGAACCTCGTGCTCGACACAAACCTGCGAGGTTCTTTCTTTGTCGCCCAAGCATTTGCGAGCGGCATGGTCGAACGCGGCTACGGCAGAGTTATCAACATCGGCTCTGTCACGAGCGTATTCGGCTATGCCGGCATCGCCCCTTATTGCGCGAGCCGAGGGGGCATCAAACAACTGACGATGAGCCTTGCGGATGAATGGGGACCGCATAGCGTCACGGTAAACTGCCTGGCTCCGGGATGGTTCCGGACCAAGCAGAATGCGGTTCTTTACGAGAATGAGAGATGGGTTGAGTACATCACCGACCGCATTCCGCTGAAGCGTCCCGGACAGCCGAACGACCTGGACGGAGCAATCGTATTCCTCGCCTCGGATGCCAGCGCCTACATCACGGGACAAACACTGCTTGTCGATGGCGGCATCTCTACGGGAGCAACTCGGGCGATAGCTTAGGGGGATGAAAGCAAAGGGGGGATGAAAGCAAGTCCAACTATAGACTATAGAGTAAGAATGCTCTAGGAGAATTCTTACTAAATGCCCCTCCAACCCTCTACATTATCATTCCCATGTATCAAATCATGAATAAGTTAAATCGGAGTCGCGGCGTCCTTGTCTTTGACTACGACGGTGTCCTGGCGGATACGGAGCCATTGCATTGGGCCAGTTGGAGGAAACTCATTGCTCCGTATCGAATTGACCTCACTTGGGAGCAATATTGCCGATACTGCCGTGGTGTTGCGGATGTTCGCATGAGAGAGGCTTTGATTGAGATGTCTCCCCAAGCAATCGGCCTCCCGGATCTTGCACCCTACCTTTCCGTTCGGAAGGAACAGGTTCGGGAGTGGAGCTTGGATCGGTCTCCGATTTCTCAAAAAACGCTGGAAATGTTGCGACGACTGGGTGATTGGCGCTTGGGCTTGGTGACCTCGGCAGAACGCGCCAACGTTGAGCCTGTTTTAAGTGGCGCGAATATACGGGACTCCTTCGAGGCCTGCGTATTCAGCGGCGACGTCACGCGGCACAAGCCGGCGCCAGATCCGTATCTTGCGATTGCGGCGCGCATGAGCGTGGCTACAGGAATCGCGTTTGAAGACTCCGATGCCGGCATCGCGAGCGCGCGCGCCGCGGGTTTCCGCGCTATCCGAGTCGATGATCCAGAAAGTCTGCCTGGAGCGGTTTCGAAGATCATCAGGCCCATCCCATAAAAATTCCGCAAAAATCCGTTGACAATCCACGAGATAATCAATTATAGATTATCTGCGTTTAGGGCACCATTCTTGTGTTTATCGAAAAAACGAGCGCTGTGCATGACAATTCTAGCTGGATGTTTGTTGCGGTCGCCGGGTGCGCTATCTCGTTATTTTGAAAGCGTTTACATGAATTTCTCGGATTTAACCCGCTCGTCGAAGTGGGCAACACGTTTGAGTTGCCCAAGAGGCAGCCTCCAAGTAGGGCTCCTTAATGCAGCTGTTTCGCCTACGTACTGCGGAGAATACCAGTTTTGGAAGCAAACCACTTCTGGAGGGAAGAGTGAATCAAGTGGGCAAGCCCTAGGCTCTGCCGGGATGATGCCCAATATTTGACAATTCCGGGAGTATGCCCTTTTGGGGCTTTTTGTCGCTTTTGCTGTTGAGGTAGCTTTTGCTTTCAGCGGTTGCGAGAAGGCCTCTTTGAGGGGCCCAACAACAGTAAAGCCTCCGGCTCTCACTGCCGGAGAATACTTCCTCACGCTGTCTTCGTCTGCTCGGTCTGTTGCTGCCGAACCTGCTTCTCGCCCTATTTGCGAAGGCACAAGATTACGCAACCGTAAACCGCACAATAACCATTGCAATGGAATTCGATCGGCCATTGATATGGAACATTTTAGGAGGAAACAGAATGAACCAGGAGGAAACGCAATGAAGAAGTTAAGCAGGATGATCACTGTAGTGGTCGGCATCTGCGCGATCTTGTTTTTAGCAGGTACCCTCTTTCAGTCGCATTTAGTTGCGCAATCGGTGCGCGGCTCTCTGTCAGGAAACGTCCTGGATCAGTCTGGAGCGGTCATTCCGGGAGCCAAGATCACAGTCCGCGACCCCAATACTGGAGTGACGCGGACCACGGTTTCAAGCTCGGAAGGCGCCTATAGCATTTCGGAGCTGAATCTGGGATCCTACGATGTCACGGCATCGGCGTCCGGCTTTTCGACGCAGATCCAGCATGGGGTCCAGATCACGATCGGAAGTGTGTCGGCCCTGAACCTTACGCTAATGGCCGGCAGCAACGAAACGACGATCAACGTGGATGCTTCCGCGCCGACCGTGGAGACGCAATCATCTGACCTTGCAGGAACAATTCAGTCCCAGTCCGTCGAAGAACTGCCGCTTGCGCTTGGTGGCGTCGGCGCTTTTCGCTCACCGGAATCATTTGAATTCCTGCTGCCCGGAACAACGGGCCCAGGTTCGGGGAACAGCTTCAACGGTATCTATACGTTGAAGATCGCTGGCGGACAGGCGTTCGCCAATGATGACATGCTCGACGGCGCGAGCCAGACGAGAAGTGAGAACGGCTCCTCGTTCGATGAAGAGGCGCCATCCGTGGAGGCGATTCAGGAATTCAAGATTACGACGGGTATTCCCGCGGCGGAGTACGGGCGGACCCAAGGTGGCATCGAAAGCTTTGTGACAAAGGGCGGAACGAACAATTATCACGGCACGGCCTTCGACATCTTCAAGAATGAAGCGCTGGACGCAAATGCATGGTTCAATAATGGAAATCTAGCTGCAAACTGTGTGGGCGCGAACAATACTCCTCAGTGCACCAGTCTTTATAAGAGGCCAGACGATAAGCAGGAAGATTATGGTGTCGCACTGGGTGGACCCGCAACTGTTCCGCACGTCTTCAACGGAGTCGACAGGCTCTTCTTCTTCTTCGCTTGGGAGCAACTCTCGCGGCGGGTTGGGGGGACGCAGATCAGCACTGTGCCGACCCTTCTCGAGCGGGGTGGAGATTTTACGGATCTCTACAATCCGGCAGCGCCACCGGCGGGCGGCAGTACGTCTAGCAATCCTTGTGATGGCACCCCTGTTTACCCCGGTGAGATATTCGACCCTTCAACGCAAAAGGTTGTGAACGGAACACCATGCCGGACCGCATTCGCGGGCAACAAGATTAAGACTCCGTTCGGCACGGTGGCAAATAACATTCTCAAGTACATTCCCGTTCCCACCACGACTGGCCTTTTGAACAACTACTCTTATGCCAGTTCGTTCCCGGTGAATAACACCACTTACACGATCCGAATCGATGCCAGCCCCTCGGCCCGGCAGAAAATTTTCGGATCGTACTCGACACGCGAAAATCTCCGCACCTGCTGTGCAACTCCCCTTCTTCCCTATCCTGAAGATTCGGGCACCTGGTCGCAGAACTTCACGACTCATTTTGGCCGTGCCGGCTGGGACTTCATCATTTCGCCAACCGTATTGAACCACTTCAATTTCGGGTATAACCGCTCGAATAGCGCCAACTTCCCGTTTCCTACCTTCAACAACATCAATTACACTCAGCAGCTTGGGATTTCCAATGCGCCTGTTTCCAAGGCCTTTCCAATTGTCGACTTCGACGGTCGTGATCAGTACCGCAACTTAGGCAATCAGTACAGCTTGAACAGCGATTGGATCGACAACGGCTTCCGTTTTAATGACAGCGTAACCATGCAGAAGGGGCGTAACAGCTTCAAGTTCGGGCTGGACGTCCGCATTCAGCAGTTCACTCCGCTCGCCTATCCAACACCTAGCCTGAACTTTGATCGTGCGCAGACAGCGTCAGACCCAGCGAATTCGGAGCTTGACGGTAACAGCCTGGCGAGCCTTCTCCTCGGCCAGACCTCAAGTGGCAACTTCGGGTCGGGGCTGAATTCAGTACAGCCGCGATGGATGTCGAGCTACTATGCGTTATTTGCCCAGGACGACCTTAAGGTGAGCGAGAAGTTGACCCTCAACCTGGGTCTCCGCTGGGACGTGGATGTTCCCCGCACGGCAGCGCACAACTACACCTCTAATTTCAGCCCTACCGCGAACGATCCCGAGTACAACATTCCCGGAGCTCTCGTCTTCGGTACAACCTACAAAGGTAATACCCGCTGGGCTGACACCTATTACAAGGACTTTGCGCCTCGCCTGGGCTTCGCGTTTGCTCCGTTTGCAAAAAGTACGACTGTGATACGGGGCGGGGCGGCCGTCATATATGGTCCTCTGCAGTATGCCGACGACGGGGGTGGAATGAATGCTGGTTACAAGATTCAGCCTGTTTTTACAAGCAGCGATGGCTTTTCTCCGTCGTTCTTGACTGACCAAGGCTTCCCTGGCTACACTCAACCGCCCATTCTGGACCCAGGTATCTTCAACGGTCAGCCCCTGGGCAGCAGTTATATCAAGCCTTCGTTTGGAAAACCGGCAGCAGTCTATGAGTGGAGCCTTCAGCTTCAGCAGCAGCTTGCACAGGACCTTATCCTTGAAGTAGGCTATCTGGGCAACAAGGGGCAGAACCTTCGCTCAACTTTGGAGAACATCAACAATATCCCTCTGAGTGCTTTCAGTCTGGGCAATGAGCTGAATTCGAGCGTTGCTGGGAACACAGCGGGAGTGGCTTCGCCCTTCCCGGGCTTCTACTCCTTGTGGGGCGCGGGAGCGCCAATCAACCGCGCTCTCCGTCCTTTCCCCCAGTATTCCGCGATCGACTCAGGCTGCTGCCTCCAGAACGACGGCATGTCGACGTACAACGCGCTGCTTGTGTCTCTTAGCCGGCGCTTCCGGAATGGCTTATCTTTGCAGGTCTCCTACACCTGGGAGAAGAACCTGACGGATGCCGAAAGCGCGATCCCGGGCGACGTCCCCACGACCATACAGAATCCCGCCAATCTTCACCAGGAAAAGGCCGTCTCATCTGAAGACTTACCGCATACTTTTGTGATTGCGCCTCTGTATCAATTGCCCTTGGGGAAAGGAAAGGCATACCTGAACCATGGACTGTCGAGCTACGTTGTCGGAGGATGGGAGGTTGGCACGGTTCAACGCTACGAGTCCGGACAACCGACCACGTTCTGTTGCGCAACCGGAATTCCCGGCTGGGATAACAGCATCCGCTACAACCGGGTTGCGGGGCAGTCCCTTAAAAGCTCGAACTATCGTTCGGGCAAGATAAACCCCTTTGTCGCTGGACAGAGCAGATTCTTCAATCCTGCGGCGTTTATCGATCCCAACAGCACTGCCGTCCGGGGGACCGGAGCCTATGCCTTTGGCAACATAGCCAGGGTCACAGGAGAGGTAAGGTCGCAGCCCTACGACCAGGAAGACATCAGCCTGATGAAGACCACGCCGATCCGCGAAGGTGTGACTTTTGTATTCAAAGCTGAGGCGACGAACCTATTGAATCGCCACGTGTTCGCAACGCCGGACACGAATCCGACGGACTCTTCTTTTGGCCTGCCCAACGCAACCACTACGAACCCAAGGAACGTGCAGTTCACCGGTCGTATTAGCTTCTAATTACGCTAGGGAGTCGTGTCAGGCAGTTTATGGCCGCCTAGCCCGGCTCTTCACCGGGCTTAACAAGAGCCTGATGGCCCGGTGTTGCCTCGATGAGGCCGCATCGGGCCTAGCTTCTCTTATCCCATTTCCTTGCACGAAAGAAGAGATCATTGAATATGAAAGTCCACAACAATTTGGCGGCAGAACTCATCAAGCCTGTTGCCTTGCTTTGTTTAACCGTATTGGCGGTTCCACTCGCTTGGTCGCAGCTCTCTGAGTCTTCGGCTGCGCTCCAGGACAAGCCCATTGTGATTCGAGTTAGCCGGCCCGACACACGGCAGGAAATACCGCCTACTCTTTTTGGAAGTTTTCTGGAGCCGATTGGTCACTCCACTTACGGCGGGCTCTGGGCCAACGTTGTTGAGAACCCCTCCTTTGAAGAAGGACTCTGGTCTGCGGAGAATCTCGAGACGATGTGGAATTCCCGCGCTGAACTTCGTGCCGCGTCGTCGCTCGGTTTGCCAACCCCGTGGGAGCCGCTCTATCTAGCCGAGGGAAGCCGTTATGCTCCAGTGCGTGGAGACGCGGCAAATTCAGGGCAATCCATGCTCCTGATGTCGCTCCCAGGCAAGGAGGTGGGCATAATGGAACAGGTCTACCTTCCCGTCCATCGCGAGCTCAAGTACAGCGGCAGCCTCTGGCTGAAGCATGTCGATGGAAACTATTCTGTAAAGCTTTCCCTGCGCCGCCACGCGCGCCCGGCGGAAGTGCTGGCCGAATCTCTCGTGCGGGCGTCATCGGAGGCATGGACGAAGTACCCATTTCACCTCGAGTTGAATCCGGGCCAAGTGGCGCCCCTTGAACCTGCCGACCTGGTGATCTCTCTCGAAGGCGATGCTCGTGTGATGGTGGACAACGTCGTCTTGAACCCTGACGATGCAGTGGATGGCATAGACCCGGAAGTCCTGACGTTGGCACGGGAGCTCCATTCCCCAGTGGTTCGCTTCGGGGGTAACTTCACCTCCGCTTATAACTGGCATGACGGTGTAGGACCACTCGACACTCGCGTTAGTAAATTGAACTTGGCCTGGGGTATCCCCGAATACAACACTTTCGGCACAGGCGAGTTCCTCCGCTTCTGCCAACTGATCGATGCGAAGCCGCAAATAGCACTGAACCTGGGTACCGGCACACCGCGCGAAGCGGCCGAGTGGGTCAGTTACGTCAACGCACGCTGGGCTGATCATCGCGGAGGCCTCACCTGGGAACTGGGCAATGAACTTTGGGGAAACTACCAGGTGGGCTATCCTGCTGCGACGCTTGCGGCGGCCGCGACCCTGGCGAATAGTAACGCTGTCCGCAAGATTGATCCGGCGGCCCGCCTGATTGCGACCGGAGGAGACGCCGGACTCTTTCATGACTGGAACGCGCAGCAGCTTACCAACCCCGCTGACACCTTCGATTATCTTTCCAGTCATTTCATCTTTAACGAAGACGTGCTTCTTCCCGATGCCACCAATGAATTTCGCACGATGGCGATGCTCGCCCTACCGTGGGGACTGTCGGAACGGATCCGTGCGATGAAGCAGCAGGCTGTGGAAGCTCATCGGTCCAAAATGCAATTTGCCTTTACCGAGTGGCTGATGATCTCGAACTCGCATTTAGTACCAAACTACAACAATATGGGGGGCGCCGTGTTCGCCGGCGGTTTCCTGAACACGATGATGCGCAACTCGGATGTTGTGTCGATCGCCAATATGACAGGGATCCTCGAGTTTGGCGGCATTTGGAAGAAGCGGGAACAGGTATATGCCTCGCCAGCTTACTGGGTGCTGCGGACCTATGCAAACGCGAAGCCCCGCACTTTGCTGAAGGTCGACTCGACTTCACCAGCATTCAATATCGCGAAGGGAGTCACTCAACTGCCGGAGATTGTGGGTGCACCCTATCTCGATGTAGTCGCAGCCCAATCAGAAGACGGAAGCAAGCTGTTGCTGCTGTGCGTCAATCGCCATGTTACGCGTCCCGAATCCGCGGTTATCGATCTCAGTTCATTTGCGGTAGACAGTGGGCTTGCTCAAGTGACGACCATCGCCGGCGATGGATTGCTTGACGGAAACGACGAGTACAACCCGAGCCGCGTGACCGCTGTGACGCACACTGAGAGATTCTCGGCTAAACATTCCTACACCTTTTCGAACGCCAGCGTGACGGTGATAGAGGTTCCACTCAAGAAGTAACACCATGCCGCGAAGGTGAAGAGTGCGCGTGACGAAAGAGAGAAAAATGAATATATCGAGTTTCGCAGGCACCGCATTGGTCTGCCTGCCGGGGGCTATGCTGTTGCATGCGGCGACGACGGCAGTCAGGGAGCGCTGGAGAGCGGAACATGCCAACCAATGGTACGCTCGTCCGCTCTGGATCGTTGGGGCAAACTATATCCCTTCCGATGCGATCAACGAACTCGAGATGTTCCAGGCAGTGACATTCAACCCTGCCTTGAATGGCAAAGAGTTGGGGATGGCGGAGTCCATCGGGATGGACATGATTTGTGGCTTCCTTCAGGATCAGCTCTGGAAACAGAATACTGAAGGATTCAAGGGTTTCCTGAACACATTCCTTTCCATAGCTGTCAATCTCCACATCCAACCGATTCTGGTGTTGTTCGATTCCTGTTGGGGAACGGGCCCAAGCTCGGGCAACAGCTTCCTCCGACCCCGGGAATCCATCACTCCGGATGGGTTCAAAGCTCGGGCCGCCATGGTGGAGTCCTTGGCATACGCGAATGCTGTTTGCCGTCACAATGTCTCTGGCATTGCTAACTCAGCTCACTTACTTCCGTATCCAGCATTGGAAAGCGCACACGATCACTCGTGAACGTGTGCGGCTGGTTCATGGGATCCACGACACGATGGCACAGGGTTTCGTGGGAATAGGGTACCAAATTCAGGGGGTCAGAAGCAGCGTAGTACGAGGCGACCATCCAGATTTGCACCAGATTGCAGGCCAGCTCTCTGTACCATATCAACTGGCTGCAGTTGTCATGTTGAGGTCAGCAGGACCATCGCGATACTTGGGCGGCTTCGTCTCCCATACAGCAGAATCTTCTTGGAGCATTGGAAGAAGCGGCGCACAGGATTGCAGGAGACCAGATACTGACAAGTACAGATCAACGTGGATGTCCAATTTACTTAAATCTGCGGCTGGCAAATGCACTACTCCTGATCGGCCAGAAAACCATTGCGAACACAGTGGGCCACGGGCATCCAAGCGCGCTTAAGATCATTCTGTGCTACGAGAGCCGCGGCGTGGAACTGATGTGAGTTTTCGGCAAGGGTGCGTGACGCGATTTAGCTGACCTTGTTACGTTCGATCAGGCGCCGAGGTCGGCTGATATTGAACATCAAAAACGCATCCTCCATCCCCGAGC
>Ga0224527_1000477_pt1 | contig 26126 bp, 19 predicted proteins | sample CBST0metaG_FD_179882 | JGI IMG/M metagenome (GOLD analysis project Ga0224527, IMG submission 179882) | Peat soil microbial communities from Stordalen Mire, Sweden - C.B.S.T0 | ecosystem: Environmental > Terrestrial > Soil > Wetlands > Peat | place: Sweden: Norrbotten County, Stordalen Mire... | reverse complement strand
ACTAAATAATTATCACTTAGTCATTTCTCCAGTTTCGTATTCTAGCCATAAGGTTTTAAGTTCTTCGATTTTACGATACACCGTCATTCTACTGGTTTTCATGTATTTGGCAATTTCCGTTATGGGTAGACGTTCAGTGACCAGTAAACCAAGTAACATACTTTGTTCTTTGGTGAGTTTGGTTTTAATAAAGGTTTCGATGTGTATATCCACTAAAATATAACTTGTTTCTGATTCAACGTGAAAATGTTTTTCTAAATTTGATAATTGTGTTATCATAGCGACCTCCTGTTGATTATTGAATAATTCGCTCAACGGGAGCAACAGTTCCGTATACATTGCGCAGTCTTCACGCTCGAATTGAGCACTCTTCACGCAATGATTGAACACCCCCTTAAAATAGGCAGAATGAATTTATACACTGAATATGGTGTAATTTTATTCATAGGGGGTCTTCAAATGACCAAATATCGTGAGATCCTAAGGCTATATAACCAAGGGATCAGCAAAAGCAGTATAGCAAGGAGTTGTGAATGCTCACGCAATACTGTCATAAGCGTTATCAGCCGAGCTGAAGAATCAGAAATTGCATGGCCACTGCCGTGTGACATGACAGATGGAAAGCTTCAAAAGCTGCTATTTCCAAGTACAACGTTGCTAACCACACGCAAGCTGCCAGACTGTGAGTATTTCCACAAAGAGATGGCGAAAAGCGGTGTTACTCTTAGTTTGCTATAGAATGAGTACTGCCAGTCCTGTCGACTCAGTAATGAAATTCCATTCATGTACACTCAATTTTGCAAGTATTACCGCGATTATGCTAACACCACGAAAGCCACCATGCACATCAAACGCAAGCCAGGCGAGCAATTGGAAGTTGACTGGGCAGGTCAAACAGCGAGCATCGTGGATACCGATACTGGTGAAGTCATTGAAGCGTCCGTATTCGTAGCGGCTCTTTCTTGCAGTGGCTACGCTTATGTGGAAGCATTCTTGTCTCAAAATCAAGAGTGTTGGATTGCTGCTCATGTAAATGCCTACCGTTTCTTTGGCGGTGTCACACGGATTTTGGTGCCCGATAATCTTAAAACTGGTGTTGAACGAGCCTCTTGGTATACACCCGTTATCAATAAATCGTATCATGAAATGGCAGAGTATTACGACACTGCGGTTATACCAGCCCGTGTGCGTAAGCCAAAAGACAAACCGAAAGTAGAAGGAACCGTAGGTGTAGTATCTACATGGATCATCGCAGCATTGCGACATCAGCGGCTCTTCTCGTTGGCTGAATTAAATGCTGCCATTCATGAGAAATTGGATGAATTTAACCGCAAGGCCTTTCAGAAGAAACCCGGCAGTAGACTCAGCATATTTCTAGAAGAAGAAAAGGCTCTGTTACTTCCACTCCCCAACGAACCATATGAACTGGCTGTATGGAAGCTAGCAACTGTACAGTTCAACTATCATATCTCGGTAGAAAAGATGCATTACAGCGTACCATATGAATATATTAAGCACAAAGTCGATGTGCGCATTACTCGCAATATAGTGGAAGTGTTTTTTAATGGTCATCGGATTTGTTCTCATCCTAAGCTTCATGGACGCGAGGGGCAATACAGCACAACGACAGAACATATGCCAATTGACCATCAAAAATATACCGCTTGGAATGCAGAGCGTTTTCTTGCTTGGGCCGAAAATATTGGTTCCAATACTGTTATTACAGTCAAAGCCATTCTTTCCTCGCACAAGGTGGAACAGCAAGGATACAAAAGTTGTATGGCACTTCTCAAGATGGTCGATAAATACTCGGTTGCTAGGTTAGAGGCTGCTTGTGCAAGGGCATTATCTTACACGATAAACCCAAGTTACAAAAGCATACAAACGATCCTCCAAACAGGTCAGGACAAAGTCGATAAAGACGATACCATCAAAAACAATGATGATTCTTCTGACTTTGGCTTCATTAGAGGCGCTGACTATTACAGGAGTACTTCAAAATGATGAATGCAACCACTGTTACGAAACTCAACGAAATGCGGCTCAGTTCAATGGCAGAATCTTATCATCAGCAATTACACGATTCCTCTTTTAATGGATTGGCTTTTGAAGAACGCTTTGGCTTAATGGTCGATGCTGAATGGTCAAGACGAAAAAATTATCGGCTGTCACGGCTTATTAAAAAGGCGGATCTGAATGTTAGTAATGCAGCGATTGAGAATATTGAATATCATGCAGACCGAAAGTTGGACAAGGCACAAATTATCCGATTATCTACCTGCACATACATTGCAGAAAAGCATAATATCATCATTCTTGGTGCTTCTGGTGCTGGGAAAACCTATCTTAGTTGCGCTTTTGGCATCGCCGCTTGTCGCAACTTTTATACGGTCAAATATATTCGTCTACCTGATTTACTGAATGAACTGGCAATTGCTAGAGGCGAAGGCATTTACCAAAAGGTGATAAAACAGTATAAGAACGTGAGTCTGTTAATACTCGATGAATGGCTGCTGGTTCCATTAAAAAATAGCGAAGCACGTGATTTGCTTGAGATCGTGGAAGCAAGGCACAAAAAAGGCTCCACAATTTTCAGCTCCCAATTTGCTCCGGCTGGATGGCATGGGAAAATCGGTGAAGACACCCTTGCAGATGCCATTTTGGACAGGATTGTTCACGATTCTTATACCATCTTCGTAGACGGCGAAGAATCTATGCGCAAACGCAAAGGACTATCCAAGTAATCTGCATCGTACTTGACACTTGGGCTTGCAATTGGTGCTTTGGTCATGTGATGAGATGCAAGTAAATAGCATCATTTGCGCCCGAACGTCAAGGTAAATCGAAATATGCCATCAAGAATTCAACAACTGTTCAACAAATCCGAAGCAACTGCTCAATTTAAGCGTGACAGATGCTCATTACATAACGGAATACATGCTCCGCATCAACGAAATATTCAATTATTAAAGTCGACGGGGGTAATACCTGTTACCTGAGAATATTTCGGACGTTTTAATCTGGTTTTATAACCACCTACATAATCATAAATTGCCTGTTTATAAAAGGCGGCGAAGTCTCTGGTGTGATGATCGGGTGAATTTGGTATCCATTTATTAATGGTCTCAATGAGTACAATGTAAAACGCATCTTTTAATTCGTTGTAACTATTACCATCCAAAAATAATTGTTTGGCGATTGTCGGTAATCCTTTGATTAGATATTTCTCGATTAAACTATGGTTTAAATCCCATAAGTAATCATCCCATGCCTGTTCAAAGTATAATTGATTACCTGTTTCCTTGTATTTCATGATTAGAGTGTTGATGGTTTCAAAATCCAACCTCTGCCAAATTTTTATATTTTCCCTTTGTTCTGATATACGTTTACGTTCATCCAATATAATTTTGTATTCTTGTTGTTCTTGTTCATACTCTTCTGGGGTCAGTATCATGCCATTAATTGGCGATATACGTAATTTGCCAATGGATTCCCAATTATCATCCATTTCCTTCTGTTCTTCGGGTGTCATTTTGCGTTTCTTCATAATATAATCCTCCGTTTGATTTTTTTATTATTTTTGTTGTGGTGAATCGTCATATTAATCTCAAACGGAAGGATATTCTTTACATAATTTTTCGTAATGGGTAAAAAAAATAAAGCCGAGTTTTGTCTCGACTTAGTTTTACGCTGTCGCGTAGTGCTTCACTGCGTTTCGCACTGTCAGTTATTCTTTTTATATATAGTTTTTATTGAATTTCTGCGTATCTATATAATATTCCCCTTTAAACTTATTTAATATATAAATATAACAAAACTAAGTCAGGTGTAACATAAAACTGGTGTTTTTTTGAAATTATTTTATTTGTCGTCAGATTATCAATATTGACGGTTGATGATAAAAACACTTAACCTTATGAAATGTATACTCTGATTGAGTTTGACTGGGTAAATAATTATTATTTTGTGGCAATGGTAATAATGACTGAATAATTTTTAATCCTATGGAATTTATTTTCTAGAGTACTTTTACATTATTTATTGTTTAAAATACTAATATTGACGGTTTGGCGTGTTCGCGAATACATATTTTTCCTTTAAACTTATTTAATATATAAATATAACACAACTTGGCTATGTGTAACATGAAATTTATTGTTTATTGAAAATATTTTTAAACCGTGACATGTGACAGTACATTGTCATTAGTTATCAGATTTACTTCTGAACCCCTATATTGATCCAGTAATAGTATCTATATCAATGGTTCATGAAAAATCCTCTGTAATCACTGTGGTGATTCTGATTGATAAACTGTTTAATATGATTATTATTTAAGGAGTCAGATTCAATGAAACCTTGATTTTACTGGATTCATGATATTTTACATAAAAAGAACATAAGAGACGAAAACACCGTTTTCGTCATCACCGACAGGTGATAATATAGAATTATTATTACCAAGGGGGAATTATAAATGTACGATAACATTAGGAAATGTCCTAATTGTCACGCGGATGCTCCATGTGGCGGTGCTTTGAGTAAGTGTAAAGATTGTGGTGGAGTTTATTGTGGTAATTGTTCTGGTACTGGATATGGTGGTAGTTGTCCGTTTTGTAATGGTAACGAGTCGAGGTCATTTTAGATGGTAGTTAGAGATACATAGATGGTCGTAAAATCACTTTTTATGGTTTGTTAATAGTAATTATTACCTATAGGATTTAATTCACTAAAGGGTATCTAAGAATAAAGCGAGGTTAGCGGATTTTTCACGTCCGTTGACCTCGCTTTATTGATATTTACCCGTGATTTTTTTCATTACATCATCCGTAATATCCTGACATCATTTATTCGTATATCTTTGAGAAAAAAGCATTGACCTAAGTGAAAATAACCTGGACTTTTCATCATATAGATTTTGGTAACTTTTACCTGTTTCTACAAGCGACACTGCCTTATTGCAATTTTCCCAAGCCTTGTCCGTATTACCAATTTTATCATAGGCTTCTGCTCGTTTAAAATACAAAAACCACATATAATTGGGATCATACTTTTCTGAATCTATTACTGAGCTATAGTCAGCAATAGATTTATTATAATCTCCAAGCTGGTAATAGCAATTTCCTCTGCCTACCATTGCGATAGAGGTATTAACATCACCAACTTTTTCTATATAATTTGTATAGTCATCAATTGCAGCTTCGTACCTTTTTAAATTTAATTCATAATTAGAAGCTCTATATAAAAGTGCAATTCCAGACCCCTCTTTCTCTATAGCCAATGTAAGATATTTATCGGCTTCAACATACTGGTGTTTTATCTGTAAATAATCACACCCCTTGTCAAGATATTCCCCTGCCCAAACTATATTATTAATACCAAATAACATCAAGAAAGTTATTAATACTTTTTTATTCATTTTTATCACCACTTTAAAATTTATTGTTAATTGTCCGGTAACCTCTATTTTTTATTTACCTGTTATTTTTTTCATTACATCATCAGTAATATCTTGTCCACCATAAACGGTAACACTTTTATCCACGACAATAGTTAAACCCTTGGAATCCGCTACTTCTTTGATTGCAATGTTTATTTTATCTCGTATGGCTCCTAAAAGTTCCTGTTTTTTTTGCTGAAGACCTTGATCAAGTTGCTGAGATAGTGCTTTTTTATCATCGTCACTCATAGTAGCCGATTTTGCATTGAAGTTATCTTGTGCTTGTTTGAGTGCTGCTTTATAAGTTTCATTAGCTCCAGCCATATCAGGATGTTGATTAACTAGTTGTTGGTAGTTTACTACTCCAACTGGCGATGTAGCAGCATAGGTTGTAGCGGGCTGAGTTACAGCAACTATGGTGAATAGCAAGAACGCTGCTACGAAGATATTTTTCACTTGTTTGATGTTGATCTTTAACATTGTTTATTCCTCTTTTCTGTTATTACTTTTTTGTTTAAAATTAAAGGGTTTTTATCCCATTCAGGATTAATTCATGATTTTTCGTTTTATTGAGGTCAACGGATTTTTTACGTCCGTTGACCTCGCTTGTTATGAAATTCGATAATATGTTATTTACCCGTAATCTTTTTCATTACATCATCCGTAATGTCTTGTCCACCATAGATAGTGGCGCTTTCATTAAACCATACAAAACCATAGCCATCTTCAATTGCCAATTTGATAACTTTTTGCTAAAATCCAACCACTTAAACCATATGAAGACGATATTACATAATAAGAATATTGTTCTTGTAACAATTTATTCGTTAATTCTTCTGTAGTATCGTAATACATTGGCCAACAATAATTTTTTTGTTTCTCTAATAAGCCCCTGTTATCTTCCATAAATTTGGTAATATCATATTTATCTATATCGAAAATAATACTACCACTCAATTCATTATTAAAAGAATGAACCAAAACATCAGAAAAGATAATATCTATATTTTTTACTAATGTTGATACATGATGCTCCGTGTGCATTATTATCTTTCGACTTTTCAAATCAACAACATATGATATTATCTCACTATCATGTATTATAGACACATTATCACTCCTTTATTGTCTAGGGTTGGGCTGTGACCAATCCCAAGTATGTCTGTGTGGAAATGTATGTGTACCATCATCAGAATGATTATAATCAATATCTTCTACGGCTCTCCCATCCGGCCCATAGTATCTTCTTTGTTTCACAGTACCATCAGGGTTCAATAAGTCTACTGAAGAATTGGGTTCTCCTCCTGTAGCAGGTAAACTACTCCCGTCTGATGTAGAATGATTATCAGTTGGTTCACCGTTTTCTACTGCCTTTTCAAATTGATACTTTGCATACGTATTGCTTATCCACGTTCCCGTATCAGAAGCCCATTTCGCTATAACGTTACCAGCCTTATCTAGGAGTACTTTCTCTCCTTCCTGTATCGCTACATAACCAGTAATAGCTACTCCAGCAACAACAACCATTTCCTGCTCTAGATGCATAACATCATTATATTTTGTTCCTGCTGATGATGTCGACGCACCAGTTTGCACATTTCCACCTGCTGCTTTCGATGCAGCAGCTCCTATTATTGCGCTTGCCCATTGTTGCATGTCAGGCGACAGTCCGGATAATGCCTTACTAGCAGCCTCACCAGCTCCAGCACCAACTGCGCCAGACACAAAACTACTCCCGCCAAAACTAGAAGTAATTCCACCTACTACGGTGTGAAGAAGTATTTCATTTGAACCACCTACTGCCCATTCATTTGCATTCTGCATGTCCGCTTGATATGCAGGCATGTTACCAGCATTGTAATCTGTGGCAGCCTTAGTAATAGCAGCATCATGTTGTTGCTGAGAAATGTCACCAACCAGTGTAAACGCTTCTTGTCCAAACACCTGAGCTAATTGCTGTTGTTCTTGAACGGTCGTCTGGTTAAAGATCTTAGCTAAAGCATTAATTGAAGCAGTCGTATTACGGCTTAAATTATTCAGATCAACACTTTGGCCACTGCGAATATTGATCGTTCCAGCCGAAACCGCCGATTGCGTTGTACTGCTAGCATTGCCACTGGCTGGTACGCCAATATTGGGCGTAAATCCTTGCTGATTGAGAGCATTACCATTGCCGTTTTTATCTTTGCCAAAGCCCAAGTTTGCACCTATACTGCTCGAAGAATAATTGGCATTGTTAGTAATATTCGAGAAGGTCAAGTTATTGGTCGAGAGGTTGTTCAGTGATGAATTCGCAGTACTAGCAATGACCGCACCCTTTAGATCGGTATTCTTACCAACAGTAATATTAAATCCACCATCACCAGCAAAGATGCCTGCTTGATCTGTAACGCTAGCATAATTCGAGTCAGTTTTCCCCTGGTTGAATGAACCAGTTAAGCCACCATTGGCGACTTTATTGATCGGTCCTGCAACGCCAGAAGGTAGGGGCTTTCCATCAACTTGCCCAATGCTAACACCAGCACCTATACTTTGATTGTTCGCGGTGTAGTTATCAGTATCCTGCACACTGGCTATGTGTAGGTCGCCACCAATATTCGCTACTACTTTATCACCTTTTACTTTGGAACCCGTGATATCAGTATCATTACCTGATTTGACCATTAAGGTACTAGTAGCATTAATTATACTTCCTGCATTCGTTGTGACATTTTCATTTTCGTTACCGCTTCCCTTGCTATAACTACCCGAGAAACCTGTTCCTATTGTTCCACCCGCTGACCAGGAAGAGGAGCTTGTAGTAGTAGTTGTCTGTTGTTTATTTTCTCCCGAATCAATATTGATATTATTTTTTGCATCTAACATAATATCCGTAGCATTAATGTTTGTTCCTGTCAGATTCACATCGCCTGCAGTGGCTGTGATGTTGGCATTGCCACCTGAGTTGATGTTAGAGGTATTGACTGTTTCTGTATGTGATGTTTGATCGGATGTCATTTGACTACTGCCGATACTAACATTCACACCGACATTTGCAGTCAGATTACCTTTACTGTCGCCTAGTTTCTTAATATCCTGAGTAGCTTTGTAGTCGTAGAGAGCTTTGAGCCTGTCGTCTTCTACTTGACTGGATCGTTTGATGTCTCCTGCCACAGCGGTCCCTGCCGTGACAGCACCACCATCTAAGGATACTGTGAGTCCACTTTGCTTGGATTCATATTCAGTTTGACTATCCACTGTATTGATGGTGTTATCAATGGTTACGTCTTTGCCTGTAATCGTGAGATCCTTGCCTGTGACAAAGGTCGTGCCCGCACTAGCTACTTGATTGCCAGCCGTGACGGTCACATTCCCATTCGTGGAACCAACGGTACTGCCGATTTCATCTAAGGTTTTATCCGTGGTTGTGGTTTTTTCACTGTTGCTACCAATGGTAATACCAAGTCCGCCACCAGTGAATACACCAGAGGTTTGGGTAGAGGAATCATGTTCATCTTTACCTGTCTCCTTGGCACTGGTGATGTTGACGTTATTGGTCGCGCTCAGGGTAACATCGTTGGTTCCGACGATGTTACTGCCCTGGATGTTTAGGTCCGTACCAGCGGAAACCGATACTTTATCGCCTGAGATGGTGCTACCGACAACTTTGTTGATCAGCGTGTGATCCATAGTGTCAGTGGATGTCGTGGATAGTCCACTACTGCTCTCATTATGAGCGATGACTAAAGATTCATGTTTTTCGGTTACTTCCTGAATTGTGACGCCTTGTGTGGCGGTGATATTGATATCACCGTTGGTGCTGTTTATGGTACTACCTGCAAGGATGATATTTCCTTGATTATTATTCCCATTTACTGTGCTTGATGTCCCTGCCGTAATAGTTATATTATTGCCCGCCTGCAAATTAGTTCCTACGGTGGTTTCATCAGAGGTACTACTATGATAGTTCTTAACAGTAGCGCTAGCGCTATTTGCGTCTTTTACGGCATCTAGTGTTAAGTTACCTTGTACGCCAAGCGTGATATCATTTGTTGCTGTGATTTTTGTGCCCGTTAGATGGACGTCGCCTTGGCTGAGGAGGGTAACGTTGTTGCCTGTAATAGCGCTGGTTATATTGGTAGTCTGGCTTTGGCTATAGTCAAAACCTGAGCCCTTATCTACGCCGCTGGAACTTCCTGTAACTACGCCAACAGTTAGGTTACCACCAGCACTGACTAGGGTATTACCTGTAGCAGTTAAGTTTCCTCCCAATATGGATATATCACGCCCCGCGCTCACTGTTAAGTCGTCTTGGGACACAATCCCTGCTTGGGTACCGACTAATGTATTGCTGCCAGTCCAGGAGTATCCTCCGTTTTTGGTACTGGATGTAATTTGACTGGTCGTTGTTTCATTTTTTATATCATTGCCAGCGTAGGCAATTACCTGTTTACCACTAATGATGGCACTTTGGTTAAGAATATCATTGGTAGCTTTGAGATACGTTGTGCCGTTACTGGTGATTTGACCGCTATTACTGTTTACGATATCAGTACCTTGAACGGACAGACTAGAGTCGCCTTGTATAGTACCAGTGTTTTCTACTTTACCAGTTACGTTGATATCGACTTTATCGGCAGCGATTAAGGCTCCGCCTGCGGTTAATATCATGGTATTTGCGGGTGCAATATATACCTCAGGTACCAGAACTTGTTGCACCTCGCCACTCGGTAAGGTTACGTCTTTTTGAACCATCCACACTAAATCGCTAGATAGCTTGGAAATTTGCTCCGCAGTTAATGCAATACCAGGTACTAGATTTAATGTTTTCGATGCAGCAATACCATTATCCATCAAGGCTTTATATTCACTGTTAGTATCGCTGTACCCAGATAAATACTGCCGCCCAGTTAGTTGGTTGATTTGATCATTGACTAATTGCTGTTCGTAATAGGCGTCACCTAGACGTTTTTGCTCTGTAGCGGGATCTATATTTAAATTGCTCATCATATAGTCGCTGGAAATGAAGTTTTTGTAATTCGCAAACAGTGGGTTGGTTTCTACTACATACTTAGCATTGGGTGCTGGTTGGGTTTGGTAGAGACCGCTTTTGGGAATCGCCAACATGAATTGGTTGGTGCTGACTGAAAAATCTACGGTTTGATTCTGGCTAGCCGTCAGAGCAGTCCCTGTGGGAGAGGTAGATGTGGTTACTTGAGCTTGACTGATTGCTGGACTACCTACATTTGATACTGCTACATTTTTGCTAGTCAAATCCCCTGCTGTGGTGGCTGCAACAGCCGACTGCTTCGTGCCTGAAATTGAGATACTAACGCCAGAAGGTGCTACTAGTGTCGAACCAATTGTCGTCGCAGTGCTGCCATCTGGCGGTTGCTGGATGTTGAAAATATTCGTTCCTGTTACTGAGATTGTTTTGGCGGTAAAGGTAGCGGGTATACCACCAGGGACGTAACTAGTTGAAGTGTACGGACCAAAGGTCTGAGTTCCACTGGAATCTTGTAATTCTGGGCCATCCCATCCCCCTCCTGTTACAAACCAATCATGAAAATAGGATTGATCCGTAGAAGTCGACGTCTGTGTCAAGCTATATCCTTGATTTTGTAAAGTGCCAATATTGCCCCCCACAGCATTGCCGACAACTACTTGGCTGTATTGGTTGGTAAACTGCTGCCCTACATTGAGTCCCATATTTTGCCCTACACTAATCTTCCCAGCCGTAGGAGCACTAATGATATATTCTGTCTGTGTATTTGTGGTAGTTGTCCGCGTCTCTTCTGCACTAGCACCCGAATGAAAGGTAGGCATAGTACGTGTATTTTCTGGCGATAAATTTACATTGGGATCATAGCCTGGATAGAAGGAGATCACATAATCACCGTTTGCATTGATGGCCACACTTTGACAATAGGCGGTAGTTTGGCCCGCTTCTTTTCCTGCCCAAGTGGTAACGCCAACATATCCAAAATTCTCCCCGCGGTTGGATGTTCCCTGATAAATTGCTGGTGAAATTTGATAATTTGCAGGATTTCTAGTATAGGTAATAGTTTCATCGTCGCCATGACCTAGATTATAGGTGCTCGTCCCTAGAGTTTTAAAAAATGTTTGTATTTGCGCTTCCGTCATAAGGGCGCCCACATCGGGTCCCGTAATTATCATTTCAGAGGCATTCGTTACATCCGTATACATTATCTTATTTTGACTGGCATCATAGGAAATTACATTGCTCTTTGGTACAGTAAGAGATAGTTTGATATAGTATCCATTCAAATCATTTCCCCACTGACCCGGCCCACCAAATTGTGACTGAACATAACCTCCATTTTGGTCTATTGCACACACCACATGTGGAGCCATCGTTAACACCGTTGTCGACGTAGTAGTGGTCGTCCCAATGGCGGGGACACCGCTACTCGTATTAGTGACAATCTCAGCTGCTAAATTCATATTACCATCCGCTTCTATGGTAGAGCCGATATTATTGACTTGTTGAGTACGGTTGACAAACATCCCATTGGTATCACACAGATTATTAGCGGCTATATTGAGGTTGCCTAGACTAATAATATTGGCATTGTTCGTATTGGTTAGCGTGTTACTAACCCAGAGATTCTCTGTATCTGTAGCTCCGATAACAGCGCCGGAACCTTGATTGGTCAGATTCGTGGCATTCACGGTAACTGTTTGACCAATTATGCTACCGTTATTCGTCATATTGATACTGTTTGTTGTAATCTGGCTACCTTGTATTGTGCCATCGTTGGTAAGATTGCCACTGGCTGTAAGATTTACGCTATTGCCAGTGATTGTACCGGTTGATGCATTACTTAGGTTGGCCGCATTCAAGGAAATCGTGCCACTTGATTCTAATGTTCCTTGATTGGTATAATCTCCGTTTACTGTCAGGCTAAAATCGCCCTGCGCCACCATGTGGTTATTGAGATTGTTAACGCTACCGGCAGCAATCACAAGTTGCCCATTACTACCAATATACCCATTTTGGTTGTTTAGATTCTGGACTGCATTTACATTGAGAGCAGCGTTACTACCAGTATTAATCAGTGTACCACCGACATTAGTAATATTTTGCCCGTTTAACGTTAGTCCATTGTCCGCCTGCATTTTCCCACCATCATTGATGATATCTTGTTGGGCTGTGGCAGTTAGGTTACCACCTACATAAATCGTTCCGTTATTGCTATTATCTATGTTCTGCTGACTTTGCATTAGAGCTTGTTGTTGTGCGGAAATTAAACCACCTTGATTGCTAATCGTTCCGGTATTTATTTGCATCTGGCCGTTTGTCGTAATCTGTCCACCAGTATTATTTACATCACTATTAGGTAGAAAATTTAACAATCCTGCACCGGCATGCAAAATTTTACCTTGGCTGTTAGTAATTGTATTTGCCTGGATGGATAAAGATGAGCCATTGATGGCAATGGTTCCTCCTGTGTTATCAAGGGTATTGGTCGCTGTTACTATGGTATCTGCCACACCGGTCTGCTGAATGCTGCCACCTTTATTGCTGATGTCACTAGCTGTAATGGTGATGCTATCGCCTATGATCTGTCCCGCTGCACCGCTAGGACTACTGTCATTTTTCAAGGTTCCGGTCGCGCTTAATTTCACTGCGCCACTCGCTTGTAGCACTGCGCCAGTATTATCAATATCTCCTGCCGTCGCTGTTATGGTAGCGGCACCGTGGGTGGAGGTAGTAGCGCCGCTGTGATTAATCGACGTACCGGTCACGGTTAGGTTCCCACCTGCCAGGTTCTGGCCAGTAGCAGTTATTGTGCCTGTTGCAATGAGGGTAAGGTCGCCTGCTGTGCCAAGCGACCCGTCGTTATTGATCCCAGCTCCTAGCGTACCGCCTGATACGACCTGTTGCACTGCTATATTCGTATTTTGCGCCGAGGCAATGGTACCTGTATTTGTCAGCGTATCCGTGCTGTTCATATTGGTATTACCTTGAGCATACATGGTCCCTTGGTTGGTGATACTGCCCACTGGGGTTTGCGCTGTTCCTAGATTGATGTCCCCATTAGAATTCATACGAGCTCCGGCAGCATTGCTAATGGTATTGGTCCCTACGGTTAACGCATCGGCCACTACAACGCCAGTGTTACTCATAGTTTGTCCACTAATGGTTACCGCACTACCGGTCAATTGCCCATTATTGATGATGCCTCCCGCTACTCCAGTCGCCACAAGAGAAAGACTTCCATTGGCAACGGTAGTCGCTCCGGTGTCATTGATGATATTGCTACCGCTTAGGCTGGCATTTTGAACAGCTGCAATACTCCCTAGATTATTGATTTGTCCGCCAGCGGTTAGCGTCAGGTTGCGATTGGTATTGAGTTCGCCCCCTGCCACATTTGTGATATCGCCATTTACATTCACGGTTAAGTCACGCCCCGCGTTGGTCTTGCCTCCACTAAATGTTTGGGAATTCAGATTGATATCGTTCGTAGCACTTAGCATACCGCCGCTATTAGTTAGTGTTGCCGCCTTAATGGTTATGTTATTACCGCCTTGCACACTGCCATTTGTGTTATTTAGGTTAGCTACGCTAAGATCAACTACATCTTTATTGATGAGTACATCTTGCTGAGCAGATAACTTGCCATTGGCGTTATCTACCCCTTGTACCGCAGCGATGGTTAGATTTCCATTGCTTACGATTTGCCCATTTTGATTGGCAACGTTCGGGGAGGTTATCTTTACATTGCCGTTACCGCCAATGACTCCCGATTGATTTTGGATGTCGTTGGTGATGGCGATATTCAAATCACTGGTAGAGATATTCGCCACACGACCATTTTGATTATTTAAAGATTGTCCTGTCAAGATCAATCCTTGGTTGGCTTCCATATTTCCTTGCTCATTGTTTGCATTACCTTGAAACTGTATCGTAACGGCATCACTTCCCACCAAGTTACCCTGTTGGTTAGTGAAATTGCCCTGGACATTAATATTAATTTCCTTTTGCGCTACTATGCTGCCTTGCGTACTATCTAAACTTTGAGCAGTGATTTGCTGTTGACCATTCGTCGATACGGTGCCGCCGACATTGACGATATCTCCGATTGTTTGCATAGACAACGTTCCACTGCCAGCATGCACAATCTGTCCTTGGCTATTATTTATGGTACTGGCCTTTAGCTGCAAATTAGTAGCATTCGTTGAAATCGTCCCATTCGTATTGTCGATTCCATTTGTTGCCGTAATCAGAGTGTCGAGCCCTCCCGACTGTGTTAATTTACCACCTCGGTTGCTAATACTCCCACCGTTTAGAGTAACCGCTCCAGCCTGAATGACCGAGTTATCCATGTTTATTATCCCTGGAGTTTGCACAATAAGCTTTCCGGCAATCTGCATCTGAGTATTGCTTTGGTCTACATTGCTATTTGTTGCTGCCAGGATGGCATCACCACCAACAATGCTCTTACTGTTGCTCAGAGTAAGACTATTCGCGCTTACGGTAAGGTTACCACCTACCAGATTCTGTCCAGTAACATTTACGTCACCTGTCGCATTTATCGTAAGATCACCGACCGTACCAAGAGTACCGTCACTTTTTATCCCAGAGCCCACAATGCCTGTTGAGGATATGTTTTTCGCTGTTATTACGGTATTTTGCCCTGAAGCAACAGTCCCTGTATTAAGTAACGCACCCGTAGTATTTATATTGTTGTTACCTTGCGCATACATCGTTCCCTGATTGGTCACATCATCTTTACCCGTGATGCTCAAGTTACCTCCAGCATTGACCTGATTACTGAAAATAATCTTACCTTCATTCGTAACATTCACATCACCAGTGGAATACATAAGCCCTTGATAATTAATCCCTAGACCTTTTTCAGTACCTATGAGATAGATTTTTTTGGCATACATGCCTCCTAATTGCCCTACGTCAAGGGCTACTTGGGGGACACTAGCATCACCATTTATCTGTGTGGTGCTTAGCGTAGTATAGTCTACCTGATTGGTCCCTGTGACAACATTAAGCTGATTTCCCCAGATGCCCGCATTGACGGTAATGGCCCTAGAGATTAAATCAACCTGATCTACATTACTGGCATCCAACCCCTTTCCCTGAATGCTAATCTGTCCTCCAGTCACACGAAAAGCTTCTAAACTGCCGTTTGCTCCCAATACCGGCGTACCTGTGGTTAATACCGCGCGGCTACTATTAATAAAACCGAAGTTATCGCCAATAATGCCATTGGGATTGGCTAAGATGAAATCGGCTTTTTGTCCGGCGATTTCCATATAACCATTTAAATTGCTAGGTAGCGCCCCGGTGACTTCATTGAGAATAATCCGCGCGCTACCGCCCGATAAGGAAGGATTGCCAGGAATATATCCTGCCAATTGAGTATTCACAATAACAAAAGAGTTATTAATAAGAAGACCTTCCGACCCCACTTGAAAGTTCTTGTATAGATTATGAGAAACTCCAGCCCCGTTAGGAGCTACAATTTGTACCATGGGGATGTTATTCGGAGTTATATATATTTGGGGCTGTTTGTTACTTGCCACCGATGTATCGGCTTCAACCTGCGTGGCTGCCAGTACCGGTTGGCAGGTAAATAGAAAGATCAGCAGCCAAGTCATAAACTGCTTGGTAAAGCGCAAATGCTTGTGTTTTATGTGCAAAGGGTTTCCTCCTCCAAAACTCTCCTACTTGATAATTATTTTGATGGAGAGCTTACAATATATCTATTCTATGGCGTTTTATATGATGGGAATTAAATTTGCCAGCTACATTGAAAACCTAGGTTTGGATTGCCGCTATGAATACTAGCTGGTTCTTTCAGAGGCCAGCCTACAAATAGATCAAGATTGGCATTACTAATATTTCCACGAATACCCATTGCAGCTCCGATCAGTTGATGACCGAGGAAGCTGGCAGTCGACGGACCGCTAACTTGTCCATAGTCCAAAGAGCCGTAGATTTCCATAGAAGTCTTATCGATGGGAATCGATAGTTGATTTTGCCAATAAAGGCCCCGCTCGCCAATCAGGGTCTGCTCACCATCAAAGCCATGTACGGTATAGCGGTTACCAATGCTGAAACAGTCGACGGCATAGAGTGTGCTATTGGTATACTGACCTAGCCAGGTACTATTGTACCGAGCCTCTCGTCCCATGAAATGTACTGGTTTTGTCCAATCAATTTCTCCTGTCCAAATACCATAGCGAGTGGTAGAACTTCCGGGTAAACCATATTCAGACTGAGCACCATACCAAGGCATACCATGGCGGTAGGACAATAGATAATCCCAGGTATCTTTGTTGATATAACGACGATGGGATAGACCAAATTCCATCGCTGATGTATTCTTACATTGCACCAATATCTCGGTATCATCAATATAACTATAGCTATCGTTTTGCAGTAAGCTAAAATAGATACTGCTCTTGCTGTTCTTATCACGATCGATCAGTTGCTGCGCTTTGAGTTCCAGGTTATCACTGTTACCGGTATACACCAAGATATTACCAGCAGAAGTCAGCGTCTGCTTGTAGTCATGATAACTATGGGAAATAGAATATGTCCAGTAACCGCTAGGGAACGACCAATAAAAAGAATTACCATTGGTGCCATATAGTGAGCGTTTTTGCATAGCATCTTGATTAAAACCAACGTTAAATAAATCATTTACGCCTAAAAAATTGTCTATCGAAACGGTGGTTGACGCCTGTAAACGCCCAGTTGCCTCACTCCCAGAATCGTCCATAGATAATACTATTTTCCAAGGTTTCGTACGTTTCATACTAATGACCACATCACTCTGACCAAGCTCCTTACCAGGCACTAACTTAAAATCCACGTCTTGGGATGGAATTCTTTTTAGTTGTTCTAGTCCTTGCTCTAGATCCTTCAAGACTAGGATATCTCCTGGCCTTACTGGAAAAGCCGATCGCCAATCAGCCCTTTCGAATTCCCCATCAAAGCGAATCTCTCCGATAGTCCCTGCCATCAGCACCAATTGTAATTTTCCATGAGAGATATTTTGTTCAGACACCATTACACGACTGGTAATGTACCCTCGATTGATAAGTTCATTATTTAACCGCTTAACAATCACATTAATGCCTTGTTGCCCGAAAGTACGGCCATTATATCTTGCCGCCTTTTTACTAAGCCAAGCAAACTCTGCTATCTTCTTACCCACTATTTCCACTGTTTGAATCGTAAAAGCAGGCGTTTCCTCTGGCAGAGCTTCGTCATTTTCAATTACAATCTTAGGTTTCAAGAAAACATCCTGTTGTTTCTGGCGCTCTTGGCGTTGCTGTTCCTCTTGTCGCGCCTTGCGGTTTTGTTCTTCCGTGTCTCCGGGAGCAGGAGCCGCAAATAGAAGATTATTTGTAAAGGTGAATAGGATCATTCCTATAAAAAGGGTTCGCAGCCAACATTTATTTCCTTTGTGTAAATTCATATACCATCCTCCTTGGCAACATAAAAAACTGAAGATTTTATGCTTAAATTATAAAATCTCCTTTCTCTCGACATAAATCTATTTTTTTACATAGTTGGTCAACTATGTAATTTTTACTAAAATGTATATATATCAATTTATTACAATTGTATTTTTATGTCATAATATTACTATATGGATAATAATGCAGTAATAGAAATTTTTATGGAAAGTAAGATTGTGAGATGGAGTTCCTCTCACAATCTTACTTTCCATATTTCGTACAAAACTGTTTTTTAATAATAGGTATTCATTTTATTAAAAACGATAATTAAATAGATGATTTTATCATTCCACATTTTTTATCTCATCCCAAATTAACAATTAATCTATCGATATAATCAATAACTTAACTAAAAAAGAATATTTTTCAACACATTATATAACTTTTTTTGTAAAAAAAATGTCACTATTACGCATATATTGGTAATAGTGACATTTTTTTCAATTAACAAAGTAAGGATCATCATTTTTATTTACAGTTCATCCAATCCCTCAAATTGCATATTATAATATTTGGCATATAGGCCATTTTGGGACAGCAGCGTGTCATGAGATCCCTGCTCTTGAATTCCGTTATGATTGATTACAATAATTTCATCCGCGTTGCGGATGGTACTAAGCCGATGTGCAACTACAATGGTGGTGCGACCTTTGGAAAGACGTTCTAGGGATGCCTGAATATAACGTTCACTTTCGTTATCCAGTGCCGAGGTGGCTTCATCCAAAATTAGAATTTTGGGGTTTTTCAAAAATACGCGCGCAATGGCAATCCGTTGCTTCTGCCCCCCGGAAAGACGCGTACCTCGCTCACCGACGTAACTTGCATAACCTTTATCAAGACTCATAATAAAATCATGAATATTGGCGTTTACAGCTGCCTCCATAATTTCGGCATCGGTAGCACTAGGTTTACCATAAGCGATATTATCGCGGACACTGCCTTCAAACATATACACATCCTGCTGAACAATGCCAATGGCGTCGCGCAGGGACTTTAGTGTAACATCTCGCACATCCTTACCATCAATAGTGACCTTTCCCTCAGTGACATCATAAAAGCGGGGTAGCAACGAACATAGTGTACTCTTGCCACCACCGGAAGGTCCTACCAAAGCCACTGTTGTTCCAGCTGCAATGGAGATGTTTACCTTATGTAATACACCGGAATTTTGATCATACTGAAAGGAAACATCCTGATAAACAAGATTCCCTTCCACATTTACCAGTGGCACGGCATTCTGTTTGTCCATAATTTCTGGGGTAGTACCCACTACCTCCATAAAACGTTTAAAACCAGAGTAGCCTCTTTGAAACAGCTCGGTAAAATTGATCAGTACATCAATGGGATTAATAAAAATTCCGATATACAGAGCATACACTGCAAGATCGGCAACCTGTAAGCTGCCATTGGTAATGAAAAAACCACCGCTGACCAGCACTGCCGCATAAAGGAGCCCTTGAAAAAAAGTATTTCCCGCCTGATAACTGCCCATGATTTTATAACTGTCTACTTTAGAATCCAAAAATTCAAAATTGCTGCTACAAAATTTTTCCCGTTCCAACGCCTCATTAGCAAAGGATTTGACAACACGAATGCCAGAAAGGCTATCCTGCACACGGGAGTTCACACCAGCAATTTTTTTTCGGTTATCCATAAAGACTGCCTTCATTTTTCTGTTTTTATACATACTGAAAACAATCATTAGTACAGTGATACCGAACAGAATGAGGGTCATTTTGACATTCAGCAACAGTAAAAAACCAAAAGATCCGATAATTTTAACGGCTGATATAAAGATATTCTCCGGCCCATGATGAGCCAATTCCGATATATCAAACAAATCGGCTACCAATTTTGACATCATCTCGCCAGTGTTATTGCGATCGTAATAGGAAAAAGAAAGCCGCTGATAATGGTCAAATAAATCCTGACGCATATCGCTTTCCATGCGCGCCCCCATGATATGGCCCCATGTGGTTATATAATATTGACAGCCATAACGAATACCACACATGGCGATCATCCCCACCCCCACAAAACCAATTGCATTCATAATCTCCGTTGTATCACGGGTAAAAATGCTATGGGTAAGAAAATACAGAATCTGAGGAAAAGCAAGATCGATTGCGGAAACAATCAGCGCACACAACAAATCAGAATAAAATAACCACCGATAGGGTTTATAATATTGAACAAATTTAGCAAAAACAGACATATACCAACCTCCATTTATCATAAAACTACTCAATCTTGTATGTAATGCTCATACGTTGAGATCTTATCGTTTGAGCATAAAACCGCCATAAGCAAGGCTTAGAAACTAAGCCTTGCTTAATATTGTACCACATCGGCGCTATCGCTCATTTATTGTTCCACTTACAAATTTAAAAATTCCTTGCCAATTGCATATTAGTTTCATTTTTAGCTATATTATCCTGAGTCCGCGCAAAATCATGGAAGGCTGAAAAAGTAAGTTTATTGGTAACTTTATAATCGACTCCTACCCTGATGGCAATTGAGTTATCAAAATTAGTATCCCCGCTATATTGAGAAACAGCCCCCTGCTCCACATTACGGTAAGCTAGGGAAATATCCGCTTCTCCTTTTTTTTGCGCATTTCCATATTGGGAAGTAACTTGATAGCCTACAGCTTGCGTGTCTAAATTTTTCACAACCTCCCCACCACAAACCACTGCTTTTCCCATTTCCTTTGAAACTTTGACCCCTGCAAATGACTGATCGGCCTTAAAGTAAGATGTATCTACCGTTAAATCTTTGTAGTTTAAAAAATTAGTAGCGGTTAGATCCGCAGCACCTATGCCACTGTTATCTTTAGTATAAAACAAAGTAGCACTGTTGTTGCCATCATCAAAAATAGTTCTTATTCCATTCATTCCACTCATACTTGCGATAAAACCATCGCCTAAGGTATAGCTCTGCACACCAAGCAGATAACTTATTTTGCCCCTTTTAAATTTCAGATAGGAATCATCTACCGCACTGTATACTGGTTGTGTATTGACTTGGCTAGCAGCAAAACTACCATTAAAAGATAAATTGGGATTGATATCACTCTCTAGATAGATGGTAGCATTTGGTGTCATCTGCTTATCCTGGCCACTTTGTTGTGTATATTCATAATCAATCGTACCCGAAATTGCAACCGTTGCTGCATTTACCGTGCCGTGAACATTCAATAGTATCATCAGTGCTGCTAACGCTATTTTTTTCATTCTTGCCTCCATACAATTCTTTCCTAAACAGCTTTTAAAGACAAAAAGCCACTATCTCCCCATATAAAAGGCAAATAGCGACTTACTATAAGTAGCATTTTCTTTTGAAAGTTGTCTCTATTCCTGTAAAAATGCTTCAAACTCCTTAATATGATCTGTTTGCTACCGAGGAAAATATACAACCGTATTATTGCTCTACTTATTACACTACTTAATGAGTGATCAATTACATCATACCTTAGTTTTTTTATATTGGAGTATCTATCATTAATATAACTAAATTACGCTTCTTTGTCAAAGAAAACTATACCCCATTTCAGGAATTTTCATCCATAAAATACATCTAGGTGCTCTTCGCTCTTTTTTGTACGTATATAGACAAGAAAGCTAATCTCCTGTAACATTAAGCCATAAATACAACACACTTTTCAAGGAGTTATTATGCATAAAAAAACAACTATCCTCGTTCTCGTTATAGTCGCCATTGTCATTTATTGCAGTTATACAGTTTTTGCTTACGACACTCGTACTGCCAGCAACTTATCAGCCTACTGTACTATTGATTTTCGTGGCGTAAGGGATCCTCAAACCAATCACGTTACAAGTGCAACCTTAGCTATCGTCGATTTTCGCTATGATTCTGCACCATTGGAAGATCTTTTCACCATTGATATTGATGGTAAAACATACAAACTCCCTAATACTGAGATATCTACCCAGTCGCCTACTTATTCGCCCAAAGATTTTCCCACAGGAAAATCCCTTAAACATACCAATACTTTATTTGTCACCTTTCCTCCACAAGTCCTGAAGGAAATCTCCCTGGCTAGTACCGTAAAAGTTTCCTTTAAATATGGCGGCAGTGCTTCAGCCATTGAACTACCGTTAAGCGCCGTAGATTTACAATACTGGAAAAACCAATTGTCGTCTTTGTAAATTAACTTAGCAAAGTATCCTTGCGTTAGAGAAAAAGCACAATTAACCTGGAATATTCCACGGATAGAACTAAGTAAGACGCCGTATGCTATGTAATAAGGTGCGAGCGATAAACATCGCAACTTGATACGCTCAACGCAAGCAAGCTATAAAAAATTCATAGCAAACCTATAAATCGGAGGGGATAACATGACTAAGCCCGAAGCTTACCCTGTAGATTTACCACATGCACCTAGGCGCACCGAGAACGATGACAACACTCTAACTGAACCACTTTCAGGATCTAAGAAAGTAAAAAATCAAAACCACACTGATCAACGCCACGGAGAAGGATCCTAAGTTTATGCCCTACAGTTCTTCATTCTGAACTGTAGGGCATAATTGCGATTTAAAATAGGAACTTCAGACTGTTATCGCTTATTCTTGTAGTGGATGCTCTAAATAATAGCCTTGCTCCAGTATATTGATTCCCAGTGCCCGTTGTTCTGCTACTCGATATGCGCTAAGCGCATCCTGATTTGAAATTCGTTCCATTTTTATTTTTAAAATACCCCTACTTTATTACGGATTTTTCGAAAATAAGTCACAAGCTGTTGATAAATCTGTTGATAACCCTGTAAATAACATGTTAATTATTGTGGATAACTTATTGCATCCCTATCCACTTTAGGCCATGATCCTATTACATGTGGCTATATAGCATTTGTAGCCTGCATGATCTTTTGACGAATTTCTGCTTCACTTATATTAATTTTATCAGGTATATCAAATTTTTCTTCTTCTACTGGTGGAACTACCCAAGACCTTTGCTGCACCCCAAATCTTCCTAATTATTTTGCATATTCCACGTTATTCCCCTTGGATAATCCCTCTTATGATAAAGCAACTTTCTTCAAATATTATTTATTATGTTCTTTAATAAAATTATGGGGATTTCAGCTTAACACTGGGGAAGGATAGGATATTTTTTACTCTATAAAATTTTTGCACTAGAACCTAGCTTTTAACGCTTAAAAAACTTCTTCGCAGCGTCTTTATCACGGCGTTCCGATGCCGACCTGTAGAGTGGTTGTAGAACCATTCTACAGATTTTTAAATAAACTTGTCAGGATAACTTGTCTTTTTGAGTTCGGTTTCTGTCCCAAGGTTGCAGGCAATTTCATAGTAATCAGCTTTGAAATTAATATGTTCAAGATGATGTTGTAATTCAGTAATCCTTAATTCAACGGTCTTTTTATGAGCTAAAACCATTTCTCTTCTATCTTCTAAGGTCGAGTCGCCTAAAGCGCAGAAAACAACAAATTTCTTAATGGACTTTATTGGCATATCAGTACTTTTCAGACAAGTGATAATCGAAATCCACTCTAGGTCATGTTCCGTATAAACTCTAGTTCCAGATAGGTTTCTTCTTACTTCTGGTAATAATTGCTCTTTTTCATAATATCGTAAAGTAGATGATGGTAATCCAGTTATTTCAGAAACTTGTTTGATGGTATAATTCATAAAAGATCCTCCATAAAAGTCTTGCCTTAAAGTGAACTTTAAGGTGTAAAGTAATTATAGCAAAGCAAATTAACAAAAGATATATAATACATTTAGGGAGGATATGAATATGAATAAAATTGATATTGGTAAATCTGGACTTAAAAGTTCAGAAATTGCAGTAGGCTGCATGAGAATTAATAAAATGTCTGTGAAAAAACTATCCAATTATGTGGATACTGCCATATCAGAAGGGATTACTCTCTTCGATCATGCCGATATTTATGGTGGTGGTTATTGTGAAGAACTTTTTGGTAAAATGTTAAGTGCACGAGGGGAACTTCGTGATAAAATACAAATTCAAAGTAAATGTTCCATTCGAGATGGTTATTATGATTTTTCTAAAGAACATATAGTAACTTCTGTAGATAAAAGCTTGCGACGTTTGCAAACTGATTATTTAGACCTACTGATTCTTCACCGGCCCGATACATTAATGGAACCAGAAGAAGTGGCAGAGGCTTTTGATATTTTACAATCCAGTGGGAAAGTTCGTAATTTTGGTGTGAGTAACTGTAATAGTATGCAAATTAAATTATTAAAATCTTGTGTAAAGCAACCACTTCTTGTAAATCAAATGCAATTTAGCATTATGCATTCTGGGATGATAAACAGTGGTATTCAAGTAAACACTTCGTTTGAAGGCTCTGTAGACCACGATGGTAGTATCTTAGAATACTGTCGTCTAGAAAATATCACCATACAAGCATGGTCTCCATTTCAATATGGTTTTTTTGAAGGTATTTTTATTGATAACGACAACTTCCTTGAGCTAAATCAGGTGCTTGGACGCATTGCAATAGAAAAAGGCGTTAGCAAATCGGCCGTTGCAGTTGCTTGGATTCTTCGACATCCTGCTAAAATGCAGACAATTATTGGCACCACGAATATAGAGCGTTTAAAAGATATCTGTACAGCAAGTAATATAGAACTATCAAGAGCACAGTGGTATGAAATCTACCGTTCTGCAGGAAATTGCTTGCCATAACATTTTCTTGTTTGAAAAAACAATGGTTGTGGTGCAAAGATTTTACAAAGCTCTTCATTCATGAAAAAATAAAACAGGCATGAGTTTGCCATTATGACAAACTCGTGCCTGAAATTATATTGCCACTGGGCGACATGCACCGCCACCCCCTAAAATCCAACGTCGTCAACTCCAAGGCCGAGCACAAACTCCTGGACATGGTTATTCATTCTTTCTCGTACCTTTCATATATTATCTCATACGATATAACTTACCTTGTCAGAGCGGTCACAATATTCAACTGACTCCTTTGTCATGCCACTCTTTACAAACATCAATCCACTGTCGACACTCAGAATACTTTTCAAGTTCTGCAATTGTCAATTCGATTCCGCTATTAGGACTGCCACCAGCAGGAAAAACTGTTTTAAAGCGCCTTAAAGATATATCCAAATATGTCTCTACACCATCATTTACAGCAAATGGGCATACTGCACCTGCGGCATGACCGATTAATGCTCTGGTATCTGCAAAGTCAAGCATCTTCATTTTTACTCCAAATTGCGTTTTATATTTTCGATTATCAACTTTCGCGTCACCCGCAGTAACAATCAGCACTACACCATTTCCCACATAAAAGGAGATCGTTTTAGCGATACGTTGTGGTTCGCAATACAATGCCTTGGCAGCAAGTTCTACTGTTGCGCTGCATTCCGTAAATTCTATCCTCAATGCCATATTGCGTTAAATATGTTTTCACTTTTTCAACCGACATATTTTTTCTCTCCTCCTTAATAAACCACAGGATTACTTTTCCAATATATAATTCATCAAAGAAAATGGTGTTGTCTTTTTTAGTTGCAAAATCTATTCCCCTGTCAATAAACTTCGAACATTAAACCTTACTCTATCTTCTTGAGAATGGGCAGGCAATTCTGCACTTAAAACAAGAATAGAACCATCCACCCCCCTCCGATGATGTTGATGAATATTCGCGGCACTTCTTCTGATCTATGGTAACCCCATCTAGAGCCGATTGCGGACAGGCCTCAATACACTTATTACATTTCGCTATGCAGAGTTGCTTTGCCGGCAAATCAGATTCTAGCTCTACGTTTGTAACTACTGCTCCCAGCCAAAGCCTGTTTCCATACTCTTTATTTATCAACAAAGTATTTTTTCCGATACGGCCCAGTCCTGCAATCTCGGCAGCGTGTTTCAAAGATAAAATACCTCGACCTTGCCTTTTTGTGTCATCCCAATATTCATAAGGCTCTGCCGCCGGAATTGGTATGGCCAAACCCCCGCTTTTTTCAATTTCTATTATCAAACGCATAGATATGTCATCAAGAATCGTTACTATCCTGTTTCTCATTGCGGTATAAGGGGCATGGACATTTGCCAGGGAAATATTATTCGAGAGTTGTTTGCCATATACAACAACTGATTTAGCATCTGATAGAATATCAGATGCTAAATCAGTTGTTGTATATGGCAAACAACTCTCGAATAATAT
>Ga0224527_1000476_pt1 | contig 26155 bp, 17 predicted proteins | sample CBST0metaG_FD_179882 | JGI IMG/M metagenome (GOLD analysis project Ga0224527, IMG submission 179882) | Peat soil microbial communities from Stordalen Mire, Sweden - C.B.S.T0 | ecosystem: Environmental > Terrestrial > Soil > Wetlands > Peat | place: Sweden: Norrbotten County, Stordalen Mire... | reverse complement strand
TCCTCATGTGCCCGTGGCGGAAGATGAAACGTGCAAGTCAGCCTTCGAAGGCCTCACATACCTCGAAATCACACGATGCCCCCAAACAATCGGCCCGTGGCTATACCTTCGTGAATGATCCAGGCTAATGCTGGATATTCTTGCTCCAGGAATGCTCGTCGCGGCAGGTACTCCTTCCGTGCCGTAAACACCCATCTGATTTGCTGTATTAGACCCGCTCATCCAAGTCCATATTTTTGTTATGGTATTGAATATCCACAGGTCATTGAACCTTCCCATAGCTATTGATCCCTCATCGTAGCCGCCAAAAAGCCACAGATTGCCATTGCTATCCGTCCAACTGATGCCGTCTTCCCTCGCTCCAGGAATGTTTGTCGCAGCGGGCACGCCTTTCGTGCCATAGATCCCCATCTGATTTACTACATTAGACCCGCCCATCCAAGTCCACATTTTGGTCACAGGATTAAACTCCCAAAGGTCGTTTAGATAGCCATACATGTCGACTGAATCCATCCCAAGACCACCTATAAGCCACAGATAGCCATTACTATCTGTCTAACTGTATGCATAAACTCTTCTGCCAGGAACATTAGTTGCAGCAGGCACGCCTTGTGTGCCCTAGACACCTGGCTGGCTATCAGCACTGCTACCGCTTATCCACGTCCACATTCTGGTTGCGGGATTGAACTCCCAAAGATCATTCAACATATTTGAAAAAGCATTCATTCCGCCAAATAACCAAAGGTTACCATTGCTATCTGTCCAACTGACAGGACGCACTCTTCCGCCAGGAACATTTGTTGCAGCAGGCACGCCTTGTGTGCCATAAACACCCGGTTGGCCATAACCACTATTGGGCACAGTGCTGCTACCGCTTTTCCAAGTCCACATCCTGGTTGTAGGATTGAACTCCCAAAGGTCATTCAAAGCGCCGAAATTGCTAACAGAATCTAAACCCCAGCCGCCAAACAACCACAGATTACCGTTGGCATCCGTCCAACTGGCTGCGTTTTCTCTTTCTCCAGGAAAATTCGTCGCAGCAGGCACACCTTGCGTACCAAAAACACCAACCTGGCCTGCTTTGCTGGCACCACTTACCCACGTCCAGTCGCCAGCACCCTCCGTGACTGTACTGGTAACGGTGAAGTTTGCTGCAGTAGATGATCCACCGCCAGGAGTTGAATTTATTACCACGATCGGGTAAGTCCCAGCCGTAGCAAGGTCCAATGCTGCCAGCGAAATCGTGAAGCGATTTGTTCCTATAAAGTTTGCCGCGTGCGCGACGCCGTTAAAGGTTACTGTCGAAGTTGATACAAAACCAGTCCCGTTTATAGTCAGGAGTTGGGATGTCTTGCCAGCAACGACCGTATTCGGAAACAGAGCGGTGATTGCTGGCATCGGATTTCCTGTCGATCCAGTTACTGTAAAATAGACCGAGCTTGTGGTCGAACCGCTACTCGTCGCCACGCTGACCGGACCGGTGGATGCGCCCAAAGGGACAACCGCTTGAATCGTCGCGGATGTCGAACTGGTGACCTGAGCGGAGATTCCGTTGAAGGACACCTCATTCCCCGATGCATTCGTATCGAAACCCGTTCCTGCGATGGTTATCGTCGCTCCCACGACTCCCGAGCCAGGATTCAGGTCCTTTACATAGGGAGGCGTTACTGTGATCGCAGCACCGGCAGAAGGCGAGATATTCGTCGTCGATTTTGGATAGACCGGTGTCTTGCTAACCGTAGCGTTCTTGGCGCTTCCGCCGAAGCTCACCGCCAAGTGATAGGTTCCGAACGGCGCGGTAAATGTTTCAGACGATGCAACCTGGCCGATTGCCACTTTGGAGTTTCCTGAATTATCTACAAACCAGCCGACCAGCGTGTCATTCACCTGGCCGATAATTTGCTGGCTGATTTCTCCGGCATCGGTGAGGTCGCTAAGCCCCTCGCTGGCGAGATCAGTGAATTGGCTTAATTCGGATTTGACCGCGACGTTTGCCAAGGACTTTGTTACGCCGCCGCCACATCCCGCAATCGACGTTGGCAGCGCTTGACCAGAGACGATGTATTCGTGAGCCCATTCCGCAGCGGCAGTGGCGTAAGCATCGCTTCCGAGAAAATCGTCGGTATCAAAAGCGCCCTGGCAATTTGATGCCGTGGAACAGATATTGGATAATTCCAGAGCGAATTGTAGTAACTGCGGATCATCTGATGACAGTGCATTGGAATAGCTGCTTCTGAAGCCGCCCAGCGATTCCACCAACTGATTACACGAAGTAGCGTTCTGGGCTGGACTCAGTAAGCCTGAGGTGAAGACATCGAGGATGTCCTGAACGATTCCTTCCGGATGTGCTTCTTGTCCTTGAATTGAGGTTTCAGCTGCCTTTCGTATGATCTGTTTATTCTCAGTCTGCAAGGTGGAATTTTGAGCTACTACCCCATTAATCTCACCAAACATGGACATGAGGTTGGTGCCGATTCCCTGAAGGAATGACAACTTGCTCCAATCCGGATTGGAAAATGATGTCCGAGTTTGAGTCGCCGTGTCGTACAGCTGCGATTCCGCTTGGTTTACGTCAGCATCGGCTGTATATGTTGGAATCTGGACGACCTGCGCGGAAAAGTTCGTGCTCGTACTGCCGCCAATGCTTGATGTAGCTGTTACTTGCATTGGCAGTGAAGAAGCTGCTGGTGCGGTTATCGACGTAACGATCGTATAAATTTTATCGTTAGCCGTTTGGTCACCATTTTGCCCGTCATCGGTCATGCTGCCGACGAGGACGGGTGAGCCGCTGGCTAAATTAAATAGCTGAATCTGGGTGTTCTGATCCGCGCTTCTGACATAGCACATAATTGTCAGTTGCGTCTGTTGGCCGGAGACGAGAATCGACGGTACAGCGATTACGGTTGTCGGCGTTGGTACCCCGACGGCCACTGTCGCAAGACCGGACTTTGTTGTGTCCTGCGTTGAAGTAGTAGAAATGGTTGCCGTTCCGGCGGCGGCTGGCATGAAAACTCCCGAACTGCTCACGCTACCGATGCTTGACGGACTCACGGACCAACTGACGCCGGTGCTAAAATTTCCCGTTCCAATTACCGTAGGAGTGCATGTCGAGGTTTGTGTTGTCGAAATAGAAACTGGTGAACAAGCCACAGTTACAGATGTAATCGTCGAAGGGATTGCCACCGTGACGGTTACAGAGCCCGATTTGGTAGAGTCTTGTGTTGAAGTCGCGGTAACGGTTGCTGTTCCCGCGCCGCTCGGCGTGAAAACGCCCGCGCTGCTAATGGACCCCATGCTCGTGGGACTGACGGACCACGCGACCGCAGAACTATAGCTACCGGTTCCCGAAACCGTTGCAGTGCAGGTGGAGGTCTGAATCGTGCTAATCGACGTCGGTGAGCAGCTTACTGCAACGGATGTCACCGTCGGATTGGATGGTAGATTGCTGCTGCCAGAGCCTCCTCCACAGCCAGCAGCGAGTGTCAGCACGCTAGCCGCCGCTACTTGGACAATGAGTTCCTTCACATTCCGTAAAGCAGATTTCAACGACTTTATCTCGTGCATTCCGCCACCCTGCGATGTATTTCTGCCACCCAATGGCCGGGTTGATCGCAAACAGTCTGCTCTTAGAGCTTCAAAGAATCAGGGCTGTTGAACGTGATCAACTTCTCAAACCGCCAGCCGTCGTCATAAAGCTTGAACAGTATTTTCCCTTTGAGGAACGGCTGTTTGATAGCATCCTGGAAATCCTGCGGGAAGGAAGATAGATCATACTGCCACATTACATCTACAGCCTTCTCGCTAGGCGTTACCCCTTCGGTGATGCCTGTCACTTCCACGACGGTCCACTTAATAGGCTTTTTTAGCACCATTAAAACGCCGGGATGTTGCCAGTCAATATCGACTCCCACGTACTCTTTGCACTGTATAAAATTGCCTGACATCAGACGCATATCACTAGGATCGGGCAGGCACCACCGTCCTCCATCCACGAATTGTGCAAGGTGATTGCTGTGGTCGGCAAATGAGAACGGCCCTTGGGGTGGGGCATACACCAAAGTAAACACTTGCTCCAGGGTGTCTTTGGGAAGTTTTTCCAACCGCTGCATCTGGGAAGTGCTGAAAGTTAGGACAGTGGTTGGGTCGTCCGCAGCCGCAATTTTGTCGAACGCCCTTTTTGCTTGCTCTCTGGTCAAATCAGAGGCCGCATGGCAACTCATCGAAAGTAGGCAGGCTAGGCTGGCTACTGCGAAAACAGGCGTAACTTTCATGGTGTCCTCCTCTTCTTAACAGTGTTCGAATCAAAAATCATAATCCGCGCCAATTACCCGTTACTGCTGCCACAGCAGCGTGGACACTTTGCCGCTATCACTAACACCGCGATCTTGACGCCGCTCAATTACATCTGGTGCAAGTAACGGTTCCGCTACCACTACATCTTGGACATTCGCTCGTCATGCTAACTTACCTCTTCTTTTCGTCTGTGCATTGATGTCCCAAGACACATCTATAACCGATAGCGCCACATGCCATTGAAATTCATCAAGTTTCTAGACGAACCTTCACGAACGCTACCGAAGCACTCCGCCATTTTGGTTTTTGTCAAACTGTTCGCCACCCTCCCTTTGTAGTCGCCTTCGCTGTCGAGTGTCTTGAGAAACGACTCCAGCCAATCATTGCTTCAGCATTTTCTATTTGACCGTTAGGGTGACCGTTGCAGAACTTGTCACCTGTTCAGTTTGCGTCTTTGTTGTTGAAGAACCAGAGCCGCCTCCGCAGCCAACAGCGATCATCGTGGCTCCAAGTATCACCACGCCAAGGCAAGCGGTAATCCAATTGTGCTTTCTCACCAGTTTCTTTCTGGCGGCAGCCAACGGCACCAGCAGGAAGGGGAAGAAAATCCAAGCGGCTACTGTCTTGGTTATTGTTTCGGCAAAGACCACGGTAATGGGATAGGTTCCGGAGGGAGTAGATGAGGATGTCGTGATGATTAACGCCCCGGATGAATAACTGCATGTAGCTCCGGTAGGCAGGTTCAGGCAAGTTGCCGAAATGTTGCTTGCAGAGGATGACAGTGTGACTGGATATGAGGCCGAAGAACCAGCAGTCACGGTAGTCGTCAGTGTGGTGAACGTTGGCGGGTAACTGGTGCCATCAGAAGAGTCGACCTCGAATTTCAGCGCGTTTGATGCGCCTCCGCCTGGAGTAGGAGATTGGACCGTAATCGAGGTGGTTCCAGATGCTGCAATATCGGTTGCAGGCACTGAGGCTGTCAATTGAGTCGCGCTTACATAGGTCGTTGCAAGAGCAAATGTGCCCCAATAGACGGTCGAACCGGAAACGAAGCCCGCTCCATTTACTGTCAGTGTGAATGCCGCTCCTCCCGCATCAGCATAAGTTGGCGAGAAGGTACTGATCGACGGCGTAGGGTTGGTCTGTGCTACGGTCACTGTTCCCGTGCCACTGGCGTTTCCATAGATCGGCGAACTGCTTGCATCCGGTGTGTAAGTTGCAGTCAGTGTGTCGTTGCCTACTGCAAGCGCTCCGGCAGCGATGTTTATGGTGACAGAACCGCTGCTCAGTGTCATCGCCGATGACGTGTAGCTGCCGCTGGTCAGCGTAATTGAACCCGTGGGTGTGGGAGTCCCGGCTACCGTCACGGTCACGGAAAGCGATTGAAGGGCTGTGATGCTAGTGGGAGAGGGCGAAACCGTCACGGTAGGTGTTGCTTTTGTCACTGTGACCACCGCTGAACCGGTGGCACTCGTATAGATCGAAGCACTACCAGTGTCCGGCGTGTAGCTGACAGTCAAGGTATCAGTGCCTGCTGAGAGGGCGCCTGCAGGAATATTGATGGTCGCTGCGCCGCTGGTTAAAGCAGAAGTCGTCGAAGTGTAGCTGCCGCTGGTCAACTTTACTGAGCCAGTTGGCGTCGGGTCGGATGCATCATAGCTGACTGTTACCGTGACCGGCAAAGCCTGCGCAGTAGTCGCGCCTGTGAGTGAAGGCTGAACTGTCACCGAGGGCGCTACGGTTTGCGCCGTCAAACCGGTTGTACCTGACTCGCTCGACGCATAATACGTGTCGCCGGGATAGCTGGCTTCGATCTGGTGAGTCCCGGTTCCCAAAACGGAAATATCCTTGGTCGTCGCCGTTGCCGTTTGTGTCAGTTGCGGCGTAAGAATGGATAGGGCAAGAGAACCGCTTTGATAGGAAGAAGCATCGCTTATCTCGGCGAGATCGGGAACGCCGTCGCCATTTAAATCGGTCGCAGTGATGGAAAATGCATCTCCCTTTGTAGCAGGAGACCGTGGTCCCGAGGTGAATGTGCCGTCCCCGTTGCCTAGCAATATTTGAAATGAACCATTAGTGGAAGATGAACCGTTAGCACTGAGCACGGCCAAATCCACATTTCCGTCCTGATTGAAATCCGCAACAGAAACTGCAGCAAGATTTCCACTTAGCGTAATGGTATCTCCTTGTTTAAATGTGCCGTCCCCGTTTCCTAATAGAAGCAGCACAGAGCCATCTTCTTTGCCTACGGCCAAATCCGGTTTGCCATCGTTGTTGAAATCCGCTACTGCCAAGGTGTTCGAGTAAATCTGCGGCGTCAGAATTGACGTAGCCTTCCTGAAAGTTCCATCTCCATTTCCCAGCAGCAGTGATACTTCGTCAGGTTGGCATATTACTAAGTCTTGCAAGCCGTCGCCATTCATATCTGCGACGGCCATCATCCACTCTTCACCGGTTCCAGACAACTGAAGCGTTGCCCCAGTGGAAAATGTTCCATCTCCATTCCCCAGAAGAATAATTACCTGCCGTTCGCCAAAATTGATTACTGCCAAATCCAACTTCCCATCCAGGTTAAAATCGCCGGCAGCAATATAAGTTGGCAGAGTTCCCACTTGTATTGCAGGTTTCTTCGTAAATGTTCCATCGCCGTTGCCTAAAAGCACAAATATTCCCTGGTTTATTTCCGATATAGCCAGATCTGTCTTTCCATCTCTGTTAAAGTCCCCGACAACAATTCCCTGAAAATCGCCCCCGGTCAGAGTAATTGGCGATGAGACGGTCGTATATATCCCATTGCCATTGTTCAATAGCACCAATACAGATGCCGGGCATACACCACTTCCAATACAAGACCCGCCATACCCGCCGCCAACCAGAATAGCTAGGTCCGGTTTGCCATCGCCGTTAAAATCTCCGGACACCATGTACTGGTTGTAATCGGCCTCATTCGCATCCGGTTCCAAAGCCGTATACGACGAATTCAGATAGGCAGCCGCAAGGGAACTTACACCCGCCCTCAAAGACGAACTGCCCAGAACAGCATTCAATGCACTGGTATCGAGATAAGACACTGTTCCGGATGGCGCAATAGCACTACCTGTTCCGGTCACGGTTGCCGTGAGCGAATAGTTCCCCACGGAACCGCTCTGCGCGATAGAGGTTGCCGTTGTCAGCTTTCCAGTGACGGTAAGCGTTGCCGTGCTGGAACTGCTCGATGCCACCGCGCTGGTTCCTACAAATGCCGCCTTATAGCTGTGACTTCCGACGCCCGGAAGGAAGTTCCACGTTGCCGATCCCGCGCTGGTCAGCTGCGCCGATCCGAGAATATGGATATCTGTGCAATAGGCAGCCGTAGCATCGCAAAAGTTCACTTGACCAGCGGTGACAGCCACACCGGAGGATTTGACTGTTGCCGTGAGGGTCACCTTGGCTCCTGAAATGATCGTCGTCACACTGTTTCCCGCTGAAGAAACCGTCAAGGTCGTCGAGCTGCTGACGGCCGTCGCGGCCGAAGCGGTTGATATAGCGATACAGGCAAAGACTGCCACTACAGAAAAGACAAACCTCACACCTCTCACCGAACGCCTCCCATTTCGCATTTCGCACCAATTTCAAAGGCTTTTTGAGACAGCTACAGAAATGCACTACGTGTATTGAAAACAAGGGATTTACGTCTTTATCCGAAACCCAACGGAGTTGATTTATAATATGCATGAATTGGCAGGAATAGGTATTTTGTTCGATTTCGATAAAATCTGAGCTGTTGCCCGGGTTTTCCACACGCGACGAGCGGACGCAGGGTGGGAAAAAGGTGCAAGACACATCCAATACGAGTGACCGGCTGGACCAGTGGAAAGGCATCGCCGAGTATCTTGGCCGGGATGTCTCTACTGTCATCCGGTGGACAAAAGAGAACGGTTTGCCGGTATATCACGTACCTGGGAGCCAAAAACGTAAGCCTGGCTTTGCCTTACGTCATGAACTGGATGCTTGGCTTATGCGCCGTCGGAACCCGGCGAGCAATTCCGCAAACTCTGGAAATGGAGGCGAGCCTAGTTCAATTGTCGAAGCTACGGCCAAGGCCGAGACAATCGTACCGGCAGCAGAGCCTCCGCATCCGAATCGCGCCCAACACAAGAGATTCGGGATCTATTCGGCAGCGCTGACTGTTGTTGTGGCCCTTCTGATTGCCGCAACCTATCAGCCTATGAACGGAACTTCCCGAAATCTGTTCAACTCGTGAACCAGCAACAGCTTACCTGGAACGACGAGGAGAAAAATGGGCTCCTGGCCGACGGAAAGAATCTGTATTTTGGCCAGGAGCAGGATGGCGTGCTTGCGCTTGCCACCATGCCCATCGACGGAGGTCCGGCGCGCATCCTATGGAGCCCGCATGCCAGCGTTTATCCCAGTGATCTTTCCCCCGATGGCAGCCGCCTTTTGGCGCTGCTGGGTCGCGGAGAAGAAAGAGAACGAGAGGCATGGATCGTGCCTCTCGGAGGTAGAGAGCCCTATCGTCTGTCGAGCCTTGAGGTTCATTCCGCCGCGTGGGCTCCAGATGGGAAACAGATCGCCTGCGCCACGGGAAATGAGATCGATCTGGTGGCCGCCGACAGCGTCTCAGTTCGCAAAATCGGCTCTTTCGGTGCGATTCCGGACGCCCTGCATTGGTCCGCCGATGGCCGGCGGCTGCGCTTTTTACTCACAGATGCAACAACAGAAAAACAATTTTATTGGGAATTAACCTCGACGGACGGTATGGCCACCGTAACTCTTCGCGCCTTGCCCTCGCCTCTTGAAAAGTACGAGCAGTGGACGCAGTCGACGCAGAAGGATGCATATTCCTTTTCCGCGCCTACGGGAACGCCCGGCGATTTTGCGGTCTGGCTTGTGCAGTATGGCGCTGGCTGGCTTACATCGCATCCTCAATTCACGCAACTGCCACTTCATCTTAAAGACACTCACGGCATGGTCTACGATCGGGCCTCGCAGCGGCTCTTTATCTTAAGCAGCCCACCGCAGCGAAACAGCTCGATCCGATTTAACCCAAAAACCGGTGAGTTTACCGAGATGCCCCCCAAGATGCTGGGAGTTTATCTCGACTATTCGAGAGACGGACTGTATGTAACTTACACTTCGCCGCAAGGTGAGGCTCTCTGGATCAGCCGCGCGGACGGTAGTAGCGCACGACAGATTACCTTTCCGCCCGAAGATGTCCAACTGCCCCGCTGGTCGCCGGACGGCAAGCAAATTGCATACATGGCGAAGAAATCGAGCAGTGTGCCCTGGCGCATTTTTCTCTACCGGCTCGATACCGGCCAGATGCGCGAGGCCTCCGAAGGCAATGACAACCAGGGCGCGCCAACCTGGTCACCGAATGGGCGCTTCCTGGTATACGGAGGGCTCCTCTGCCAAGCGACCCATTCCTGCGCCATTCATCGGATCGATCTGGCAACAGGCAAAGTGTGGACGCTCCCCGGCTCCGAGGATCTCTTCACGGCTCGCTGGTCGCCGGACGGCCGCTTCATCGCGGCGCTCCAGCAGCAACGGCGTCAACTCTATCTCTACAATGTCGCCACGCAACGGTGGCGGAAGCTGGCCGATGAAATCAACGGCGCGGACATGTGCTGGTCCGCCGATTCCACGGAAATTTACATGGACACCCTTGGCTCATCGGCAAGCATTCTTCGCATTCATGCTGCCGACGGCCATCGGGAAACGGTCGTGGACCTTCACAAGCAAGATATCGTCGCACTTTCAAATGCCAATGATCTCGGCTTCACACTCGCTCCCGACCGTTTGATCATCCTTCACCGCCGCAAGAACGCCGCAGAAATATATGCTTACAACCTTATCGAAAAATAGTGTCAGTAAGAATCTCGCAAGATTTTCGAATAACCCGTCTGATTCCCATTTGTCCACTGTGGAGCAATTGACCATAAATACATATTTGCTAAAGTTATATTATATGCAGATTTAATTTGTTTCCACGGGCACACGGTGATTTTCTCATACCGCTGGAGTTATCTGCCCGTTAAGACGGAAAGGGTTGTAGAATAAAGGCCCATCTATGTATCAGCAACATGCATTAACAGAGAATCAGGAAATCAGTCATCTATAAAAAACAATCATATCCCTCATTTATGAACGAACATTCATTCGGTAAAGTAATAAGGCGTTGGTGTGCTCTTTTAGCAATAGAAACAGTAGCAGTAATACTGGGCATAACGTCGATATATCCAGTTCACAATGTTTCTTATGCCGCAAGTGCGAAAGAGGTACCGTCGCGGCTCATTGTCGTAGGTTCAGTCGGTCTCCGGAACGCCATGCTCATGTCGCAGTCGAAAAACGTGTTCACGGTCGGGTTCGACCTGACGAACGGCGACGGCGCGCAACCCGACCTGAAGTACAGCGTGATACTGATGACCGACAGCAGTTCATCTCCCTCAGTCGTTGACCAGAAGGTCTACGATGATGTCGTCAGTCTATCGGTGAACGACAGCAAACACATAACAGCGACCTATACAGCACCAGATTTCCTTTCCGGAAAATATCTATTGGTCGTTCAAGTAAAGAATAGTGCCGGTTTCCCGATCGGTACGGCGCAGCTTCAGACGGTCACTTTGCAGGGGACAGGGCGGTATCTCAGTATCGACACCGATTCGTGTTATCTGACGGTCGCCCAGGATGCGACCTCGACGAAATACACCATCGGACAAGGCGTCGATGTTCGGACATCGGAAGATCTGATCGCCCACTGCATGATCGATAATCTGTCGAGCGCGGCAATGACGACCGTTCCGCATTTCACAACCTACCGCCGTTCGATCTATGGCAGTGTTGTCTATTCGACAACGCAAGGCAGCATTTCGTTCCCCGCGAAATCTTCCGAGAAGGAAACTTTCACGATTCCCCAGGCATCCGATCCGCAAGCCTATGACGCCGTGCTTATGCTGACGGATGCTTCCGGGAACCAGATATCGAATACAATCGATTTTCACTACGTGATTCATGGCGAGAGCGCCACGATCCAAAGCATTCTTTTCGACAAGGACTTATACGCAACAGGCGATACGGCAAACATCTCGCTTGTTTGGAGCGGTTCGGCAGACACATTCATTGGATCGCGGCTTGGTCCGACAAGTGAAGGAGCACTGACTGCGAAGGTTCAGATCAAGAATGGATCGGGAGCGGCGTGCTCTGAAATGCAGACGATTTCACTGGCCGGTCAGAGCGAAAAGGCGACACTCCAGGTTCCTGTCACTGCTTCCTGCAAGAATCCTTCTGCTGAAGTCTCGCTGGTCGATGCATCGGGAAAAGTTTTAGCGAGCGGTTCATATGGCGTACAGACAAAGACTGGTTCCTCAAATGCGATATGGTGGTGGATTGTCGGCGTTCTTCTGGCGATCACAATCGTGTGTGGCATCTATCTCTTTGTAAAAAGGAAGAAGAAGGGGCCGACTATACCCACGACTGTGCCCGATACCATGAAGGTAGTAGCGCTCTTCGCTCTGGCGGTGGGGAGTATGTTCATGCTTTTTTCTACACGTGTGAATGCTAAAACCGCCATGGCCAATGGTTATCAATACATTATGGACGGTGACGGCGGTGGCGGTGACATCGGCGGAGGGGGTATTCAGAGACCGATTATTTCAAGCACAAGCTTCTTGGAGTGCGTCAATAATGCCTGCTCAAAGGTCTATGGGCAAGGACAAAATTCGTGCACTTCCCTTGGTGATTCCTGTGGCGCTCCGGTGGACACCGGAAATAATCAGAACGCTTCGAGCGGTAGTGGAACTCCGGGTAGCGGCAATACCAGCGGCAGCGATACTTACCTCGCCTGCTCCAGTAATAGCTGCGTCCTGGTTCAAGGAAGGAATCAGCAGAATCTGGACGGCTGTACATCGCAGGGCCAGTCATGCAGCGCGGGCGATGAAACCTGCACCTATGACGATGAGGGAAACGAGACATGCGAGGACGAGGGCATCACAGCCATCGGTTTCGACGTCAACCTTGATCGGGATCAATATTCGCCAGGAGAGCAGGTGATCGGCACAGGAGAGTTCGACTATACCCAGTGCGCTAACGGAAGCAACTCGGTGCGAACAATGTTGAGCTTGATCTTACCGTGAACGGGGTGAAAAAGGCGCTCATTTCGTACAGCAGCAGCAGCGTCTGGACTGCTGGTTCAACTGCCCAGCCGCTCGCACAAGGAACGCAGTACTATACCGCAGAATCGACGCCGGGGGACTATTCCGCGCCATTCACGATCACGGCGACATGGACCAGCATTGGCAGTGGGTATACCAAGACTCAAAGCAAATCTATTTCATATTCCGTCGTGGGCAATGAAAATCAAACTGGCGTAGTCACAGTGAACTCTTATGTTGCCGGAACTCAAACGCCGGTCACGGCGACCTTTGATCTCGACGATAAGAACGATTCGAGTAAGGACATCCACGCGTCGAGCGTTTCTCTGCAGAATGCTACGGGAACGGTAGGGCATACATTTGAATTGGATAATGTTTCCGCGGCAGAGAGCGGCTATGCTGTAAAAGACATTAAAGTGGTTGGTGGCACGGTTGCCGAGACGCATTGGAGCTTCTTCGGCAATATTCTTGCTATGCTCGAGTCGCCGTTCCAAAAAGCGGAAGCGGAGCAGATCAGCGTAACGGCAGGAAGTAAAACTACTAACACAAACAGCTACGCTCTTCCGCCTTCCGGTATGGCTTTCGAAATTGATTGGACACCAACGGGGGGTTCTACACATCATGCTTGTTAGAATAATGCTTGTGTTGTCGTTTCTGGCTCAGGGACCGATACGTGCTCCACGAATGCCGATTGCGTCTGCACGACCAACTGCCCTCCACAGAATTCTCTTTCTGCCTCTCTCTCGGCTTCACCGCTCTATCCCGATGTCAATGCGAATGTCACGCTAACTGCAACAGCCTCGAATGGCGTCGGCGGCACTTATAGCTACACCTATTGGCCCGATTGCCAGACTTCTGCGACGACGGTTGCGAATGCTGAGGCTGCGTGTGGTAATAAGACCGAGATCAAGCACGATGCCATTTCCTCGCTTTCCGATTCAGTGAGTGTCACATATCCCAGTGCTGGAACGACCTACTATCCGTTGGTGATCGTCGAGAATGGCAATGCTTCAACAGCCGCTTCAGCAACGGTAAAAACGAATTCTGGAGGTTCCCACCTTACCTGCGTCAATAATTCCTGTGCCAGCGTTGCTGGTGCCGGAACGGATCAGTGCAATACAGTCGGCGATGCTTGTGAGCCGCCGATTAGCCATCTTGCCTGTGTAAGTAACAGCTGTGCGGTGGTGTCTGGATCAGGTGCAGATGAATGTTCTCCGAATGGTTCCTCCTGCGGCAAGCCAGTAACGCCGTCCTGTACCCTCAAAGCCAGTCCGTCCGGCTCGATCGTGCCGCCGGAGAGCGTGACCTTGAACTGGAACTGCACAGGCGTAAACTCTTGCACTCTGACGGGCAATGGCAACCGGATTGGGTCCGGGAGCCAAGTTGGTTCCGCTCCCGACACGCCTTCGTCCACCACGGAGTACACCGTTTCTTGCACGGGTAACGACGGCGCTTCGGCAACGGAAAATACCACGGTGACCGTCAACAACCCGGAACAAGTTGAAGTCCAACCGTAACTATATTTTTCTTGTCTCCCCTGACCTGCTTATCCGCCTCTGGCGGAATCCGAGGCCCAGAGCAATAGATAAAAAGCACCCCTTTTCGCTGGTTTGCAAAAAGGGGTGTGGTTTTCTGGATTCCTGCTTTCGCAGAAATGACAGGGTGAACAACAGATCACTCGTTCTTGAGAACATAGAACGCCGGAGCGTTCTTTGCGAATCCGTTCGTCGTGTCGTCGGCAAAGTTAATACCGTCGACATAGAGTTCGGACCCGTCCGACGAGACGGCGATGCCCGACGGCTGAAAACCGTTCGGTAGGTCGCTCGACGAAGCGAGGTACGAGGGCAGAAGGCTGGGAAGCACAAAAGATTGGAAGCTCGGTGCACCGGTATACACATTGAAGTATCCGACGACCGCTTTTCCGTTCTTCTCATCCTTGCCCAAAGCAATGGCATTACCGGCAAGACTTGTCGTCCCTGCAAGCGTGATGGTTTTCGCGCTTGGAGAGAATGTCGCTGCAATGAGCTTCTGGTCATAGATGTCGAGCAATGCGATTTGGCCATTGTCCGTAAAGACGAGAGGCCAGCCGCCAGTGGTAAGGCAATTAGTGCAGGACGGATACTCATACGCATTCGTCAGCTTTGTTACCCCGCTCAGTTGGAGCGAAGCGACGAGGTTGAGGTTTGCATCGTAGACCTGTAGGGTGGTTGTTTCAGCCATATACAGGGCGAGGTAGAGAGCGCCGTTTACCGTGTTCGAATCAAGGGACCACGCGCCGCTTCCGTTGGCTGTCACCGATTTCGTCTCCTGCATGGTGCCGAGATCGAATTCGATAAGCTTGCCGGATTGAGGATCGGCGACATAGCCGTTACCATTGATCGCCGTGATGCCGATAAAGGCATCATTCATGGTGAATGCTGTGCTTGTGGCCGAACTGCCGATCGTGCTGGTGGCAGTACTACCGGTTACCGGTACTTTCCCTGCAATGACGTCACTCGTGGTGTTGTCCACAGCAACCGTCAGGTAGTTAGTTCCGATGAGGGTTCCGGTTTGTTTGCCTGAAGACGTCGAGAATTTCAGGACGCTTCCCGGATGGCCCAATGCGACATATGCCGCGCTTCCATCAGGGGACAGGGCCAGTGTTGGCAGATCGGTGATCAGAGGAACGTAGATCGTTCCGATGACCGATCCATTGCGGCTGACTTCGACTTTGATGGGATGCGGAGAATAGTTGGAGCAGATACCACGATTGTAGCCGCCAGGGCAATTTGAGTCGTTAACATCATTAACTACGTACGCGATACCGAAATAGCCGTTTGCTATGTCAGTTGTCGTGACGACTGAATTTCCAGTCGATCCATCAGAATCGGCATAGGTGTAGGTGTCGCCGACCTGAATGCCGGTTGCCGTAATTTCAGGACTAGAGCCCAATCCAGTCGTGATATCGGAAATGGTGTATGGCGATAGCAGATTGTCAATTTCTGGTCCGGACGCGCTCAGCGTTACGCTCGGTGTCGTCACTGCAACGCTTGCGCTTGCGGTTATGGTTCCTCCGGTTCCGGTCGCAGTTGCGGTATATTTCGTCGTTGCCGACGGAGTGACCGAAACGCTTCCGGATGCGCCGAACGTGGTTCCGGACAACTGATCGATCGCAACTGATGTCGCATTTGTGGTCGTCCAGGTAAGGACGGCCGAAGCGCCGTTCGAGATCGAGCTCGGACTGGCCGAGAACGAGATCGTCGGTGCCGGTTGCGTGACGGTTACTTTTGCCGTCGCGGTCGTACTGCCGCCAGATCCGGAAACGCTCAGAGTATAGGTCGTCGTCGCCGACGGCTTCACCGAGAAGTTTCCGGTTCCAGTGCTCGCCGAGATCGTGAGGGATAGCGAAGTGCTGTCCACATTGTTGGTGACACTCGCGCTCGTGCAATTGCTGCACGATGCGGTGAGCGTTACGCTTGCTCCGGCAACGATACTCGTCGGGTTTGCCGACAAGCTCGCCGTGGGGGCCGGGTTGCTCGGTGTTGTCGTGCCACCCGTCGATCCGCCACCGCCACAGGCAGTCATGCCTGCGGCGAAGATGGCGAAAGCACACATTGCGACAAAAATTCTCTTTGCCGTCTTCATAACTACCTCCTTCCCTGAATAGGGAAATGCTGTGCGGTGTGGGTGCTGAGGCGTTCCCGCAACCGAATTGAACTGGATAACAGCTCAGCAACTGAGCACGATGGCATTTGAATAATAATACTTAAAGTCTCTAGCTGTTTAAGTATCAATTTCCGACACTGCAAGAGTGACGAAGAACCTCCAAGTCATACTCGGAGCACGCATTCGCTCCTTGCGGAAGGGGCTGGAATGGTCGCAGGAACAGCTTGCCGAGGCATGTGGAATGCACTGGACGTACATTGGCCAAGTCGAGCGCGGAGAGCGTAATCTTACGCTCCACAGCATTCAGGCCATCGCCAAGGCGCTGGACATCAAGATTTCAGATTTGTTTCGCGGTTTGGACTAAGAAGGGACGATAAATTGTAAATGGACTACTCGCACTTTATAACCCTTGCAAGAATTGTCAAGGCTGAGTACAGGAAGGTTACGCCAGAGATCAATTTGCTTGACCATAGCGCATCAATTCCGCAAAGCAAAGATACGTTCTGATCGCTGCAATTTTGTCTAGAAATCGATAAAAATAATCGATAGAAGATCTTTATTGAAGTGCCCCTTATTGTTCTTGGAGGCTTTCACCGCTACAAAATCGTCTACAGTGGGTATTTTTCGAAGGCCCAGAAACGGCTGTAAGCTATTGAAAATAAATGGTCGGGGAGAGAGGATTCGAACCTCCGACCCCCTGGTCCCGAACCAGGTGCTCTACCAGGCTGAGCCACTCCCCGAACATGGGTTACAAGAGCGAATCATTGGGGCGCTGCCTGGCGCGTTAGTCCCCTTCAATGCGCTTTGACAAGTGTAGCAGAATCCGGTGTTCTGCGGAAACAGCACGACATGCCGCAGAACACCGGATTTTTGTCTCTGGCCGCTTGACCCCGCGCTACAGCGGAACCAGAGTAGATGTATCCCGGAAGCAAGCCCGTCAAGTGGCTTTTTCCTCAAGAAAAAGACACATTGAAGACTCCTGGCAAGGGCACACTTACTCTGGTTCCGCTCTAGTCGCTCTTGCCCGATTTGTGGTTCCCGCCGGCGGGCAAATCCAGCGCGAGGAGCTCGAAGCGCGTCTGGCCGCCCTTGGGCTCCTCGAAGCCAACAATATGCTGGTGGCGCTTCGACCCGGCCTTCAATTCCAATCCGTTTTTGCTGGAGCCATAATCGCCGCTGTTGATATGCACGTGGCTGTCCTTGTCTTCGGCGCAGGTCAAACCTTCCGATGTAGTCGTCGGCGTGCCCACCGGCGCATTGCCCTTGCAGGTAATCACGTTGCCATAACGGCCCAGCGCCTTCGTGTAAAAATCAACCACCTGTTCCTGTTTGTCCGCCGTAGCATAGGAAACCGCGCGCACACGCAATTCCCATTCGCCAAAGCCCAGGTGTACGTCCGCGGACTTGTGATCGTCGTCGGATTTCACCGTCTGCGCTCCCGGATACGTCGGCAAGCCCAGATCGGCCGCTGTGGTCTGGTCCGTATTCACATGAACGCCACCAAAGGGCGTGTCAATTTTGACGTTCTTGTCCTCACCATCCGCGCCCTTGTTGACGTGCACCCTGCAGCCGGCAATCCCGGCCATCAGCGCCAATCCGACAAGCAAACTGGCCGCTTGGCACATTCTATCCCGCGTCAAGTACTCCATCATGGCAATCGTCCTCTTGACCTCTAGTACGCCAGAACTTGCTGAAAGGTTCCGGAAAGTAGAAGTGTTCTTCATTGCGCAGTCTCCTGCGCGCCTTCAGCGTAACAAAAAGGGCCCCGTTTCCGGAGCCCTTTCTTGGTGCTTATCGAGACGGTCCTATATCTTCGGCCCGCCGTTGGGGTAATCCACACGGATCGTGAGGATTTCGTAGGGGTGAATCGCAACCTTGACCACGTCTCCGGTAACCGTGAGCGGGCTGCCTTCCGGCGTCTCCTGCATGTTGGTAACCGTGGCTCCGCTTGCTCCGGCGGGAACGTGGAATTCGGCTGTCGCGTTCTTCCCTGCCCACTCGTAGACGCGGAAGATAAGTCCCTTCGTGTCTTCGGCCTTCTTGACGGCGGTCAGAACCACGTTCTCCGGCGTCACCGACACAAAGGAGTGCGTAGCCGGCAGCGCGCCAGCATGAGCCGTAGTTACGACAGCCGTAAGCGGGTAGTTGTACTCATAGCCCTTGCGAACCGTGAGTGCGTCCTTCCAGCTTCCGGCGTGCGGATAAAGCGCGTAGTGGAAGCTATGGTGTCCCATGTCGGCCTCTGGATCGGGCCATTTGGGCGAGCGCAGCAGCGTGAGCCGCAGTTGGTTGCCCACCGCGTCGTAGCCGTACTTAGTCTGGTTGATGAGGCTCAGGCCGTGCTTGCCGTCGCCTTCGTCGGCCCAACGCATCGCCGGAACCTCGAACTGCGCCTTCTCCCACGAGTTGTTGCGCGTCGTGGCCCGGTCGATGGTTCCGTAGGGAATCTCGTAGGTCGCAAAGCCGCTCGTAGCCGCCAGCGGGAAAGCCGCTTTCAGCAGAATGTGGCTCTCGTGCCAGTCGATCTCGTTGTCAACATCGGCCTGCTTCGAGTTCCAGTTTCCCAGGCTGATCGTCTGCACAAACTTCGAGCTTTGCGAACTACGCGATACGCGAATCGCCGGGTTCAGAGCGTCTGTCTTGAGCAGCTCAACCGAAGCCCCTTGAGTAAACAGCGTTGTCTGCTGGTCAAATGTGCCGGGATCGACGTTCCAGGCGTCGTAATCCTTGGGCGTATCTTTGAATGCCTGGAGTTCGTTGCCGCAAGCGCCGGCAGCGATGGTTTCAAAGTTCGACTGCTTGTCAAACAGGCTCGTGATGCAGCCCGTCTTCTTGTCAACCGTGAGGCGGATGGCTTCATTGTTGAGCGTGATGAACTTCTCTGTTTCATCAGCACCCGGGCCCTTGACCTTGTCGCCGCCCTTGTTCGGCTGAATCCAGAGAACTTTGTATCCCAGCGCGGGAACCTTCGCCACCTGGATGCTCAAGTCAACAACGCCGGTCTTTTCGTCCGTCTTTACACGAGAAACCACGTCGTTCGTCGAAACGGAAACGCCAGCCTTGCCAACCTGCGCAAGCTGCACGCGGACGTTCACCTCCCCCGACCGCTCCCATCCCAGCGGGTTATAGACGACCACCGGAACACCAGCGCCGTTGGTGTTGATCCTCTCCGCCACCGTACCAAGCGCCGCGGCATCGATCTCATTGGTGGACCAGCGAACCACGTCGTAGTCCTTCTGCGCGTCCTTGTAGATAACGCCAATGCCGGAGCCCGCAGCCAAGTCGTGGAACTGGTTGAACAGCACCTTCTTCCAATCCTCGGTCAGCTCCGTTGCGGGATATGCCTTTCCATCCAGCCAAGCCAGCGAAGCCCACTTCTCTGCGTTCAGCACCTGCTCTTCGCTCTCGCGCATATTGCGCTTGTGGTTGGCCTGTGTGGTCATCACGCCGCGGTGATATTCAAAGTAAAGTTCGCTCTTCCATGTCGGGATACTCACTTTGCCAGTAACCGCAGCGGGAGCCGTGTATCCCTTGGCAATCGACGCGTAATCCCACTCTGGGCTGTCCGGAGCAACCTGCTTTTCCAACGCCGTGAAGTAGGGTTGCGCCGTACCGAACTCGATCTTCGGCGTCACGTGTCCGGCTGCGGCCCAGTGGAAGCCCTCGTCCAGAATCGCCCGCGTCGGTCCGCCGCCGTGGTCGCCCACGCCGTAGAGATCCAGAATGCCGGGCAGCCCCGTGGCCTGCTTCTGCGCGATGGTAAAGTCGCGAGCCAGCCGGACAGGGTTCAAATCGTTGTTCGCGTAGTCATGCGGAAAGTAAGTCAGCACCTTTGAACCGTCCGGCGACTCCCACCAGAAAAACTTGAACGGCAACTGGTTCGTGTCGTTCCATGCCATCTTCTGGGTCACAAAGTAGTCCACGCCGCTCTTCTTGAAGATCTGCGGCAACTGCCATGTGTAGCCAAAAGAATCGGGATTCCAGCCGATGCGCACGTCCACGCCATAGGCCTGTTTGTACCAGCGCTTGCCCACCAGCAACTGCCGCACCAGCGATTCGCCGTCCGGCATGTTCAGGTCGGGTTCCACCCACATGCCGCCCACAATTTCCCAGCGGCCTTCCTTGATGCGCTCGGCAATCTGCGCATTCATGTCGGGATACTTCTGCGCGATCCACTCGTTGTAAGCAGCGGCGGATTGCGAGTACGTGTACTCGGGATATTCATACATCAGTTGCAGCGCGGTGCCGAATGTGCGCTTCACCACGTCCACGGTCTCGGTCCACGGCCACAGCCATGCGGCATCGATATGCGAGTTGCCGGTCAGGTGGAAGGTGGCCCGCTCCAGCAGCGGCTTCAAAACCTCCAGCTTTGCCGTGGAGGCCTTCAGGCTGGCGTCAAATTTGGCTTGGTCGTGCGCGTCCAGAGCTGCAATGTCCACGGCATGAATAGCATCATTGAGCGTCGCGATCTTGCTTGCATCGCCCGGCGCAAGCGCGGGAACCAGCAGCGCGGCCGACAGAAACTCCTCACGCAGATCGTCTGGATTGGGGCGGCTCTCCGGGAATTCGATGCGCGTGGTTGCGCCACGGAAGCCCTTGACGTCGATGGTATGAAGAACCTTGACAGCAATGGTGACCTTGTCACCCGGCTTAACTTTGTCGAACAGGACGATAGGCTCAAGATCCTCGCCCATGGCCACGCGGCGGCCATTGAAATACAGAATCGAAGCCACCGGATCGTTGGCGTTGATATGCATCTGAAACCAGACCCGCGCGCCGGAAAGATCGTACCCGTTCAGCGTCTCAGGAATCGAAAACGTCTGACGAAGCCAGACGGCATCCGTGGGTGCCTTGTCTCCGATGGCGATCGTCTTCCAGGCGCTGTCATCGAGGTTTGCGTCTTCTCCATGGGCGATGTCGCCTACATGGATCTTCCAAACGCCGGCGGGCAGTTGGTGCAGGCTGGTCAGCCGGTCAACAACGGCACGGGATTCGGGTGGAAGCAGTTTGGCTGCCGCGGCGGATTCGCCGCGTTCGGCGGAAGCGCTGCCCGCAATGAGCAGAACTCCCATCAGCGGAAGCAGGAATAAAGGCATACGTCGAAAGAACTTCAAGGCAGAAATCATGGCAAAGATACCCTCCGGAGCATCTTAAGACATCAGCCTCTTTTGTAACACGTGAAATGCGCGTGACCGGAACCTGTAATTACGGATATTTATTGGACAGAAAAAATGTGAGCGCCGTTCCAGGGGTGCGTTCACTTAAGAGCCTTGTGGAAGATGAATTCCGAGTGGCCCGCCACGCAGTAGTCCTTCACCTCTCCCACGCGCTCATAGCCGTGCCGCAAATAGAGTTGCTGCGCACCGTGGTTGAACGACGACACCGTCAAAAATAGATGTCCCCGCCCGGCAAAGAGCCGTTCGGCAAAGTCGAGCAGTTGCGAGCCGATCCCCTGTCCGCGCATCTCCGCCGCAACCGCGATGCTGGCAATATAGGGCGATCCAGCCAGCCCATACGGCGCTACCAGGATGAATCCCACAGGTTGCCCGTTCTCCCCTGCCCTCGCCACATAAAGTTCCGTGCCGAAACGTAGCAGCGCTGCACGGGATAATTCAAGATCGCGGCCCAGCGTGATCCAGGGCTCGGAAGAAGCCATCAGTCTGGCGCACCATCCATGGTCGTCCGGTGTGGCAGTCACTACGTGAATTGGAGTTTCCATATGAACCTCAAAATTTTGCATGATAGCAGACTGTAATTTTTCCCGCTTCAATTTTTGGACCGAAATCGACTTCGCTTATCGATATAAAATTATCTGTTATCTGCTACTTACGCCCCATATACCACGATATGGTGCGATATTCTCAATACCTGTCAGTCCCAATCCGGCGCGTGAGCCCCGTCACATCTTGGAGTTATACCACTCGCTCAACATGTAAAGATGACAGCTGCGACCCTTATCATGCTCGCTCCGTGTTCGCTTCTGTTGGGCGCAGCGCTCCAGTTACTGGTAGCGCGGCTTTTCTCTGCCCGGACGAAGGGAATTCTGGCCTTTCTCACCTGTGCGCCGGCGGTGTTTGCCGTCGCGGGCCTGGTGCCTTCGGTTCGAGGCGGACAGGCCGTCGAGCTCAACCTTTTGCCGTGGGATGGGCCGCTTGCCTTGGTCCTCCATGTAGACGCGCTCAGCGTTCTGTTCGCCTTCATGGGGGCATCCATCGGCGCCTTCGTGCTGCTCTATTCCATCGGATATATGGCGCACGACAAGGCCGCGACACGCTTCTACTGCTCGATGCTCATCTTCATCGGCGGTTTCATCTCGCTGGTCTTCAGCGCCAACCTCTTCATCTTCTATCTCTGCTGGGAACTGGTCGGTTTGTGCTCGTTCAGCTTGGTGGGCTTCTGGTACACCAATCCCGAGTCGGTCAGCGGCGCGCGCAAAGTGCTGCTGATGACCCACATCGCCGGCTACGGCCTGCTGGCGGCTATCCTGACCATCTATTTCCGCACCGGTACCGCCCTCTGGACTGATCCGCGCGTGTCTGGCGCCTTCACCACTGGCGTCTTTCTCCTCATGCTGGTGGCGCTGGTGGCCAAGTCCGTGCAGGTTCCTCTGCACACCTGGATTCCGGAAGCCATGGCGGCCCCCACCCCGGTCAGCGCCTTGCTCCATGCGGCCTGTTATGTCACCTCCGGCGTCTATCTCGCCGCCCGCATGCACAGCTTTGGCGCATGGCCAGCCTCCTGGGCCGCAACCCTGATGTGGATTGGCACCGTCACCATGGCCGTCGGCGTCATGTACGCCATGGTCCAGACCGACCTGAAGCGCATGTTGGCCTTCTCCACCGTCAGCCAGATCGGCTACATGATGATGGGCATCGGCATCGGCACCCCGCTGGCCATTACCGCCGGCCTGCTCCACTGCCTCAATCACGGCTTCTTCAAGGGCGGTCTCTTCCTCACCGCCGGCTCGGTACAGCACGCCACGGGCACCCGCGACATGAACCAGTTGGGCGGTCTGGCGCAGAAGATGCCCCACACCACGCTCTCCTGGCTCATCGGCATTGGCAGCATGATGGGCATCCCCCTCATGAGCGGCTTCGCCAGCAAGTGGATGCTGTACGCCGCGGCATTGCAGGCCGGATGGGCTGTTCCCGCCCTCGTCGCCTGGGTCGTCAGCCTCGGCACCGTATTCCTCGGCGCCAAGGCCACCAGCGCCGTCTTCCTCGGCCCTCTGACCGAGAAGACCAAAGACGCCCACGAAGCACCGCCCACCATGGTCTGGGGAATGGGCTTCCTCGCCGCGGGCACCGTCGTTCTGGGCATTGCGCCGCAGTTGGCCGTCAACACCCTTCTCAACCCCATCATGACCGCCCTTGGATTGGGCGCAGTGCAGGTAACCTGGTTTGGCCTCTCGGCCGATGCCGGCAGCTTCTCCACCATGGGTGGCTTGGTGCTGGCCCTCGTCTCGCTGATTCTGGGCGCGGCCATCTATGGACTCGCCTACGCCGGGCGTAATACCTCCGGCGCTTCGGGCCAAGCCGCGCTGGTCACGGCTGAAGGCGACGTCTTCACCGGCGGAGAACCGCTCTCCGACCAGGGAAGGCTCACCGCCGGCGACTTCTCTGAGATCTTCCGCCAGCATTGGCACACCTTCTTCCGCTGGTCCAACGTGGACGCCTTCTATCTGAAAATCTGGAGCGGCTTGCAAGCTGTTTCGCGGGGCCTCGGGTTCATCGTCTCGTGGATGGAGCGCTACGCCGCGGTTCTGGTTGTCGTATTGGCTGCCGCGATTTTGGCCGGGGTTCGGTGGTTCGCGCCAGCCGTTACGCCCGCCGCAATCTCCCCCACCTTCCCGGTCCCGGCAATGCTTTTCGCGGCCTGTGCAATAGCCGCTTGTGCGCTGGTTCTGGCCTCTCTTGCCAGCCCCGCAACCCGCCGTCTGGCTCCGCTGCTCGTTCTTACCGGTGCGGCCACCATCGCGGGCCTCGGCCTTGGCGATCCCTGGCTTCGCCTCGGACTGCTGGAACTGGGCGCGCTGCTCACCATCCCGCTGGTATGGCAAAGCGCCAAGACCAGCTCCGCCAAGTGGACCTACACCCTGGTTGTCCTCATTTCGGCCACAACGCTTGTCCTCAGCGACCTGATGCTGGACCGCGGACAGGCCGATTGGTCCCGCGCTCTGCTTATCACCAGTGTCTGCGTCAAGCTGGCCGCCATCCCGCTCTTCTTCTGGCTCCTGCGGTTGGCCGACGAAGTTCCGGCCTTGGTCCTCGGCATCATCATCGCGGTCGTCGATATGGCTTCCTTCGGCGAGTTGTACATCACCGCGCAGGCCTCCCCGCTTTCCTTCACCCCTACCGCATTGTGGATGTGGGCAGCCGCCCTCACCTCGCTGCTCGCTGCGCTTCTCATGCTCACGCAGCGCAGCCTCAAGCGTCTGCTGGCTCTCTCCACGGTTGAGGATGTAGGCTTCCTGCTCCTCGGTCTGGCTTCGGCCAGCGCTCTGGGAACCACCGGCGCGCTGTTTGCGGCCTCCACGCATGCCTTGGCCAAGGCTCTGCTCTTCATCTGCCTCACCGGTCCAGAAACCGCCGGCATCCTTGATGGCAAACACACCGGTCTTGCCATCCGCTACCCGGTCAGCGCCTTCGGATTCCTCTTTGGAATGTTGGCCATGCTGGGCATTCCGCCCACCATGGGCTTCCTCGGCCGCTGGCGGTTGTACTCGACAGCCATCCAGATCGGCCCTTGTCCGGTCACCATTTTCATCCTCTCGTCCATCTTTGCGCTTATCGCCTATGTGCTGGCCTTGACCCACATCTGGTGGGGACCGGAGCGCGAGCCGAGTCCGCCGCCGGATTCGCCGCATCTAATGAAGGAACCGTTCGTCCTGCGAGCCGTAATCGTTGCGCTGGTAGCTCTGCTGCTGGCCGTTGGCATCTGGCCTGATGCTCTGCAAATACTGATGGGGGTAAGACCATGAAGCTCTGGAATCGATTGATGTGCTACTGCCGGCGGCGCAGCCCCTGGATCTTTCACATGAATGCGGGTAGTTGTAACGGTTGCGATATCGAGTTAATTGCCAGCCTCACACCTCGTTACGACGCCGAGCAGCTTGGAGTGCTCCTCCAGGGCAGCCCCCGGCATGCTGACATTCTCTGCATCACCGGCCCCGTCACCCGCAATGCGGTGGAAGCCATCAAAACCGTCTACGGACAGGTGCTTGGACCCAAGGCTGTTGTGGCCATCGGCTCCTGCCCTGCCACCACCAACGTCTTCATCGATAGCCGCACGCTCGATGGGCCGCTCGACCGCCATATTCCGGTCGATGTCTTCGTTCCCGGCTGCCCGCCCCGCCCCGACGCCATCATCCAAGGCATCGCCAAGGCGGCAGACATCCTAGCCAAAAGAGGCTCAAATCCCCCGGCGCCCGGAATCGCCATCGCATCCGAATCCACGCCGAATGAAGAGGTGCAGGCATGAATCTGATTACCGCGCTGGTCCGCCTGCTCATCTTTCCCGGACTTCTCTTCGCCGTGCCCGCCGCATGGTTCTTCATGTGGGTGGAGCGCAAGGCGGTTGCACTGATGCAGGGCCGCATCGGCCCTCCCTTTATGCAGCCGTTCTATGACTTCGTAAAACTGCTCGGCAAGGGTACGCCCACACGCAGCGACGGTACCGGCATGTTGATGCGAGCCTGGCCGCTGATCGCTGTCTCCGCGGCGGCTGGCGCGGTCGGACTCTTGCCCGTGCTTCCCTCCTCCGGTGGCTTTGAGGGCGACCTCATCCTCCTGCTGGCGCTGCTTGAGCTTCCCTCCATGTGCCTCATCGCCGCGGGCTTCTCCTCGCGTTCCATCTTTGGCGAGATCGGTTCCGCGCGTGAAGCCACTTTGGCCGTCTCCTACAACATCGTCTTTCTGCTGGCCATTGTCTCCATCGCGGCTTCGCAGCACACCTTCCGGCTTGAAGCTCTGGCGCAACTGCACAGTTCGCCTCTGCTCTGGCTTGGCGTCATAGCCATCCTGGTTTGCCTGCCCGCCAAGCTGCACCTCAATCCCTTCTCCCTGCCC
>Ga0224527_1000474_pt1 | contig 26168 bp, 25 predicted proteins | sample CBST0metaG_FD_179882 | JGI IMG/M metagenome (GOLD analysis project Ga0224527, IMG submission 179882) | Peat soil microbial communities from Stordalen Mire, Sweden - C.B.S.T0 | ecosystem: Environmental > Terrestrial > Soil > Wetlands > Peat | place: Sweden: Norrbotten County, Stordalen Mire... | reverse complement strand
CCGGTGGACCGTGCTTCTGTCGGATATAATTCTGCAGAATAGGTATATAGGACTCCCCAAGCACCAAGATTGGAAAAGGACATTAAACAGCCCCAGAGGTAAATATCAAAAGAAGTTGTAGCGTTACCAAACATATAAGCTGTGAATGCACAAATAAGCAAAAAACCTGCCATCGTTGGCTTACGCCCAATCCGGTCAACCAATGTTGAAGCTGCGAAATAACCAGGTATTTGTGCAATCGTCATCCACAGCACAAAGCCAAAGGACCTAACCATATCATGACCAGCCTGAACTAATATGGTCGGCAGCCAGAGGAAAATTCCGTAATAAGAAAATACAATCCCAAACCACAAGATCCACAAACACACTGTCCGTTTGATATAAGTAGCATTAAACAATTGAGCGATACTAACACGTTCCTTGGTGGCTGCCGTTTCGATATGCGCACGAGAGGGACGCGGTCCAGGTTCTACACCTAGCTCTTTTTCAATTTTGGTCACAATATCATGAGCCTTATCATATTGACCTGTTCTCATCATAAAGAGGGCTGATTCAGGAACAGTCCGCCAGAGATAGAATACGTACAATGCGGGGATTGCTCCGATATAAAAAGGAATTTGCCAGCCATATTGGGGGATTACTAAGTACGAAATGATAGAGGCAGCTAACCAGCCGAAAGCCCAGGCGCTTTCTAATAATACAATCATCCTGCCACGGTCTTTGGTTGGAGCATATTCGCTCATTAGTGTAACGGTAACTGGCAGTTGCCCGCCAAGGCCAAAACCCACTAAAAATCTAAAAAATAGTAGGGACTCCAAATTCCACGATAAACCACAGGCGCCAGTTCCCAGACTGTAAATAAGTAACGTAACGGCAAAAACTTTTTTGCGGCCGAAATAGTCGGCTGCTGTGCCAGCAAGCATGGCGCCGATCGTCATCCCCACTAGTCCCATACTGCCAATATAACCAACTTGCACAGTGCTTAGTTTCCATGTTGACATTAGTTTAGGCAGGACAAAGGAAATAATACCTGTGTCCATCGAATCAAAAGCGCACCCTAAGCACATAATGAATAATAGTCGCCAATGAAATTTTCCTAAAGGCAAATTGCCTAATCGTTGTGAAATTGTAACATTAGACATGTACGTATCCTCCTTAATTTTTTACAATCAAAAAACTTACGGTTACAGTATAATATTAGTGCAAACTTTTTTAGGTTCGCCTAGACTTCGGTTTAGGTGTGTTTTTTTATTGTTGGAGAGAAACGTATTGTTTTAGAGCAAGAAGCGGAAGTAAGTTTTGTAGCAAGGCGGATGCGTGATCCTGTTCTTGCTAGCTTTATCTGGAGTAAATTCAGTTTACAATGAAATGTGAGTTATAGCGTTAATTGAAATAAAAATATTGTAGAAAAATGTATTAACTGATACAATATTTGTATAAAACTCTATATTTAGCAAACTTACCGAAAGGTAGGGACGCAAAGCCATGGGTCTAAAGACGAATGTCTACGATTGCCAGGTTGCCTAGCTTGCACCAACTGGTTATCGCTATCAGTTGGTGTTGTTTTTTTTGTAAATGAAGACAAATTTTACAGCATATATGGTGGGTGCAATTTTTAGAAATACTAAAAGGAAGGAGAGCAGCAAGCAGTGATTGCAAAATATTATGGCAACTCCTTATTGATGTTAGTAATGTGTGTTCTGGTCATGTCGATAACTCCTTCCCTCGGCTGGGCAGCGGTGCAGGAAATTATTGCAGAAGGAAACTATTCTATGGGAGATGGTGAAACGCCTGTAATTGCTGAAGAAGGCGCGATGCGTGATGCCAAAAAAAATGCTGTTGAGCAGGCAGGTACCTATGTGCAAAGTTATTCGGAAATTAAAAAATATAGATTAACTGTTGATGAGGTTCGGGTTATTGCATCTGGAATTGTAGAAGTTACAGTGCTTGATAAAAATAAAATGATTGATGGAAATTCGATTGTTTTCCATGTTAAAATTAAAGCTGTTGTGAACACCGATAAATTTGAATATCTAGCATCTAAGCTACAAGAAGAAACAATGACGGAAAAATACATACAATTGCAGCAAGACTATGGAGAAATTCAACAGCAACTTCTTGCAGCGCAATTACAATTGGCAGATCCTGATAAGGTAATTAATCACCAAGTAAAGCAAGGTCCGATGATCAATGTAGAAAATACGTTGGGAGCCAAAGATTGGTTTGAATTTGCAGAAGTTTATGAGAAAGCGCGAGAACAGAAACGTGCTAGTTTTGCATACCAGCAGTTTCTCCAGTCGGCTACAGCGGATCAACAAACTCTTATTGATATAGCTAGGCAACGCTTACTGCTATTACTTGAGGAAACTGATAAAGGAAATAGTAGTGTAATGTATAGAGCTGGTGGTAATACCAATGGTAGTACCAATAGTAATGTCAGTAGCAATACTAGTAGCAATATCGGTAGCAATGTTGATGACAATGGCAATAGTAACCGTGGTAGTGCCAATAACGGCAGTGGTCATAATGGTAGTCACAGTGCACATTAATAATTACTGCCTATAGGATTTATTCAGCATTTACAGAGTATGAAAAGAAATTGTGTGAATACGCTAAGTAAAAAAGCACTACATCATAAAAAAATAAATAGGCAAGACAAGTAAAATCAATTAAAATGGTGTATATACGAATAAGCCTGGAGGCCAAATGGGCAGGGCGTAGAAAGGATAACTGAAAATGAAAAAAGCAAAACTTATTTTACTAACAGTAGCATTGACCATGCTGTTTTCCAGTCTGATAACCTATGCTGCCATACAACCATCCTATCAGACAAACTGGGATCAAAGCGCGAACGCAACGGTGGAAGCCACAGGCACTGGAGTTCCACCAGAAAATACAGCATCTCTTGCGCAGGCTCGTAACCTAGCACGTAGAGCAGCAATTGTAGATGCCTACCGAAATCTCTTAGAAGCTACGCAGAGCATTCAGGTAGACTCTGAAACGACCCTACAAAATTTAATGATCCAAAATGACACCGTGAAAACTAAAGTTTCCGGAATGATTCAAGGCGCTAAAATCATCCGTGAAGCACCCCAAGCAGATGGTTCTTATCAAGTAACGATGAGCCTTCCACTTTATGGAGGAACCAATAGTATTGCTGCTATAGCTCTACCACAAGTGCAACCAGCAACTCTTCAACCATTTCCTCAACCATATGCTCCGAACGTGATGAGCAATCAAACAACCCCTCAATATACAGGTATCATTATCGACGCAAGAGGCTTTGACCTGCAGTCGACCTTCTCACCGGCAATCTATGACGAAACTGGCCGCGCTATTTACGGAACAAACTTCATAAACCCAGATTTCGCTATTACTTATGGTATGGCAGACTATGCTCCCAATCAAGATTTAGTAGACGAAGCTTTAAATGGGCATTCCCGTGCAGGAACCCTTCCGATCGTTGTAAAAGCAATTTCCTTAAAAGGAAATAATTGCAACATCATCATTAGTAAAGCCGATGCAGATCAAATCCTCGTTGACAATCAGGCAAATGGATTTCTTCAAAAATGTTCGGTAGTATTTTTAAAATAATAGTAAAAAAGAGCAAATTTCAGCATTGAAATTTGCTCTTGCTACAAATGCACTTTACAGTCTGAGTTATGCAGTAAGAATGTCATACAAAAGTAGTGATGTTCCGATGAATTATTATGATTACACGGTTTTTCCCCTTGAGGGTGTCTGGGATTTGAAGGATAAAACCAAGCCTGTCACTGAGAAAAATAATTTTAAATACAACATAATGATACGCCAGCCAGACTTTTTCATTGCGTTATCAAGTTGAAGTTTAAGAGTGAGGGGACGGAAGTTGTTGGGCACTAACGATGAAATGGAGCTAGCTGGAGTGGTTTATGACCATTTTAACTGGCTTTTTTTATTTTAAAGGAATTATTTACCTTTTATCGAAAGTGAGTAGTAATAACAGAGCTAGGGAGGAAGATACAAAGTGTCCAAGCATAATAAACAAATAGTAATCAAATTTTGGAGGCTGTTTAGTGAGGGCAAGTTTGAGGCTGCGGGTGAATTAATGCATGGGGATGCTATTGTATGGTGACCAAACACACGTGAAGTATTTAAAGGTAGAGAAAAATTTATTCTTGCCAATCAAAAATATCCTGGACGTTGGTTAATATCCATAGAGAAGAATATTTGTATGGACGATACTGTGATTTCTGCTGTGATGGTTGAATCAGAAGATAAAACAAGTAGTTTTTATGCAACTTCTTTTTTTTACTTAAAAGAGAACTTAATTCAACAAATAACCGAATACTGGGGAATAAATGGTGAGCCACCAGCATGGAGAGTGCAAGAGATTTTGTCAGAAAGATACTAGCCGTTTAACGATAGCGTGATTCTTGGTTAATCAAATAAAATTGGGATTAAATATGAAATTTAGAAAAATAGTTGGTTGGGGTGGTTTGAAATCGCCTTAATCAGTTTTTTTTTACCATGAAAATTGTTCTAAAACTTTCACAATGACATATATACATCGCACTATATTTTTACATGGCAATCGTCAGGAGTGGAAGCTAGAGCTACGCCCAGCCTTAGGTCGGGAGCAAGCGATGCCCTAGCTCTCGTTCCTGGCAGACCACCAATATAGATGTTACTTTTTTAGTGTGTTGTATATAGATATGACTCTTTAAAATTAAAAGAAAGATATAAGCATTGTAGCAGGCATTTCCAAAATGTTGAAGAAATAGTATTTAATTGATAAAAATAACAAGTTGGTAAATCTTTCGCGAGTTTTCCATTCCCAGCCAAAATAGAAATCATTCTACACAAAGTGAAGGGTTCTATCGGTTAGTGCAAGTAAAACCGCATTTCAGCTGTGGTGGGAAAATTCGTGAATTTATATAAAAAAATTAAACAAGGAGTGGTGATAATATGGTCGACGAGTCCGGTACCCTGAAAGAGCTCTCCGATACCGCGGTTTCCAAATCAACCTCAAAGGCAACAAGGGCCTTATTTCTTATTCAGACCTTTTCCACATTGGGATTTGCGATTCTCTATTCAACCCTTGTGCTTTATGCAACAAAAAAATTAGAAATTTCCACAGAAATGGCAACCGCAATCATGGGTAGTTTTGCCGCATTCAATTATGGGCTACATTTTTTAGGTGGTTACATGAGCGGGCGTTTTATTTCCAACCGCCATCTTTTTATCGTTGGCATGGTGTTTCAACTCGTAGCTTGCTTTGTTATGGCGCAATGTACGATTTTTACCATGTTTCTTGGTTTATCAATGTTCCTGACGGGATGTGGACTAAATGTAACCTGTGTTAATAATATGCTTACACAACTCTTTGAAACGGAAGACCCACGACGTGAAAAAGCTTTTCTATGGAATTATAGTGGCATGAATATTGGTTTCTTCATTGGCTTTACGGTCAGTGGCTATTTTGAACTTGCTGCTGATTATAGTTCCCTCTTTCTTTTCGGTGGCATTGGTAACTTTATTGCCATCCTAGTGGTTTTGTTAAATTGGAAGGTATTAGCTGACAAAGATACCTACCTGACTGATAAACCAGTTGGTGAACGATACAAACAATTATGGAAAGCTTACCTCATTATTATTGCGCTATTCGTAGCGTTAAATGTGTTGCTCAAACATTCTGACCTCAGCAATTTCTTATTAATTGGCACTGGTATTGCAATGTGGGCCATCACTCTTGTCATTTCTTTTTCGCGGCCATCTTTGCGAGAAAAGGCGCGTATGATCGTGTTCTTTATTCTCACCATGTCTTCGCTGGTCTTTTGGGCCCTGTACCAACTTGCTCCAATGGCATTGGTCGTCTTTATTGATAACAACCTTAATAGTGTTATTGATGTGTTTGGTAATTCCATCAAAATTGCTCCACAATGGGTTCAAAATATCAATACCGTAGTTATTGTTTTTGGTGCACCATTTATGGCTTGGCTACTAGGAGTGTTAAGAAAGCGGGGCTTCAATATTTCTAACCCTGCACTTTTTGCAACTGCTCTTGCAGCCATTGGCTTGGGTTTTGCGATTTTACCCATCGGTATCGAATTAGCTGATCCGACAACTGGTTTGGTAGCTTTTAGTTGGGTATTTTGGTCCTACATTTTGCAGAGTATAGGCGAACTTTGTATTTCACCCATTGGATATGCGATGGTTGGAAAACTCATACCAAAAAAGCTTCAGGGGATGATGATGGGGATTTGGATGATGACCTCTGGTGTAGCTGCTGTGGGTTCTACTTATATTTCCAATTGGGCAATGGGCAATGCGGAGGAAACCAATCCTTTAATTACGAATGCTGGCTATTCCCACACTTTCGGCATTATTGGTGGCATTGCAATTGCTGTAGGTATACTCTTATTTATTCTTCTACCTTGGCTTAACAAGATGATTGATCCTAAAGTGGAGGAAACCACGACAACTGTGAATGTATAAGCTATCTTGAGTGAGGCACTAGCAGAACTGTAACAGGGGTCAGGCATTGCGTTTATAGATATGTAGTGCCTGATCCCTAATAACGAAATGCGGTAGTAATAATTTGTAACAAATGATATAATTAAATAAAAAGATCTTGTAATAGTGAAAAAAATGTGTTATTATATAAAAGTTGATTGACGAGGCACAACAATTTGGCTCAATAGTTTAGTGGTTAGAGTGCCACGTTGTGGTGGTTTTCGGTTCAAATTGGATCTGGGTAGCTAGTTATGAAACATGCCTTGGTAGCTCAGTCGGTAGAGCAGAGGACTGAAAATCCTCGTGTCGGCAGTTCGATTCTGTCCTAAGGCACCATTTATTATGCGGGAATAGCTCAGCGGTAGAGCATCGCCTTGCCAAGGCGAGGGTCGGGAGTTCGAATCTCCTTTCCCGCTCCAATTTTAATTCCATATATGCGAGGGTGGCGGAATCGGCAGACGCACCGGACTTAAAATCCGGAGGGTGGTAACGCCCGTGGGGGTTCAAGTCCCCCCCTTCGCACCAAGTTAATAGTAATAGACACCTTGTTGAGGTGTCTTTTTTGCATATATGATTGGTTATCAAGGAAAGTGTATCATTCTAATTTACGATCAAAAGCCTACCAGAATGGTGCTGATAGCCATCCGGTAGGCCTTTGATGTTATTGGGGAGAGGCGTGTATTAAAAATTAAATATGGTGCTAGTTTTTTAAGGTATCAGCCCACCCATCTACGGTTAAAACATCTGCCTGACGAGGAAATACTTTTTCAATCAACATGCGGTGGACTTCTGGATCGGCATCTAAACATGCATCGGAAAGAACGACAAGCCCATAATCCTTATCTGCAGCTTCTCGGAGGGTAGAAAGGACTACACCGCTAGTTGCAATGCCTGTTAATATCAGGGTATCGATCTGCAGGGAGCGGAGAATAACTTCCAGATCACTACCGGCAAAGGCGCTCACGCGTAGTTTTGTCACGACAGGTTCAGTCGGAAGTGGCGCTACGGAAGTATGAATTTGCGTTGAAGGATGGGAGATAACCATATCTTCCCGCCCTACAATGGTGGAAAAGGTTTTGTTCTTGGCATTGATTTCTGGATAGCCATCACGGAATGCGACACGAACAAAGATAACTGGAACTCCTGCACGACGGGCAACGCTCACGACATGTTGAAATGGAGCCATGAGTTCTGGCTTTCCAGCGAAACGTTGAACGATTCCGTTTTGAACATCCATGACTAAGAGCGCGGAATGAGCTGTATGCATCTACTATTCCTCCTAATAATGTTATTTAACCTTATCAATAGCTAGAGTGACTTTATAGTTTCCATACTGCAAGATGGCATCCAAGAAGTCGTTAAGCTCTTTTTGGCTAGCAAAGTTAGCTTTTAGCCAATAACAGCCTTCGCCACTGATACGATGCGCTTCCAACACAGCAGGATGACCAGATAAAAAGTGCCGAAAATTAGCATGATTGGATGAATTCATAAAGATGGTAATCAAAGCTGATATTGGCTTACCTAGCTTTTCATAATTAAGATTGACGGTAAAAGCTTCAATGATTCCATCATCTTGCATACGACGAATGCGAGTGGCTACGGCTTGCCCTGTTAAATGAACGATTTTCCCGATTTCCTGCCACTGCATGCGTGAGTCTTCCTGCAGGCAGTGTAAAATTTCCTGATCAGTATGGTCAATCATATTATGAATTCCTTTCATCATGTAACAAAGAGGAGTGATCTTCTTACATGCCTCAATGGGTTTTCGAATTGTGAAATGATAAAATAGGAGTAAGAAAATTCATTGAGGGAGTGATTGTGAATGAAAGTCCAATTGTTACGTCATGCAACATTACTTGTCACAATAAACGGGAAAAAAATAGTAGTCGATCCAATGTTAGCTCCAGCTAGAGTTATGCCACCTATTGTCAATTCTCCAAACAACCAGCGTAATCCTCTTGTTGAGCTTAGTGTTCAATTAAATTTTGAGCAGGATATTGATGGGGTATTGCTGACCCACACTCATCCCGATCATTTTGATGAGGCAGCAGCGGCGCAAATTCCTCGTAATAAACCGATTTTATGCCAACCAGAAGACGAAGAAAAACTTAAAAAGCTAGGCTTCTTAGAAATATACTCAATTAGCGATTCGTTATGTTGGGCAGGAATTACCATACAGTGTACTGGAGGACAACACGGTACAGGTGAGATTGCCACGCAAATGGCCCCAGTCTCTGGTTACGTCCTACAAGTAGCGGGCGAACCGTCTATATATATTGTTGGTGATAGTATTTATTGTGAAGAAGTAGCGAGTGCGTTAGCTAACTATCAACCGAATCTAATTATAGTCAATGCTGGGGGAGCACGTTTTAATGTGGGGGATCCTATCACAATGACAGCAGAAGATGTGGTAAAAGTTTGCCGAACCGCACCAGAAGCGCAAATTATTGCGGTGCATATGGAGGCCATTAATCATTGCCTGGAGTCAAGGGCTACTTTGCGTACCCGACTTAATCAGGAAGAATTAATGAATCCAGTATTTATTCCAATGGATGGAGAAGTATTAACATTCCTTAAAAAATAAAGATGAATGATGAACCGCTTACAAATTTGTAGGCGGTTTTTGTATGTACCACAATAAGCAAGTGATGGGTGTTATCTAAAATCAATTGAAGGTAAAAATTACCTTTTACCGAAGTGTATATAATGGTTTTGTTAGGAGTAAGTCTGAAAGTGAAAAAGGTAAATAAGCAAGGGGGTATTATTATGAGCGAGTAATTCTGTCAAAATTCTAGTAGGTAACAGTGGGTGAAAAATTACTGAGAATTAAGATGTCTGCATAGAGTATTTTAAAGAGAGTAGAAAGTAAAATTGTGTTGGGGGGATGGAGATAATTATGGGGGAATCACTAGTCGAAGAAGCAGTAAACAGATTCAAAGAAGGTTTAGCGTAAATGTTATGATTTTACCATTTTCTAAAGAGTTAATGAATTGGATTGAAAAAAGAACCGCCTTTGATGTAATCAAGTGTAACAAGAATTTGAGAGCAAAAACTGCATAATATAAAAAAATGTCGATTTTTAAGAAGAAATGTACTAATATGGTTGAGTTTAGCAGGATAAAAGTGCTAGGTGGCGAAGGTGTATAAGCAAAAGTGATTAATAAAAAAACAAGGGTAAAGGAGTTTTGTAATATGAAAGGGAACCCTAAACTTATTGAGACTTTAAATTCACTTCTAGCGGATGAATTAAGCGCGATCAACCAATACATCGTTCACTCAGAAATGTGTGCCAATTGGGGATATGAAAAACTACATGCGCGCTTTGAAAAACGGGCAATTGATGAAATGAAGCATGCAGAAAAACTGATTGGGAGAATCCTCTTTCTAGAAGGCATGCCCATTGTGTCTAACCTGAAACCAATACATATTGGCAAGAATGTGGAGCAACAACTTGAAAATGACCATGCAGGAGAATGTGGTGCGATTGAAGCGTACAATGCGGCGATAAAACTAGCAGGGGAAGTAAATGATTTTGCTACGCGTGAAATACTGGAACATATTCTTAACGATGAAGATGCACATATTGATAAAATCGAAGAACTTCAAGATCAAATATCACACATGACACTTCCGATATTTTTAACCACTCAGGTATAAGAGTGGGAATTTGAATAAATGGAAAGATCAGCTGGTTTAGGTGGTTGGAAATCACCTAAACTGGTTCTTTTTTTTAGTGGTACAGGGGGAGCTAAAAATGAGTTTCATTTTGCAGATAATTGATGTTTTGCAATTATCATTTTCATTTTTTCAGTAATCAATTTTAGGATGATACCGATTGCAACATAAATTAAATATCCATAATGATATTTCCACTTGATAAGAACATAGAATCCTAACATAACACCTAAGGGTTCCAACACGAAGCTGATGACACCAGCCATTATAAAGGTGGCATTTAGGAACTGTGGCCATTTTGGGTAGTATTGATAAATGAGTGTGTAGACAACGGGGAGTAGGGAATAATCAAAGGCAGTGCATGGTGGAAATACTGGAATTAAATCCACCGGGTAGTACCATAAACCTAATTCGTAGCCTACTTGGTCAAGCCAAATGACAATAACACCAGCCATGATGACATGAAAGGCCATTTCAAAGAGTCTTTTCTTATCTACCATCTTCCAAAATGCACTAACGCAGACAATAAAGATCACTAATTCAAGCCACCAGCCCCATGTCAAAAAATCAGTGTCCAACCAGTTGTCGATTCGAGCATAGCTAAATTCTTTTAAAGTGAAGGCAAGTTTTTCATCAGTCGGTGATGTGGGAAAGGTACGGATTTTATCTAACAATTCAAATCCTCCTTGTTAGTTGCAGGTAATAAGCTTACTTAAGGTCTAAGCCGAAGTGCACCCACACAAAATTGCAAATACAGCCTATAGGTAGCATGAAATAAGTGGTTTCATATAATGGGCACATAGCACTGGAAATAGTGGACGATCAGTTGTTGCTACCATATTACTGTTTCCAATCTACAAATTTTCAGCCTATGTTTAAGTGGAATTTAAAATAGCATCAGCATAAAGAAACTATTGGTTTGTAATTTTTTTTAGAAATAGTATAATTTAACATAACTATGACATCATTTTTATTTAAATAATACTGGAGATAGTTAGCAGATAAGTGACAGGAAGGGTGTGTTCATGTGAACTCTAAACAGTTATTTATATATTCGTTAACAAAGGAGGGAGCTGTTGAGGATTACCCTTTTGGACCAGGTGTAATTGTGATGAAGGTTGCTGGAAAGATATTTGCCCTAATGGCGCATAGGGATGGACAAGACTGTATTTCTTTGAAATGCGATCCAAATTATGCTGAGATTTTACGGCAACAGTATGAAAGCATCACTTCAGGATATCATTTAAATAAGCGTCATTGGAATACAGTGCAACTTAATGGTAGTGTTCCAGAGCAGGAAGTAAGAGAACTCATCGATCATTCTTATACGTTGGTGGTTAAATCCCTTACGCGCCAACAACGTGCTAACATACCTAAAAATAAAGGCTGTTAAGGGATCTTATTCTCGCATGGCAATAAAAGAGGGATATTCATGAATCTTGATATACGTACAATTATTGTTTGTATTTTAGTAGTAGCATATACCAATGCTGCGACTTTGTTGCTAGGATGTCGTCAAGGAGGGTCGTTTCGGTCTGTTTTTGGATATTGGAGTTTAGGACAAGCATTACTGGCAACTGGTATGGTATTGATTTTTTATAGTAGTTTGCCTTCGAATAAAATGGTTATCGTTATATCTAATCTACTGATGATTGCTGCTAGCGTTGCTGTTCAAGAAGGGATTGGAAGGTTTGTTGGCAGGAGAGGATACGGTCGAAACGTATGCTTAGCTGTATTGGTTTTTCAAATTACAGCTTTCACATACTTGACATATGTACAACCCAGTTTGCAGTGTAGGACAATTATTTTTAGTATTGCGGTCGTTGTGATCTCTGGGGTAAGTATTTTTACTTTATGGCATCACTATCGTTGGAAGCTACAAGCGCCAGAAAAGTGTTTAATATTTTTATTAGTCATTCGCATATTGCTAACCGTGTCTAGAGTTGTAAATGCATTGATGCATGAATATGCAACAGACGTTACGCAGCTGGGGTCTGTTGAGATGCTGGTTATTATGATACTTGTACCGTATTCTGTGGGGTTGACACTGACTTTTTTTTGGCTGGTTACACATAAATCTGGTACTAGAATAAGCTTTCGCCGGATGGTAGGGGATAAATCTGCAGATGGAATACAGTGATGGCAACGACGCACTATGTTAAGGGCGTTATACCGTTAGGCATAACATGCTCGCTGAGAGCAAACGATAAAATGGAGCTGGTTAGGGTGTTTAGAATCACCTTAGCTAGCTTCCTTTTTTGGTCCCCCGTGGTGAAGTAATCTTAATCAGCATTGTGAAAGTTGATATTGTGAAAAAAAGGTAATTATTATTATAATGATTTTAGAATACGTGAGAGAGGGTGGAGTAATGAAAATTGTCGTTATTAATGGGAGTCATACGGGAAAGGCTGGCAATACCAATATTATGGTTAACGCTCTTTTGAAAGGAGCGCAGAAAGCCGGGGCTGAAACTATAAATATCATTTTGGCGGAAAAGCAAATTAAGCACTGCGCGGCGTGTAAGGCCTGCTGGTTTAATACGCTAGGGCAGTGTGTAATTAAAGATGATATGGTTGAAATCATATCCCTGATGGAAGGTGCAGATATCCGTATCTTAGCCACGCCAATCTATTTTGATAATATTTCCGGTATGTTAAAAGTCTTTATGGACAGAATGATGGTGACAGCAAGTCCTTACTGGGGGAAGGATGAAGCTGGGGAATGTCGGCATTTAACAACCAAAGTATCACCCCAATTGATAATGATGTCCAACGGTGGTTACCCTGAAAGATCCCAGTTTCAAGTTATTTCCCATTGGATTAAACGACATGCACGCAATCTCAATACGGAGATAATCAGTAAAATATATTGCCCGCAGGGTGCCCTTTTGAGTACCAGAGCAGATGAGGTCAAACCTATTGTCGCTAACTATCTACAAGTTTTAGAAATAGCGGGGAAAGAAATTGTTGCCAATATGAAATTGACGGAGGAAACAACAAAATTGTTAGAACAAAATTTTATTCCTGATGAAGTTTATATTCAGGGGGTGAAGGGATATGTTGATGGTATACTAAAAAATAGTGCTTTATATGCAACACACTAAGAAAGTAGCATCTATATTGGTGGTCTGTCAGGAATGAAGCTAGGGCATCGCTTGCTTCCTACGTAAGGCTACGCGGAGCCCTAGCTTCTATTCCTGACGATTGCCATGTAAAAGATATAGTGCGATGTATATAGCAGGGAGAATCTGAATCCACAGTTTCAAAAAGATGAAAAGAGTGAATCGGCTGGCCTCTGGGATTTTAATTCTCCGGTTTTCGGCTTGTTAGGGACCTTTCTTATCTATAATATCATTGCATTCCCGATCAAAATGCTGCCGTATGTCCTATTGTTAGGGCAATCTTGGCGTTTCAATGTTGCTTTGACTGTTATTTTGCGTTGCTACCGACGATACTTGAATGGATGGTATTATACTATTCGTCCCTCATCGTATATCATAACTGGAATATTATTCTTACTTTTTTCGCTTACTTGCTAGTTTATGGGCTGAATTGGTATTTGTTTCACAGGCGTTATGTTGATCATTCCTAGGAATGATATATTCAGCAGTACCCTTAATTGACTTTTAGTTAAGTAAGGGCGTTATTTTGTGTCGATGAGCTATTGATAATGAGCAACGAAATGTTTGACATACATATTACTTTCTTTGTGTGTTGTATACATTCTACAACGTGTTGAGTGCATTATGTGAAGAGAGATGTTGTATAATTTGAAATTTATGCGATAATGATATGGTAAACTTGTCTAATTTAATTAGACATCAACAAAAGGAGGATTAATTTTGGGTATTTTTTCGAGTCTGTTTTCAAAAAATACAGAAAGCAATTCCCAGGTTCGTAAATGGGTAGCACAAGAAATTGAGCAAGTGGATACTGATAATCCTGATAATTATGCAATCTTTGTAGAACTAATACATACTGCTAGTCAGTGGGGAAAGTATAGTAACGAGCAGGAGAATGACCAGTTTTCTCAGGCAGCAAAACAATATTTGGGAGATGCTACGATTTTTGAAATTGTTTGTTATTCTTATTTTTGTCTGGAAAATTGGTTAACGGAAAACCAACCAGAGTTTAAAGGGAAGATTACCCTTCCCATTAGTAAATGGATAGCGGAGAAATTTTCATTGCTCTTTTATTTGGATGAGCAACCGGTCAGCCAATTATTTGCAGAAATTTTGCAACAATATCAGACCATTGCAAGTGGGGGGCAGGAACTTGCGGATATGCACCTTGCAGTAGAGCAACGTATCGTAATGACTAAAGGGGATAAATTTGGTCAAAAACAGTTGCCGAAAGACTCTGGCAGTAGTGCTCTTGATTCTCAGTATATTAAAAGTAGTCTAGTTCATTATGAGGACTTTTATATACCAAAAATTATTGCAGGGCTACAAGATTATTGTAGCAAACACACTAAACAACAAGTAAGTCAAGGACAGAATAAACAGCAGAATCAAGAAGAAAAAGATTATTTGTATGGCATGGCATTAGTGGGGCAAGAAGATTGGGTAAGAGCATGCAAGGCCTTAACCAAGGTTATCGATGCCAACCCTAAACATTATGGGGCTTTGGTACAGCGAGGATTGTTATACGTTACCTTGCATCAACCTGTAGATGCTTTGCAAGATTTCACAGTGGCAATTGAGGTAAAACCTAGTGAACCTGCTGCTCATCTGCATCGAGGTAGGTGTTATCACCGGAACTTTCGGCAAAAGGATCAGTCACTGGCTGATTACTCAGCGGCAATTGGTTTGGCACCTAACGATGCGGCGGGGTATTTTGGACGGGGTGAGTTGTATGACGATATCACATTGCGTGATGAAAAGCAAGCACTAGAGAATAATGATCAAGCCCGATATGCCCATGTTTCTGACGAATTTTTAGCGGCAATTAATGATTATAGTCAAGTGATCTCCTTAGAGCCTAAGCACGATCTCGCTTATGTCAATAGAGCTTTAATGTATGCTCGTAAGGCTCGCGCTAACAAAAATATTGATTTTGCTAAAAAGGCCATTGCTGATTTTGAACAAGCCATCAGCTTGAATTGGGAGCATGGCTACTTATATAAGCAACAAGAAGAAATGCAAGAAATAGTAGAGCATGAAAATTAGTATATTAATGGCAGCTATAATGAAAGCTGAACTATGCACTCATTGAAAAATTCGATGGGTGCTTTTTCTTATGAGTACCTGAATTTTTTAGGTTGATTTTGTTACATTTTGGATTTTCTTTAGAGATGCTAAAAGATAAGCCTTAATTAGTGTAGTAGCCTTTTGCTAGGCCCACGTCAAACCAAAATACAACACCGTCGTCGGTGTTTTCTACACCATAGGCATGTCCATGTAATTCTTGAATGGCGCGGACGATGGAGAGCCCCAGTCCGTATCTGCCATGGTCTCGTGTGCGGGCTTTATCGATCTTATAAAAACTTGTCCATATTTTATCGAGACTTTCGTCTGGTATTTGCCGCCCAGAGTTATAAACGAAAACCCTATTGTGGTCTTTCCGATGTTGTACATAGATTTTAATGGTTTTTGTGAATTCAACGTGATCAATGGCGTTATTAAATAGATTGAGCAGAACCTGTTCAATCCGTAAAATATCTCCATGAACGGGGCAAACTTCTTTATCTATGGTTATGTTAATCCCCTTTTCTGTTAAGATGGTAAGATATTTGCTGGTGATAGCACTCACTAAGATAGAAAGGTCAAAATCACTCTGATTCAGCTGAAATAATCCAGATTCAATTTGTGATAGGTTCAGTAAATCTTTCACTAATTTATCCATTTTCTCAGCTTCATCAATGATGACGGAGCAATAGTAGTTTTTGTTGTCTTCATCTTGTGCTATATTTTCCTGCAAGCCTTCCGCATAACCAAGTATCAGGGAGAGGGGAGTTTTAAGTTCGTGAGAAACACTGGACACGAAGTCTTTACGCATTTTATCCAGTGTTCGTTCTTGTTCTACATCGGCCATGAGTTGCAGGTTTTTTTGATTAAGCTCTGAGATGGCGGTGTCAAGTTGGTTGGATAAATGATTAATACTGTTGCCAAGTTGCCCAATTTCATCGTTGCTGTTTATGGTGCATTTTTGTGCGAAGTTAAGTTGTGACATGCTTTGGGCGATGCGATTCAGTTCTAAAATAGGCAGGGTAAATCTCTTGGCAAAAAAGAAGGCCCAAACACCGCCAACTAAGATGGATAAGATGCCTGTCAATACAATGAATTGAGCCGCCACGATAACGCTTTCGGCGACAGGGGCTAGTGGTTGCCTAATGATTAAGATGTCTTCATTGTTCATTTGATGTTTGAGAACCAGAAAATCAATTTTGAGATTTTGATCTTGCTCGATTGCCAAGATGGTTTGACCATCGATCATTTCTGTATCTTTGGTGAATGACAGGGGAGGAGGAGGAAAGGGAGTTGTAAGACTTTGCTTACGGATTGAGAAAAAAGAGCTATACTTGATGGAATTTTCTTTCGTAAAGATCATAATTCCCGCCCCTAGGGTATTTGCTATTTGCTCTAGTTCCAAGGCGATTTCATCCGGGTTTCCATGGTACAAGCCATCAATGGTTGTACTGCTGGTGATCAGGATGTCTTTTTTTTGCCAAATATAAAATTTTTCTAAACCAATGTGGGTGAAACCTAAGGACAGTAGTATAAAAAACAGCATGAGACTGCTTAAGATCCCAAACAGCTTGGTTCGAATTGACATCGTCATTGTTCAGCCTCAAATCGATAGCCGTAGCCTCTTATTGTTTGTATAAGAGAACTTTTATCTATTAATTTCATACGTAGCCTGTTAATGTGTGTATCTACCGTGCGGAGGTCGCCCGAATAATCAAAGTTCCAGACCTGATCTAAAATTTGTTGGCGGCTTAAGGCTTTGCCACTATTTTCAGCTAGGTGGGTAAGAAGTTCATATTCTTTTGGGCTTAAATCCAGAACGTGGTTGTCGATTGATACTTGGCGAGCCGCTGTATTGATTTCTAGTCCACTATAAATGGTTGTTTTATCTTTCTCTAGCCGTCGAAAGCGAGCATTGATCCTTGCTGTTAGCACCTTGGGGCTGAAGGGCTTGGTTACATATTCATCAGCGCCGATTGCAAAGGCTAAGAGTTGATCCACTTCTTCTCCCTTGGCCGTTAGCATCATAATGGGAATACTACTCTTTTTTCGGATTTCCTTGCATACTGTCCAACCATCCTGTTCGGGCATCATGACATCTAAAATAACCAGATCTACTTTGTTTTGATTAAAAAGATCTAAAGCACAGCGTCCATTATCAGCTTCTAGTATGCTATAACCTTCACGCAATAAAAAATCGGCAACTAATTTTCTAATGCGCAGTTCATCATCAACAATTAAAATTGTGTGTTTCATTAGGGGGGGGTCTCCTTATCACTGGGTGAAATAGATTATGTAATTTTTAGAATATAGAGTATGGAGTAAGAAGTCAATGACTTACGTTGAGGGGAGGGTGGAAAAAATAACATATATGGTTTTGTGACAAAACTGTAACAATCTTGATGTATAATAAAAGTAATCGCCTAGTGGGATTGAATAATTTGATATACGGATGTAATTAAGAAGAAGGTGGTATTTATGATTTTGCAAAAAGTTAAACATTATAAAAAATGGTTAATCGTAATCATGATCGTAGCATTGATCGCAGGCGGTGGTGGGTGGAGGTATTTCCATAACAAGAATACTGCCGTTGTCACGGGGACGAACATTACTGTTGGGCGGGGTGACATTAAGGCGGTAGTTTCTGCCACCGGAACGGTAGAGGCCGTAAATTCGGTCACGGTGAGTTCAAGGGTGACAGGATTGATTACTGAGGTTAGAGTGAAAGAAAATGATATTGTAAAAGCAGGGCAGGTATTATTGGTACTTGATGATACTGCAATTAAAGCGCAGGTTGCTCAATATCAGGCCACGTTAACAAATTGTGCGGCAGTCTATGAACGTAGTAAAAAATTGGCGGCGATTGGTGGCGAGGCGCTACAACAACTGGATGCTGATAAGACGAATTATCTTACTGCTCAGGCTGTATATGACAATAATGTGTCTCAATTAGGATATTATGTAATCACTGCTCCAGTAGATGGCATGGTAGTCGGTACGCCTACCCCGGCGGGAGAAACGATTGTGCAGGGGATTTCTGCGGCTCAGTCACTTTTAACAATTGCTGATATGTCTAACATGGAAGTTAAGGCTTTGATCGACGAAACGGATATTGGTAAAGTAAAGGTGGGACAACAGGTCTCATTTACGGTGGATGCATATGCAGATAAAGCTTTTACTGGTAAGGTAACCAGCATTTCACGCAATGCTACCACTTCTTCTAATGTAGTGTATTATCCAGTCTATATTGCGGTTGATGCGCCAGAAGACTTGTTATTTCCCACCATGACCGCCAGGGTCAACCTTACTGTTGGGGAACGCAACAATGTCGTAGTGGTGCCACTGGCCGCGATTAAAGAAGAAAATGGACAAAAAACGGTAGAAGTAATGGTCAATGGCGTAACACAGCGCATGCCTGTTACGATTGGCTTACAAGATGATGAAAATATAGAAATTGTAAGCGGTTTAAGCGAAGCTGACCAAATTATGATACCAATCGCCAAGGAAAAAGCGAGCACCGCTAAACAGAACCCAGGGGGACCACCCCGGATCTAGGACTAGGAGGGCATCATGACCATTGGATTAACAAATGTAACAAAAGCATATCATATGGGTGAGACTACCGTGCATGCTATGGCAGGTATATCCCTGCAGATTGCTGCTGGCGAAATGACTGCGATCATGGGACCATCAGGGTCAGGGAAGTCCACATTAATGAATATTCTAGGGTGTCTAGACCGTCCGACGAGTGGATCGTATTGTTTAGATGGACAAGAGGTCGCAAATTTAAGTGATGATCAGCTTGCCAATGTTCGCAATCAAAAAATCGGCTTTGTATTTCAAAACTTCAATTTGTTGCCACGGATGTCGGCATTACAAAATGTGGCTTTGCCCATGGTTTATGCTGGACTGGCAAAAACAGTGCGGTTGGAAACGGCATTGCGGGCGTTAGCCATGGTCGGTTTAGAGGACCGCAAGAACCATCGTCCCAATGAATTGTCGGGGGGGCAACGGCAACGTGTGGCGATTGCCCGGGCACTGGTTAATAATCCTGCGATTATTATGGCTGATGAACCTACGGGCAATTTAGATTCTAAATCTGGCAATGAAATTATGGAACTTTTTTGCAATTTAAATGAGCAAGGACGGACAATTATCCTGGTTACCCATGAACCAGAAATTGCAACCTTCACCCGCCGAATACTTCATGTTCGGGATGGGAAAATTGTTCGAGATGAAAACAATGAGGGGGCGGGAGTATGTTCTGGGAAAGTGTTTTAATTGCCGTTGAAGGCCTGAGGGCCAACAAACTTCGTGCCATCCTTACCATGCTTGGGATTATCATTGGTGTTGGTGCGGTCATTGCCATGGTGTCCCTGGGGCTCGGCGTGCAGCAAAAGGTGCAAAACTCCATTGCAAGTCTAGGTAGCAATCTACTTATTGTTATGCCAGGAGCTTCCTCGATACCAGGTACGGTGCGTTCCGCGGCGGGTTCTAATATTACATTGACCAACCAGGATGCCAAGGCCATTGAGCGGGAAATCATGGGCATAAAATATGTAGCGCCAGTTGTATCTAGTCAGTATCAGCTGGTTTTTGGTAAAAACAATTGGAATACCAGGGTGCAAGGGGCTACCACCGATTATATGGCGATTCAAGATATGCAAATTGCTAGTGGTCGATTTTTCAGTACGAGTGAAGATGATTCTCGCGCCCGGGTGGCTGTAGTGGGACAAACGGTGGTCACCAATCTATTTGGCAATATTAATGCAGTAGGGCAGACCATTCGGATTGGTGCGGCTCCCTTCCGTGTTGTTGGGGTGTTGGCCAGTAAGGGGCAATCTACGATGGGGCAGGATCAGGATGATACCGTCATTATTCCCTTAACCACTGCCCAAGAACGCCTGATGGGGGTAACCTATCTAAATAATATCAATGTACAGGCGGAAGATGAAAACGTAATTGATAAGGTGCAGGAAGATATTACGAAGTTACTACGAACACGCCATCATCTGTCAGCCAAAACCGATGATGACTTTTCCGTACGCAATCTAACAGCGCTAATGAATACCATGAAGGAAACTACTGGTACCATTACCTTATTTTTGGGAAGTGTTGCCGCTATTTCGTTGCTGGTCGGTGGTATTGGTATTATGAATATCATGCTGGTTTCCGTAACCGAACGTACACGAGAAATTGGTATTCGAAAAGCACTAGGGGCCACTTATAACAACATTCTATTGCAATTTATCATTGAAGCCATTGTGATCAGTGTTACTGGCGGTTTATTTGGCATTTGCCTAGGCGTGGCTGGAGCATACGTAGTTTCTTTGGTGGCGGGATGGAATACGGTGATCTCATCCCTGGCCATTATTGCGGCATTTAGTGTTTCAGTCATGATTGGTCTGTTTTTTGGCATCTATCCTGCCCGCAAAGCGGCATTGCTTGATCCGATTGACGCTCTTAGATATGAATAGGGGAACGGTAGACAGAAATAATTCCTGTTGGTTTATATGAAGAATGGGTGATAATTAAATAGTTGGACACATTGAGAAAAGAAGTTGATCATCGGTATCAACTTCTTTTTCATTTAAATGAAAATTTTATTATGTAGGAGGTAGGTTACTATGCTAATAATCACATGAAACCATATTGTTATTGATCTTAGGCAGATCGTGTTGTATTTGTTCAAGAACTTCTAAGAAATATTCAGCTTCCCGCAGAACATGGTCGGCCAATAGGGGTGGAATTAAGGAGATAACCTTACAAGATTGGATCAAATCTCTTGCGGCTTCTTTAAAATTGCGGATCTGAACGGTTGCATCCATTACGGCTATTTCAAATTGGATAAGGTTGTGATTGGGGTGGAAATGCCATAACATATTGTCAAGGTCACGAGCTTGAACTTGTAACTGTTCAAACTGAACAGCAAAGGCGTTAGCTTTATCAACGAAACCACGTTCAGAAGGATCAAGCAAACCTGCAATGAATTTTGCATGATCAGCCATATGTCTAAGCCAAAAAACATTGTCGCTGACGATGGCATCGACAGGGTACTTCATATCGCCATCCTGAACTTTTTGCAGAATTTTTAAAAAATACATAGCCTCGCGGGAAATATGGTCGATCAATAAAGGATAATTATAGCCTCCAATTTTACATTCAATGAGTAGATGTAGAACATGGCGTTTAAAAGAAAAAATATTTTTGACTTCGACCATGACTCTACAAACAAAATCCAGGAATTGTTCTTCGCACTGTATCATACATGATTTTTTTTCAAGGTTTTCAAAAATAGCATAAAATTCTTCCGCCTGACGGATCAGCTTAACGTCCGAACATGCAAAGCCTAATTTCATAAATAAGGAATGTTCCTTCATGATTCTAAGCCAAAATTGAACGCGTCCGAGGCTCGGGGACTCATAAGGTTTTACTTCATGGCAAAATATATCCATATTGCATCCTCCTTATAAAGATAGATATCCCATAATATGCAGATCTACTACAAGAGGAACATTGTGGTTTGTTTTGGGGATGGAATTTTACTGATTCTAATGATAATATCTTGGAGGAATTTGTTTGTTTTTGTCGAATCGGTTTAACATTGTTCAATGAAGATAAGGAGAGGGTTAAATGGACTGGTTGAAAAATATGAAAGTTGCAAGCAAGCTGAAAGTAATGATTATGTTCGCAGTACTGTCGATGTTAGCAATTGGTTATACTGGATACTTTAAATGCGGCTATTGAAGCAGCTAGAGCTGGAGAGCAGGGACGGGGGTTTACCGTGGTAGCAGAGGAAGTACGTAAGCTTGCCGAACAATCTGCGGAAGCGACGAAACAAATTGCTAGTTTGATTGGGGAAGTGCAACAAAAGACCGTAAGTGCCGTAGTCTATATGACCCAAGGAAAAACAGAAGTGAGTGCAGGCACGCAAGTGGTCAATGTAGCAGGACAAAGTTTCCGGGAAATACTGAAAATGATTAGGGAAATATCCAATCAGATTCATGAAATATCGGCTGCAATTGAAGAAATAACCAGCGGTAGTCAACAAGTTGTAAGTGCCGTGGTAGAGATTGACAAAGAAAGTAAAAATGGTTCGGCGCAGGTGGAAACCGTATCTGCAGCGACACAAGAACAATCAGCCTCTATGGAGGAGATTGCTTCGTCTAGTCAGGCACTATCTAGAATGGCAGAAGAATTGCAACTGGCGATTCGTAAGTTTAAAGTTTAATGATGGTTCTCGATGGGGAGTTGTGTGAAGCCGTTTTGCTCTTAATGGAGTGAAGCGGTTTTTTCTGTTTGTCATTTAAATGTCACAATTATCCTGTAAGATGTAAATAATAGGTAGAAAGAGAGTACTGAATAACTGGAGCTATATTCAATTAATAGTGAAAAAATACTATTTTGTCATAAATTTGTCATACCCCCATGTTATAGTTTAGATAGTAGATAACAGATAATAAATAATAAGGCGGGGATTTTATGAACAGCATAACTAAAAAAATAATGATTTGCTCATTAGTAGGTATCACACAACTGGGGCTTGGTGCAAGTGTAGGGACTAGCGTAATAGAAGCCTCGCCACTGTATTATGAAGACTCACAACATATTGTACAATTAGATGACAGATGCTATGAACATGATAGCCATTATGAGCATGAAAGACGTAGACATGAAGAAGAGAGACGGCACGAACGGGAAATGCGTCGTCGTCATTATGAACGGGAACAAGAATGGCACGATCGTCAGGAACGAGAAAATGAGCGTCATAATAATACGATAAATGAAATTGAAGCTGGAATAGTTGGTATCCTAATTGGTTCGGCGCTTTCTAACTAAAATGAAAAAATCCTTCACTTTGCAGATCACTGTTAGGTGAAGGATTTTTATATTCATAAAAAATGCACCTGCATATAACATCAAACAAGTAACATGCATATTGTTGGCCTGGCAGAAAGGGAGGATAGGGCTCATTTGCCTGTAGAATGGTTAGTACGCTTACCAAATTTTTTGCATACTCTACTATAGAGAGGTGAAAAATATGTCTTATTCAATCACGATAGAATTGTCTAGTCGCAGACTTACTCTATATAAAAATGGCTCTATGATACAATCCTACCCTGTTGGCGTTGGTAAAATGCTGACTCCAACACCACCAGGGACCTATTCGATTGTTAGCAAGCATCCTAACCCTGGTGGCCCATTTGGTGTTATGTGGATGGGGTTAAGCAAACCGACCTATGGTATTCATGGAACAAATGACCCATCTTCCATTGGTCATCTTGTTTCCCATGGTTGTATCCGCATGTACAATCGTGATGTAATAGCCCTATCTCATGTAGTACCGATTGGTACTCAAGTGACAATCGTAAATTAAAATCATTCTATTTATGTACAACACATTAAGAAAGTAACATATATATTAGTGGTCTGCCAGGAACAGAAGATAGGGCATCGCTTGCTCCCTACGTAAGGTTGCGCGGAGCCCTATCTTCTATTCCTGACGATTACCATGTAGAAAACTTAGTGATATATATATATAATGTTAGCTTATTATATAGGATGTATGAAAAAGTGTATACCTGTTACTTACTTAGTGTGTTAGACATCCATGCCTGCTGAAGTGGTAATAATCACAGAAGCAGGTTTTTACAGTTGGTTTAGTAACCCATTATCGATCAACAGTATACAATATTACATAAGAGACTATGACACATCACATCTGGAGGGATTATTTTTGAAAAAGAAGTGGGCTGATCCAGAAATAGAAGAGTGTCCAGTTGCACTTAAGTTAAGACAAACTTGTGATCCGAATTGCCTGCCAAACTGTGCGCCGAGCTGCACACCAGTTTGTTATCCTGCGTGTAGGCCGATAAAACCACCACCTTGTAACCCTGCATTTAATTATTAAAAAGGCAGTCAAACCATAAAACTTACAGTAGTATACTGCCGCGTAGAACCGCTCAATAATGGGCGGTTTATTATTTTTTACACACCGAGCAGGATAAAAGGCAATTTACGGCGCGGGTGATGTTACTATTGATTAGACAAAACCAGACAAAATTTCGGATTATAATTGTCAATAATTCTTACTTTATATATAATAAGTAAAGGACAATTGGAACAGAAAAACACTAAATTAGTTTTATAGTTGTTTCTCAATAAGATGCATAAGCGATAAATAGTAACAGTAATAGTAGTAATAGCAGCAGAGGAGAAGACAATGCGATATATATGTAGCGAAGAGCAAGTTGTCTGGAAAAAACAGACCATTGGGGAGATTGAGGAGCAAATCCTCAAGGATTCCGTGAATAAGGGCTGGCTGGAAGAGATTCGTGATGATGGTGTATGGATACATGAAGGGGATTTAACCCTGGATTTTTTAGATTTAGATTGGGCGAAGGACGCTGATGTGCAAGAACCTTCCGTAATTATGATAAAAGGGAATTTATTAGTTAAGGGCAATGTGATCAATAAAATCGAGGATGGCGCGATTGGTCTAATGGTTTTTGGCGATTTGCAGGCGAATCATATGGCGGTAAGTGGGCAAGAGATATATGTTTCCGGTGACATAAAAATTGCTGGTCTATTTTGCGGTTGTTACAATCATGGCTCCACGGTGGTAACGGGGAATTTAGAGGCGCTCGTGTTGCTGAATGATGATTATTCCTTTGCAGTCGGTGGTGAGCAAAAATGTGCCTGTATTTATGAAGAAGGCGACATATATATTCAGGCGGGCGGTATTGTTCCATCACTGCAAGATTTATTGGTAAAAGAGGCTTTTTTCTTTGACTTATATGATGTTGCTTTTCATTTTACGGGTTTAGTGGAAATACTAGAGCAAGGTAAGTCGCCTTTAAAGAATATCAATGCGGTGCTAAATAATAACCAGGTCATTGATGAAGAGCGGGCGATTCAATATGCAGAAGCCTATAGCAGGCGTGGTATTGCTTATTATTATAAGGAACAGTATGATGAAGCGATTGCCGACTATACCCAAGCTATTATCCTCAATCCACAAGATGAAGATACCTACTGTAACCGAGGGACTGCTTACAACGATAAGAAGCAGTATGATCAGGCCATTGCTGATTACACCCAGGCAATCGCCATTAATCCTCAGTGTGACGATGCTTACTACAATCGCGGTATTGTCTACAGCAATAAAGAGCAAAATGATCAGGCCATTGCGGATTATACTAAGGCTATTACTATAAATCAGCAGCATGAAAGAGCTTATCACAATCGTGGTATTATTTACAATGAGCAAGGGCGGTACGATCAGGCCATTGCGGACTATACTCAGGCTATTGACGTTGATTTACAATTTGAAGCTGCGTATTGCAACCGTGGTATTTCCCACCAAAATAAAGGTCATAACGATCAGGCGATTGCGGACTATACCCAGGCAATCACAATTGACTCGGAATTTGCCCTAGCGTACCAAAAACGTGGCATTGCCCATCAAAACAAAGGTCATAACGATCAGGCGATTGCGAATTATACCCAGGCTATCGCAATTAACCCGCAATTTGCCCTAGCTTATCGTAATCGTAGTCTGGCCTATAAAAATAAAGGTCAGCATGATTTGGCACTTGTTGATTATAATAAGGCCATCGAGCTTGATCCAGAACTTGATAAATAAATATAGCTAGCAAGAAGTGACTAAGAGGAAAAGCCTCTCAATCGCTTCTTTTGCATTACAGCAACTTACTAGCACCTCATTATCTCAACTGACATAGTATATAACAAAAAAATCAAAATGAGGAGGGTTATTATGGATCGTTGTCCGTATTGTGGTAGAAACATGTAT
>Ga0224527_1000470_pt1 | contig 26355 bp, 23 predicted proteins | sample CBST0metaG_FD_179882 | JGI IMG/M metagenome (GOLD analysis project Ga0224527, IMG submission 179882) | Peat soil microbial communities from Stordalen Mire, Sweden - C.B.S.T0 | ecosystem: Environmental > Terrestrial > Soil > Wetlands > Peat | place: Sweden: Norrbotten County, Stordalen Mire... | reverse complement strand
TCGATTAGCTGACATTCGAGAACTTCGATGTCGGAGAGTGCGACGATGCGCGCCGGAACTTCTTCGAGTGCTGCGAGTTTGGCGGCACGCAATCTGCGCGCTCCTGCGACGACCTCGAATTTGTCATCCTCGATGGTGCGGACAAGCAAGGGCTGCAATACACCTTGCGATTTGAAACTATCTGCCAGTTCCGCCAAGCTGTGCTCATCGAAGCGGCGGCGTGGATTGGTGGGCGATTCCTGCAACTGCTCAACGGGCAGATTGCGATATTCGTTGTTGATGTGAACTGCGGTGGACATGACAAGTGTCTCCTTTCGGTTGAAGGTGGAAACCGTGCGGACAGACACACCTCGCCTGTCCGCGTGGATCAGCGGCGGTTACGCGGCGGTCTGTGCTTCCGCGTTTGCAAACTGGGATTCTGGAATGTCCTGCGAAATGGATTCTTCTGTCTGGATCGCCGCGAGAATCACAGAGGCCGTCTGCTGGACGACTTCAAGGCTTTCCATCAGTAACTCTGCGTTGCCGTGGTAAAGCTGGATGTATGCGGCGCTGGTATTTGCGCTCAAGCCGATGGCTTTTGCGATAACAAAGGCCACTGCTTCGGCTTCCGTCTCGCGCACTGTCTTGGTGGTTGCCGTGCGCCGTTCGGACTTGTGCAAAAGTTCATGGCTCGCCTCGTGAACCAGTGCAATGAACTCCTCGGGCTTCGTCTGTCCCGGCAGCAGAGCGATTTTGCCACCATAGGAAACTCCGAGCGCGGGTGCAATGTCTTCGCTGTACTCCAAAGTAATTCCGCGTGCAGAAACAAGCTCCCGCAAGCGGTCGAGGTATTCGCCAACTTCTCCGGTCGTCTCACCAAGCGTCGGCAGTGATGCGCCGTCTGTTTGCGCTTCGTCCCATACGTACACACGGCGGAAGCCAAGAAGCGCAGATTTGTTCGCGTCGGTGTCTTCCGTTACGGATTTCTGGCTGTCCTTCTTTCGGCTCTTCGCGATCATCGGAGCAAGAATCGCGATGCCTTTTTCTCCACGTTTAACGCGGCGGCCAAGCTCGTTCCACGTCCGCATCCCTGCAACTTTGGTTGCCGAGGGCCGTTGTCTCGCGATCAAAAGCACGTTCCCGAAGGAATAACTATGGAAGTGGGCCATTGCATCGAGAAATGCGGTGAGGGCTTCGCTGTGTCCGGCTTCAAGCTGTTCGATGAGGTACTGGACGTTCTCACGGATGAGTTGCTGTGCGCTCGCAGGAGATCAATACCGATTGTGATGTTTCCTTCGCCTGCTTCGTAGCTGTCCTGCAGATCATCGACTACCCCCAATAGTTCGCTCTTCGCCATGGCTTTCCTCCTTGTGGCAGGCAACCAGTATCGGCCCACCGGCGCCTCCTCATCCCATCTTTCACCCGAGAGCGAAGCGAAGGAAAAAACGTACCCACAGGCAGACAAAGAGGAACGACAGAGGGCGAGGGTGAAGGACCGAGTGGTGGGCGCGACAAGTGCGAAACAGCTTTATCGTTTGGCGCGCGGGCGCGCTATCCCGAAGGGCCGGCCCGGAGCGTAGCGCAGGGAGCGCACTCGCCCGGCGGAAGTGAAAGACGGCGCGCATAGCGCAACCAAGAGGTTGGTTGCGGTGCCTTCCTCGACGGTTCGCCTCACAAACATGGGTTGTTGAAATTCAATTTGGCGGACGCGCATGACAGGACGAGCGACGTACAAGTCAATTTCCCGTTGCAACAACCTGAGACGATTCCTGCTGGTTTTGCGAACGCCGAGCAAACAGTCGAAAAGGATCATTCTGCAATCTGGCGCGAAAATGCGACACAAAATGCTCGAAATGCGAACAGTGCGCACGATCACTGGTGAACATGAGCAGTAGCTCCCTATTCTCGTATTCCGGGTGGATTCCATCTCTGCCCTTTTCCATGCGCAACCGCCTGCCATCATCCCGGATGCCGGAAGAGTTCCTGTGGCTGTCGGAACAAGTTCGACCGCTTTCGCATTGGCTGTTCGGCAGTTTGCTGTGCATCACCGCTGGTAGCCTCTGCGGTCTTGTCACCCCACTGGTCCTCAAGTGGCTGATCGATCAGGTTCTACCACGGCGAGATGTTGGCCGCTTGGTTGGGACAGTTGTGGTGCTGTTTCTCGCCTACGAAGGAAGAACGCTTCTCACGAGCCTTGGCGGGTATTTGAATCTGATCGCGGCACAGAAGTTAAGTCTGAAGTTGCGCATGAGTGTGCTGCGCCATCTTGACTTGCTCTCCGCGGATTATTATGAAGCCACTCCGGTGGGCACGGCCATGTACCCACTGGAGGATCCCATCAAGGAAATCGCCTACTTCGGATCGGACCTTCTTCCCTCGATTCTGCGCATGGCTTTGACGACCTGCCTCACGCTCGGAGCGATGGCCATGTTGAGTCCGATTCTGACATTCACCGTTCTTCCTGTGATTCCAATCTTTTTGCTCTCTCGTGAATATTTCCGAAAAAAGCTGAGCGCTGATTCTGACTCGGTACAACGCAACCGCGTCGTGTGGAGCAACTTTCTGCAGGAGCATCTGGCTGCTGTCATTGCGATACAACTGCTCCGGCGACAAAGACGCCAGGAACGAAAGGCGTTTTGCCTTCTGTCCACAACCATCCGTTCGGAACAAGAGCTCTTCAGGACCAGCATTGGTTTCACGGTGTTCACCTCTTTTGGTGTGATTTCGGCGATGTCTTGGGTCATCGGGTATGGAGGGTGGAAGGTTTTGTCCGGGACGCTGACGGTTGGGAGCCTGGTGGCATTTTATGGTTTTGTGACACAGATGTTCGAGCCTCTCTGCGGTGCCGCTGAACTGTACGCACGCGCGCAGAGAACTTTCGCAAGCATCCGTCAGTTGCGGCTTGTATTGGGATTGTGTCCTGCCGTGACCAATTCCCCTGGTGCCGCGCTCTTACGGAACGGCTCTTCGCATGCGCTGGATTTATCCGGCGTGGAGTTTGGATACCACCGGAAGAAACACATGATCCGCATTCCATCTCTCCAAATTCCCGCCGGGACGCAGCTTGCAATCACCGGAGTTAACGGCGCGGGGAAGAGCTCATTGGCAAAGCTGATGGCGCGGCTCTATGACGTGGATGCAGGAGCGATCCGCATTGGAGACCATGATATCCGGAATATTGAGTTGGGGAGCTTACGGCGATGTGTTGGCTATGTGTCCCGCGACCCGGTTCTGTTCGACGGAAGCATTGACAGCAATCTCCGCTTTGTACGGCCCATGGCCTCCGATCTTGAGTTACAGGAAGTTATCGGGCGTGTAGGCCTCTCGGAGTTGATTGCCAGTCTTACCGATGGCATGGGTCAAGCAATTGGGCCGGGAGGATGCCAACTTTCAGGGGGCCAGCGTCAACGGCTGGCAATCGCGCGCGCGCTTCTCGAATGCCCCAGGATTCTCATTCTGGATGAGGCGACTTCGTGCCTTGATCCAATGTCGGAGGACGCAGTGCTCTGCAATGTGCAGCGCCATCTGCCAAATTCCACGCTGATTGTGATCTCGCATCGCTTGTCAACGATTGTGCAATTCAGCCGGGTCTTGGTTCTATCAGAAGGGCAAATCGTCTTTGATGGAAGCCCCGAGCGGTACAACTTCAGCGCCCCCGTGGTTCCCATATTTCCATTGCCGTGGAAATAGCACCCATTCCTTCACTCTTCGGATGCTGTGACCGAGAGCGACCCGCCGTCCTTGGCTGCATGTAATCAGCGCCTGTGTTATTTCCTATGCGGGAAATGCGAACACTTCGCGTGTTTTCTTCGCGATCAGCCAGGATGCAACTCGCTGATTTGAACGGGCATTTTTGCAGGAGCGGGTGAACTCGCGAACATATTTTGCATTGTCTCGCTTCAGTTCAACACCCTATGGCACAGTGTCGTGCAACCGGAGCGTATCTCGCGCGGCTGACTGGGTGGGCGTATGTATCGAGTTTCTGAAGGGATTCGCAGCACGAGGAATCAGGACGGCGGAGTTGTGCTCGATATTCAAAACGGAAAGATCCTCCGTTTGAACATCACCGGCTCCCTGATTTTCGAGCGCTTACAACAGGGGCAGAGTGAGTTGCAGATCATCAGGGCAATCAGCCGTGACTTCGGCATCCCGGAAGATACAACTAAAAGGGATGTTGGCGAATTTCTGCAATCATTGGCGCAGCAACGGTTGCTTATTGGCGAGAGTATGGAGAAACATTCGTGATGCCCCTATCCGAAAATGCTTCGCGATTGCCGCCCACATCGCGCGATGTGGATCACGAGGTCTGCCGCGTGATCGTGCTACGCCGTTCAGGGACGGAGTTGCTCACGGTCCGGCGAGAGTCCGGGATGAGGCTTCCGGCAATCGTCATTCCCCGTTATCAGCGTTTGGGCGAAAGCGTGAATCAAGAAGTACAAGTTCAGTTGGGAATCACAGCGTATTGCCTGTTCTCGATCAACATTCCAGCGATCGACGTTGGGCTCTGTCTCTATCAGGTGATGGAGATTCGAGATGAAAACCAGCCTACTCCTCAGCAATTCATGTGGACCTTGATCGGACAGCTAGATGAAGCAGCGATCAGCGAAGAAGAATTCTCCGCTACCTCATCGGCCATGCGTGAGCTGCATTCCTATGCGAACGGCTTGACGGTCGGGCCGTTTGGCAGGCCCGGCTGGATTGAAGAACTGACTTGGTGGATAGAACGGGAGATCGGTCACCTCGGACTTCGGCTGAGCGGCGATATTCGCCAGTTCAATGCGAGTCCAACATTCGCCCTGCTACGCTTCGAAACAAATGGGCCTGCTGTCTGGTTCAAAGCGACAGGTGAGCCGAATCTGCGAGAATTCCCAATCACCGTCGCTTTGTCGCGGTTGTTGCCAGCGTTTGTCCCCACACTCATAGCGGCTCATCCGTCCCTGCATGGGTGGCTTGCTATGGAGTGCGAAGGTTTAGCCCTGTCCGAGATGGACGGTGCCCGCGCCTGGGAACAGACTGCAGAAACACTCGCCGAGTTACAAATTCAATCGATCAGAGTCACCGACAAACTTCTTGAGGCCGGATGCACCGATCTCAGAGTTGCTCGACTGATGGAGCAAGTCGATCCCTTCATGGAAGTCATGGCGAAGGTTATGAATCGGCAGGAGAAGTCTTCACCCAGACTGTTGGAAGGAGACGAACTCCTGAGGCTTGGCATTCACATTAAGCAAGCTGCCTTCGAGTGGACACTCCTGAACGTTCCGGACACCTTGGGACATCTGGACCTGAACCCCGGCAACATAGTGATCGAGGGTGAGCGCTGCGTCTTTCTTGACTGGGCTGAGTCCTTTGTCGGTCCTCCGTTCTTGACCTTCCAATACTTGTGCGCACACCATCGGCGAATGTCATCGCAAAGCGATGCTTCAGATAGAAGGCTTGCTGAGCACTACGCTCGCCGGTGGAAGGCTGTTATCTCACCCGAAGCAGTTGCGAAAGGACAAGCGCTTGCTGGCCTACTGGCTCCATTCACTTATGCCGTGGGAACGAAGCTATGGCGAGAGATCGGCGACGATCCTGTTTCGAAAAGCGCGGCGTTCTTCAGAAGCCTGACCCGCCGTATGTACTCGGAGAGCCAAATGCTGCAACAGCGGAGACACACATGCAGTCAACCATAGAGCGCCCGCCCTACTCCCGCGTCGAGCCCGTTACCGATGTTCTGCATGGGGTTCCGGTAGTCGATCCATACCGTTGGCTCGAAGATCAAGAGTCGCTGGAAACTCGCGCATGGCTTGCCGAGCAAAGCTGTTATGCCCGCTCCTATCTGGACGCAATTCCAGGCCGCGCGATCATCCGGGAGCGCATACGGCAGTTTCTGGATGTTGAAACCTACGATTGCATACTGGCGGTCGGCAATCGATATGTCTTTCGCAAACGCTTGCGCGGCCAAGAACAGCCTGGCATCTATTTGCGCGAGGGAGTCAATAGCGAAGATCAGCTTCTCCTCGATCCTGCCAATCGCGGCACCGGCAACTACACTGCACTCTGCCCGCTGCAGATTTCTGGGGATGGGCGGCTGCTGCTCTATGAGGTGAAGCAAGGTGGAGAACGGGCAGGAATCTTTGAGCTCTTCGATATCGAGACGCAGAGAACTCTTCCCGATGTTCTTCCCCGCGGCTTCCTGAAGGGATTTACGTTCGCCCCGGATGGCCGGAGCTTCTACTACGCTCACGAGGCGATCGGTTCGAAGGCACCCGGTGCCCGGGCAGTGTATCACCACATTCTGGGCGAGGACTTCGCAGACGACAAGCAGGTATTTTCCGTCGGCGAGAGCAGTGAACTTCAGCTGCAAATCGCTCCCGGCGAGGAAGAGCTTGGTTTTCTGGTGTATCGCGTCGCCGATCAAGTCCGCACGGACTTCTATCTGTGGCGACTGGGCGGAAATGATCGACCACGGCAGCTGATCGAGAATGCGGCATACCGGTTCGTACCTCGATTGCTACCTGGACGAGTGCTCGCCCTGACCGATCGGGATACTCCTACCTGCCGGATCATCGAGGTCCGCAGGCAATCAGGGCACGAAACTGAATTTCTCGATATTGTACCTGCCTGCGAGGCGCCAATTCGTAACTGGATCGTGACCCAAAACGTGATCTACGTGTCCTACGCCAGAGGAACTACTACGCAAATTCGGGTCTTCGATCTCTCCGGCAAGTCACTGGGCTGCATTCCATCCAAACGGCACAGCACGATCCGTATGGTGGGGGCTGCAATGAGTACGGATGAATTGTTCTTCGAACAGGAGTCTTTCACCGAGCCCATTCAGGTTTACCGCTACCTGCCCCAAAGTGGAGCCGTAAAGCTTTGGGCGCAACGCAGCACACCGTTCGACTCTGAGAGGTTCGGGCATTTGCAGGTGTCGTACCCGGCGAAGGACGGAACCCCTATCCCGATGTTTCTCGTGGGATTCCGCGAAAACCTCGATGGCGGCCAGCATCCGGTCATCATGACTTCGTACGGCGGCTACGGAGTACCGATGACTCCGCAGTTCAGCGTCTTTGTTGCATTTCTTATGGAGCAGGGCTGTCTGTTCGCTCTTCCCAATATCCGTGGCGGCTCGGAATTCGGCGTGGAGTGGCACAAGTCGGCAAAGCGCCGCAATCGGCAAGTTGCATTCGACGATTTCCTGGCGGCGGGGAGTGGCTCATCGGGAGGGGGCGGGCGGAACCTCGACAATTGGCAATCTTCGGAGGATCCAATGCGGGACTCATGGTTGGGGTAGCGGTTACCCAACGACCGGAGTTGTTTTGCGCTGTGTGCATGGTGCCGATCTTGGACATGCTCCGCTATCACCTATTCGACAACGCTCGCATGTGGAAGGATGAATTTGGAAGCTCCGACGATCCTGCGGACTTCGCAGCGCTGGCGGATTACTCTCCCTATCATCGCGTCCGCAATGGTGTCGCCTACCCGGCAATCATGATCGTGTCTGGGGATGCCGATCAGAACTGCAATCCCATGCATGCTCGTAAGATGACTGCCCGCCTCCAGGCAGCCACCGTTTCCCGAAATCCCATCGTGCTCGACTACAGCGTGGCCCGTGGGCATGCACCGGTTTTGCCATTGAGCACGAGAATCGACGCCTTGACCGACCGCATGGCTTTTCTCTGCGATCAGTTGGGGCTGTCTGCCTGAATTGGAGGTTTATGTGACCGCGTCGCTCGTTCTGAAAGCCTACGTAGCTTTACTTCGCGCCGACAGGTATTTGGCTCGCAGCGATTTTGCCGGCTTATATGGCATGGTTCGCAATTGCGTTCTAGGAAAGAAAGCGCCACCACCGGGAACCACCGATGATATCTGTTCGGCGATTGACATGGCGTGTATCTGGTACCGGAAAGAGGTGCTCTGTCTGCAACGCTCCGCAGCTACTACATGCCTGCTCAGGCGGTACGGCATTCCCGCCGAGATGGTCATTGGAGCAGAGATGATTCCCTTCAAGGCCCATGCCTGGGTTGAAGTAAGTGGGCGTGTGGTGAACGACAAACCATACACACCGGAGATCTACACGGTTCTCGACAGGTGCTAGCCCGCGTGTAACGGGGAGGGGACGAGCATGAGTGTTCAATTCGGCAGATGGAACTTCGGTGGAGTGGAACTCGACTCGAACCATATCGAGAAGGCCAGTGCGCTCATTGCGCCATACGGTCCGGACGGTGAGAGGCGCTATTCGGACAAGGGTGTGACTGTCTTATATCGAGGGTTTCATACAACGGCCGAGTCGCGATTCGAACAACAACCGCAGGTCTCAGGAGCTGGTTTCGCTCTTGCGTGGGATGGCAGGCTCGATAACCGGGATGATCTTGTACGTCTGCTCAAAGGAGTACTTGGGTGCGATTCCCCGGACGTCTCCATCGTCGCGGCTGCCTACGAGCGTTGGGGCACGGACTGTTTTGCAAAGCTCATCGGGGACTGGGCCGCTTCCGTCTGGGACTCCAGACGGCATGAATTGCTGCTGGCAAAGGACTTTCTGGGAACACGCCACCTCTACTACACGACCAACGCAGACTCTGTGAGTTGGTGCACGGTTCTGGATCCGCTCGTGTTGCTGGCGGGGCGTCCAATCCGTCTGAATAAGTCATATCTTGCAGGGTGGCTGTCGTCCTCTCCCGCCAGCGATCAGACGCCCTATCTGGGGATCGATGCGGTTCCACCTGCTTGTTTTGTGCGTCTGAGACCGGGGAAGTGTGAGGTTCGTAAATACTGGGAGTTCGACCCCGGCAAGAGGATTAGATACCGGTCGGACGGTGAATACGAGGAGCACTTCCGCGCCGCGCTTTCCGTGTCGGTGCGTAGAAGGCTGCGTTCCGATTCCCCCATTCTTGCGGAACTCAGCGGTGGCATGGATTCTTCTGCTGTCGTCAGTGTGGCGGACTCCATCATCGAGCACGGCGCGACATCGGCCCCAGAACTCGACACGGTCTCCTATTTCAACGACCAGGAGCCCAACTGGAACGAACGCCCCTTCGTTGCGGCGATGGAGAAGCTCCGCCGCAAAGCTGGCTGTCATATCGATGTTGGGGCGCAGAAGCTTTTCACTTACGAATTGGCAAACCATGGCTTCATAGCAACACCAGGCGACATCCGCCAGGAATCGCATGCCGCAAAGCAATTCGCCGACTACCTACACTCGCGGTCTCATAGGGTCGTGCTTTCAGGCATCGGGGGCGATGAGGTAACGGGCGGCGTTCCATCGCCCCTACCTGCTCTCGCCGATTGTCTTGCTCAAGGCCGCTTCACGATGCTAGGAAGGCTGTTGCGCGATTGGTCCCTGAAGCAACGGCGGCCCTGGCTCTATTTGCTTCGTGAGGTCTTATGTGAATTCCTCCCATCGGCTCTGATCGCGGTACCTAAATACCGTCGGCCGGCGCCGTGGCTGGATCGGAGCTTCGCGAACAATTATCGCGCAGCCATAATGCCTCCGCGCCAGAGAATGCGATTCTTCGGGCGGTTGCCGAGCTTTCAGGAGAACATGCAGACGCTTGAGGATTTGCAAAGACAACTTGCTCGCTCGGCGGCGGTGACTGAGCCGCTCTACGAGGTTCGTTATCCATACTTGGATCGGGACTTACTGGAGTTCTTGTTTGCTGTTCCACCCGATCAGCTAGTACGCCCAGGCGAGCGCCGCTCGCTCATGCGGCGGGCACTGGTCGGGATTGTTCCTGATGAACTCTTGAATCGCAAGAGAAAGGCCGCCATTGTTAGGACACCGTTCGTGGCGCTTTCGGAAGAGTTGGAAGACCTCACAGAAATGAGCTGCAATCTTGCAAGCTCAGCTCTTGGGATTGTCGACGCCGAGGTCCTTCGCAAGACGCTGGAGCATGCCCGCCGCGATCAATCGATTGCAATCCTCGCCTTGATCCGAACGATCGGAGTTGAGCTCTGGCTAAGACACCTGATTTCGCGCCGGATTCTGGAGCCCGGAGGTCATACCGATTACCGACCGGTTTGCGCTGTTGAGCATCTCTCCTCCTCAAACCGACCAATTCTCAGCTGAGGACAATTCCAACATGGAAAGGAGGTGAAACCTATGGATTACAAGAAACCAGAAATCGCGGAATCCTGTGAGGCCGTTAGTAAGATTCAAGGCACAAAGAACGGCGAGTTCCAGGATATTTTGGACGTCCACCGGCCTATGCAGACTGCAGCGGCCTATGAAGCCGACGAGTAGTTCGGGGCCGGGGCGCAAAGCTGGCGCCGGCGCTCCGGCCTTTCCTCTAGTCGCAAAACCCGCGCCGTGAAAGGACTTCGCCAGCCTACTCGGGCGGAAGCGTCGTTGAACTCTGATCGGTGCGGTTCATTCGGCTGCGCAGTTCTTCCCAGCGCGTGTATTGCTCGTGCTTCGCGGGATCTGGACTCTTAGCGTTCTGGAGCCAGAAAACGAACCAGTCCACGGTTCCTTGCTGGGAGATCAGCCGTTCCCAAGGCTTGATCAGCATGTGATCTCCATCCGGAAGCCAAAGGAACTCGACTGGCTTCCCAAGCAGCGAAAGGCCTGAAAACCACTGCCACCCTCCGAGAAAATACCCCGAACCGTAATACTCAAGTTTCACCGGTGCGCTTACTTTGTCAAGGTTGAAGCCGGGCGAGTTCTTTAACCACAAGCCTAGAGAAGCACCAGTCGGTGATCCTCCATTGACACGTAAAAAGTCGGTGGTTGGCCATAGCAGGTAATTCATGTAGCCCCCGTCGACGCCGTCGGCCAGGGATGCCGCTGCAAAACGATACTTGGAATGTGTCAGTGCATACTCCACGTGGAATACGGTGCGGCTGAAGCCGATGATGCCGACGCGCTTCCGGTCTATTAGCCCGCGTTCGTCCAGATAATCGATTGCGCCTTCATAGGCGGCCATCTGGCGTGGTGCCTCCGCAACGCTCTGCGCAGCATTGGCATCCCCGTCTGGATCGAGAGAGCTCCCAACCTGCAGGACAACGATATCTTTGGCCGCCAGTGGCTGGGCCGCAAACGCGCTGCTCCATGGACCGTCGATCCAGAATCGATCCTTTTTGAATCCGTGTGTTTGTATGACGAGCGGGTAGCGCCTTCCCGGCATGTAGCCTGGGGGCAAATAGAGCCCCCCGCTCACGACATGCCCGTCTGTTGCATTCCAGGTCACGGCCTCGACCTTTCCGAACACCAAGTTGGAGAACTCCGGGTTCAGATCCAGCAGAAGCGCCTCACGACGATTATTCCGCGCGTGGACAACGATTCGAGGAGAAGTATTGAGATCTTCGTCTACGGTTAAATCCAAGGGATCGTCGAGCTGGCTGTACTCACTAGATGTCGGAACCTGCACCCACATTGGTCCTGTCTTTTTGAATGCTGCCACTGGAACCCGTTGGTGTCTGGCACCCAACATTAGCTTTCCACTTTCTTGATTCCAGCCCAGAACCTTTGCGTTCATGTCAGTAATGGCGAGTATTTCCCTATTGAGGATTCGCACCTCCGCCACAAACGCATGCTGCCGGCGGGCCTTGAGTTCGTCGGTACTTCCAGTGTCTAGCGGAAGGTACGTCCCGGAGACCGCGACCGAGTTTCCATCCTTTGCCCACGCGATTCCGTGGTTCTTCCAAAATAGAGGCGCTTCCAGCAAGGGAGAGAATTCTCGGCTTGAAGTATCGAGGAGCATGTATTGAGCGATTTGGGACCAAGTTCCAGGCTTCCGTTGCTCCGCAATGCGTGTTCGGAGCAGTTCGTCCTCATACTTCGACCATGCGGTGGGTATATCGCCGATGTTGGCGACAAGCACTGCGTAGCGCCCGTCCGGCGAGATAACGGGAGGCGAGGATTCAGAAGGAAACTCGCGCGACAATATTTTGACCGCAGGTTGATTACTCTCTTGCAGAAACACTTCCCTACCCGGCGCTTCGATTTTCTGGGGTGCGGCGCAGCTCATGGGAAAGAGATCTTGTGAACCTTGCGCGGCTATGACCACGCCATTTCTTCTGATGTCTTCGGCATTCAGGGTTTGTTCTCCAATCGCCTCGTAGACGATCAGCCGACCGTCGGCAGTAATGTCGTAGGCAACGACAGCGGTAGGATGCTTCGTCCGTATTTCCTGCTTCTTCGTTTGTGTGTCGAGGGCATAGACCTGCGGTGGCTCGTCTGGATTTTCGCCGAGGAACACAATGGTTCTGTTATCGTCGAGCCACTTGATATTGCTGATTCCCTCGCGGTTCGATGAGGATGACATGGTGATGAGCCGCTCGGGCTTGGGAGAGTGCAATGCTTCCGCGGTCTGGAAGAGGAGGAGGGAATACTCAACGGTATTTCGTTCGAGATTCCCTCGCTTGGTGACGACGACAAACTTCCTCTTGTCAGGGGAGAACAATCCAACCGGTTCGGTGGAAGTTGCGCCAAGAAAGTAGTCGCGATTCGACCACTGAGTCATTTGAATTGCGTCGGCAACGGTTACCGGGCGTTTTGCCGGCGACGCAGCTTCGTCCACGCCAGCCGACGTTGCGGTGAGCGCGCAAAGAATGAAGGAAACAAGACTCCAGCGCAAAAGCTTGGGCCGTGTTGACACACGTCGGGCCTGGCCTGTATCGGTCTGCATTGGTGCTCCGTCTTAGAAACTGAGTTTGAGTGAAAGCTGCAGCGAGCGGGGACCACCCGACTGGAATAGTGAGTTCAATCCCCCAAGGCCATGGTTGAGCATCTGTGTCGATTGGAGATAGGCGGTAACCGACGGCCCAAGGTAGTAGCCAAGCGGATTGGCAAAGTTGGGGTGATTCAGGACATTGAAGGCATCGGTCCGGAACAGAAGGTTGAGACGGTCGGTGATGGGAAACTTTCTCCCTAGCGAAAGATCGACCTGCGTCAGACCGAAGCCCCGGATATCGTTGCGTCCTTCTGTACCTTGTTGTCCGGCTGGCGGTGCCGAGAAGGCAGCTGGATTCAAGGCGCGTCCTCCTGCACAGGGCTCCCCATAGGTGTTCTGGCACTGCGTGCCATAAAGAAAGACTGGCTGGCCGGGAACCAGGTTGGGGCGAGGAAAGGCTCCTCCGATGGTGGCAGTTGCAACCGAGGCGTTATAGGGAAATCCGCTACGCGCCACAACCATTGTCTCGATGGACCAGTCCCTGCTTGCAAGCTTGACCGGCTTGGCGCCTGGAATCGATGGTATGGCGTAGGTGAGGGCCGCCGAAAAACTGTGGCGAACGTCGAATCCAGAAGAGGCATAGTCCTTAGCGGCCGAAACGATGGCGCTCGATACCTCTTCCACGGTATCGTCCGACGAGTTGTCGAGCGAATGCGACCAAGTGTAATTCAACAGAACTTGCAGCCGGTCGGCCAGTGGTCTGCGATATTGCACTTGGAGCGCGTCATAGTTCGAGCGGGCATTGTTTTGGGTCAACAGCAATGCGCCCGAGAAATTTGCGTTCGGAGTCTCCAGCGCCTCCTGCCGAAGCAGTCTCCTTCCCGCTTGTCCCACGTAGCTAACCGAGAGCGCTTGACGGTCGCGGAAAGACTTTTCCAGAGCCACATTCCATTGATAGGAGCGTGGCAGCTTTAGGTTTGGGGAATACCCCCTCGACGAGTTCGGATAGGGCGGCTGCAGTGAGATCGCCGGAAGATACTGGGTCGAGTTACCGAGAGGTAGAGGCACATTGAAGTAAAAGCTTCCCGCGTTGTTGGGAAAGTCGTTGGCAAGGTTGCCGACCGAATCCGATGCCAGGTCGTAGAAGATGCCGCCACCTGCCCGAAGGACAAGGTCACCCTTCTTTGTCAATCTGTAAGCGACTCCAAGCCGGGGCGCGAAGTTCGTGAAAGTAGTGTGCCAGAGTTCCGTTCCGGTAGGCGCAAGATCTATGGCGGCAGGGTTATTGACATTTGTCCAAGCCGGGAGCGTGGTTCCGGCTCGCGCCGATGGCGCCGGATTCAGCTCCCATCGGAGACCGTAGGTCAGGGTAAGCCGGGATGTGGCCTTCCAGGTGTCTTGCCCGTAGAGCGAGGCTGCTTGGGTAAGGAAGTAGGATGGCCGCGCGGTCGAGCCAATCAGATATGAGATCTGGCTGGTCGCCAGCAAAGAAGGCACGTCGTTGGCTTCGAAGGTTAGTCCGGATTGAAAAGGCCGCACATCGAGATAGATTGCGCGGTAGTCGGCCCCAAACTTCAACTGATGCGTACCGCGCGTGATCGCCAGGTCGTTGGCAAAGTTCAACTGAGTACTGCGGTTCCTGGCGTCCGGTCCGGTGGTATAAGCCCCGGTGTCGAACGTATCGAAGAACAGGTTGGCATCCTGTACATTTGGCAAATTCGGCGCCAGAACGCTCAGAGCTGGCGGAACCGCGCCTCCAAATGAATCCAAACTGCTCACAAGACTGGAATTCTGTACGGAGTAATTGGCGCGAAGCGTATCCGAAACGTTGCTTCTGGGCGTGTATGCGGCACTGAGCGTGAGCGTCTTCGTCCCCACGTTGCTGGTATCCAGTTCGTTCAAGCTCTGGCTTCGCTGAGTGGTCCCGGAGGGGGCATCGTTGAATCGGCCGAAGACGGAAAGATGATCGGTGAAGACATGGTCAATGCGAATGCTTCCGGCATCGAGGGTAGAAGGATTCGAGTAGTTTCCCGTAAAAGGAGCGGTGTATACACCAGCCGTAACGGTGCGATCATCCGGCTGGGGATATCCATTTAGAAAAGGAGCGATCTGGCTGGGGGCGATGGTTCGGGCATATTCGGAGGGAACCTGAACGATTGTCGTGTTAGGCTGCCGTAGCCGCGCACCTTCGTAAGACACGAAGAAGAAGGTTTTGTCCTTCTGGATTCGCCCTCCAAGGAATCCTCCGAAGTCGTTATGGCGCTCAGCCGCGCGAGGTTGGCCGCTTCGATTGGCGAACCAGTCGTTCGCATCGAGTACGTCGTTGCGGAAATACTCGTAGAGACCGCCGTGCAGCTGGTTGGCGCCCGATCGCGTGGTGAGCATGACCTGCCCACCCGGCGAGCGTCCAAATTCCGGCGCAAACGAAGATGTCTCGATACGAAATTCCTGAAGGGCTTCCACCGAGACGAGACTGCTGGTTCCACCGAGGACACTGAACGCTTGCGCCGCACCGGTCCCAGCCGTCCCCTGCCCCAAAGTCGGAGCAGCACCAAAATTCGCAGAGACTCCGTCGATCTCGAAGCTGTTCGATGTTGTTCTCTGCCCTGAGATGCTGAACTGGCCTTGATTATTCAAGCCCGAAGGCGCGATGACCACTCCCGGCGTGATCTGCAATAAGGAGTTGAAACTCCTCCCATTCAATGGCAGGCTTTCGACAAAGTCCCTATCGATCACGGTGCTGACCGATCCCGATTCGGTATTTACCAGTGGTGCCCCACCCTGGACGGTGATGGTCTCCGACAACGCTCCCACCGGCAGTGTGAAATTTATCGCCAGCGCATCCTGAACATTGAGCACGATGTCGGGCTTGATCAGCGTTTTGAATCCGACCTTCGATACCTGAATGCGATAGGCCCCCGGCGGAAGATTCGGAACCGCATAGATGCCTTCGGCATTCGTTGCACCGGGATATCTCACTCCCGTGGCGTCATTCAAGATCTGAATGTCGGCGTGCGTGACCGCCGCCCCTGAAGGATCAAGCACGATTCCGCTGATCGTTCCATTGGAAGATTGGGCCAGTGCCGATGTTCCCGCGAGAAGAAGCAAGAGCAGTAATCGATAGAGTTGAGACGGTCGCAAAGTTGGCCCCTCCAACGTTCAGATGAGTGTTTCTTCACGGCGTTTACGAGGGACTTCTCTACTGTGTATCAAAAATTCTCGCGACGCTTCGATCCCTCAATGGCGCATCGTACTCACAAATTATTGGATGCATCGTAGTGTTGATTCAATATCCTGCGCGCGAAGACCGCTCTCCTGGCGACCAGCCTTGCGACAATATTTTGCGGAAAGGGTGATTGCGGGGAAAACCAAACTGCTCGGTTTTAGCGGCATGAAACACAGCCGAAGAATGTCAGGGGTGATTGGGTTCAATCCGTAGATACGCGAACAGAAGCTGCTTGCCACTGGGAAGTTGGCTCCCACCGTTTGGCTCTACAGTCACAAAGACGGCATCAATCTGTGCCAGCGTCTTTGAATTATTCGATTTCAGCACCCAGCGCTTCTGCGAAGAATTGTCCTGGTAGAAGATGCCAAGATTGATTGCGTGTTGTTTGTCCGGTCCCCGCCGCCCCCATGCCTGGAAAGTACTGGCATTCTTGATGCCGCTCTGTTGGTCCAGGTCATAGGCATAGAAGATCAACGATTTTCCTTTTGTGTAAAAGACGCGCCCGTACGGTTTCTGCGTCGCGCCAGTGCGGGCCACGTCATACACTTCGGCAATGTAGAGGTCTCGTGCGCCAATCAAGTCTCGTATGTCACGGTCGTGCGCGAGCAGTTCCTGCTGCCGCGAAATATCCTTATCGCGCTCGTGGAGGGCGATATCCAATTCACTAATCTTGGCCTCCAGTGCCGCTGTTCCTGTGGCTTCCTGCGAAGTTTGGTGTGTTACTAAGTCGAGCGTCTGTTGCAGGCTTTGGGCCTTGGTTTGTGCTGCGTCGAGTTGCTGCGCCAGATTCGATCGTTCCTGAAATAGGCGGGTTCTGTCCGTCTCGCCGTTGCGCAAATCATTCTCCGACTGAGCCTGCATTGCTTTCAGGCGGGCGACTTGCGCTCCCTCTTGCGCAAGTTGGCGCCGGAGTTCGGAAACTGTGTTGTCGGATTGCGCGTTCTGGGGAGGCACGATCTCCCGGTCAGGACTGGCGATCACCGGCTGCTGTTCGAGCTGAATCCCGGATACGATTGGCGGAGCGCCTTGGGAAGTAGCGAGTCCTGAGCCATGGCGAATCCCGACTTGGTAGGCACACAGCCCCAGGGTAATGATCAGCAATATCCCGGCCGCGTACTGAATCCAGACGTGCCGCCAGATGGCGTCCCCCATATCCAGACGCAACCGATTGGCTGATGCCGGATCGACGATCCCATTTCGACGGCCTTCCGGTGCCTCATCGGACTGTTCTTCGTGTTCTAACCGGGAGAAAAAGGAGGCCTCGGCTTGCGCTTGGGACCAGGAGGGACCGGGCTGCAGGTCTTCGGGGAAATCGTCGGGGGCCAGGGACGGAATCGCAGTGCTGAGAACCTTTTCGTACTGTTGCATCGCTTCCCGACAGGATGGACAACTGCCCAGGTGCTCCTGCAATCGCTTCTGCTCTTGCTCGCTCAGCGGGCCAGCGGTCGCAAGGGCGCAGAGTTCAAGGAACTCGTCATGAGATTCGCTTTGCGGCAATGTCACGGCTCCTCGTTTGGAGCTACGTTTTATCATATTGCTTAGTGAGCCTGCAATTTCTTTGTGAAAATTTGCTTGCGCACCCGCTCCAAGCCCCGGTAGTAGTGGTTGCGGACATTGCCAACCGATTGGCCCAGATGTGTGGCAATCTCATCCAGCGTATAGCCTTCAAAGAAATACAGCCGCATCGTCGTTTGCTGGTCCTCTGAGAGGGACTTCGTTAGCTTCTCCAGCCCGCCTTTCCCCAGAACCCCCTCCATTGACTGGTGGTAGAACGGATCTCCACCTCGCGGATCGGGCGGCTCCATTCCTGGATCGGAGATGTCCACGCGTGAGTAGAAATGGCGGGATATGAGTTGGCGGCGGCGGTCGATCGCACGGTGGTAAGTCATCTGCACGATCCAGGAGCGAGCTGATCCTTTCGCGGGATCAAAAATCCCGCATTTGCGGTTGATAAAGAGAAAGACATCTTGAAGCAGATCGTCTGCCTCTGCTTCGTCGCGAAGAATTCTGTGGGCAACGCTTCGGACAGCCCGTGCATAACGCCGAAATAGCACGCCGAGAGCCTCCCTGTCGCCACCGCACACTCGCTCCATTAGGGCCTCATCCGAGGTCTCGGAGTCGCGAACCTCGGCTTCCACGGATTTACCGGGAGGCTCTCCTGAATCCGCGGGCAGCCTGAATGCAGAAAATCGAGTTGTGGCAGAAAAGCTCAAAACACCTCCAGTAGCCATCTCAAGCACAACCGATCACTGTTCAAAATGAGGAATGCATTCCGTGGGAATAGATTCGTCATCATGAGACGCTGCTTACACTTATGGTTGTCCGCAAAAATCACGTTCAGCCTCTTTCTGAACCGGAGAAGGCGTTCGGACTGGCTTTGCGGAGCATGCGAAAAAAGAAGAATGTGTCGCAGGAAGAGATCAGCCTAGAAGCCGACTGTGACCGCACAACGGTCAGCCTGATCGAAAGAGGATTGGTTAGTCCCAAGCTATCCACCATTGTGAAGATGTGCCACGTTCTCAAGATCAAACCATCGGAAGTAATGAAACAGATGGAGAAATCGCCCCACTTTCGAGCATGAACGACATTGATACCCCTGAAAGATGTCTTTTGTCAATAAGAAGAAACCTTTTGGAGCGTTTCAACTTTTAGTTTCAGCCGCTATCGTTCAGCTAAGCACCTATGATTGAAGCCACACTATTTGGTGAACTCGTGAGAGCAGCGCGCAAGGGCCGCAGGCTGCGCATCGGGCAACTCGCAGAGAAAGTCAATATTGGCTCCAAGCATCTGGGCAGAATCGAAAATGGAGAGAAACAACCGTCCTTTGAGTTGGTTGTCGCTTTAGCTAAGGCATTGGACGTCTCTCCAGAGATCTTCTTTCGGTTCGACGATTTGCAATCAGATCAGACGGTATTGAAGGAACAGCTAGTCCGGCTTCTTGAGAAGCAAGATAGCAAGGAACTGAACAAAGCAGGCCGCGTTCTACGGGCGATGCTCGAACCTTGAGGCTATCTCTATTCGTCACGTTTTGACCTCACATTCGCAACATCTCCTCTGGCAGGAGCAACTTCCAAGAGTTTCTTCCCTGACCGGGTGTGAATAGCACATCAGTCTTGACCACACAGAATGTTAGCGGGTACTATCGGCCCCGAGTGGTGCTGGTATTCCGGCTGCCTCCTTATGGGACCGGGCTCCTTCCACCGCTGCGGTCTTGAGCCAATGGAGCAAGTGCATTTCGATCGCCGCGCGCCTTTGCACCACCAGATGCAGCATCTTGCCTTGCGAACTAGTTCGGTTCTCCTAGCCTGTGCCTCGGCAGTTTTGCTTACGGTGGCGGTTGTGATGAGATTCCATCAAACCGGCATGTTCTCGCTACTGTTAGCCATGGCGCTCGCCGCCCTCTGTTTGGTGGCCTTTCTTCATACGCGATTCCTGCTCCTGGCTCGTAAAGACCACCGTCAGACCGCCAGCATGCTCGGTACCACCGAGACCGAGTTTGAGAATGACCGGCAGCGTTGGGAGATCTCGCTCGCTGAAGGCGAGGCGCGGTTCCAGCAGATGGCCAACAATATCCAGGAGATATTCTGGATGATTGATGCGGACACGCGAAAGGTAATTTACGTCAACCAAGCCTTTGAGACCATCGCGGGGCTTTCCCGTCAGAAGATGAGGGAGAATCCGTCCTCCTGTGAGGGTCTGATTCACCCTGATGACCGCGATCACATACTCACCACGCTTAGGGAGGCTACTCATACAGGGCAACTTGACGAGAAATTCCGAATCTTGCGGTCTGGTGGCAAAGTACGTTGGATCTGGGTGAGGGGATTTCCAGTCCGCGACGCGTCTGGTTCAATCCGGCGGCTCGTCGGAACCGTACACGACATCACTGCGCAGCGGGAAGCCGAGGATCAAACTGCGGCGAACCTAGCCTTGGCGGAATCTGCTTGGGCTGAGACTGACGCGTTGCGCAAGGCAACGCTCGCGCTTACCCAGGATCTTCGCATGGACTTTGTTCTTGATACCCTGCTTGAAACTCTTCGGGAACTTGTTCCGTACGAGGCCGCTCAAATTCTGCTTGTTGAAGCGGAGTCACGTCTTTTTCTGGCGCGCGAAGCGATTCATAGCGACGGGACCAAGCAGGCCATGAAATGCCCATTCACCATCAACGCCACGGAGTTTCCTATTGTGCAGCGGATCTTGGCGACTCAGGCTAGTGTCCTACTTGCAGACACGAAGCAAACACAGGATTGGCATCCGTTCAAAGGACAAGCGACGCTACGGTCGTGGCTCTGCGTCCCATTAGTAGCCTCCCAGAGAATTCTTGGACTTCTTGCGCTGGGCCACAGCGCGCCAGCGAGTTTTACGCAGGAACATCTCCGACACGCAAGGTCCCTGGCGATCCCTGCTGCCGTTGCAATTCAGAACGCGCGGCTCTATGAGCGCGCCGAAATCTACGGCGCGGAACTGGAAAGGCGCTTGTCCGATCTTGTTGAAGCAAAGGCTGCACTGGAGCAGTCTGAAGCGGGGCGTCGAAACTCTGAGGAGAAGTTCCAGAGCATTTTTCGATCAAGCCCAATTCCATTTTCTATTACCACGCTCGCCGAAGGACGTTACCTGGATGTCAACAAAGCATTCGAACGCCGGTATGGCTATTCACGGGAGGAAGTACTCGAACGCACCGTGTTTGACCTGATGATTTGGGAAGATCCGGCAGAGAGAGCGCGACTAGTCACATCGATCCAACAGGGCCTCCCCATTCGAAACATTGTCACACTAGTGCGCACAAAGACTGGTGACCTGAAGACCACTACATACTCTGCCGAGAGCATCCAGCTTGATGGCCAGACATGTCTCTTGATCGTTTCAGAAGACGTATCACAAAACTCACCGCGCGAAGCTCCTTGAAGTACTGCGGCGGAGAGCGCGACTCGATTGGCTGGCCCTTGAGTGAACTACGCCGCGCTCGACCGACTGCCAGTGAACTGTCAGGCAGAGATCAACTCCTTAGAGGGCTCCACCTCAACCTTTGTCCGAAGTCGAACGTTAAGTGCGTCGAGAATTCTGATCGCGCGCTCGAGGGTGATTCCAAAATATTCATTGCGCTCGTCGCGTGACACTTGTGATTCATGGACATCTAGCCGTTTTGCAAGTTCTCGTTGCGAGACACCTTGAGCAATGCGAAGAGCGATCAAAAGGTGGCCCAATCCGCGCAAGTTGTCCAGTTCCTCAAACTCGCCGCGCTTGAGTCGCTCGTAGCTCTCGACCTCTTCCTTGAATTGGAGGTAGAAGGATTCCATCGGATCGACAACGCGCTTGATTTCTTCGTCAGTCAGCCCAGTCTCCTTCAGGCGGGTACGATGATCGGCGAGCCGCGCTTGCTCCTCGGATAGGCGCCTTACTGCTTCCTGATATTCTGTCTCGTTCCGAATCATTACTTGCCTCCGTATTTGATCTTCACTATGCCTCTTGGTTTCCCATCGCGGCGAGATTGCCGAAACGCTGCAGGAAATTCAAGTTCGTGGCCGTACTTGTCCTGAATACCGCAGCCCATACCTGGGAAATGCGGGTAGAGTTCCACGCGATACCGGTGCCACATCGGTAGTTGCTTCTTCGGATAACCGCGATATGGTTTTCGCGATGCCGGATCCCATGTCCAAACTTTATACGGATCAAGGAGATTAAGTTCTCGGGTCAGTTCGCCCGTCCGGAGTCGGTCGAGATCGCATACGAAATACCCGTCAATATCGTTTGGATGATCTTTGTCCTCGGCAAATGAGCCATCGGCAAAAACTTCGCTGACACCAACTTTCCAAAGCTGTTGAGTTAGGATTTCCAGGTTGGAAACCAATCCCCTGCGCCATGGTGTGTCCCATGACGGGTACATTTCCGGATCCGCAGGCCCCGAGACCAGCACGGAATCACGAAGTTGACCGAAGGAGACTTCGTAATCTCCTGGCGGAAGTAGTCCGTCCGGCTCAAATGGGGGAATCGCAGACATCATCTCCGCCTCACAATAATTAACATTTTAGCCATGCTTTACATTATAGTCAAGTACGAAAAGATTGACGCTATCCAATCGCGGCCTGCAACTCGGCCCACGCAGAGAACCCAGCAGTCCGTTTTTCAACTCAAAATAAAATAGGCCCGAGGGAGACTTCGCGGTCGCCTAGTTCCGCGTTCTCGTCGTGCCCCACACCCTTTCCCGACTGAGCTGAACCACCTTGCCGCCGTCAAGACGAACAAAATAGTCACGGTTGGTGGTGTATATCAATTCGACAGAATTGGACAATTGTTTGCCGGAAGCAAAAACGATCCCAACCTGTTCCAATTGCGGTACTGCGTCCGGCGCTGCGAGTAACTGTACCTTGAGTATTTCTGCGGGATTGACTCGTTTTGCTTCAGCCTGCCCCAGCAAGATGGCCAACTCTAACATAAATAAGACGGCTACCGTCGTGCACAACCGTAATACGATGCGGTGCTCTGGGTTAGATTTCAGAAAAAGTATTCCTATTGTCCACCCGGTAAGAAATACGATAAAGAAAGTGCAGTAGACAACATCAAAACCTGTGAGGCCAGCCAAAAGGAATAAGCCGCTGCTCAAGAGCACTGTGAATCCTATGATCCCAAGTGTGAGCAGCTTGCATACATCACTTTTCCAACCTAGCAGGCTGACAATCAGCGCTGATACAAGGGGAGAAAAAAGAGAGAGAGCCAAGACAGAGCACCCTTTAAAGAGTAGTTCGGCATTCACAATGGGGAGTTCAGAAAGAGTGATTCCAAGCGCTTTGAAGTAGCTTATGTATTTAAGGAAACCGCAAACATATACAAATCCCAAAAGCACAGCGCTGTACTTGGAGATGGCATCAAGCCCGATCGTTAACTTGGATTCGGTAGGAACTGCGGTCGACAAATTTGTCATATCAGAATACCCCCAGAATAAGTAAATCACCTTACTCACAGCGATGTAAGCAGATGATTCTGTGCGCGGCGCGCGGTTTCGATCAGTGCTGCCCGTACTGGGTCTTCGCCATCTTAGTGTCCAGTTGGGAACGCGCTGGGGCGCACCAAGGAGCCTATTCGCAAATCTGCGACGATGCCAAATTCTGTGCTGCCCGTAATTACGACCAGCCTTACGAAAAAACACCGCTCAACAAAAGAATAAGGCAGTCTATGCTCCTCACGTCATTCGGGGCTGATGTGAGGGTGTCTTCATTTTCTGGAGGACGGTGCCGCCGAATATAAGGTGCCGGGACCTAGCGATTGGATGAACGCGAGTTGTCCCAGCCTGCAAGGAGAGCGGTCGATGGTGGACCATGGGTTCCTGCAAGCACAGGTCTATGTCGCGATTGTTGCCGAGGAAGGCAGTTTTTCGAGGGCGGCTCGGCGGTTGCACACGACTCAATCCTTTGTCACAAAGCGCATTGCCAAGTTGGAGCAGACTCTCGGCACTAAGATATTCGATCGTTCCGGACGAAGACTCAAGCTGACTCCTGCGGGCCGCGCCCTACTTCCTGAAGTGCAACGCGCGTTGCGGCACTCCGAGCGGGCATGGGACCTGGCACTGTATTCCGCGAGGATCAATAACGGCTTGATTCGCCTGGGTTACTCTCCTTATTCCAACACCGCACTGCTGCCGACGCTTTACCACCTGAACCTCCCAGATTTGGCCATCCCAAGCACCGGTGCAGCAGAAATCCTCGAACCGCGTCCCGAGCTGGAGAGCATAAACACGCAGGAACTTATCGAGCAAGTGCTGCGAGGACAAGTGCAAGTCGGCCTTGGGATACAGCCAATCCAGGATCGCGACCTGTGGGTGGAGCAGGTCGCCCGTGAAGCATTCTGCGTTTGCGTTCCGAAGAACCACGGGCTGGCTCAGCGCGCCTCGCTCTCTTTAAGGGATCTACACGGTCAGATACTTCTCTGGATTCCGAGAAAATTGCATCCTGCGTTTTACGATCAAACAATTGAGTATATCGAGGATACGGGAGCTCATCCCGTTTACCAGGAGATGGGATCATTCATGTATGCAATCGACATGGCCTCCCGTGGATTTGGACTGGCGCTGCTGCCTAGATCCGCGTCGCGCTTGTCTCATCCAGGAGTTGTGTTCAAACCTATGGCAGACCGGTTTCTGCAAATCCAGACTGCAATGTTTGCGAGACGTGATCTTATGCACGGCGCTCTTGGAAGCTTTATCCTATTTTTGATGTCGCAGCTCCAGAGTCTCAAGCTAAATCTTCAGTAAAGCTATTGGGTAACCCTCTCAAGAACACCCTGCGCGCCTGATTTCTGCCGAACGAACAATTTCTCTGATTGCGCGCACACCATCGTGCCGGGCAATATGTACGACGAGATCGATTGAGTGTCGGCATTCTTCCTCCACTTCATGGAGTTGCATATTGCCCGAACCCCGCATAGCGAGGTGCGCCAGCCGCCGCAATGCCTCCTCTGCTCCATTGGCGTGAATGGTGGTCAATGATCCGCGATGACCGGTGTTCAGTGCGTCGAGCAACACGCGAGCCTCTGTGCCTCGAATCTCTCCTACGATGATCCTGTCGGGCCGGTGGCGCAGTGCTGCCTTAAGCAGGTCGGCAAAGCTGATCTGACTCTTGTGGGTATCGAGCTGAGCTTCGGCTGAGATCACATGCGGCTTCCTTATGTATAGTTCCGCGGTGTCTTCGAGAACCAGGATTCGCTCGTCTTTGGGAATGTAGGTGGACAATACGTTCAGCAGGGTGGTCTTTCCCGAACCGGTTCCACCCGAGATCAGAAGATTGTCGCCACGCTGGACAGAGAGGGCCAGCGTTTGCGCTTGCCCTTCCGTCAGCATCCTGCGGCTGATCAGATCGTCAACGCTAAAATTCCGTGATGTGAACTTGCGGATGGTCATCATCGGTCGTGGATTGACCACCGGGGGAATCAAAGCGGCCATGCGGCTGCCGTCGGGCAGTCGAAGATTCATGATGGGCGAGTCAGCATCGAGCTTTTTTCCGAAGCGATTGGCAATCACCTCAAGGCACGTAAGCAAAGCGCCTTCTTCAAAGCTGATTCCCGGAAGGGTCTGAATCTGGCCGTCCTCTTCGATCCAGACGGATGCATCAGGATTGACCATGATCTCCGAGACAGTATCAGCTTCAAGCAGATGCCGAATCGGCTTGAGAAACGGCAGGATCACTGCAAAGCTCATTGTTGTATCCTCTCCGGGGCGAAGTCGATCCGCTCCTGCTCGAACCACGTCATCGCGATGGGCATGAAGTCAGGTTTTAAGTAACAGTAGGTCGCAGGCAAGGGACTTACGCCATTGAAGGCGGTAACAATGGCCTGTGCGTTTTGCAACTCGAAGAACACCCGTTCCTCAAACATTGGCTCCTTGTGTTTCTGATACTGCTTGGAGGCTGAGACCGATCCCTTGTTCGACGATGTCCGCCCACTCAGCCAGCCAACGTTGGCATTGGTACTGGATTCGGAAACGCTGTAGCTGATGCGGGTGCGATCCGTCTTGCCGCACAGCTCAGAGGCAAAGCGTGCCGTGTCTGGATCGGAGGTGGACAGGAAGACCTTGGTGCGGAAGGCCTGGAGTAATGTTTTCACGCCTTCATTGGGCAAGGCTTCAGTAAGCGACGAGATGCTCTGGGTAGCCACGATGGGGATGCACTTCGGCTGGCGCGAGATCGACAGGAACCGTTCGTCGCCGGTTGGGTTATCGCCGCCGACGGTCGCGAAGTTCTGGTATTCATCGCAGATGAAGACCGTGGGACGGAAGTAGCGGCCCGGCTCGGCCTCCATCTTCGGAATGCGCAGTTGCACAGCCCGCTGGTAGTCGATCTTCATCATGGTGCCGATGACCTTCGCCAGCGCCGGGTTCAGCGCCACGGGGAAGTTCAGGCCAACAATCTTTCCAGATTCGATGAGCTCATCGAATGGCGGCAACACGCGTCCAGCGGGATCGTCTTTGGGATTCCGCCCGGCGTAGAGATCTCTTGGTGGGCAGAAGACACGGCGCACATCCGGATCGGTCTCAAACAACGAGAGGAACACCGCAATGCCCTGAATGATTGAGGTCTTGACCTCGGAGCGGAAGAACTTCCAGTGTTCCCAGTACCAGTAGTGGACGCTTTGGAATCGTGCATGTGCTGCCGGGTCGTCCAGCTTGCGCATATACAAGGTGGCGGTGATCCCGGTCTCGTAGGTGAGATCCGATTCGAGTTCCGCACTCCAGCTCGCAACAAATTCTTTGAGCGTCCGATTCCAGATGAACCCATACCTGGCTAACCTCACATTGTGTCTCTGATACTGCGGCTTGCCCACGCCGACGAAGGCCACTGGCGTGAAGCGCCTGCCAACATCCTTCAACATGTTTTCCAGTGTTCCCGCACTGATCACGGTACGGAAGACATCGAGCAGTGTGACGTAGCCATCGCGGACGCGATGCAGGAGGATGATGTAGCGGACCAGGTCGGTGTAGGACTGCTGGTGAGTAGACCCAGGGAATCTCACCCTGAGTCTCTCGCAGAACCGTGCGTAAACCTCTCGGTTTACACGGCTCCCGTTATCCAA
>Ga0224527_1000469_pt1 | contig 26358 bp, 25 predicted proteins | sample CBST0metaG_FD_179882 | JGI IMG/M metagenome (GOLD analysis project Ga0224527, IMG submission 179882) | Peat soil microbial communities from Stordalen Mire, Sweden - C.B.S.T0 | ecosystem: Environmental > Terrestrial > Soil > Wetlands > Peat | place: Sweden: Norrbotten County, Stordalen Mire... | reverse complement strand
GTCTCTGTGTCTACGGCATTGCTTTTCGTGGGAAACGACGCTGCTGAAACAAGTTTATCCCGCCCTCGCATAATTGATCTGGCTCCGAAATAGAAGCACCGTGCCCCATCCATTTCGCAGGCTTTATCGCGGAATGGGTGGGAAGGCGCAACACTCTTCAAGGGCCGGAGCAATAACAGAAGCAACGGTGCCGGGCAGTGGGCAGCGGGGCTTGCGATGGCTGATATATTGAGAGTGACATCATGCTCACTGGCGTTCCTGATGTTTGGCCTCTTCAGAAAAACGGATGCAACGCAAACCGGAATACTGAAAATAAAGAGGATACCGCTCACCTATGAGAATCGATGCAATTATTCTGCGTGAACTGCACCTGCCTCTGGTGCGTCCCTTTGAAACCAGTTTTGGCGTCACTCGCAAGCGGAGAATTCTGCTGGCGGAGATCCGAAGCGAGGGGCTGACCGGCTGGGGCGAGTGTACGGCAGGCGAGCACCCTTTTTTTTCTGCGGAGTCGACCGAGACTGCCTGGGCGGTGATCGTGCAGGAACTGGGGCCGATGCTGGCGGCACAGACGCCCAACCATGGCGGTGATTGTCCGAAGATCTTTCGCCTGGTGCGTGGCAACCGCATGGCCAAGGCCGCGCTGGAGAACGCGATTTGGGATCTGGAAGCGCAGCGCGAAGGGATCTCGCTGTCGCACCTGATCGGCGGAGTGCGGGACACGATTGCCTGCGGGGTCTCTCTCGGGATTCAATCTTCGATTCCGGAGTTGCTGGATGTGGTCGAGAAGGAACTGGCGGCCGGCTACCAGCGCATCAAGCTCAAGTGCAAACCGGGCTGGGATGTGGGCGTTTTTGAGAAGGTGCGCGACCGCTGGCCCGGCATCATGCTCAGTTGTGACGCCAACTCCGCTTACCGGCTCAGGGACGCCGATCATCTGGTGAGCTTCGACGCATTTGACCTGCTGATGATCGAGCAGCCGTTGTGGCAGGACGACTTCTACTATCACTCGATGCTGCAGAAGCGCCTGCAGACGCCCATCTGCCTGGATGAATCGATCCGCAACCGGCGCGACGCGCTGGCGTCGATCGAGATGGAGTCGTGCAAGATCATCAACGTGAAACTGGGGCGCGTGGGCGGCTTCTCCGAAGCCATCGCCGTGCACAACGCGGCGCAGGAGCGGGGCATTCCGGTATGGTGCGGCGGGATGCTGGAGTCGGGCATCGGGCGGTCGCATAATATCGCGCTGTCGACGCTCGAAAACTTCACGCTGCCGGGCGATGTTTCGGCGTCGTCGCGCTACTGGGCCGAGGATATTGTCGAGCCCGAAATTACTGTTTCTTCGGCGGGCGAGATCGCCATTCCGGATACGCCGGGGCGCGGCTACGAAGTGAAGTCCGAGCTGGTCGACCGGCTTACCGTTCGCAAGGAAACCATCCGCGCATTGGAGCTGGTGGGCTAAGGACGAGGCGCGAAGCGCCGATCTGTCCCGCATCGTGAGATATAGCCGCTCGTGCGACAAAATGCCCTTGTGAGGATTCGTCCTCGGCGAAGGTAGAAAAGAGCCGGCGGAGATGTTCGCCAAGACCAGCCTGTCTCCAGGGCTGATCGCCAATATTGCCAATGTATTCATGCAGATAGGGTGACAAAAGCGAACGGAGGACCGATTTCGCTGCCTCAACTGGGTGCTGCCCTGTTAACCAAGTCGATACCAGATTCGCGCCTGTTTTCCTGAGGCGATTTAACTGCTTGACATTGTTACCCGCAAAGATGTTTCCTGAAACTATTGAATCTGCTTAATCCCCAGCGGAGAGCCAGGTGAGAGGCTGTCCGTTTGCGCTGTCACGAAGGAAAGCGACTGAAGCGGAAAAATGGGAGTGGGTGCGCCGGGTTGTTGTTCCGGTGCAGACGTTCAACAGAGACAAACTCCTGGCGCCGTTCATCGCGTTTCCTCGACGCGTCCTTGATGTGGGCTTTTACATCGGGACCCAGTTCCTTTGGTCGTGGAGGGACACGTGCTCAAGCGCACCATGGATTTTGCATTGGCCGGATTGTTGCTTGTCGTCTCGATTCCGTTCCTCGTGTTCGCCGCCATCCTCATCAAACTCGATTCCCCAGGACCGATGATCTTTCGCCAGACCCGGATGGGACGAGGATTCCGGCGCTTCCAACTTTTGAAATTGAGAACCATGGCGGAAGGCGCCGGTCCGTCGATCACGCTGGGCGCCGATCCGCGCATTACCCACGCGGGCAAGTGGCTTCGCCGCTTCAAACTGGACGAGCTGCCACAGCTTTGGAACGTGCTGTGCGGCGACATGAGCCTGGTGGGCCCGCGCCCGGTGATTCCAGAGCTGACCGTGGAGTTCAATCGGGACTATTGCCGGCTGCTGGCGGTTCGCCCCGGCCTCACGGACCCGGCGACGCTCAAGTATCGCAACGAAGAGCAGATTCTGGCCCTCGTTTCCGACCCATTGGAGTACTTCAAAACGGTGGTGACTCCAGACAAGCTGCGCATCTCCCAGGAGTATCTGCGGCGGGCCGGTGTGCGGAGCGACTTGTGCGTGCTGGCGCAGACGGTCGTTGCACTGCTGGCCCCAAGGTGGCAGCCGCAATTCGGGAACCCCGTTTTCGCCCGGATATGCATCTCCCCCGAGCTGCTTTTCTCTTCGGCATCTGTTCGGCGAAGGAAGCTTCAGCCGGTGAGTGAGCCTATCTCGATGGCGGGGCCGGTCGAGTTGTTCTCCCTTTTTGAAGAAAGCAGCGACGTGTACGGTTTGCCGGAGCCGAGTCGGCTTGCCTACCGCCATCTTGGAAACAGGGCCACGCCTTCAGAGAGGAATCGCTGAGGTCAGGCGTTTGGTACAAATAACAGCTCCATCCATGGGAGACTGAGAGGGGGTCTGTCCCCGCAGGGGCTAAAGCCCATATCGATTCTCCTCGTCTTTACGGCACGACTGAAGTCGTGCCCTGACACATACCACACAGCGGAGGCGATTCTTCACGTGCACTGTCTTGCCCAGGTAAAGCTATTCTTCAAATGCACTGCCTTACCGGCCGTTTGGAAATTGCGCGGACACCCGCTAGCTTGGAGTAATTGCTGAGCGCAGTTACGCCTGCGCCGTCAGCCCCGCCGCGCGTTTCCGCGTCTCGTTCACGAAGGCTTCCTCGTCTGTCGAACCCGGCTTGATTGAATCGAGGTTGACTGCGACGTTCGCCAGCGCGCCCTGGAGAGCGGCGCCTGCGAGGGCGATGGCGGTGGTCAGATCGGACTTCATGTTGGGGTTGGTGATGGGGCCGAGCGAAACGGCGATCTGCGCCACTTCGACAGCTTTTTCAGCCACGCCGAGAGGCACGCTGGTGGCCTGCTGAAGTGCGTCGTTGATCGCGCGCCCGCCGTCGGGGGACTCCTTCGCCGCCTTGTACGCCTTCATGACCAGGTTGTAGGAGTCGGCGTCGGCGTCGATGGCGGACTTCAGTTCTTCGCGCAGAGGCGTGAGCCGGGCAATGGCTTCGCTGAGCAGGGTTTCGTACTGCACATAGGCCTTTTTGCCGCGGGACATGGATGCGACCATGCCGGCCAGGGCGGCTGCCATGGCGCCGCTGGCTGCCGCCGCGCTGCCTCCGCCGGGAGTCGCCGTAGGGGCGGCCAGTTGCTCGATGAAGGGTTCCACTCCGGCGCGCAGGCCGCCCACAGCCATTTTGCCGCTCATCACGGCGGCGAGGCGATTTTCGAGAATCAGCGAGGAGTCGAAGTTCTCCACTTGCAGGAACCACTCGGCGGCCTGCTCCAAAGCCAGCTTCGGAATCAGTCCGATGATTTCGCTCGAAACCGGTACCACGCCGTAGCGCGCAGCTTCGCGCTTCACGAACTCGAACACGCGATGGATCGGAGTTTGCTCAAAGTCGGTCAGGTTCATCGAGACCTGGGCCATTCCGCGCACCAGGAAACCCGCTCCCTTGACGTAGCGCAGGCCGCCCGACGAAAAGCGCACAGCCTTGGCGATTTTCTTGGCGATGGCGACGTCGGTCGTATTCAGGAAAATGTTGTAGGCGACGAGAGGCTTGCGTGCGCCCACGACCGTGGCTCCGGCTGTGGGATGGACGCGAGGCTCGCCGAAATCGGGCTTGCGGGCGGGATTGGTGGCGATTTCGTCACGAATTCCCTCGAACTGGCCGCGGCGGATGTTCTCGAGATTCTGGCGCTCGGGCGTGGCTGCTGCGGCTTCGTAGAGATAGACCGGAATCTCGAAACGGCGGGCGATTTCCGCTCCCACATGCTTCGCCATGGCGACACAGTCTTCAATCGTGACGCCGTCGATGGGGATGAAGGGAATCACGTCTGCAGCGCCCATGCGCGGGTGCGCGCCCTGGTGCCGGGTGAGGTCGATCAACTCGGCGGCCTTGCCGACGCCGCGGATGGCAGCCTCCTGAATGGCTTCCCGGTCACCGACCAGGGTGATGACGCAGCGGTTGTGGTCGGAGTCCATCTCCCGGTCGAGAAGAAAAACGCCGGGGATCTTCATGGCTTCAACGATGGCATCGACTTTGGCCGCGTCGCGGCCTTCAGAGAAATTGGGAACGCATTCAACCAGAGTGGTGGGCACCTGAGAAGCATAAAGAGCGGCGGGGGGTGAGGGCAAACGCGGGGCTTTTACGCGGCCATGGCCTGTGCAAGGCGGCGCACGGTGAGCACCGTGATGTCGTCTTCCTGGCCGAACTCCTTGGCGGCGTCGGCGATGTAAAAGGCGGACTGGCTGCTGAGGTTGTGAATACGGTCGAAACCGAACAACTCGCCGGAAGGTTTGCGTGCCTCGACGACGCCGTCGGACAGGAACAGAATGCGGTCGCCGGGGTGCAGGTAGAGGTGGACTTCTTCGTAGCTCACGGTGGGCAGAACGCCCAGGGGCAGGCCGCCGGGGAGCTCGACTTCCTGGCTGTTGAGATAGGGCGACAAGTGGCCGGCGCTGGCCAGCACCAGTTCGCCATTGGCGCCCAGCCAGGCGGCCTGGCAGGTAGTGAAGCTGTCGCTGCCGACCAGCACGCGGTTGAGCGATTCCAGGATCTTTGCCGGGCTGCGCTCCGGGATGCGGCGCAAGGCACCCATCAGCATGGAGACGTTCATAGCGGCTTTGAGGCCCTTGCCGGCCACGTCGCCGATGACCACCAGCAGGCCGCCATCGGGCGTGGTTTGCACGTGATAGAAGTCGCCGCCCACTTCGTTAGCCGGGGTGTAAACGGAGTCGACTTCGAAGCCGGGAGTTTTCAACCGCTCCTGAGGAATCATCAGCTCCTGCACGCTGCGCGCGGCCGCCAGTTCACTGGAAGCGCGCTCCTGGTCGTGCTGAATGCGCAGAAAGCGGACAAAGATGATGAGCACGATCACAAACAGGCCGGTGAAGTCCGCGATGGTGGCAAAGTGAACGGGGATGAGGCCGAGCTGAATGGTCAGCGGAGATTGATACTGCCCGTTGCCGGCGCTGATCATTCCCCCGGTGAGCAACAGTTCCGCCAGTCCCACTCCGGTCAGCGCCAGCGGAATGAGCAGCAGGCCCGCTTCGAAGTTGCGCTTCACGGTTGCGGAAACGAGCGTAATCAAGACAAAGACCAGCCATCCGGCGAGCCACACGACCGAGCCCACGGCGATCACGATCAGCGCCAGGAGCATGGTCCTGGATTGCGCGGCGAACAGGATCGCCGGGCACACGCCCGCGAGGACAATGGCTGTGTAGCGGGGAATGATGACGTACCACCGTCTGCGGAGCGCGAGGAAAGCGACCAGAAACTCGAAATAAAGATACGCGGAGGCGGCGAGCAACTGCAGCATCACGGCCCCATACCAGATGGTGTCCAGCCGACCGGAACTTCCGGCCAACTCGACAAACGCGATGGGCGCTTGCAGTGCCTCATACAGCGCGAGCCACAGGTATTCGGTATGGCCCTTCTGGGTCATGTAAAGCGTCACCAGAAACAGAGAGAGCACAATCAGCAGGATGGCGTCGACCAGGCGCGGAAGGCGCTCAAACAGGCTGTGGACCGACCATAGCTCCAGTTCGCGGGCCAAATCGTCGGGGTGGCCGAGGCGGAATCGGCGGTCGGCAAAGAAGTTTGTGTAGGCGGTCAAGCCGAAAGGGACAAACACCGTCCGCACGGCCAGGGTGAGGGAAGTTTGGCCGGGAGGCACGTTCAGATTGTAGATGCGGGAGATTTGCTGGTATCTCTCGGGGTCGGTCGGGTGCGGTCCCTCCGGCTGGATCTGCTTGCCGTTGACGAACGCGTCGATTCCCAGAGTGTGCGAGGAAGGGTCCATCGACTGGTTTTGCGTATAGGGCAGCTCGATGAGCAGGGAAACCGGTCCGTGGTTGGGAGCAAGTTTCAGATGGAGCCGGAACCAGGCAAAGCGCTGGTCGTGACCGGGTCCGGGTCCGCCTTCCATTCGCGTGTCCGTCTCGGGCAGATCGGCGAAGGGTCCCTGCGCGTCCCGAACAGCCCATTTGGAGTCGTCGAAGTCCGGTGCGGCGGCGGCCAGGTCAGACGAAACGCCGACTCGCCAGCCTTTGTCCAGCAGCACCGGGGAGCCCACGGTTGACGCATCGAATACAGTGACGGGGGCGCTCTCGGCCGGGGCAGCGGCAGGCATGGGGTGGCCGTGGGACCAGAGCATGTGCCCCAGGGGGGCGTGGCCATGCGGCTGCTGGGCAGTCAGTTGAATGGCCCCGCAAATAGCTATGGCTGCAATTCCCTGGATGATTCGGCGCAAGACATCTCCCTTTGTTACGACGTGTTCTCCACTCTAATTCACCCGGATGGGGGCACCAAGAGGAACGGGCGAGGCGCTGTTTGGGGAGAATGCCGGAGACTTGGGTTGATCGCCGGAAGATTCGACCGGCTGAAGGAAATTTTCTTTCCGGCGGTTGCCAAACGGGCGGATTGTGGCGTCTAAATAGTGGAGCGAAGCGGCTCGGCGGGTGAGGCCGGGAACTGCGACAATGGATTCGTACCGGAGGTGAGGTCATGAGGACAGGTTCGAAAGGCTCGAAAGCAGCGGTGCTGGCGGCATTGGCGCTGGCGCTGGCGACGATGGCGTGGGCGCAATCCACTCCGTCGAGCACGTCCCCGGCCGGCACACCGGCGCCCTCGGCGCAGCCTGCGCCCGGAACAGCTCCCGTGGGCGGGGACACTCCTGCGCCTCCCAAGGCTCCGGCGCCCGGCACGACTCCGGTGGGAGGCGATATTCCGGCCGCAGCGGTCAATCCGGACAAAGTGGTCGAGCCGGGCAGCCAGAAGGTGAATGTAAAGGCGGGTTCGATTGACGACGTGAGCGCGGTAGGGAATCGCGATATCGGCGGCCGCGGCATGGGCAACTGGTACTCGACCGATACCGAGATCAAGATGGGCAAGATGTACGCCATGGAGATCGAGAAGAGCACAAAGTTCATTACTGATCCCGTTGTAACCGAGTACGTGAATCGCATCGGCCAGAACATCGTGAAGAACTCCGATTGCAAGGTGCCGTTCACGATCAAGGTGATCGACTCGGACGAGATCAACGCCATGGCGCTGCCGGGCGGCTTCTTCTATGTCAATTCAGGCCTCATTCTGAACGCGGATGAAGAGGCGGAACTGGCCGGCGTGATGGCGCACGAGACGGCCCACGTGTGCGCCCACCACGCGGTGCGCGAGCAGACTCGCATGAACTACGCGCAACTGGGCACTATTCCGCTGATCTTCATCGGCGGATGGACGGGCTACGGCATTTACGAGGCCGCGTCGATCGGCGTGCCGATTACGTTCATGAAGTTCTCGCGCGAGTTTGAGGCGCAGGCCGACTACCTGGGCGTGCAATACATGTACCGCGCCGGGTACGACCCGCAGGCGTTCATCAGCTTCTTTGAAAAGATCCAGGCTCTCGAAAAACGGAAGCCGGGCGCGGTCGCCAAGGTGTTTGCCGACCACCCGCAGACTCCCGACCGCATTCTGCACTCGCAGGAAGAGATCGCCAAAATCCTGCCGCCGCGGGACGAGTACACGGTCACCACTTCGGAGTTTGACGACGTGAAGGCGCGGCTGGCGCGCATTGAGAACAAACGCCGGCTGACGGATTCCAAGGACGGCAAAAAGCCCTCTCTGCGCAGGGCCAGCACCGGTTCAGGCGACCCGACCAGCCCGTCGAGCACTTCACCCGGCGATACCACGGGCGACGACAAGCCGACTCTGCACCGCCGCGACGACCAGAATTAGGGCAGCCGATAAATATTGGCCCATTTTGGGTCAGTTGGGGCGCGATTCGAGCAGCTTTCGCTTGAATTGCGCCCCGATCTGCTCTATACCTGAATCAAGGACAAGCACACAGCCTTATGCAAGCGCCGCGGGCAACAGCCCGTGTGCGGATGTGCCGATTCCTGTCAGGACTCTGGCTATTATGAAGAAAATCGCCGTCTTTGCGGCTGTATTCGTGTTCATTCTGTTAATGACCAAGCTCGCGAACCAGGTGCCGCCGGACGCGCCTTCGGGAACCGCTTTTGCGCTGAAGGTCGAACACGTGGTGCAGTGCTCTCCCACAGAGATTACATTGGTGGACAACCACAACCAGGCGACTCATCTGGAAAAGGACCCGACAAGTTGGCCGGACTGCGCTTCTTTCCAGAAAGACGACGTGCAGGATTTCTACCTGTCCCGCGGCGAGAAGACCAAGTTCCTGAGTATGGAGACGACCGCCGGGTGGAGGAAGGTCTTTTAGGGCTGGGCCAAGATGTGCAACACTCGGCCGAGCGCGGACATTAATAGATGCGGTGTCCCTCGTCTCCCGCCCGACCGGTAAGTTCTATGTCGGCGTTGAACTGCCTGATTCGTCGGTTACCAGGGCCATAGCGTAGTAATGGTCGTCTAGCTTCACGCTGCTCTGCTGTTTGAATTGCACATGCAATGCCGATTTCATTACCCCTGGAAGGGGGGCAACGGGCGAATTGAGCGAGCTATGATGGTGAGCGATTGAATTTTGCTGAAAGCGAGGAGTTGGCATGGGTCGTTTAACAAACTTCTGTATCGCAGCCACTGTTCTCTTGTGCTTTTCAACTGCCGCGCAAGCGGGAGGACGCAATGCCGCCGATTACCCACTGCGCGTGCATATTTTCCAGCACAGTGGACATTCCCACTATGAGTATCATCAACTCAGTTCGGAGGAGGGCGAGGGCCGCGCCAACCTGTACGAAAACGGTGTGCCGACCGCTTTCGACTTCAACTTCAGTTGTACACAGCGGCTGATGAACTCCATGGGCTATGAAACCTACATGGCGCGCTGGAAGAAGCAGGGCAAGTCTCTGGATATTTTGTTTCCGGTCATTGGAAAGCCACAAACCCTCGCCCCCTGCGAGTTCAAGGTGCAGATGAAGCCTGCCGTGGCCTATGTTCCCACGGCGCACGGGTTGCGGGAAGAGTCTTCGTCGGTGCTGCAAGAGTGGATGGTCAAGCGCCAGTACGATCCCGAGCACGACAAGAATCAGCCGGTTCACCCGCCCTCCGTTACCAAGGACACGGAGGAGCTGTTGTTCTAGTGCGGAAGTTTCGCGTTTTTCCTCTGCGGGGCAGGAACTTTGATTCCTGAAGAGAGACACTCCAAGCCCGACTCAGTAGCTTGCTTGACTCGGGCTTATCCTTTCGTTGCTTCTGCACATCGGCTTCGTTTGCTCTTGGGCCGTCGTGGCCCAAAATATCTATCCGCTATTTTAGCCTGCACCATTTGTCCAAACATCCCAACAGCTTGGGCGAGGCCAAAATTTGACCCCATCGGGCTGCGGTCGCGGTCCAGAACGATCGATTTTCGCTTCCAAATCTGGAAGATCGAAGCCAGTGAATCTCCTGCAACTGTCTGAAAATCCTTGAAATCGCGTGTGAATCCGCGCTATATACAAGACTACCGGCAGGAGTGCCGGAATCTCCCCAGCATCCAGTTGCCTTTGAGGAGGCTATCGTGCGCAACGCCGCCGCCCGCTCCAATTTGCTGGTTCCCGAGGTGCGCGAGGTCATGGACATTCGCCAGGCCTCGGACTACCTGGGTATTTCGGCCGACACCCTTTACAAGTACGCCTCCGAGGGCTTTGTGCCCGCCTTCAAACTGGGCAATCGCTGGCGCTTCAAGCGCTCCCGGCTGGACGAGTGGATGGATCGCCAGTCCGACCTCCACGCCGCCGAAACCGAGATCGATCCGGAAAAGAAGAAGCCGGTGCGGCCGGCGATTTAAAAGCAGGGATCAGGGGTCAGGGATCAGGGAACAGGGAACAGAACGGCACCTCGGCGTCCCAATTGTCCAATTTCTTCTGACGAATCGCGACCGAAAACAACCTCTTCACGGAAGGGCGACCGTCGATCGCTCACCGTTGACACCTGTTCCCTGATCCCTGTTCCCTGGTCCCTACCCTGTTATTCTTACCCAGATGGATTATCTACGCCGCATCGGCTTGTTACGCCGCCGTCTGACCAAAGCCGGGCTTCAAGGGCTGCTGGTCACCCATCTGCCCGACCTTCGCTATCTTTGCGGTTTCACCGGCTCCAGCGCCGCGCTGGCCATTACGCGCCGGAGTGCGTGCCTCTTTACCGACGGCCGCTACACGGCCCAGGCTGCGGAAGAGGTCTCGGCGGCCCAGGTGCAGATCGTTTCCAGTTCGCCTTCGGTTGCCGCGGTGTTGTGGCTGGCTGGCGAGCCGGGGGTGGAGTACGCCGGGATTGATTCAGTCTGGACGTCGGTGGCCGATCTGGCGCGCTGGAGGGCTGCTCTCCCTGTCCGGCTGCGGCGGAACTTTCTTTCCATCCTGCCCGCGCCGCTGGTTGAACCGCTGCGCCGTGTGAAGGACGAGGACGAACTGGCGCTGATGATTGAGGCGGCGCTGATGGGGTGCAAGCTCTTTGATCATCTTCTGGGCTTTATCCGGCCGGGGCTGCGGGAGTTTGAAGTGGCTGCGGAACTGGAGCACCAGGCGCGGCTTCTGGGGGCCGAGGGCATGTCGTTCGAGACCATCGTTGCCTCCGGCGCGCGTTCGGCTCTTCCGCACGGAAAAGCGACCAGCGCCCGGCTGCCGCGCAGGGGATTCCTGACCCTGGACTTCGGTGTTATTCTCAAGGGTTATTGCTCGGATATGACGCGCACCGTGTACCTGGGAAAGCCGAAAGTTGCTGAGCGGAATGCCTACCAGGCGGTGCTCGAAGCGCAGGAAGCCGGAGTGGCGGCAGTGGCCGCGGGAGTAAGCTGCGGAGAGGTAGACGAGGCTGCCCGCGGCGTATTGCGCAGGGTGGGATTGGCAGAGGCGTTTACTCATTCCACAGGTCATGGTGTTGGCCTGGAGATTCACGAACTGCCGCGCGTCGGCGCCGAACAGGCAACCAAGCTGCTACCTGGCATGGTGATCACGATTGAGCCGGGGATTTATTTGCCCGGCCAGTTCGGGATTCGCATCGAGGACATGGTGGCAGTCACGCGAACCGGAGGCCAGGTGCTGACTCCGGCGCCCAAGGCTTTGATTGAACTTTGATTCAATTCGCCCCAAGAGGGGTTCAAGGAACGAATGAAACCACAGGATATTGCGGATCTGAAACAACTGATTGAATTCCTGAAGGAACATCAGGTTGCCGAGTTCGATCTGGACCGGGGCGACCTGAAGATCAGGCTCAAATTCAACGCGCAAGAGGCGCCTTCGGCGGGGCTGAGCGATTTGGCCCGGCTTTTGGCCTCGGCTCCTTCAGCGGTGGTCCAAACAGCGCCGGGACAGACAGCGGCCTCGGCTCCTCAGGCGGCTCCCGCGGCTGACCCGGACGCAGGGCTGCATCTGGTCAAGTCTCCCATTGTCGGCACCTACTACGGTTCGCCGTCGCCGGGCGCCGCGCCTTACGTTGCTCCTGGCGATCATGTCGAAAAGGGCCAGGTGATCTGCATCGTCGAGGCCATGAAGCTGATGAACGACGTGGAGTCCGACGCTACTGGCGAAGTCGTCAAGTGTTTTGTTTCCAACGGCCAGCCCATCGAGTATGGGCAGCCCCTGTTTTCCATCCGGCTGGATTAGGAAGATCGAGCGGAGTTGGCGGAGTTAGCCTGGCTGGCGGAGTTGGAAAAGTGAATCCTGCGCCCGCCTGCGCGGCTTGCTTCCGTGCAGTGGCAAATCCAACTCCGCTCACTCGGCTAGCTCCGCCAACGCCGCTGATTACTTCACTCTCTCACTCCGTTCCAAAGGGTCCGTGCATGTTTCGTAAGGTACTGATAGCCAATCGCGGTGAAATTGCGCTGCGTGTTTTGAACGCCTGCCGCGAACTCGGTATTCGCACGGTGGCCATCTACAGCGAGGCCGACCGCAACTCTCTGCATGTTCGTTTTGCCGACGAGGCCATCTGCATTGGCCCGCCGCGCCTGGCGGAGAGCTATCTGAACGTGCCGGCGGTCATTTCGGCTGCCGAGATCGCCAACGTGGATGCCATCCATCCCGGCTACGGCTTGCTGAGCGAGAACGCGAACTTCGCCGAGGTCTGTCGCGCGTCGAACATCAAGTTCATCGGACCGCCGCCCGAGGTCACACGGCTGATGGGCGAAAAGGAAAAGGCGCGCCAGGCGATGAAGCGGGCCAAGGTGCCCATCCTGCCGGGCTCCGATGGCATCATCGCCACGGCCGAGGAGGCGCTGGTCTGGGCAAAACAGGTGGGTTACCCGGTTATCCTGAAGGCCAAGGCGGGCGGAGGCGGGCGCGGCATGAGGATCGTGCGCAACCCGGACGAACTGCCCAACCTGTTCCACTCGGCTTATAGCGAAGCGGCCAATGCTTTTGGCAACGGCGAGCTGTACATGGAGAAGTTCGTCGAAAACCCGCGCCACATCGAGTTCCAGGTGCTGGCCGACGAACACGGCAGCGTCAGGACTCTGTTTGAGCGCGAGTGTTCCATTCAGCGCCGCCACCAAAAGCTGATTGAAGAGGCGCCGTCGCTGCAGGTGACGCCCAAGATGCGCGAGGAAATTGGCCGGACGCTGTGCCGCTGCCTGACGGATATCGGCTATCAAAACGCGGGGACGGTCGAGTTTTTGATGGACGAGAACCGCCAGCTTCACTTTATCGAGATGAACACACGCGTCCAGGTGGAGCACCCGATCACCGAAGCCATCACCGGCGTGGACATTGTGAAGGCGCAGTTGCTGATCGCGTCCGGCGAGCGCCTGGAAAACATTCTGCCGCCCAAGCTCGAGATTCGCGGCCACGCCATGGAGTGCCGCATCAATGCCGAGCATCCGGTGAAGTTCACGCCGTCGGCGGGCAAGATCACGGCCTTCAATGTGCCGGGCGGCAACGGAGTGCGGGTGGACACGGCGCAGTACGCCGAGGGGGTTGTCCCGCCCTATTATGACTCGCTGATTGCCAAGCTGATCGTCCACGGCCACGACCGGGCCGAGGCGATTGCCAAGATGGAGCGCGCGCTGCGCCAGTTTGTGGTGCAGGGCATCGATACTTCGATTGCGCTGCACCAGGAGATACTGCAGGATCCTGACTTTCGCGCCGGGAAATTTGATACCAGCTTCATGGAGAGTTTTTTGGCGAAGAGGGTGGAAAACAGCAATTGAACCGGCTGTAGTCTTGCAGGAAGCCACTGCCCGTCGAGTTAACTCGGCGGGCCGTGGCTTTTTTGTGGCGCTTGAGACCGACGGCAAGAGTCGATCGCGGGGAAATTTATCATTATCGCTTTTTCTTCGCTTTTTCGATGAAGTTGATGTATGCTTGCTTCGCAACACGGGAGGTTGCCTATGGACTTTCAAAAGGAACTGATCGCCGAATATGACCGCGAAGCTGCGAGAACCCGCAAGATTCTTGACGCGATTCCGGCGGACGCCGATTTCACCTTCAAACCCAATCCCAAGTCGATGACCCTGGGCCGGCTCGCCGGGCATCTTTCCGAAACGGCCGGCGACTGGGCGATGCATACGTTGACCACCGAGAAGCTGGAGTTTGCGGCCGACCACAAGTTTGAGCCTTACATCCCCGCGTCGAAGGAAGCATTGTTGGAGCAGTTTGACCGGGATACGGCCAAGGTCAAGGTGGCGCTGGCGGGCTTTGTGCCGGAGAAGTGGGATACGAACTGGAAGATGGTTGCCGGTGGCCAGACGTGGATCGACGACTCGAAGTACGACGTGTGGCGGACCTGGGTCTTGAATCACATGATTCACCACCGCGCCCAGGTCGGTGTTTACCTGCGCGTGCTCGGCAAGCCGCTCCCCGGCACCTACGGACCGTCCGCGGACGAGATGTAAGCGGGGATTGAGGACAGAAAAAGGTGGGTCAATAGGGGCAATCGGATTTCAAATCTCTTTGCGCGCAACGTTTGTCATCCTGAACGGAGTGAAGGATCTGCGGTTGTCTTTACCCGCTTTGGGGTGAAGGCTGGAGAGGCTAAGAGGTCCATCTTGCCGGAACCAGACCGAAAGGGAACCGCAGATCCTTCGTCGCTGCGCTCCTCAGGATGACACATCGATGAGTGTGCTTTGAGAATTCCAAATGCGATTGCCCGGGTGGGGCAATGCCGCCGTCAACGCGCTTTCACCGCTGCGTTTACTATGAGGGTGGAGGCACCGGGCCCATGTTTACGCCGCAGCCGATTGGATTTGTAAGCAGCCCTTTCAAGGTCGCATCCGAGATTCCGAAGGGGCTTGGCGCCCAACACGAAGAGGTGGGAGTTCTCAATATCCTGCCGGAGTTTGCCCTCGGCCTTACCGACATCGAAGGCTACTCCCACCTCATTGTTCTGTGGGTCTTTGACCGGTCGGATGCCTTTGAGTTGATCGTCACGCCGCCTTCCGACGATCGTCCGCACGGCGTGTTTACTACCCGATCCCCGCGGCGTCCCAACCCTCTCGGTCTCACCATCGTTGAATTGCTTCGCCGCGAGAATGGCGCGCTCCACGTCCGTGGGGTAGACATGCTCGACGGGACCCCGATTCTCGATATCAAGCCGTATTTGTCGAGCATCCCGGCCGAGAAGCTGCGCCGCGGGTGGCTGGCAGAGGCCGAGGCCCGCAAGCGGTGAAGCTCGTTTACTCGCGTCTTGACAGGTCAGCGCCCGGACGGCGTCGGCGCATTGAAGCACACGCATAAACTTAAAGAATCGCTTTCACGATCTTTTTACGAGAGGCTAGGGTGACCACGCACGTGCTTTCTTCCATTCAATTGCCCAAGATTTACCCCATTCTGGATTCATCCTTCATTCCGGCGACCGGCCGCGCGGAGTATCTGCGCAGGCTGGGCGGTTCGCTGGCCGATGCCGGCATTACGCTGCTCGAATATCGCAACAAGACGGGCGCCGAGTCTGAACTGCTGGCGGACGCCGAATTTATCCGCAGCGTGTTGCCGGCCGATCAGGTGAAGCTGGTTCTCGATGACCGGGCCGACCTGGTCGACCGCGTGGGGTTCGACGGCGTGCATGTGGACTCCGGCGACCTGACACCCGCCGAAGCGCGCACGCTGCTGGGGCCGGACCGCATCATCGGGACATTCGGCGGCGGCGAGGCTCTTTTGCCGGGGATTCTCGACTCCGGCGCGGATTATTTTTCCATCGGCCCGGTGTTTGCGACCCGGACCAAGCAGACCTCTCTGCCTCTGATTGGCATGGAAGGCGTGCGGCGACTGCGGGAAGAGGCCGGGACGGGGCCGGTGCTGGTGGCCATCGGCGGCATTACGCTGGCGACGGCTCCGGCAGCATTCGCTGCGGGAGCCAGTATGGTGGCCATTGCCGGAGGGTTGTTTCGGCATCCGGACCCGGCGGCGGAATTCCGTCGGTGGGTTGCTGAGCTGGGCTGAGGCTGCAGTTCCAAGTTAACGACTGCCAATATGAGTGCATGTTTTCCCACCCATTCCGCAAGAGGCCGCGGAATGGATGGGGCACGGAGAATCGTCTGCACAGTTCGCGGTGGTTGCAGCCCCTCGCGATGAGCAGAACCGGCCAGTCGGGTTCAGAATGCGGTGCGCCCGAAGGCCCAAAAAACCTGCGAAATCGACGAAGACGAAGAAATCTAAAGACATTGGCGCTGAAATCCGGTAAAAATCTTTCAAGTGAAAACCCCAGACTTGCACTCCATTTCTGACTCCGAAGTTTCGGCCAATATCCCCCGCCTTGAGCAGAGCCTCGGGCTTTTCTCCTCCACTGCGCTGGTCATCGGGTCCATGATCGGCTCCGGCATCTTCATCGTGGACGCAGACATTGCCCGTGGCACCGACTCGCCCGCGCTCTACCTGGGTGCGTGGGTGGTGACGGCCATCCTGACCATGATCGGCGCGCTCAGTTACGGCGAGCTGGCGGCCATGATGCCCAAGGCTGGCGGCCAGTACGTGTACTTGCGCGAGTCGCTGGGGCCGCTGTGGGGATTCCTTTACGGATGGACGCTTTTCCTGGTGATCCAGACGGGCACCATCGCCGCCGTTTGCGTGGCGTTCGGCAAGTTTCTCGGAGTGTTTTTCCCGGCCATCTCGACGACTCACTGGTTGTGGCACATGGCTCACGTGCCCGCGCTCAAGGTGGGACCCATGGTGCTGGGCAACATGGAGATCGGCCTCAACACCGCCAACCTGGCGGGCATTGTGGTGATCTTCTTTCTGGCGATCGTGAACATGCTCGGCGTGAAGCTGGGCGCGTTGATCCAGAACGTGTTCACTTCGGCCAAGGCGCTCTCGCTGGCGGCGCTGATTCTGCTTGTCTTCACGGTAGGCCGCAACGCGACGGCGTGGGAAGCCAACTTCGGCGCGGGTTGGGGCCAGTTCTGGAAGAACGCCGGCTGGGGTTCGCTGCATCCGGTGCAGGTGGGCGTGGGCGGGCCCATGGTGCTGGTCAACATGCTGGTGATTCTGGCGGTGGTGCAGGTGGGGTCGCTGTTTTCAGCCGACGCGTGGAACAACATCACGTTCACGGCGGGCGAAGTGAAGAACCCCAAGCGCAACATTCCGCTGTCGCTGGTGCTGGGCACGGGATTTGTGCTCACGGTTTACTTTCTGGCGTCGCTGGCCTACATCCTGGTGCTGCCGATGCACGGCGACCCGCACGGCGCCACGGTGATGGCGCGCGGCGTGCAATTCGCTTCAGAAGACCGCGTGGGGACGGCGGCTCTGGAACAGATCTTTCACTCCGGGGGCGCGTGGCTGATGGCCGGGGCGATCCTGATCTCCACCTTCGGCTGCGCCAACGGGCTCTCGCTGGCGGGCGCGCGCGTCTACTATGCGATGAGCCGCGACGGGCTGTTCTTCAAGTCTGTGGGCAAACTGCATCCGCGCTACCACACGCCGGTCGCGGGCTTGCTGGTGCAGGCTTGCTGGGCCACGCTGCTGTGCCTCTCGGGCTCCTACAGCCAGTTGCTGGACTACATCATGTTTGCGGTTCTGGTGTTTTACATCCTCACGATTGCGGGCCTGTTTGTGCTGCGATTCAAGCGGCCGGACGCGCCGCGGCCCTACAAGGCGCTGGGCTATCCGGTGCTTCCCGCGCTCTACATTGGCATGGCGGCATGGATCTGTGTCGTATTATTGCGTTATAAGCCCCAGTACACGTGGCCGGGCCTGGTGCTGGTCCTGCTCGGCATTCCGGTGTATCTCTTCTGGTCGCGGCGGTCAGCAAGACCGTCCCAGGGCGAACCGAATTCAATCTGACACATTCCCATCGAGGAGGAAGTCCCTCATCCATGTCCAGTCTTCTGCGAATTAAACCGATGTCGATGTTGAACCAAGAGGCGAGCGAAACGGGCGAGCATACGCTCCGGCGCTCTCTGGGCGCTCTGAACCTGATTACGCTGGGTATCGGAGCCATCATCGGCGCGGGCATTTTTGTCCTCACCGGTACGGCTGCCGCTACGGCTGCCGGCCCGGCTGTCTCGTTGAGCTTTGTCCTTGCCGGCATCACCTGCGCCTTTGCCGGGTTGTGCTACGCCGAGTTTGCCTCCATCATTCCCATTGCCGGATCGGCTTACACCTACGGCTATGCGACGCTGGGCGAGTTTGTTGCCTGGATCATCGGCTGGGACCTGGGGCTGGAGTACGGGTTTGGCGCGGCCACTGTGGCGTCGGGCTGGTCAGGCTATTTCAACAGCCTGCTGGCGCAGATGCACATTCACATTCCGCCGCAACTGACGGCGACGCCGGGAACGCCGCTGGTGTTTTATCAGGACCAGTGGATGCCGCTGGCTTCTCTGCCCGTGGGCATTTCCTCGATGGGCCTGCAGCACGCAACCGGGATGGTGAACCTGGTGGCGATCATGGCGATCGTGATCATCACCACGGTGCTGGTGATCGGCATCAAGGAATCGGCCAACCTGAACACGGCAATCGTGATCGTGAAGCTGGCGATTGTGGGCATTTTCATTTGCCTCGGTGGCTATTTCCTGCTCCTGCATCCTTCTCTGGCCATGCACAACTGGCATCCATTCATTCCGCCTTCGGACGGACATGGGCACTTCGGACTGAACGGCATTGCGCTGGGCGCGGCTTCGGTCTTCTTCGCCTACATCGGATTTGACGCTGTCTCCACTGCGGCGCAGGAAGCCAAGAATCCCCAGAAAGACATGCCCATCGGCATTCTCGGCTCGCTGGCGGTCTGCACGGTGCTCTACATCCTGGTTTCGACAATTCTCACCGGCCTGAAGAACTACAAGGAACTGGACGTGGCCGCACCGGTGGCGCTGGGCATCAAGGTGACCGGAATCGGCTGGGGCGAGCTGCTGGTGAACATCGGCGCCGTGTTTGGCTTGGGAACCGTGATGCTGGTGATGCTACTGGGTCAGTCGCGCGTGTTCTTTTCGATGTCTCGGGATGGGTTGTTGCCCAAGTGGGCATCGGCCATTCATCCCAAGTTCCGCACACCCTGGATTTCGACGATTGCGGTGGGGGCGGTTGTGGCCATCATGCCCGGCTTCCTGCCCATCGATCAACTCTCCAAGCTCGTGAACATTGGCACGCTGCTGGCCTTTACCATCGTGTGCGCGGGCGTTTGGGTGCTGCGCGTACGTCACCCGCACATGGAGCGGCCCTTCAAGACGCCGTTCGTGCCGCTGGTCCCGATTCTGGGCATCATCTCAGCGTTTTATCTGATGACCCGTCTTCCCGCGATTACCTGGGAAGTGATGATCGGCTGGCTCCTGGTGGGGCTGGTGATCTACTTCAGCTACTCGATCCATCACAGCAAGGTGCAAAAGCTGGCCAAGGCGGAATCGGCCGACTGATCCGGAAACTGTTGCCCCTGGGTCCGGTTTTGAACTAAACTAACCGGACTTAGTCCATCAGGAGCGGCTATGCGGACCATTAACATTCACGAAGCCAAAACTCACCTGTCGCGGCTGGTCGAAGAGGCGGCGCAAGGGGACTCCTTTGTCATCGCCAAGGCTGGGAAGCCGAGGGTGAAGGTGGTCCGGATCGACGCAGCGGAGTCTGCCCCCAAGCGGCGGCTGGGCTTTCTTGAGGGCCAGATATCGGTTTCAGCGGATTACGGAACGATGTTTGGGGACGAGATCGAGAAGATGTTCTACGGTGAAAAGTGAAGCTTCTTCTGGATACCCAGTTGTTGTTGTGGGCGGTTGGTTATCCGGAGCGGTTGTCTCCGTCAGCAACGGCACTGCTGGAAAGTCCCCAAAGCGATCTCTTTTTCAGCGTGGCGAGCGTGTGGGAAATCGCGATCAAGCATGGCCTGGGGAGCAAGGACTTCCAAGTGCCGCCTGGGCTCTTCCGGGATGCGCTGTTGGAAAACGGCTACAAGGAACTGCCTATCCTGGGCACTCATGCCGTCGCCATTGGAAAATTGCCGCCCATACACAAGAATCCCTTCGACCGCATCCTGATTGCTCAGGCGCTGGTCGAAGGGATCAGTTTGTTGACGGCTGACGGCGTGGTGGCTCAATATCCTGGGCCCATCAGGAAGGTCTGACCGGCTCGCTACGCCGTGGTTTTGGCGCAGAACTCGTCGAAGGCGCGGACCAACTCGCCGGCGATTTGCGGCGCGGTGGCTTGCTCGATCACTGAGCGCTGCATCAGGTAGACCAGCTTGCCGTCGCGCAGGATGGCGATGGCTGGGGAACTGGGCGGATTTCCTTCAAAGTAGCTGCGCGCCTTCTCTGTAGCCTCGCGATCCTGGCCGGCAAAGACCGTGATCTTGTGATCGGGCTGGTTGGTTGAACCGGTGAGCGCCAGCCGCACGCCGGGGCGCATTTTACCCGCCGCGCAGCCGCAGATCGAATTGACGACCAACAAAGTTGTGCCAGGTTGAGCCAGCGCCGCATCCACATCTTCGGCGGTCCGGGTTTCCGTGATTCCGGCGCGAACGAGTTCTTCGCGCATGGGAATGACCATCAGTTCTGGGTACATTTTTTGCCTCCGGCAGGGAAAGTTGCCTGATCCATTCTAGAGCCGATCCACAATTTGTGTCTCCTTTCCAGCAGGGAACATGCTGCTGGAGCGCATGCAATTGGAGGGACACCGGTTATGGAGGCCCTGTACCGTCAAAATTCCATGGTGTAGCCTTGAACGGATGCTTATTGAAGAAAACAAGTCACTGGCCCCCTATACAACGTTTGGCATTGGCGGCCCGGCCCGCTGGTTTGTCGAGGCGCAAACCGAAAGGAACATCGCTGAGGCTGCGGCCTGGGCGGGGGATCACGGGGTGGCGCTCTTTGTGCTGGGCGGCGGAAGCAACCTGCTGGTTGCCGATGCCGGATTCAACGGCCTGATCCTTCATGTGGGGTTGCGCGGCATCGTGGCGGAGAATGCGCCGGATGGTACAGAACAAAGAATTTACCAGGTTGCCGCGGGCGAGGACTGGGACCGGTTCGTCGAGAGAACCGTTCAGGACCAGTGCGCGGGAGTAGAGTGCCTGGCGGGCATTCCCGGCACAGTGGGCGGGACTCCGGTGCAGAATGTGGGGGCCTACGGACAAGAGGTGGCCTCGGCGATTGTGCGGGTGCGCGCTTATGACCTGAAAGAGCACAAGTTTCAGCAGTTCGAGGCAGCCGAGTGCGGATTCGCGTATCGGCGCAGCCGTTTCAACTCGGCTGATCGCGGGCGGTACGTGGTGAGCCGCGTGGACTACCGGCTCAAGCCCGGGGGCGCGCCCACGGTGCGCTACGCCGACCTGCAGAAGGCCGTGGCTGAGCGCGGAGCAGCGGGCGGAGAGCCGACCCTTGCCGAAGTGGCGGCGGTCGTGCGTCGCGTCCGCCAGACCAAGGGAATGCTCATGGTGGATGGGGACCCCGATTGCCGCAGCGCGGGCAGCTTCTTCAAGAATCCCGTTGTGGACGAGGGGCAGATTCAGCAAATTGCGGTAGCCAGCGCGAAGGAACCCCCGCGGTTTCCGGCCGGACCGGGCGCGGAGAACATGGGACGGGTGAAAGTTCCGGCCGCGTGGCTGATCGAGCAGGCCGGTTTCAGCAAAGGATACACGCTGGGATCAGCCGCGATTTCGTCACGCCACACCTTGGCGCTCACCAATCGCGGCGAGGCCAGTGCGGCGGAGGTGCTGGCGCTGGCCAAGCAGATCTATCTCGAAGTCGAGAAGCGCTTTGGGATCCGGCTGGAGATGGAGCCGGTGATGATCGGGTTTTAGCGAGAGGCCCGCACAGGATTCGGGTGGCCGGGATAGAATACTCGGTCGACCCGAAGCTGGTTCAAAGAGCGAGCCTGTGTGAACCTCAACTCTCCAATGCTGATTCGATTCGTTCGCCAGCAGAGCCTTTATATCGCTCTTTCAGCCGTTCTGGGCGCGGTGTTTTGGGCAATCGGCCAGCCTATCAATCCTGCCACCGTGATGCTCTACTCACTCTGCATTGGGAACCTGATCACGCCCGCAATCGCTCGATTGCGCTTTCTCTATGCGGAGCGGCCCTTTCCGTACAATTGGCTGATATTACTGCCCCTCCTGCTTCTTCTGGCCGCGCCAGTCTATGTGGTCTCGAGTGTCGTTGTGTGGGCCATTGCTCCGCCCACCCCGCAAACCTACGCACACCTGATTCGAACCGGCTGGAAGCTTCCGTTCCTGGTCACGTTCGTTTTCGGCATTCTGACGTTTCTCTATCAGACGACCAAGGACCGGCTGGAGCGCCGCAACCTGGAGTTGCAGCGTTCGGTTGAATCCGGCACCGCGCGGATTGAAATGCAGGAGCAGGAACTGGAGAGGGCGCGGGAGATTCAGCAATCGCTGCTGCCGAAGACGATTCCGCAGATTCCGGAATTTGAGATTGCCGGAGCCTGGCGGCCTGCTCGCTCGGTGAGCGGCGACTATTACGATGTGGTCCGCCTCGACGATCACCGGCTGGGAATCTGCATCGCCGATGTGGTCGGGAAAGGCGTCTCGGCCGCGCTGCTCATGGCGAATGTGCAGGCCGCGGTGCGCGCCTTTGCGAGCAACTCCGAGAGCGCGGCCCAGGTGTGCACCAAGGTCAATCTGCTGCTGTGCGAGAACATTGCAACGGGCAAGTTCGTGACGTTTCTGTATGGCGTTCTGGACGGCGAAACCCGCACTTTTCAGTACTGCAACGCGGGGCATCTTCTACCCATTCTCGTCACTTCCGGTTCGGTCCGGATGCCGGAGCAGGGAGGGGCGGTGCTGGGCGTCTTTTCAGCGTGGAAATACGAGGACGCGACGATCGAGTTGAAGGCGGGGGACAGGTTGCTGTTGTTCACTGACGGCATTACGGAAGCCTGCGATGGGAGTGGACAGGAGTTTGAAGAGGGAAGCATTGCAGCGTTTGCCAAGGCGAACAGAGGGCTTGCGGCCGACGAGCTGACAGGGCGCCTGCTTGCGCGGGTCACGGATTATTGTGACGGACAATTTCAGGATGATGCCACGCTGCTGGTGATCGCGGCGAGTTAGAGCATTTTGGAATGGAGAGGGCTAGAAGTTGTGCCTGGAATCCCGCCCCTTTCCGCAGAAAAAGCGGAAAGGATTGGGCACAGGAGCTTGTAGCGAAAACAATGATGTTCCAGATGTTATGTTCTCGCCGCTGCCTCGCCAATCGCGGCGATCGAAGGAGCTAGCGGAAACATCTCAGACACGCAGGAATTTTGCTCACAGGCCGGAGTTGTCCACAAAAAACGAAAGCGGCCAAGAGGCCGCAAACGATCATAAACAGAGTTCTAAATGGTGCGCCCGGAGAGATTCGAACTCCCGACCCTTTGGTTCGTAGCCAAATACTCTATCCAGCTGAGCTACGGGCGCACACAGTGGTTTCGCTTCAAACCAAAGACAGAATATCAGGGATTTCCGTGCATTGCAATCAGTGCGTCAGGCTGCGGGCGCCTGCGGGGAGACCGCGGCGTCAGGAGCTTGTGGCAGCTCCTCGAGCGGCGAGGGAACGAGTTGCAAGCCTGCCTGCAGGACCAGGCTGGCGACGTCGGCGGCATTGAGGCGCGTGGCGTCGTACTCCACGCAAAGTGTGCGGGCGGCGCGGTCGAACTTAAGGCGGCGCATGCCGTAGACCTCGCGCGTACTGGCCACGGCAGCGGTGACCGCGTCACTGGGCGGCGCGGCATAGCGGAAGAGGATTTCCACGGTCGTCATAGGGGAATGATAGCAAGAATCTAGAGATTCTTGAGGTAGGCGCGTACTTCGGGGCTGGACCAGTCCTGCGCGCCGACGAACTTGCGGCGGATCACGCCCTTGCGGTCGATGACATACGTCTCCGGCCACATCTCGGTGTGAAAGAGCTTGGCGGCGCTCTGCGAAGGGTCGCGCACCGTGGTCAGGTCCACATGGCGGCGGATGAGAAAGTTCCGGTAGTCGTCCTCGTCCTCGTCGATGCTGACGGCGACAACAGCTAGTCCAGGCTGGTCGTGGTGCAGTGCCAGCAGCGAAGGCAGCTCGGCGACGCAGGGCCCGCACCAGGAGGCCCAGAAATTCAACAGCACCACTTGCCCGCGATAGTTGGCCAGGTGAACTGTCGTGGTTCCATCGGAGACCGTGAAGTCGGGAGCCGCGTGGCCGGTTTGGCCGGGGTGCGCGCCGCGATCGCAGCCCGGCGCCAGGGCCAGCGGCAGAAGCAAACAGAGAGAGAGGAAACGAGGGAAGCGCACGTCTTTATAATACGGACCGGAAGGGCATCGACGAAAGGGTGAGCACGGATGGAGCACGAAGGGCAGCAGGAGAGCGGTCAGGTTGGAGAGGTTGTGTTCAAGCCCGTGCTGGGGCTCTCCGACACGCCGGGCAAGCTGGAAACGCTGCCGGTGCGCGCGGGAACGGTGTTCGACCAGCCGGAGCCGGACGAGTTGCTGGAGTTGACGGTCATTGTTCCGGCGCGGGACGAGGAAGATTGCCTGGGCGCTTGCCTTGCATCGCTGGTCAGCCAGTCCGATGAGGTCTTTCAACTGGGCCGCGATTGGGAGTTGATCGTAGTGGACGACCACTCCACCGATAGGACTGCAGAGATTGCCCGCGGTTTTGCCGGGGTGACGGTGCTGCGGGCGCCGAAGCTGGAACCTGGCTGGTCGGGCAAGAATCACGCCATCTGGACGGCGGCCAGGCGGGCGCGCGGCCGCTGGCTGCTGTTTACCGACGCCGACACTGTCCACGAGCCGGGAGACCTGCATCGGGCCATGCACGAGGCCGTCAAGCACAAGGCGGGGATGTTGAGCTATTCGCCGCGCCAGATTGTCCACGGACTTTGGCAGCGGGCGCTGATGCCGCTGGTTTTCAGCGAACTGGCACTGGCTTACCCGCCGGCCAAGGTCTCCGATCCCAACCAGCGGATTGCTGCAGCCAACGGGCAGTTTCTGTTGGTGGAGCGGGAGGCCTATCGCCGGCTGGGCGGCCACGCGGCCGTGTCGGAAAAGGTGCTGGAGGACGTGGAACTGGCCTTCCTGGCGAAGCGACGCAAGGTGGGGCTGCGCTTCCGCTATGCCGACGATGCGGTCTCGACGCGCATGTACCGCTCGACGGCGGCCATGATGGAGGGGTGGACCAAGAACCTGGCGCTGCTGTTTGACAACTCGCTGGCGCTGGCCGTGTGGCGGGTGATCGATATCGGGCTGCTGGTGGTGTTGCCGGCGCTGGCGATCTGGTTGTGGAACGCGCGCTTTGCGGCCCATTCGTTGCAATGGCTAGGCGCGGGCTGGGTGCTGGCGCTGCTGTGGGTACGCAACCTGTTCCGCTTCTACGGCCGTGTCGCCAAATCCAATTTTCCGTTTCTCGATTGCGCCATCACTCCTTTGGGACTGCCCTTGTTCGTGGTGCTGCTTTATCGCAGTTGGTTCCAGCACAGGATTCTGAAACGCGTAAGCTGGAAGGGCCGGAGCTACGCGGCCTGAGGGCCGGCTCGGGCCTCAGGCATGTTCACGGACCTTGCCGGTTATCGAGCCTTCGACTTTGCATAACTGATCTGGCCCTTAAAGAGTGGTACGCCCCCCCACCCATCTCGCGATAAAGCCTGCGAAATGGATGGGGCACGGCGTTTCTATTTGAGGGCCTGATCATTAACTCCTCTTTCAGCAGTTTCTTGCTGGAGGCGTGAAGCTGAATGGATGAAGCCTTGGCCACGGCTCGGGCATCTCTTTGAATGAGGGCAGAATGATCTTCCTGACGCGGCGGGCCACATTTTCTGCTTCGCACTACTACTGGAATCCCGCCTGGACCGAAGAGCGGAACGTGCAGGCTTTCGGGCGATGTGCGAACCGCAACGGACACGGGCACAACTACACGCTGGAGGTTACGGTGGCGGGCGAGCCGGACCCGGTCACCGGTTTTGTGGTCGATTTGAAGTGGCTCAAGGACGTGATTGAGCGCGAGGTCCTGGCCGACTTTGACCATCGGCACTTGAACCTCGACGTCCCCGAATTTATTGCGACAGAGCACGCAGCGACGATCCCGACCACGGAGAACATCGCCGTTGCAGCCTGGAATCGGCTGGAGCCGACGGTGACAGCGGCGGGCGGAGCGCGATTGAGTTGCGTGCGGATTTACGAGACGCTGGAGATCTTTGCTGAGTACAGGGGCGGGCTGTGAACTCCGCCAGGGCTTATTTTGGCCGCCGCTATACGCTGAGCGCCAGCCATCGGTTGCACGCGGACACGCTGACGGCGGCTGAGAATCAGGCCGTGTATGGCAAATGCAACAATCCGCACGGCCACGGGCACAACTACATCGTGGAAGTGCTGGTGGGCGGAGCGGTGGACACGGAGACTGGCATGGTGGTGGATTTGGCGGCGCTGGACGAGGTGGTGCGAGCCCAGGTGTTGGATCGCTTTGATCACACTCATCTCAATCCGGACCCGCTGTTCGCCGATCGCGTTCCGACTACCGAGAATGTGTGCAGGGCGTTTTTCGGGCTGCTGAAAAACGCGATACCGGCCGGGGAACTGGAGTACGTGCGCGTGGAAGAGACGGAGAACA
>Ga0224527_1000465_pt1 | contig 26632 bp, 24 predicted proteins | sample CBST0metaG_FD_179882 | JGI IMG/M metagenome (GOLD analysis project Ga0224527, IMG submission 179882) | Peat soil microbial communities from Stordalen Mire, Sweden - C.B.S.T0 | ecosystem: Environmental > Terrestrial > Soil > Wetlands > Peat | place: Sweden: Norrbotten County, Stordalen Mire... | reverse complement strand
AGCAGCAGCCCGGCGGCGATGCCTCCAAAGCCGATAACGATTCCAGCTACAGTTCCCTTATCCACGATGTCCTCTATTCCTGGGCTGGCTCAGCAACGCAAGGGAGGGGGTGATCCTCATGCGAATGCGACAGCGGTGAATCTTCATTAATAAGGTTGCGACGATATGCGAGCACGCGGAACGTCACCTCGGTTGCTGTCTCACGCACTATCATCTTGTCTCCCGTGACAAGAGTGATGACAGTGTCAGGGCTTTCCTCGACGAACTTGATCAATTCGGCGTTAATGACGAGTGGATGTCCGTTCAGCCTTGTGAGCTCAATCATCGGTTTGCCTACCTTCCCAATGTTTGATATCGGCGGGTGGAGCTGAAATCTTAAGGGAAGCGCATTTGGCGGGAGAAGGTTAGAGGATTGAAAGGCTCTTGGAAGGCAGATTGCATACTGCAAGGCTGTGAGTTCATTGAGACTCGCATGAAGGCTGCATAAGCATGCGCATACTGATGACCGGCGCGACAGGGTTTCTGGGCAGCCATCTTCTGGCTCGACTTTTGTGTGAACCGCATCGCCCTGAGATCACTCTCCTGAAGCGCTCCTTTTCGAAACTGGGACGCATTGCAGGAATCATTCGAGGCGTCCGCACCTTCGATCTGGACCGCGAACCACTGGAAGAAGTCTTCGTTGGAAAGAAGTATGACGTTGTGCTGCATTGCGCGACGAACTATGGGCGTGGCATGGTCTCACAAGCCCAGATGATCGAGTCGAACCTGTTGCTTCCTTTGCGATTGCTGGACTTGGCGACGGAGAATGGCACGAAGGTCTTCGTGAACACGGACACGATGCTCGATAAGAACGTTTCAGATTACACCCTTTCGAAGAGGCAGTTTCGTGAGTGGCTGCGGCGAGCGGGAGATCACATGACCTGCATCGATATGCGGCTCGAACACTTCTACGGACCCGGGGATGACAAGACAAAGTTTGTTTCCAATCTGCTGAGTGATTTGCTCGATGAACAGCCGGAGATTGCCCTGACGGAAGGAATGCAGACTCGCGACTTCATCTACATTGACGATGTCATCGAGGCCTTTCTTTACGTCCTGAGATCTGCGTATCGTCAGTCCGGGTATTTGGAATACGAAGTCGGGAGCGGCCACGCGACGCGCTTGAAGGATTTTGTGGAGTTGGCGCGGACGCTTTGCGGTAATACCTCGACTTATCTTCATTACGGAGCGTTACCGTATAGGGCAAACGAGCCAATGAGTGTCGCGGTCGATGTATCGAAGCTTCAGGCACTTGGCTGGACGAGTCGTTGGAGTCTTCGAGATGGGCTGCAGGAAACGATAGGAACAGAGCAGACCGTAAGAGGCGAGGGTCGTCTTCGAAGCTTCGTCGCAGACGAAACGCTAGTTCCGAATGCGAACGCCTGGGCGGGCACGGTGCCAACCTGGGAAGCGGGAGACACGCGTTGAAGTCAGTGATTTGGAAAGGCAAGTTCCTGGAGTAGTTGCTTAAGGGATTGCCCGAAATAGAGGATAAGTTATGTGGGTGTCATTACCGAACTTGCTTGCCATGTGGATGCTTGAAGGGTACTATCGACAACTTAGCGCCCGGCTTTGGCAGATAGTCAGGTTTGTAACTCCTGGCCGCTAGCAGCGGTACCGGATGAAGCGTTTGGAAGCGCCTCAGCTTCCTTGTGGATTAGGTTGTAATTCCTTCGAATACTGGAACAGAGCCTTGGATGGCGGACATCGTAAAGATTCCGAGTCATTGCCGGACGAATTGAGCCTGCGCAGTCCTTCTTCAAAAGACACCTTCGGACTCCATCCTGGCAAACGGATTCCTTGCGAATATGGAACCATAACCTGGCGGGGACGGTAGGGTTGCGCGCCCCATTCTACGTCTAGATTCCGACCAGTTACTTTACTGAAAGTCTCAACCAAATCCCTCAATCGCAACGGGACGTTGGCGTCAACAGTGTAAGCTTCAATGCCTGCAACGAGACCATGCGACATGCGATCAGCCGCAATCATAAACGCGTCAATTACGTCATCGACATACACGAAACTCAGTTGCTGCTCGCCGGGAGACATCTCAAGCCGCCTACCTTCGATAGCGGCGGAATAGAGCAGTTGCAGAAGCTTGGGACGAGGGTCATTCGGTCCGTAGGTATCGAAGAGCTTCAGGGTAATTGCCGAGATGTTTCTGGCGTTCGCGTAGTAGGTGAGCAATGCTTCAAATGCCTGCTTTGTGGCTGCGTAAAGGCAGGCAGGGTCGTAGTCCGAGTCGTTATAGTGCTGCCAGTAGCTGCCAACGTTGACCAGGTTCTTTATCCCGTACACCCACATTGCTTCGAGCAAGTGGGCGCCAAACAGAATGTTGCTCTCAATCATTGGCTCAACATCGGAGGGTCCGTGATTAGCCGTAAAGAATGATGCGACGTGGAAGACTACATCCGGCTGAGATTCGGCCATCGCCGTGAGCAAGCTGTCGATATGGCCATCGTACTCATGAATGCCGACCATGCGTCCCAGGGCTTGAGCGTGAACCTGGGGGCGGACAACAATATGGACGTCCCAGTGCTCGGCAAGGAGTCTTGAAACCAAATGAGTGCCCACGAATCCGGTGGCGCCCGTGATCAGTGCTGTTCGCCGTTGAGAACTCAAGAGTGTAGCTCGGTGTACTGAAATGGAGTTTGAAGAGCAGCGAAGGCAGGGAAGCTGCGGTCGCGATCAGAAAGTATTGGAGACTCGAACGGCCAATGAATGCCCGCTGAATTCCAGAGCAGTCCGGCATCGTATTGCGATGCATACGCGCTGGTAACGTTGTACACCACTACCGACTCCTCCAAGGCGCAGAATCCGTGTGCGAGTCCTCGCGGGACGTACATCATGTTCCCTTTGCGGCTACTCAACTCGATCATCACCGACTTACCGTAGGTGGGTGATCCGGCGCGCAGGTCGAGCACGGCATCAAGAACGGTTCCAGAAATGCAATAGACCAACTTGGCATGCTCATGTGGAGGGCTTTGAAAATGCAGACCGCGGATTACACCAGCATGAGAGCGGCTGTAATACTGCTCGACGAAATCTGATTCCAACCCGTAGCTCGAGAACTCATCGTGATTGACAGTCTTCACGAATTGTCCTCGACCGTCGATGTGAACATCGCACTCGATCTCGTAACACCCCGGTATGCTGGTCGTCTTTATGTGCATAGAGCTGTGAAAGCTTCCTGTTGTTCTTCTTGCACTTCTGCAACCTTGCCTGTTGGAATCCTCTAATAAGTGTCAAAGTTTGGGGCCGGGCGAGCTTACTGGGTGTGCAGAGACGCCGACTGGGGAGAGTTGTGAGCACCAGTAGGTTCCAAAGGGCACACCTTCCACTCTCCTGCGATATTATTTACGACCTGTTTCGTCAGGGCGAGCTGCTTCACTTTGCCGCTATCGATCATTGTGGATAGAAGTTTGATAAACAATTCGATATTGTCGTAGGGCAGACGCTCTTGGATGGAAGCGAGATCGTAATTCCACCACTGGAGTGCAAGAAGTCTGGATATGGTGTGGTCATCAAATCGCTTCCGGATGGTACGGGCTGGAACTCCCGCTACAATTGCGTACGGCTCGACATCCTTGGTGACCACGGAATGGGCCCCGATGACAGCGCCGTGGCCGACAGTTACGCCCTGCAGAATCGTTACATTCCTTCCGATCCAGACATCGTTTCCTACCATCGTTCGCGGTGCTTCGGCGGCGGGAAGAACATTCTGACGGTCGACGATTTTGGAGTAGAAGTCGTACATCTCAAACTGGAACGCCGACTTGGAATCCTTCTGTGCATACGCGTTAAAGACGAAGGGGTGGGTGCTGATGCGATCGGTCGGATGTTCCCAGGGACCAATGAATACGCCTTCAGCAATCGAGCAGTAACGCCCCACCGTAGCATTGAGAAGGCTTCCGTCCCGATTCATATAGGTGAGGTGCCCAACATCGTTCTTCTCATGCAGTTTGCACGAGAAGATGGCGACGGGCGACTCAAAGATGAATTGGTCTTCGAGCGAGCACAGACCATCCGTGAGCAACCCTAGTTCAGCGATATGTGGCAATATGCACTTGATCAGGCGACTCCCATTCTTGCATTGCGAATAGACCGGTAATTTTCCAGCGGTTCGACTCTATCGGGCGGGGACCGCGTAGAAGAGGGCCCCAGTACCACACCAATTGTGAAGCCGAAAGTAAAGTTCGTATCCTTCCAGCAAGCTTATGAGGAGAGATGGAATCTTCCAGAGTCCATCTCTGTTGTGATAGATGGTTATTGCGATGATGGGTCGAGAGTTCTTCAGCGTTTGCACGGCCCCAAGCAATGCATCCATCTCAGCGCCCTCGATATGAATCTTCAAATAGGTTGGGCGCAAGTGAAGGTCGTCAATCCTCACGGTTGTCACGGTTTCTTTCCCCGCACTAGATATGCGAGAGGTCATCCCATACCCAGAGCTGAAGGTCGAGGTACCACTTACGTCGGAAATAGCCTGACGACTGAGTTCTATCTTCTCGCGTTGGGCGGGGGAAAGCTGGGACAGGTTCTGTTGGAGGACAGTGCAATTGTTCGGATCTGGTTCGAACAGGTATGCTCTTGAGAAACGCCCTTTCGTGACCTCCAGCAGGTGAAATAAGAATCTGCCGTCGTATGCGCCCACATCCAGAATCGTCTCCTCTTCCGTCAGTACTCGCAATAATTGAGGTATGGAGTATTTGTCTTCCATGGAAACCGGAGCACCATCGAAGGTCCATTCCTCGCGAAGCACGCGCCATGCCAAGAATTGCAGGTAAGCGGCCTTGGAATGAGGATCTTGCAGTTTGTCCAAAACTGCAGTGATATTCACTTTATCGTCTGCAGAGAGGGGGCCGAAAAACCAGCCGTTGTTGAGCGGGTGGATGGATGAGAAATGCAGCGCGTAGTCATAAAAAGGCAGCACGTTGTTCCATCCTGCAGCGTGCAAGTCACTCGCGATCTCAGCAAATGGGGCTGTAACTATGGTGACCAATACGAGGTCGTTGCATCGAACTCCGGCGGGAGAAACAGGAAAGACGGGGATAGTGTCGCATAGCCTTTGATTGGGGAGCGCACTCCTGTCCAAAGCGTAGCGGACATTGACGCCAACGTCCTGACAGAAACAGGCTGCGAGCACGCCGAGTTGCCCCGCCCCATAAAGTACCACGGGAGCGAGATCATCCACGGAAGGAGCCGATGCTGGGGAACTCTCGAAAATGGAGTCCAACAACTGGCTGGGTCCGTGAACCGACAAGTCCAAGTGCACCGAAGAGTAGAGCGTGTCCCGAGGCATAACTTTGGTTGGCAACGGCTTCGCCTCTATTCATCCACCCAAGCGTACAACACCGTTTCCATCCGTATGGGTGCGTGCTGGCGTATGGCGATGTTGTACCCCGGTATCAACGCCTTCAGGTACTCGGCGATGCGAAACATATCTTCAGGAGAGTGATAAATACTGATCGCGAGCTTTGGGGAAAAACGCCGGATCGTATCCGCGCCGCCTCGCAAAAGCTCCATCTCCGCACCTTCTACGTCTGCCTTGATAAACGTGGCTGGACGGCCCTCAAGATAAGCGTCCAGAGAATAAATCTGCACGACCTCATCGGCGCTCGACCTGTTTGTGCAACTGGCGCCCTGTAGTAATCCTCCCGCCTCTGCTATCCAACCCATTTCCTGGCAGGATTCTCCCAGACCAGCGGGAATGCAGGCAATGCTCTCTTCCGTGAGCGCCCACTCGGTCCGCAAACGCCTTATTCGTGTACAAAGCGCTTCGAAAGGTCTTTTTCCTGGCTCGAATGCATATATCCGCGAAAAGGCACCATTCGTCGTCCAGAGGAATTGTTCAACCGTATCCCCTACGAATGCACCAGCATCAACGAAGTGCTCATAGCAGTTACCCGCGAAGTTTGGCAGAGCAAAATACTGCGAGCCTTCCATGACCTCAGCGCAATAGGATGCACGCCCGGTCAGCATGGAACTCAACACAGCGTCGAATACCACGTGAGAGCGAGTGTCATACAAGGAGCTGTCGCGAACCGCCTTTATCCGTTCCAAGTGCCTTATCACGCAGTATGCATCAAAGGAGATGAACGGGAGTCCAATCTGTTCCAGCTGCCTTCCGATTGCTAAAACAGCTCGTGCTGCGATGAATACAATTCCAGGAGCCATTTTGCGAGCATTTGATGGAGAGACGACCTCTGCTCCATCCACCATCTTCCCCTGTTTTGAGGGGTCGTTATCGATAAAGAAGCAAGACTTTGTGCCCCAACTTCGGAGGGAAGAGAGCGCCGATCTTCCGTTACGCCCACACCCAAAGATTGCGACGCACTTCGGCATAGCTTCAGTAGCAAGCTCGTAGAGTTCGGCAATTGGCGCTATGCGGTCGCTTACTGCGGCCCAGCCGCTTCCGGCATTCACCTCGCAGATCGAATCAGTCTTCGGCACTGAAAACTCCTTTGTCTCTCAAAGACATGAACAACGTCGTAGCATTCCACCGAACAATTGGTGCTTTTTCGCCAACACAATTAGACCCTGTGGTTCCGGTGAATGGATGTTGCGGGCGAGAAAGGCGCGGGGCTTGCCAGAACAATATCAATCTCTGGGCTTGGCGCCAGCCGTTGGGACGCGAGGTCAGATTCCAACATCGCTGTCCAGTGAGCCAATCGGGTGTCTGACGGAAAGTAGGAAGCAAAGTGGAACGCCGAGGACTTTGTTGCTTCATAGAGAAACTGATATTGCAACCGCTCTGCCCTCGCGCTGTGCTCCATGTTGTCCTGAAACAGATGGGCGTATTGCCCGATGCAGGACAGGAACCAGTCGGACGGAGTCTTGCCGAACACACTCTCAAAGTCGCAGGGACGCTTTGGCTGTTCAATAATCTGCGCGCAAATCGCGTCCAGTTGTCCGGCGCTTTTACGAACTGAATACAGTTCTCTCGCTACGAGCGATGCCGCAGCACTCATGCGGAGTCTCTCGGAGGGATTGCGATACAAGAAGGAAATCGCATCGGCGAATGACTGGGGCGAGTTGACGACGATCCCGGTTTCTCCATCCCTGACGATGGACTTCTCTACTGGATTGTCGAGCACGACGGGCACTACTCCGCAGGCCATTGCTTCAATCAGAGCATTCTCGGTGGTGCCATAGTGAGTGGGATTCAGCAGATAGACCAGCACATCGGCTTCGCCGAATACCGCACTTGGTTTCTCGGTATAGCCACGCAGCACAAAGCGAGCGGAGTCTCCCGCTCTCTCGGACTCTCTGCGGAGTTGCGGGTTCGCGGAAGCATCTCCGAAGAAATTAACCGAGAAGTTCGGAATGTCGACGGCATTGAGATAGTCGGTGACCTCGGGATGCAACTTGGCTGGATTCAGTGAGCCCAAGTAAGCAAAGCGAGGAACAGAACGCAGATCCCTTTTCAGCAAGGGCAGGTCGTCGAATCCGCCGGTGCTGCTGACGGCTTGAACAATGTTCTGCGGAGGATCTTGGGCGGGCTTCAAGTGCTCGCGAGAGACATCGCTGGTGCAGACAAACGCATGCGGCATTCCAACGAAGGCGGGTGGAATGGCTGGGTAGTGCAGGCCTGAGATGTGGGACCACACGATCGTCCGCATTGGGACCGCCTGGAGACGGTTCATCCATCCGGCAAGGAGAGGATGATGCCACCATTCCAACTGCACGATGTCGGCGTGTGCCAGCAAGGAGTCAAGTGTGGCGGCGGAAGGCGCGATATGTAACTCTGCTCCTGCATCCACGATTGCGTCCGCATAGCGGGTTGTTTCCGGCGGTTCCAGGCAGACGAATGTGTCCTTCACTCTCGAACCTGTACTTATTCGATAACGCGTGAGTTCGGAGAGAGCCCTGCCGACACCGCCGCCGAGATGAGCAGTGATGTGGAGGACGCGGATGGAGTTCACAACTGCGCCTGGATGGTTACGAGCTTATTGAGCAGCATGGCGGCGTGTGAATCGATGTTGTCAGGCATGCAGTGAGAGAGCTGCCCGCAATTGCCGCAGACGGGATGCTCTTTTCTTTCGCCGCGAAGGTGGGCCAACTGATGATTGTGCATTTCTTCGCCGCGCCAGATCTCCTTGAGGCTATTGTTCCGAACGTCGCCGATCTGCATCTTGCGCGACCAGTCCAAGAAGCAAACACTAACGGTACCGTCAGAATTCACCGCCATGGAGTAGAAGACGTAGGGGCACACATCAATATCATTGATCGGATTGTTGTAGATGCCGGTCTTGATTTCGATACCCATGCGTTCTTCGACGCCAAATTCGGGCCAGCATGGAGCGATGTTCTCCAGCGAAATACGATCAGAGATGTCGCCGAACGTGGCAAAGAAAAAGTCCTTTTCATCTGGTGAGAGGAAATCTCCAGGCATCTTGATGCAGACTTCGCATCCTTTTCTATTCTCATAGAAGAACCGGATCTTCTCGACGAACTCGGTGAAATTAACCTTGGTTCGCGTGAACTTCTCGAAATCAGAGTCGGAAAGTCCATCGACTGAAATGTTTATCCGATCAAGCCCCGCGTCCACAAGTGCCAGTGATTTGGCGTGCGTCAACAAAGAGGCATTGGTTGTTGTGTCTATGTAGGACACACGTCCACTTGCCTTCGCATAGCGGATCATATCGGGAAGCCGCTTGTTGAGCAGCGGCTCTCCATCCTTGTAGAGCCTGAGTACTTTTAGCGGCGACTCAAATTCCGCCAGATCATCGATCATCTTCTTGAATAGGTTGAAGTCCAGTACACCTTGATACCGACCCGTTTCGCGGATCAATTTGCGGTCGCCGGTAGGACAGAATGTGCAACGGAAATTACACAAGCTGGAAGGGTCTACGAACAACACAAACGGCGCTTCCAAGGGAATTACCGTTTCCAGCTTCGTTCGCTGGTCGAGATTAATTCGCGGCTTATTTTCAGCTTTCACTGTTGTACCTCAATCCTTTTTCTTGTTCGAATCTGCTAGCTGGAGATGCGGGCGTTCAATTGACACTAACTCTTCCAGAATTCAAAATACCGATCCCCGGCGTCCTTGTTGGACAGGGCCATGAACTCGCTAAGATCTGCGAGCAGGGAGTCCAAGTTGAATTCTGCAGGTTTCTTCCACTTGTTGGACAGTGCGACGGCCTCACGGTCGAAGAGCGCAGTTGGATCGGTACGCTCCACTGTTTGTAGAAAGCGAGCGAACATTACCTTGGTCCACTGCATGGCGACCAATTCGCGGTCCACCTGGGGGATATCAAGCAGCGGGAATTTCCCGAGCACAATCTTGGAGCCTTCCAGTGCTGAGATCAGCCACATTAGACGCAGGGTCGATCCGTCGAGTCCGTGTCGATGAATAAATTGCAGATCAGATTGCAGTGCACGCTCAGGTGGGTCCCAGTTAAAAGCGTCGTAGTGATAAAGCAGGCGGTTCACGCTGAGGAACTTTCCGGAACACAAATACATGAACGCGACGAGCTGATCGGTAAAGGAAAACCATAAGGGCAACGTTCTGCTAAAAGAAGCAACACCGCTGACGATGCTTCTGCGCACGACGGAGTAGTTGATTGCGTTTGCGCCGATGTCGGCAAGATACGCCCCAACGCGTGCCGGGGCAGTCGCTCCGTCCAGACCCTGGTAGCGGAAGAGGCGCGTCCAGCTCTGTCCTTCGATCACGTAATCTCCGGTAATTCCGGTGATTGACATGTCCGCCGAGTGCTGGGCTATCAGATCGACCAGTTGTGGAATTGAAGCGCACGGCAATATGTCGTCATCTGCGATGCAAAAGACAAATTCGCCTTGCGACAGCCTGAAGGTTTCGAGGTAATTCTCGACGCCCCAGCAGGACTCGACCGATAGAACGCGGCAGTTCTCCCGCGAGATCCGCGATAGCATGTTACGTTTGTCACGGTCTCCCGAATTGTCACGAACTATAATCTCGACATCCTCGCTGGAACAAGAGCAAGCGTCGAAAATCCTTGCGCAAGGGGCCAGTCCACTCCGGTTGCTCGGCATTATTATGGAAAGCCTGGGGCGGCGCGGGAGGCGGTTGAGCGCGAGCTCCTCCTGGTCTAGAGGATTGAAGGAATTCGCAGACTTGTTGCCCGCTCCGATGGCCGCTGTTTCTTCTGAGGTGAGCGTATGTCGGTGCATCTCTAGAAGATGCTCTGCTTCTTGTGTGCTACCTTGGCCCAGCAGCAAGAGGCCAAGGTTTACGGTCGCTTGCCGGTCAGAAGCATCCACGCCAATAGCGCGGCGATAACCGTGCTCTGCCGCTTTGGGGTCTCCGAGTTGGTACTGGATGGTCGCCCAATCATTCCACAGCTCTGATGTCTCGCGGCGTAGAATGGCATCGTCGAGCAGGCAAAGGGCATCGCGGAGCTTGCCTTCTCGCATGAGTTCCTCCAGTTGCCCCGCCATCGTATCCATCGACCGCCTACTCCACGCGCGCTTACTCGCGACTACCTAAGAGGGGTTGCAATCGGACCACCCAATTCCTTAACTGTCTCTTATGGAGGCGGCAACAGGCAAGAACACATGTGCTCAAAAGTCGTTTCCCACTTTCCGCTTTTGAAAACATCCAAACTGATGCCCATATGCGAATTCATCACGGATGTTACTCGTCACTAGCCCCCGACATGGACGGTATAATCCAGAGTCGACGCGGATAACCGCATAGATCGCGAGGGGCGCAGAGGCCCCAGAACGGGACTCTTCGCCGAATGCGAATTGCTTATTTCCACACGGGCACAATCCTTACATCCTGGTCTATCTTTTCGTTGGCTGCCACGTTGCGCCAACTCGGACACGAGGTCCTGGACGCTTCCATTCCCACCAATATTCATGGTGCGGTCATGCATGAATTAGGTACTGCGGAATACAAGAGAATTCTGTCCACGTTGCCCACATTGCAGGATCTTCAGCATTGCGACCTAGTGCTGATCGCTGGGCCGGAGTATATGGATGTCTGGTTGAAGACGCTCTATGGAACAGAGCTGCAAAAGCTGAAGGCACGAAAAGCAGCATTCTACTTGGAGTCCAGCAAGCGCGAAGATGCGGCCATTAACTATTCGCATCTTACTAAGCAGTACGATGTGAACTTCTTCCCTGACCCGGAAGACGCCAAGCGCTTCAATGCACACCACTTCACATGGTACGTAGATACTGGCATGTTCAAGCCTTGCCGCCTTGAAGGCGAACCCGGTCACGTGTGCGGTGCAGGTTGTGAGGTTCGGCGCCACGAGGAGAAGAAGTTTTCGGCGGCGTTTGTCGGATCGCTTTATGACAAGAGACTTCAATTTCTCAAGAAGCTACTGCCTTTGATTCCCGAAATCGATTTCCAAGTGAACGGCGTCATGGTTCGCGATCTCAGTGGGGAGCGCCAGCAACTTGCGGCCGAGTTGCTGGCAGACAACCTTAGAAGAATGAAAGTCCATGTTGCGCTACCCAGTAACAATGTCACCATGATGGTTCCGCGTCCTTTTGAGACGATGGCATGCGGTACATTCCTGATAACTTACCGAACCAAAGACAATCCCTTTAAAGACGGGGAGCACTGCCGTGTTTACGATCCAGAGAAGGTGGATGAGCTGGCGGAAATGATTCGTTACTATCTCTCGCACGATGACGAGCGCGAGCGGATTGCGCGAACTGGCTGTGAAGAAGTCCGCCGAAAGTACTCTTGGAAAGCACGTATCGGAGATGTGTTGGAGACGATCAACCGAAAATCTTGACTCTAATTCAGACTGGCACGGAAGTTGCTGAGCCTATCTGAGCGGGCATAAAAATGGATTGCGCTGCATCCTCGGCGGCTCAAGAGTGTGATTTGTGAAGTCTAAGAACAATAAGCGCACAAAGAGTTCCTCCCCGGGTAAACAGACGGGAAGTACTTCTGTGTCCGTTAATGTGTTGATGCGGGACGCAATGGCCCATCTTCAGAGTGGGCGGTTTCCCGAGGCAGAAGCACTTTATGTGCAAGTGCTCGATGTTCAGCCGAACCACCCGGATGCATTGCATTTATTGGGGCTCATCGCCCATCATGGTGGACGATATGAGAGAGCGGTTGAGTTGATCGACAAGGCTCTGGAAGTCAATCCGCGCAATGCGGAAGCTCTTAGTAATCGCGCTAATATCTTGCAGGAACTCAAGCGGTTCCAATCCGCACTGGAGAGCAGTGACAAGGCCATCCTTCTTAACCCCAATCTCGCAGTTGCGTACAACAATCGGGGCAATGCATTGCAGGGGCTGAATCAGTACCAGGCGGCACTGGAGAGCTACGACAAAGCCATCCTCCTCAGTCCAGACTATGCAGAGGCTTACAGCAATCGCGGCAATGCTTTGTTGGAACTCAAACAGTATCAAGCGGCTCTGGAGAGCTATGACAAAGTCATTCGTCTGAATGCAAACCATGCCAAGGCATATAACAACCGAGGCAACGCATTGTTGGAACTCAGCCAGTACCAAGCCGCTCTGGAGAGCTATGACAGGGCCATACTGCTCAATCCTCAGTATGTGTTGGCCTACAACAATCGCGGCAATGCCTTGCAAGGGCTCAAGCAGTACCACGCCGCATTGGAAAGTTACGATGAGGCTATTCGCCTCAAGCCAGATCTCGCGGAGGGTTACGCCAATCGCGGCAATACACGGCTAGAGACCAAACAGTACCAGGCAGCTCTGGAGAACTACGAAAAGGCGACTCTCCTGCGCCCGAACTATGAGTATTTGCAGGGGAGATCCCTATTTGCCAAGCGGAATCTTTGCGCCTGGGACGACCATGATGAAGAGTGCAAGCGGTTGGAGATACGAATCGGTAAGGGCGAAAGGGCCACCCAGCCGTTCGATATTCTGGCGATCATCGGCTCTCCGTCTTTGCAAAGGAGAGCAGCGGAGACTTACGCACGTGATAAGTATCCGATGCGTATGTCATCCGGAGAAATACCCAGGCGACCCCGGCGCGAGAAGATTCGCATCGGTTACTTCTCCGCCGACTATCGGGACCACGCCACATGCTATTTGATCGCAGAATTGTTTGAACTGCACGACAGAAGCAAGTTCGAACTCTTTGGTTTCTCCTTTGGCCCGGATGTGAATGACGGAATGAGGCGGAGGGTTGCTGCCGCGATGGACCAGTTCATCGATGTCCGCACCTTGCCTGATTGGGAAGTAGCTCAGCTCTGTCGCGGTTTGGAGATTGACATTGCTGTGGACTTGAAGGGGTTCACGCAGGGGAATCGCGCAGGAATTTTTGCCGAGCGGGCAGCCCCAATACAGGTCAACTATCTTGGCTATCCGGGTACGACGGGCGCGCCTTCTATGGATTACCTGATTGGGGATCGAACGGTTATACCTGAAAAGTGCGAGCAGCATTACTCAGAGAAAGTTGTTTGCCTGCCGGACAGTTACCAGGTCAACGACTCGAAACGTTTGATCTCACCAAATCCATACACGCGGGCTGACGAAGGATTGCCCGAGACGGGCTTTGTATATTGTTGCTTCAACAATGATTACAAGATCACTCCCGGTGTCTTTGATATATGGATGCGAATACTGGGGCGAGTTGAGGGTAGCGTTCTCTGGCTGCTGGAAGACAACGTCGGGGCGGGTATGAATCTACGGAAAGAAGCGGTGCGCCGAGGCATCTCTCCGGGCCGACTGATCTTCGCAGAACGCAAACCGCTATCCGAGCATTTGGCTCGGCACAGATTAGCGGACCTATTTCTGGACACTCTTCCTTGTAATGCCCACACCACGGCTAGCGATGCGCTGTGGGCCGGATTGCCAGTGCTGACGTGCATGGGCGAGAGCTTTGCCAGTCGCGTGGCGGCCAGTTTGCTGAATGCCATCCACTTGCCGGAACTTATTGTCTCAACGGAGGAAGAGTACGAGGCTCTTGCGGTAGAGCTCGCACTCCGTCCAAAGCGATACTGCGAGATTAAGGAACGGTTGAAGCACAACCGGCTTACGACGCCTCTGTTTGATGGTGAGGGCGTTACCCGGAATCTGGAGGCTGCCTATACAGCGATGTATGCGAAATATCAGGCAGATGCGTCACCCGACCATATTCAAATCGAACGGGAGCGTTAGATAAGCGCGCCCCGCTCCCTGGATTCGCACCCGGCATTCCCACCGTTGCGCCTCGTTAGAAAATTAGAAGAATTTTTGGAAGCCGAGTTGCCTTTAGGTTTGCCGGGAAGCGCGAGTTATCGCGCGTTCAGGCAAGTGGCAGGGTAATTCTCAAAACGAAGTTGGAGATATCAGTTGGCAGAGCAGCAGATTACGTTGGCAAATGATCAGAGTGGGACTCCGCACCGGACAGAGGCACTCAGCATTGGAACTCCTGTGGCGGCGATGGATAATCTCCATGCGCTGCATATGTTGGGAGTCTTAGCCGCACAATTTGGGCAGAACGAGACTGCCATTACCTTGATGAATCTTGCGATCAAGGCGAATCCGACTGAAGCGTTCTATTACAACGATCTAGGAAACACGTTGGAGAAGATCAGCAGAGTCGATGCGGCCATTGAGGCATATCAGAAGGCGCTGTCACTTAATCCTAACTATGCTCTAGCTCATTCCAACATGGGAAACGCGCTCAACGCTTTAGGGAAACGCGATGAAGCGGTTGCCTGCTACAAGAGGGCGCTTCGGCTGGAGCCCCGCCTCAGCAATACGTGCATCAATTTAGGCATTGTGTTGCAGGCACAAGGTAAGTTGAGCGACGCAAGGATTGCTTTCGAGAAGGCGATTTCCGTTGAGCCTACGGCCCTGGCACATTTCGATTTAGGGAACGTTTTGGCTGCCCAGGGCAACGCCGTTGAAGCGATTGCCTCCTTCAAGAGTGCGCTTGTCTTGAGTCCGGAAATGAACTCCTCCCACATCAATCTGGGTAATGCACTGCAAGCGCAAGGCAAGCTAAAAGCGGCAATTGCTTCCTACCAGAATGCGATTGCATTCAAGCCGGACAGTGCCGAAGCGTATTACAACCTGGCCAATATGTACAGGGATCAGGACAAGATCAAGGATGCGGCAGCCTGCTACGAGAGAGCGCTGTTGTTCAAGCCCGATTGCGTCAGCGCTTACAGCAATCTGCTCTATATGCACTCTTCCGCCCGCGACATTTCTCCCGAGGCGGAATGCAGGCTGGCTGCCGGTTGGGAAAAGAGCGCTCTCGATGATGATGCGCGTACTGTTGCGGCGAATCGCAAATTTGTGCGCGAGCCCCGAGATGGAAGAAAGTTATTCGTCGGCATAGTCTCAGCGGAGATTGGCGAGCATTCTGTAGCTGAATTCCTGGAACCATTCCTGGAGCAAGTTGATCACGAACGCTTTCACATCACCCTGTTTCCTACGACCGCGAAGCCAGGAGCGCGTGCTGATCGGATTCTTGCGCTGGCCGATGACTTCAAGTCGCTTGTTGATCTGTCCGATTCCGCAGCGGCAGAACTTATCCGGTTTTCCACGATGGATATCCTTATAGATACGACTGGGCACACGGCAGATTGCCGCCTCGGGATTTTTGCCCATCGCGCTGCGCCCGTGCAGGCGACATACATTGGTTATTTGAGCACCACTGGTCTGACCGAAATGGACTGGTACATTGGCGACCATCACATGACTCCCGCTTTCGATGCTCATTTTGTGGAAGCCATTTGGAGATTGCCACGCCTGGCCATGTGCTATCGAGGCGATCATGCGTTGCCGGAGAGTGGTTGGAAGCCTGCGGCGGATGGCACGGTGTGGCTGGGTTCGTTCAACAGGTATTGCAAGATCGGCGAAACATCGCTTCGGCTGTGGGCCTGGGTGATGAACGCCATTCCAGAATCGAAACTGTTGCTGGAGGATCGGGCAATGGATGATTCCGATACTCATGAACGCATTGTGTCTGCGCTTGGATTACATGGGATAGGTCGGGAGCGGATTGAGTTTGAACCTTATGTAAGCGGGCATGAACGGCATATGACCTTGTACGACCGGCTGGACATCGCATTGGATACAGTGCCATTCAACAGCGTAACGACCGCTTGTGACGCATTGTGGATGGGCGTTCCCCTGATCACCCTACAGGGCGAATGCCTTGCAGGCACCATCGCGAGCAATTTTCTGAGAGCTCTGGGAAAGCCTGAATGGATTGCACAGAACGAGGACGAGTATGTCGGCATTGTTGCCGATCTCGCTCGCAACGTGCAGAAGAGAACGGCACTACGGGCCACTCAGAGGGCGCTTATGGCTAGTAGTTCGATGTGTGATTCCAAGAGTTTGGCGAAGGCGCTGGAAGGCGCGTTCGATCAGATGTTCGCTATTTATCAGGGTAGAAGCGACAACAACGCGCAGACTGAAAATAGTTTTGGAAAACAGTAAAGCTTCGGGGACATCAGACCGATATTAGTTTTGTAAGTAAGAATAAAGCAACGGCTTCAGCGGACAGACCCGGCAATCCGGCCGGCGCCGCAAAGAAGCAAGAAGGAGACCTATCATGTCACTAAGCATCCTGAATAATCTTTCGGCATTAACGGCAGAGAACAATTTGAGCAACACGCAGGCAGCTCTGCAGAAGACTTTGACCCAGCTCTCTTCTGGTTCGAAGATCAACTCTGGTTCGGATGATGCCGCAGGACTCTCGATTGCAAACGGTCTCAATTCCAATATCTCAGCTCTGACCCAGTCTGTGCAGAATGCCACCAACGGTGTTGGTCTCCTACAGACCGCCGATGGCGCAATGTCACAGGTTACCAGTCTTCTCAACCGCGCTGTCACACTGGCGACGGAAGCTTCCAACGGTGGATTGACCACGACCCAGACGGCTGCGATTCAGAACGAATACAACACGATTCTGACCCAGGTTGGCAACATCGGCACCACGACCAACTTCAACGGAAGCTCCGTATTTACCAGCAACGCTGTTAACTCCTCCACTTCGGTACAGGCTTCGTTGTCCGCTGCCACCACCATGACAAGCGGCTCGGTTACGACCATTCATGACACGGCAACGGGCGGCACCTTTGTTTACACCGCTACTGCGTCGTCTACTCTTGCTTCCCTGGCGACTGCCGTTGCTAACGCAGTCTCTGCTGGTACGCTGTCAGCCGGCACGACTCAGGCATATACTGGCGGGCACTTGGTGATTGCAACCAGCACCGGCAGCGATAGCCAACAGGTATCTACCAACGATGCGGCCATTGGCAACATGAATGCCACCGTGGTAGCCAACAATTCCTCTACCGTATACCTCGGCGATGGCACGTCTGCCGGACATCAGACCGTCACGACCAGCATTGCCGCGCTTACTACCGGCGCTGGTGGCTTAGGCCTAGGCGTGACCGCCAATGCGCTCGAATCCACCACGAACGCGGCAAGCGAACTGGCGCTTATCAATACTGCCATTTCGACGATCGCATCAGACCGCGGCACGATCGGCGCCAACGTCAATCAACTGAACGCGGCCTCCGCCGTTATCAACAACCAGATTCAGAACTTGACCAGCGCTGAGAGCGGCATCAACGATGCCAACATCGGCGACACGGTCGCGAACATGTCCAAGTACAACACCTTGTCGCAGACCGGTATCTCGGCCCTGCAACAGGCAAACCAAGCTTCACAGGCCATCCTGAAGCTTCTCCAGTAATCGCTTCCGGCGGTGGCGGAGTAAAATCCGCCACCGTTTTGTTCCGGCAATAAAGCTCAGAGGAAGGTTTGTAATGAGTTCTGTGAGTTTGTCTTCATCCGAAGTGTCATCGCTGTTAGGATCGAGTTCAACAACATCATCTACCAATAACAGTGGGATCGACCTAGGCTCGCTGCTGCAAGTGTCTACCGGTTCCAGTTCCGTGGGAATTGACGTAACCTCAGCGGTGAACACTGCTCTGACTGCTGCCCGCGGTCCAGAGGTGCAGTGGCAGGCGCAGGAAACGACGCTACAAAGCCAGGCAACCGATATTACTACGGTTAACACCCAGACAACCACGGTCGAGAATGATCTAAATAACCTGGACAGCTCTTTCCTCGGCCTTACGACAAGCTCAACAAATTCGAGCGTTGCCAGTGCAACCGCGAGTGCCGCCGCCGTAGCGGGTAACCATGTGGTGGTAGTGAACAATCTCGCGACGGCATCCTCCTGGTATACCTCGACCGCGGTGGCCAACAGCAGTACCGGCCTTTCTGCAGGAACTTTCTCATTGCAGCTGGGAAGTGGCGCGGCGAGCCCGATTACAGTTACGAACGGCGAGACTCTAACGCAGCTTGCAAGTGCCATCAATACACTCAGCCTCGGCGCAACCGCGAATGTGGTGACTGATGCTAGTGGTTCCCGCCTCTCGATTGTCAGCAATAGCTCCGGCAGCGCCAACAATATTGCGATCACCACTCCCGCGCAAATCACAGCGGCTACAAACGGATCAGCGTGGAATTCCGCTTCCGTTTCAGACAGTACGGGATTCAGTGGGGCGGATAGCTTTTCGGTGCAGGTTGGTAGTGGGGCCGCAACACAGATTGCCGTAACCAGCGGCGAGAGCCTGACCTCACTGGCAAGCGCCATCAATGGCCAGAGCCTTGGTGTGACCGCAAGTGTGGTGAGCGACGGAAGCGGTTCGTCGCACCTGGCGATTGTAAATAGCGCCACAGGCACCGCCAGCGGGATGACTGTGACCAACCAGTTTACCCAGGCTATGCAAGGCGCGAATGCGTCACTGACAGTGGACGGAGTCAAGATCAGCAGCGCTACGAACACAGTGACGGGCGTGGTAGCTGGGATGACCTTTAACCTGAACAGCTCGTCTCCTGGGACTTCTGTCACAATTTCAGTCGCATCGAACACGAGCGGCATCACAACGGCCATCAACCAGTTTGTTACCGACTACAACACCTTGATTGGTACTGTGAACAATGAGTACACCTACAGCGCTAGTTCCACGGCGTCTCCGCTCTCTGGAGACAGTACCTTGGGGTTGCTTCAAAATGCGCTGCTGGGATCGGCCAGTTACTCTGATACCACCAATGGTGCTTTCTCAACGCTCAACGCTCTCGGAATTACGATGAACAACGACGGAACGTTGACGGTTGATAGCTCGACACTCAGCGACGCTGTCCAAAACAATTCCGCGGCCGTGCAGCAGCTCTTCGAGGGCACTGCACTGAATGGTTTTTCCGCCTCGCTTAACAACCAGTTACAGAGTCTTACAGCACCGACCACCGGTGCTTTTGCGGTCGATCTCAGCAGTATGCAGACCAGCTATAACGATCTGGCAGCAGACGTCAGCAACTTTGAGAATAACTACATCGCTAACTTGAAGACCCAATTGACCGCACAGTACGACGCGGCGGAAATCGCCCTGCAAGACGTACAAACCACGAAACAACAAATCAACGCAGAGTTGGGCAACAGCACATCATCATCCTAGGGGAGCTAGAACATGGGAATTAGTCAGGAACTTGCGGCATATCGTGAGATGGAAGTAGAAACAAAGTCGCCGATGGAATTGGTTATCATGCTTTGCGACGCTCTCGTTAGAGATTTGAAGCAGGTAATTGTAGCCATTCGCGCACAAGACGTCCAGGAACGGGTCAACCAATCGAATCACGCATTTCAAGTGTTACGGGAACTGGACCTTATGCTGGACTTCCAGAATGGGGGTACCACGGCGAAGGAACTCGCGGGTGTTTACTCCTACGTTCGAGGGAAGTTGATTGAGTCCCAAATTAAGCTTGATCCTGCAATCTTGGAACGGCAGATAGAGTTCATGATGCAGGTTCGAGATGCCTGGCAACAGTCTGTAACAACAATGAAACAATCAGCGGTAGCGAAGGTAGAGGTTCCTGCGTTCGTCCCGGAGTCAGGACCCTATGCGAACACAGGTGAACCGGTTCAAAGTTGCGGTTGGTCTGCCTGATGGGTCGTAGCTAGATTCCACGGAGACGTAGCATCTATCTCTTCGATATCCATGCCATCTGATTGATCGAGGGTGGCATATAAATCACAGGCTCAATTTCGTGATTCCTTCAAATACGGTGAGCTCGTTCCTGAGTGTTCCGCTCGCCGCACATCTCCCAGGTTGCGGTCTTTGTTTGTAGTGCCGCTGCTGACGACAGAGAAGTCCCCCTAGAAAATCCCAAGGAGTGTCGGCCCTCAATTACAAGGGTAGCGTGCCGGTGCGCGCGAAGCCTCGGCGAATTCGAGCGAGATACGGCGGAGCTCGCCAGTGTTTCTGAAAACGAAATGGAGGAGGGAATGAGGCCCTCCTCCATTTAGACGAACTGCTGGCGACGCTATTTCAGGTAGTTAAGGAGATTGACTTGTTGATCCACTTGGGCGGCAGCAGCTACAGCTGCAGTGAGAACGGTCTGGGCATGTGATGAGTTCGTTGCGGCAGTTGCCGTGTCGGCACCGACTAGCGTGGTCTGGTAAGAGGTGATGTTGAGCTTTTCCTGGCTGAGGAAGTTCTCATTGTTTGTAATCTCGTTTACGGTGCTTGAGTAGGAGGACTGTGCGTCGCTGACAGCTCCGATAGCGCTGTTGATGCCGGTTACCGCATTCCCCACGGCAGTCGTGCTTCCGGACTGCAGGGCAGTAATAAGCGTTTGCAATGAACCAAAGACGTCAGCTCCGCTCTGGGAGAAAATACTATTGCCGGGAAGATTCGCAGAGACCGACAAACCAGTCCCGATCTGCACCTTCGCCTGTTGAGAATTTCCAACGTAGTCAATCTGAGTTGGGGTGGTCGCATCGGCAACATACGGAGCGGTTCCGGTGGCGGTACCGGCGAAAAGGTACTGTCCAGCGAAGGATGTGTTGGCGATGGAGAGCATCTGGCTCTTGATGTCAGAGACTTCCGTTGCAATGGCCGTGAGGTTGGTCGTGTTGTTGGTGCCGTTGGCCCCCTCTGTTCCGAGAGTGAGAGCCTTCTGCAGCAAGGTCACGGCGGAAGCCAATGTGCTGCTGCCGGTGTTGAGCACATTCGTTAGGGTGTCGGAGTTTGCTGTGAACTGGTCCACCGACTTATAGTATGAGTTCTCATTGACCATGGCAGCTGCCGCAGCCGGGTCGTCGGAAGGTTGGTTGACGCGGCGTCCACTACTAAGCTGTAGAGCGGCGTCATTAGCATTCTGCTGCGCTTGATTTACCTGGCTTACCATGTCGGCGGCGAAGTTAGGATTGACTCTCATGATTTAGTATCCCGCATTGACGGCGCCCATATCGAGCACGTTGCCCATCAATGTATCTACGGTTGATATGACTTTTGCGGCAGCCTGATAGGAGCGTTCGAATAGAACGAGATTCGACGACTCTTCGTCTACAGAGACGCCCTCGACGGAACCTTGCTGGTTTTGCAACTGACTGATGACGTTCCCAGTGCTTGTGGAGTTGGAATTGGCTTGCGAGATGACGTTGCCGACAGAGAACGTGAGATTGGAGAACGCGTTCGTTGGCGTTGCGCCGTTGGTGATGGTCTGATTCTGTAGGTCAATCATATTCGTAAGGTTGGTATTGTCGCCGGATGCCCCAGAAGTTGCAGCAGCAGCGATTTGCGACCCACTGGTAAGCGCGACGGCGATGGAAGAAGCAGCGCCGGTAGCGGTGCCGGTGGTTGTGTTTGGCGGATTGAAGAGCGCGACACCGGCGTTTCCATTGACATCGGATCCGGCGGTCTGAACATTGTTCACCGCTGTTGCAAACTGGAAGGCGAACTGATCGAGCTGAGTCTTTGTGCTGGCCAGGTACTGGTCGCGGCTCTGAATAAAGCCTCCGAGATTGCCACCCTGTATGTCGCTGGTGACGTCAGTGCCACCTGCGTAGACATCATTGTAGCCACTGGCATTGACGCTATTGGTGAGCGCATAGGCTGTGCTGCCGACGACGAGAGGCGTCCCGTTGTCGGTGGTAAGGGTGAGCCCTTGCGAACTGTTGACGGTCTTGTAATCCATGATGCCAGAGAGCTGGGTGAGAAGTGTGGCGAGCTGATCCTGATCAGAGTTAGAAGTCTGACCGCTGCTCTTAGCGCTGCTGATCTGGCCGTTGGTGGTGGCAATCTCCTGCAATAAAGTGTTGGCGTCACCCGTGTTCTGAACGACAGATTGGTCCGCCTGTTGCTGAGTTTGCGTGATCAACGTGGCGGTGCTCTGGAACGCGGATGCAACATTGCTTGCGGAATTGAGCACCTGTGTTCGCGCTGAGGTGTCTGCCGGGGACGTGGAAAGCTGCTGCAGAGAGCTGAAGAAAGAATCAAGTGTTGAACCGACGGACCCTGTGGTCGTGTCAGAGAACATAGACTGAATCGCAGAGAGAGAGCTCGAAACTGTGTTGCTCAAGTTTTGCTGCGAGGTGGCCGAATTGATGCTCAGGTCCAGGACATTGTCACGCAAGCTCTGAATTGCCGCGACATCCACCCCAGCGCTGCCGTCTGTGCCGGATGGAGCGGCCTCCTCTATCACAGCTCGACGGCGGGCGTAGCCGGATGTGTTCGCGTTGGCGATGTTGGTGGACGTTACGTCCATGGCTGCTGTGGAGGCAAGCAGCGAACTCATCGAAATACTTAGATCGGAGGATAATCCCATAGTCAGCCCCTGAAGTGCACGGTGGCACGGTCGGAAGACATGTGTCCACCGATCTGAAGAATGGTGCGCAGCGTGTGCGTCCAGTGATTGGAGTGTTTTAGAAGACGACCATATATCCGATTGAGTTCACGCACTTTTCGTATCGTGGCGACCTCGTCAGGGTTTGGAGGCAGGGTAGGGTATGCAGCGATGCGGTCGCAGATTGCAGACTGACGCTCCACTGCAGCCTGAAAGGCTTTGACATCCCAGGCCACAAGCGCTTCGATGCCGTCTGAGATTACTGCTAGAAGGGCAGCCAAATCTGCGGGACGTTGTGGCGTATTTGGTGTGTTGGGGACAGCGGTGTTCATGTTCAGCTCCGGAAGAGGTTCTGGAACATAGCGGTCGCGACCGCGCGCGAATTGACCGTATATGTCCCGTTGTCCATCTGCGTGCGCAAAGCGTCTACGCGGTCCTGCCGGATGGCGACATCCCCAGAGAGCTGGCTGGTGGCGGCGCTGATGGAAGTGGTGTCTGGTGATGACCCGACGGCGCCGAGCGACGTGGGACTGGTTTTTGCGGAGGCCGTTGCGGCCGCCTGCTGTGTACTGGTGCTCTTGAGGTCAGCCGAGGGATCGATCGCTTGGGCCTGATTCGGAATTCGGAGACTCATAAAACTCCTTTAATGGTTGCTGCTACAGGTTTCATCGGCAATATATCCACAAGCTTTAGGAGCATTAGAAAAAATTTCTATTTATTTTCCGTGAGAGTTCGAGCAGGCACCGCTCCCGGGTCGGGAGAGACAAGGGATTTTAATCCGAGTGAATGCTCAATCATGGTGGCGATGCCAAGCACGTGTCGCTGGGCAAGAGCCTGGGAGACGGCGCGAACCCCGAGCGCTCCCATCGTCTCACTTCCGGCATCACTGCTCTTGTCATCCTCAATGGAAAGGTTTTTCTCCATTTTCTGCAGCACCGAAGCGAAGAGTGATGCCTCGAACTCTTGTGCTCCAGCAATGGCGCGGTCAGACTTAAGATGTGCCGCAAGCGCCTTGGGATCGCGAAGAATCTCCGTGGAAAGCGGGCTGATCTGCGGTGAACTCATATGACCTCCAACTCTGCCTGCAATGCTCCGGCGGCTTTGAGGGCCTGGAGGATAGAGACGACGTCGCGAGCGGAGGCTCCGATTGACTGGAGACCGTTGACCAGTTGCTCCACGGTCGCACCCTCGCGCAACTCGATGCGCTTGGTCGGGCCATCTTTGGCGCTCACGGAGGTTTGAGGAACTACGACAGTTTCGCCGTTCTTGCTGAGCGGGTTGGGCTGCGAGACCTGAAAGTTGGTGGAGATTTCGACGGAAAGTGAGCCTTGAAGTATGGAGACTGCGCTGAGCAGTGCCTCTCGTCCCATCACAATGGTTCCCGTCTTCTCGTTGACGATGACGCGGGTGGGGGCGAGCACGGAGACAGGGAGCGACTGGATGCGGGCAAGCAACGCGGGGACATTAAAGCCGGCGCTCGCAATCTCAATGCGGCGGCTGTCAGTCACGCTAGCAATGGGATGGTCGAATTCAGCGTTGATGCGCTGAGCAACGCGCTCCGCGTTGGTGAAGTCTGCTTCGCGTAGAAGCAGCGAGAGTGTAGCGAGGTTCACGAGGCTCGGCGCAAGGTCGCGTTCCGCGATGCCGCCGTTGGGGATACGCCCCACGGTTGGATGATTCAGTTGCTTGCTCACGCCGCCGCCTCCGGCAGAGTAGCCGCCAACGGCAAGCGCGCCTTGCGCAGTTGCATAAATCTGGCCGTCCGCGGCACGCAGCGAAGTAAGCAGCAGCGTTCCACCCTCCAGCGACTTGGCGTCGCCGATGGAGGAGACCAGAACATCGACTTGCGTTCCGGAGCGAGCGAATGCGGGCAGAGAGGAGGTAACAAATACGGCGGCAATGTTCTTGACCGTAACGTTGTTGGGCGCGATCTGCATGCCCATGCGCGTCATCAGGTTGGCCAGCATCTGCGTGGTGAAGACCGTTTGTTTCTGGTCTCCGGTGCCGCGAAGCCCGACCACGAGACCGTAGCCCATGAGTGAGTTCTCGCGCATTCCTTCCACTGTGGTGATCTCCCGAATGCGCACCTGGTGTGGGGAGGAGGACGGAGCGTCGGCGGCCCTCAATGGGGATGTAGCGGCGAGCAACAGAACTGTGCAGAGCATCTTCTTCAACATTTAAGAACCGACCTCTAGAATGCAATAAACTTCAAAAGTGTTCGCATCACGATGTTGGGCTGGCGCACGCTGTCACTGATCACGCCTTTACCCTTCACCTCGAGTTGCAAATTCGAGAGCTGGTAGGAGTACACCATGTTTGCGCTGGTGATATCCGCCGGGCGGACTACGCCGCGCAGTACCACATTTTCATGCTCGTGGTTGGCGAGTACATGGCGTCGCGCCTCCACCACCAGTGAACCGGAGGGCAACACTGCAACGACCTGCGCAGTGAGCGTGGTAACCAGGGAAGTGCTCGATGCAGTGGCTCCCGATCCGGCGAGTTTGGTGCTGGAACTTGCGGCAAGCAACGGATTCAGGAATCCCGGGCTCTGGCCGCCGACGCCAGTAACAGCGCTGGTGTGAGAGAAGTCGCGCTGGGTGGCGACGCTGCCGCTTTGCGAGATCGTAGTGGACTCCGAGATCTGAATGGAGATCGCGTCGCCGACGGTGTGAGCCTTGAAGTCCGAGTACGGGTCGGCGAGCAGACCGTTCGCGGTGAAAACACTGCCGCGAGTCAGCATAGACGTATCCGGTGAGGGCGAGGAAAGCTGTTTTACATATTCATCGAGAGAATTCGGCAGCTTATCCTGGACGTCCTTCTTCTTTGCTGTTGCCGGAGACAGGAGTGCGACTACCAGCAGGGAGACGAACGCGATTGTGCGATTCATAGCTGTGCCTCCATTTCACACGCCTGCCGATAGAATCGAAACGGTGTGGGCGCTGAGAATGCGCGCATGCATAATGCGGTTTGTGTCTTTTACTCGAACGCGTATCTCGTCACCGGCGCCCCCTGATTCAATGGCGACGACGGGAAGCTGCGCATGCAGCGAAGGAGTGACCCAGTCTGCCTGGAGAGCGGCTCCCACGCGCACTGTTGGTGGCACGGAGGGAGCACGTCGCGGCCTTACATCAGGCGCATCGGAGTTTTCCAAAGAGAGATGCAGCATTACGAGCTGAGGTAAAGGAGATGTTGCGCAGTGCAAGCGAAGAGACGTGCCGGTGGCCGTGGCACGGATGCTTGTGATAGCGCAGCTTTCAAACGAAGCCTCTGTGGGGGCGGATAACACCTGCGACGCATCAACGGGACGGTGAAGTTGTTGCGAGAGCCACGCAGCGAGCGCCTGCCTTGACTCGGCAGGAGCGGATGTTTGCGCCCGGGAAGTACCGAGAGAGAGGGTGGCGGCAAAAAGCAATGCGAACTGTTTAGAGCGTTGCATGGATTACTTTCCGAGCTGGTTGACTTCCTGGAACATCTGATCAGCGGCCTTTGCAACCTGTGAATTGGCTTCGTAAGAGCGCTGGGCAAGGATCATCTGGATGAACTCTTCAACGGTGTTGACGTTGGACTGTTCGAGCGAGCCCTGCACCAGAGTTCCCATGCCTTCCGTGCCTCCAGGAGTACCAACGATGGGATCGCCGGATGAACTAGTCGGCAGCAAGAGATTGGCACCGATGCTGTTCAGTCCTCCTGGATTCGGAAACGTAGCAAGCTGAATTTGGCCGATCTGCTGCGACTGCGTCTGATTCGGAATCGTGACGGTGACGGTTCCATCTGCGCCGATGGTGATCGCAGTGGCATTGGCGGGTATCGTGATGGCAGGTTGCAGTGCGTCTCCGTCCGAGGTGACGACATTTCCCTGCGAATCCAGATGGAAGCTGCCGCCGCGAGTGTAGGCTGTCTGCCCGTTGGGAGTTAGCACCTGAAAATAGCCGAGGCCCTGAATGGCGACATCGAGCGAATTTCCTGTCTGCTGAAAGTCACCTTGCGTCTGTAGTATCTCGGTGGCTGCCGAGCGTGTTCCCATTCCGATTTGTAA
>Ga0224527_1000464_pt1 | contig 26649 bp, 27 predicted proteins | sample CBST0metaG_FD_179882 | JGI IMG/M metagenome (GOLD analysis project Ga0224527, IMG submission 179882) | Peat soil microbial communities from Stordalen Mire, Sweden - C.B.S.T0 | ecosystem: Environmental > Terrestrial > Soil > Wetlands > Peat | place: Sweden: Norrbotten County, Stordalen Mire... | reverse complement strand
GAATTTGTACAAGAGCTTCAAGAGTCCTTGCAAATGTATTAAAGCCTGGAGACAAGATTTTTATATATGATAATGATAAATGTTCAAAATTCATTTTAGATGTGATTATGGAACCTTACACTCGGAAATATGGTATTAAACTGTTTTATGGTAGTTCCATGGTAGATGCCCTTGAATATGGTGTTAATTCCATTGCGTTATCTTTGACACTGGATAATGAAGTTGAAAGTATATTGGGAAACATTTTAAATGGTGAAAAGATTGAAGTTTTTAGTTTAAAAAACAGATATGACGCAGAAAATAACATCAATTTAATCTATCCCCTTTTGAACATACCGAGGTCATGGATAGGTTCATGGTTAAAAAAATTGAATTATGCGTACAAATACACTATAAATGATAGTTATGCTGTTGATCTGAGGGAATTTTTTGAGGGATTCGTACCGGATGTTCGTGAAAATATGCTTAAATCTGCATTGTATGTTATTAAAGAATGCAAGTACGATTGAAAAAATTAAAAAAATTCATGAATGATATTTTAAAAAAAATATATAGGTATATTATTTAAAAATTGAACAGTGAAGTCTGTGATTTATCCTTTTCAGCGTCATCATTTGATTTTTCATTATTATCAGAGTTTTTATCCTTTGATATGTTAGATGATTTTTTATTTACAGATCTTTTATTCTTCCTTTTATCTTCTTTAATTTTTTTATCTGGTTTCTCTTCTTTTTTGGCTTTTTTATTATTTAATTTAGACAGAGATTTCTTCTTAGTTTTAGCTTTCAATCCACTTAAGCCTTCGTTAGATATTATCTCTGCAGATGCTGGTTTTTTATTTTTAGCTTTTTTAACTTTAATCTTCCTTGATCTGAACAGTTTAACCTCTTCGTCTGATAGGCCGTAGTAGGTTGCAAGTTCATAGGCTGTTTCATCGTTTTGGAACATGATTTCCATGTAGGGGAATTGTTCTTTCACAACTTTCTTTGAGGAGTGAAGTTTTTCACCCATCTTCTCAGCAACTTTATTCTTCAAATCCCTTTTGCTTCTGCTTTTAGAGAGCATAGAAAAAATCGAAGAATTTGTAAATCTCGAAAATTTCCTGTAAGTTTCATCCTTTGAGAGTGCAACACCCAAACTCATCAGTTCGTATGTGTATTTCCAGTAACCATACACTCGCGTATTAAACGCCCTACCAAGGTAAATATCGGCTAATGAAATCATTTCATATGCTTTTTGGAGTTCATCAACCTTTTCATATTCTTTTGGAATATTTTCAGCAATAAGCTCAAGTATGAACGATGGTTCTACATCAAGCTTCATTGCATCCTTGATTCTCCGAGGATTTTTACTTTTAAGCACTATCCTTACAGAGTCAAATATATTGGCTATATCATCTTTTTTAGACAAAAATTCAAGGTCTTCAGAGGTGATCTTATCCTTTCCACGTGCAATTACTTCAAGATCGTTAATGGCAGACCTCAAATCCCCATTTGATCTTTTAGCTAGATTTCTGATTACATGTTCCTCAAATTCAACACCTTCTTTGACACTTATTTTCTTAAGAAGAGATACTATGGAATTGGTATGCACTTTACGTAGAATTAATGTGTTACATTTTGGTTTAAGGCTTTTCAATCGTTTGCTGTATGGATCGTTGGCCATCATGATCAGAGGATGGTGTCCCTCTTTGATGATTTTGGTTATAGCTCTTGTACCTCCCCTGTCTTCAGTGCCATGAATCCCATCCACTTCGTCCATTATAATAAGTTTAAGTCCATCGCCGTACAGAGATTTAGATGCTGAAGCTTCACCTATTGTATTATTGATAATGTCATAGGATCTTTTGTCACTTGCATTGAGTTCTATGTACTCTGAGAACTCCTTAGCAGCTAAATGTGCTAGGGTAGTTTTGCCTGTGCCGGCTGGACCTATGAGTAGCATACATTTCTGAGTGTTACCATTCAACCATCCCTCTGTCCATTCCACTATGGCATCTTTAATTTTGATATTTCCCATGACTTCGTCGAAGCTCTTAGGAGCATATTTTTCTGTCCACAACATTTAATCTGCCTTTGCATTTATTAAAAATTTGGTTAAAAGGGCTTCAAGTTGGATTCTAGGATTAGATCCTTCTCTTATCCTGTAATCTGTTTCTCCAATGCTTTCAATTAATTTTATATAAATATCTTCCCTTATAGAGTCTTCCAAAGCCATTCTTGAAACTTCTTGGTATATCTGGGTAACCATGTCTTCTCCACTGGTACCTTGAACAACCATAACTTCCCTCAAGAGTTCCCTCGCACTCAGAAAATCGCCGTCTAATGCTTTATTTACTATTTTTCTAACGTCTTTAGGTTTGGCTTTTGAAACAACATCATGTATGCTTTCTTCAGTGATTTCTTCATCCATGGATGCGGATGCTTGTAATATGTTTACTGCCCTTCTCATATCACCTTCGGCAAAGTAAACAATGCTTTCGATTGCACTTGTATTTATGTTCAGATTTTCTGATTCTGCAATGTATTCGAGTCTCTTGATTATTTGATGTCCTTTAACGGGTGTAAATCTGAATATTGCACATCTGGACTGTATAGGGTCAATTATTTTAGATGAGTAGTTACACGAGAGTATGAAAGAGGATGTTTTAGTATACATTTCCATCTCCCTCCTAAGTGCGTGTTGGGCATCTTTGGTCATGTTGTCCACTTCATCGAGGAATATAATTCTAAAAGGGGATCCCACAGCTTTTAAACGGCAAAAACTTTTAATGTCATTTCTTACTGTATCAATACCCCTTGCATCCGAGGCATTTAGCTCTAAAAAGTTTTGTCTCCAGTATTCGCCTAGCATTTCCTTTGCAAGTGCTATGGATGTAGTTGTTTTTCCCACACCAGCGGGACCTGTAAACATGAGATTGGGCATATTGCCCTCTTTAACGTATCTTTTAAGTCTTGAAATTGTATGATCTTGACCCACAACCTCATCTAAGGTTTTTGGTCTGTATTTTTCAACCCATGGTCCATTCAATAGTATCACCATTTTCTTATTGTGTACCATGATTATTAACTTTTATCTGGTAAAAGATCATGAAGATTTTAATTAAAATAGGTAAGCATATAAAACAAGGGTGTTATGAATTAATACAATAAAAAGTATTTAAATTGATTTATTTGAGGAGATTTGCCATTTCAGGGTGTATTTTTTCTGTGATTCCCAGTTGGTGCATTACAGGTCCGTATGAGTCGGTTATTATCCTAAATTCTGGTCTGACCATGCCTCTGAATGCTCCATAACCCATTACTTTCCCATAATTTTCTGTTATGACTTCTATTATTTTTGTGAAATCTTTTTTGAATATGGATTCTCTTTCTTCGACAGGTATATTGGCAACATTTTCCCTGATCCTTCTGAAGTCAATTGTTGAGTTACTTTTTACTTTAACTCCATCAAGCAAGATTTTACATTCTTCTAAGGGTAAAAATTTCTGTGTCAAACCTCTGGCAGGTGCAACACCCATAATTTTACTGGCTCCAATTGACATGGCCCTAAATATAGATTCGTAGATATCTAAAATAAGATCGGCACGTTCTTCCACGCTTTCTGGAATTTCAACCACCTTTTTAATCTCTGGGAATGCTATTGGTGGTCTAATTACTGGTATGGTCTTTTCTGCCTTGACAGGAACTTCTATTTTTTCTTTAATTTGCTCTTCAGCTATTTCACTTGCTTGAACTGGCTCTTGTTCTTTAATCTCTTCTAATTCTACTTTCGCCTCTAATTCGGGTTCAAGAACAGGTGGCTGTTCATTAATTAATTCTGGGTTAAGTTCAGGTTTGGAATCTATAGTTATTTCAACCTCTTCGGTTTCCACTTTAATTTTTTCTGGTCCAACTAGATCCTTAACAGGCTCTAAAGGTTCTTCCTTCACAGCTTTTGTAACGGTATTCTGTGGTTTGATAGGTATTTCATCTGCTTCAATAACTATCTCTAAATCTTTGGTTAATTCTATGATTTTTTCTGCTGCCCTTTTAGATGAAACCATAATAAGCCCGACGTTGGCATGGTTTTTCATGAGGACTATGAGGTGTACTTTTCCAAGATCTAAAAATAGGGCTTTCCCATTTTCAGATTCAACTAGTACACGTTGAATTTTTCCTTGATTAGAAGAATTGATTAATCTTTTAGATGAACTGGTTATGACATTGGCCATTGGCCCAAATAGGCTTATGTCAATATCTTGTAGTATGCGTTGGCTGAGTATGTCCCCATTGCAATCTACAATAAGACCTCCCTCTACCCCATCCACCTTACCTAGATCATTTACGATCCTTTCAAGTTCAACCTTCAAATTATTATCTTCCATGGAATCACTAGTTTTAGATAGTTTATTTACAAAACTAATCTCAATATTCAATCTATTATGTTTATTGTTTTTAATAATATCGAATTTAATAGATACCGGTTTATTATGGGAAATAATTTATAGCTATGATTTGTGTTCAAATTCTTTAAATATCAAAGAATATTTTTACGGATTTATATCTGGGTATCAATATCTACCTTTTTTTAAATTTTGATTTAAAAATAGTAAATGGGAAAATATTTCCCATTATTAGATCATTTGCCTTTTTACAAGAATTCCATCGTTGTCATGAATATCAACCATGAGTGGAGATTCTCCATTTATCATATGGGTTGCACAGGATAAACAAGGATCATAGGCTCGTATGATCATTTCAAGCCTATTTTTAAGTCCTTCTGATATTTCATCACCTTTGATCATGGATTTGGCAGTTTCTCTAACACCTATGTCCATGGAAAGATTGTTTTGACCCGTAGCAACAATTAGATTTGCCCTTTGAATAATCCCGGCTCCATCAGTTTCATAGTCGTGGAATAATGTGCCTCTAGGCGCTTCTATAGCTCCAACTCCCCTCATTCTCACATCAGATTTCTTTGCTTCATCAATAGACATTAAAGGTTCGTTTAATCCAACTTTTATATTGGAACCTGTTATTGTGTCATCTTCCAATAGTTCAACGGCTTTTTCAACAGAGTACATTAGTTCTATGAGTCTTGCGTAGTGGTAAAGAAGTGGATTTTGGGCCATTCCATATTTATCCTTATATTCGCCATAAAGTTCCGATGCCCTTTCTGTTGGAACACTGTCAACTATGTTAAGTCTTGCCAAAGGCCCTACACGGTAGTTACCCTCTGGGAAACCCACATGCTTCATGAATGGAAACTTCATATAAGACCATGGTTGCACCTTTTCCTCTATGTAGTCCAGGTAATTTGAAGTGTCAAATTCATATAGGGAACTTCCATTCTTATCCATCATCTTCATGGGTCCATCATAAAATTCAAGTGCACCACCTTTAGTTATAGCACCAAAAGATGTTTCTATAGGGCCTAATGTTTCAACAGCATCTGCGTATTGTTCAAAGAGAGGCTTAGCAACTTCTAAACCTGCTTCAACAAGTCCAATTCCTTCTTTTACTTTTGGAAGAAGAGTGTCCCTTTCTGCAATACTCAGAGTCTTAGATTGGCCTCCGGGAATTGATGTAACAGGGTGTATTGGTTTCCCTCCAACAACAGAGGTAATTTCCTGCCCGATTTTCCTGGTTTTTATAGCCATCTTGGCAAGGTCTGGATTTTTCTTGATGAGTCCGACCACATTACGTTCGGCAGGATCTGAATCAGGTCCAAGTACTAGGTCTGGTGCTCCAAGAAAGTAGAAGTGAAGTGCATGTGAGTGTATATATTGACCTAACAAAGTTAATTCCCTTAATTTTTGGGCTGTTTCTGGAGGTTGTAAACCAAATACGGCATCAGTAGCCTTTGCAGATACTATATGATGCGCTGTTTGGCAGACTCCACATATTCTTGGTGTAATTCTAGGTGCTTCTTCAACAGCAGCACCTTCTAGAAATTTTTCAAATCCTCTTATTTCCATTACATGGAAGTGAGCATCTGAAACATTTCCAGCGTCGTCCAATTGAACGGTGATTTTTGCATGCCCTTCAATCCTTGATACTGGGCTTATTTCTATTTGTTTCATGGTTATCACCTTTTATTTCTTGATCAATTCTGGGATCAATGAAACTTTTTTATCCTCCATTATAGTGCTTCCAATTACAAATCCGTATACAATATGTCCAATATCGTAGAGCTGTTTTTCAACGTCTTTGTGGGGCATTTTTGAGATGTGTGATATACGATTTATAATGCAGTTGTAAACATCATGACTTGGTTCTCGTAAAATATCCATTGAAGGCCCCCCACATCCATGACATGGAACTCCTGCTGCTGAGCATAATGCACCGCATCTTCCAAGTGTAACCGAACCCATACAAACATATCCTTGACTAAGGAAACATATATCAGGTTTAGGTTCTCCTTCAACTCTTCTGTGAACTTTATCAAACTCAATGTGTTCCATTGTACGGCTGCAGTCAGCACAAACAGATTTCTGGGGCACATTTGGTAATTCTCCATTTAGAAGTGGTACCAGAACGTCTTTGATCAGATTTTCCTTAGGCGGACATCCTGGTAGATAGAAATCTATCTCTGCCATATCACCAGCAGGATGCACTATTGGTAAAAGTTTTGGTACAACTTCAGATGGCTGTTCAGAAGACTCTGTACTCGGGTTGTCAGAAAAACTTCTAGCAGAAACGTCTTCAGGACTGTAAAGATCGGCCATACAAGTAATTCCGCCGTAACAAGCGCATGTTCCGTAGGCTATAACGGTTTTAGACTTTTCTCTTATTTCCTTGAGTCTTTCTTTGTTTTCCTCATTCCTAACAGAACCAGAAACAATTGCTATATCAATATTATCTGGAATTTCCTTAACATCCATTAAGATAGGTGCGTAAACTAGATTTGCCTTTTCGAGAACACCTATTAAATCTTCATGAAGATCGAGTATTGATACTTCGCATCCTGCACAACTAGCTAATAATTCAAGGGCTAAATTTACCATTATTTACCGCCCCATTTAATTGTTAATGTTTTAAGACAGGCGTTGGGCCCGACATGATCAATATCAAGTTTTCCTCTAATTCCCATAACCTCTTCAACTGCGCCAACAGTGTATCCGTATAAAAGATAACATAAAGGTCCTTTCTGAGGAAGTCCCGTTCTCCTTAGGGTTTGTCTTACTACACAGTCTCTGAATATCAGTTTTACTATTGTTTCATTCCCATTTTCAACTGTGTATTCTGTTTGGTCAGCTGGTTTCCACATATCGAAGAAAAATTCAACACCGAGTATTTCACTTAGCTCTTGCATTGCCTTTTCAAGGTCGTCAGTTTTTTCAACCATTTTACCTGCTTCATGCCCCATCCTTTTTCCTGCCTGATATACAATTGCATTTGCACCACGGCCTGAAACCTGTTCAAGGGCACTAGACATCGAACCAACGAATTTCATAAGTACGTGAAGGGCTTCTTCGTAATCGTCAATTCCTCCTCCACATGCATCAGGAATAAGTTCGGGTTTGAAATCCCCCAATACTTCCTTTTCTTCCCTTTCTATTTGATATTCCATATGAAAGTCTCCTATATTATTTTTTTGAGTATTCCACTCACCTTTCTATCTATATAAAGCCGTTTAGCCACGTGAATATCCTTATGTTCCATTGCTTCAGCTGGGCAGATTTCATGACACGACAGGCAAGCCATGCAATCATCTTCATTTACAACTTTTGTCTTGTTTTTTTCTTCATCCATTTCATAGACATTGTTGGGGCAGTCGTCCACACAAGAACCGCATCCAACACATGCATCTTCGTCTATTTCTATTTTTACCATCCAAACGCCTCTTAATCTTTTTTAGGGTCATGGAAAGATTTTTATTGTGACAAATCAGTCCATTCTAATTATTTCATATAAGACAATGCATTATTAATCTAATTATATGGCTAATTCATTATTAATAAAACTTCACATTTAAAACCATTATCCCTGATCAATTAATTGATTATTTCACACTTTTATATAGATTTTATGTGGCTAAGTTACAATTATCACAGTGTAAATTAAAACTAGTAAAAATAAGATTTTTAAATATTCTCTGTTGAAATTAATTTAAAATGTGTTATGAATGCTGCTTCTTTTTTGCCGGGAGGGTAACACGTCATGATAAGTAACCTTGCTTCGCCATTTTGAGCAAATCTAACAGGATTCGTCTTATAATCCCACCGTATATCATTACCATTTGATGTTACAACATATGTATATTTCTTTTGAGTTGTTGTGTCGATGATTATAGCTTTATCTCCAATTTGAAGCGTTCCTATATCAATAAATAAATGTGAATATGTTGTACGATGACCCAGAAGACCCACCTCTCCGGGTTGTCCAAATCCAACACTCTGAGGATAGTGATAAACAGCATTGTAGGCATTTACGGTGTCGGATCTTATACTGCAGTCAATACCCAGTTTTGGAATGATTAATTCTCCTACTGAAGCGCCGCCAAAAGTATTTGCAGGATCTAAAGCATTTACAGGATCACTCATAATTTCATGATAATTTTTTAAACTATTCTGAGCCTTGGTCAAATCTTGTGACTGTTCATACGCAGCCATAACAATGGTTAAGGAAATAAAAACACATACAACAATGATTAAACCCGCAAAAATATTAGTCTGTTTCATGATTGACCACTAATAACGGTCCAACTTTCTTTGCAATAATAGATCTGTACTCAGAGACCCTCCAAGGATCGTCTACCCAAACATTTAACGTAGCTTTAATACCAATATCTGCTAATTCATTTATAATAACATTTACCTTTGGTTCGTCTAAAGCCCATTTGAATCCTGAGGTGATTTCTTTAAATTTTTTTATAATATCCTCAACATCTACTGTGTAGGGTATGGTGATGTCAAGACCAATCATTTTCTCTTCTAATAATGTGTGATTTATATGCACATTTGCTGAAAAATTAGAATTTGGAATGGTTACTATATTATTATCTGGTGTAATGAGTTTAGTTACTCTGAAACCCATGAGTATAACTTTTCCCTTTACATCAGATATTTCAATAATATCACCCACCTTGAAACTTTTATCTCCCAGCACAAATAGCCCGGCTATAAAATTTGAAATAGTATCTCTGGCAGCAAAACCTACAGCAATACCCACAATACCTAAGCTAACTGCTATGGCTGTTATGTTTATTCCTATTTCATTTAGAATTATTGTAAATGCCAATGCATATACTGTATATTTTATTATTTCGTTTATAACCTGTATAAGGGTAGGATCGAATTCAAATTTTTTTCCTGATTTATTTATGAATATTGAAGTCCATTTGATGATTAATAATGCTGTGATAAGTATTATAATACTTACAATTATGTCCCTTAGTATGGTATTGTTGATAATTGTTTCAAGATTCATTTTGTTTCACCTCAAAAACCATCATATCGTCTACCACACAAGAATTTTCAAATATGTCCGAAGCTTCCTTTGCAAGAGTTTTAGTTTCTTTGTATCTTGTACTGATATGGGTTAATAATAATTTTTTTACACAGGCTTTTTTGGCTATTTCAGCTGCCATTGCAGCTGTTGAATGTCCAGTTTCCAGTGCATTATCGCTGTGGCTATTGTTAAAGGTTGATTCATGGATCAATATATCTGCACCATCTGAAAATTTTACCATCTGATCGCATGGACTAGTATCGCCAGAATATACTATTTTACGACCTGTACGCTTTTCTCCCAGTACTTGCTCTGGTTTAACCTCTATATCTCCTACTTTAACAGATAATCCCCTTTGAAGTTTACCAAAATCTGGTCCTGGTTTAACTCCATACTCTATTGCATTTTCTTTAATGAATTTAGGTTCTCTCTTCTCGTTAAAACTATATGCTAAATTCAAAACAGAGTGTTTTGCTATACAACAGCTTACAGTGTACTCTTTTTCATCGAGTATGATGCCTTCGGTTACTTCGTGTACTTTTATTTCAAAGGACATTGCAAAGTAACCTAATTTTTTTATATTTAGAATTAAATTTGAGAGTCCGGGCGGTCCAAATATATTTAATGGTTCTGTTCTACCCCTGAATGCCATGGATTGTATCATTCCAGGAATACCTAAAATATGGTCGCCATGGAAATGTGTTATGAATATTTTGTTGATTTTCATGGGGCTTAATCTGGCCCTTGTCATTTGTCGCTGGGTTCCTTCACCACAGTCGAGTAATATGATTTCTCCAAAACCCTTTAATGCTATTGATGAATGGTTTCTGTGATTAGTTGGTATTGCTGATGATGTTCCTAAAAATATTAGTTCCATTTATTCCACCTGTTGGAATTATTTGAATAAATTTTGTTTGATCACAATAATTTGTTAATTATATGATCATGAGATGAATTCATTTATTAAATTTCATTATTCTTGTTAAATGGGTCTTATGTCCCATTTACCTATGAACATTTATATCTTTTATTTTATATAGAAATACTCATAGAAGCTAATTAAAATTAATGAAAAAAGTAAAAAAACCTAGTTTATGGGATTTTTGATGATTGACGTGATCCAATGATATATGATCTTAGTGAAATAATTAAAATGGTATACCAGGATATTGGTTTTGAAGATTTAACAACTAACGCTCTAATAGATCCAGATATTACAATAAAGGCCAAGATTATCACCAGGGAAGATGGTATTTTATCGGGTGTAGATCTGGCAAGTTCACTCTTTCAAGAATTTTCAATCAAATCTACTCTACGAAAATTTGATGGGGAATGTGTTGGTGCAGATGATGTTGTGATGGATATCGAAGGCAATGCACGTACTATCCTAACTGTTGAAAGGACAGTTCTTAACATCATCATGAGAATGAGTGGTATAGCAACCATCACTAATAATCTCATTAAAAAAGTAGATAATAGGGTAATTATTGCAGGAACTCGTAAAACAACACCGGGACTTCAATTTTTTGAAAAAGAAGCTATTAAGATGGGTGGCGGTGATACGCATCGTTTCAGGCTCGATGACTGTGTTCTTATAAAGGATAATCATATAGCAATTGTTGGCAGTGTTAAAACAGCTGTTGAAAAGGCTAAGAAATATGCCAGTTTCACTAAAAAGATAGAAGTAGAGGTTGAAAGCACCAAAGATGCATTGGAAGCAGCTATTAATGGTGTAGATATAGTGATGTTGGATAATATGAATCCTAACGAGGTAAAAAATGTTGTAAACGCTCTTGAAAATAAAAATTTAAGGGATAAAATATTGATAGAAGTTTCTGGTGGGATAAACCCCGATAACATTTTGGATTATGCGAATATTGGAGTTGATATTATTTCTACGGGGTACATAACTCATTCGGTCAGATCCCTGGATATGAGCCTTGAAATTATATAATTTGTTTTTTGTTATTGATTGGTGAAACTCCTTTTTTTTATCACTATAAAATCGAATGATCTCTGCACCCATTCTAGATTTTTAATTATATGATTGATAATTGTCATGAATTTCATTTGAATTATCCATATTATGAGGCCAACCTACAATATAGTGCAATAAAGTTTATATAGGTTTTTTTACAGATCATTTGTATAGAAAGGTGGAGGCATTTCATGTTTGATAATGATGAAAAAGAATACGTAGAATCTAATGAAGATACAACTGAAAATTCAACCGAAGAAATGGATGAAGAATCAACTAAAAATATAACCGATAATTTAACTGAAGAGGGAGTATCTGAAGAAACTGTTGAAGAAGGTGAAGTATCTGAAGAAGATTCAGAAGAATTTGATGAAGATGGACAACCAATTGAGGATGAAGGATTACCCTTTGCAAAGGCCGAAGTAGTAAGACTCATGAAGAAAAATCTCGATAAAGACAAAATGATCAGGGAGAGAGTTAAAGTCGAAATGAACAGATTCCTTGGAGAAGTTCTTGAACGGGTTTGTGAACAGCTGAATGATTATCCTTACACAACCATAGAATATGAAATGCTCAAAGAATCAATATATCCCTACACCAATATTAAACGAATTAATGAGGAAAAGTTCAGGATACTAAAACATCTCGAAGCTATTAAAGCAGATTGTGACGCCCTTACCATGGATGTTAAAAAATCTTTAAAGCTCAAGGATGTTGATGATACTGATGAGATATTTTAATCTCATCAATATTTTATAATTCAATTAAATCTTTATTTTAATTAAAAAATTATTCAAATTAAATTATTAAAATGAATTGTAAAGGGGATGTAATTATTTTTCTATGGTTAAAAAACCGGTATTAAGTTCTTTTATTTCATTTTCACTCAGTTTTCTGTGTTCGGCATCATCGTTGATTATGATACTATGGCCAAATGGATCTTCAACAATTAGTGTGGCTTTTTCATCGCCATTTTTTAGTTTATCGATCTTTTCAAGTATTTTAAGGGCATTAGCTTTAATTTCTTCTTCCTCAGCCCATCCAATTGCAGTTGCAATTGCAGACTCAAACCGATTTAGAACACCTTCTACATTAGATACATATCCCTGAGATTTAGGGCCCGGCTCAACTTTAAGTCCAAGTTCGGGTATGCTTAATGTTGCGGTCTGAGATTTAACAACACGTGTATTAATATTATCTTTATTAATTTCAAGGCTGTATCTTACGGGTTCTTTCTGTTCCAAACATATGGTATCTGAATGTTTGTATCCACATTCGGTGCATAACAGTGTTGATTCCATAATTTCACCGAAATATGGTATCTTCTCAGTTTTACTTGTCATTTCTAGCGTATTTATGCCCCTACAAACAGGGCAATCTGTCTTAATATTGTTCAAGTTTGAACTCTCCTGGTTAATTTTATTTGGGGATTTAATTTCAAAATTTACAATAAAATTATATGGATTAAGATGATTGGTTTTCTGATTCTGAAGTCTTAGACTTATCTCTATAAATAAACCCCTTCTTATCCAGATCCTTTATCATGTTATCTAGGGTTTCATTATCTGGAGCACATATTTTGTGACTGTGAATATTGTCAGAAAGTTTGTAGAGATTTTCAAGATCATGTTTTCTCTGTGGTGTGCCCTGCAACTTGTCAATAAAACGCTTAGCTTCTACAGGGTCAAAAACATTCACATTCCTTTTCAATGGTTCACCAAATCCTGGAAGGAAATATGAAACATCAACCATTCTACCACCATATTTTTCGAGTATAATGGATGTTTCTTCCCCTAGTTGGTCAACAGTATGTCTGAAAAGCATTACTTTACATATTTCCCTTATTAAGGTCAGCATCCGTTTTTTAGTATTGTCGATCTCTAAGTTGTTAATAACGGGTATGCCATGTTCCTTGGCACTTTTTATTAGGTAATCGTTTATTATTCGGTTTTCTTTGAAATATTCTAGGTGTTTACCGCCACGTTTTATTTTCATGGCTCGTTTAACAAATCGTTCCTTGTGAATCTCTTTGTTTGCAGTCAATATGAAAAAGTGTATCGATGCATCTTCCTTAAATTTATCAATATCAATAAAACCTGGTACAAGGTGAACTCCTTCGATAACAACATCGTCGTAGTCGTCTACGGCTCTTCTTATAACCCTTTCAATAGCGGGTATAACAAAAGAGGCGTGATCTTCAAAACCGGCCTCGATCAATGCGTCGGTGTCACCATCATACCGTTCTTTGTCCCTAAGTGTTGTATAGGCATCAAATGATGATTTGTGAAGTGCGGGTGCATAGTCTGGACCTATTATCCCACGGACTATGGCTCTGATAAAGTCTGTCTCTATTAAATGTTTAATTCCTAATTCCTTTGCTAGTTCAGAGGCTATTGTTGATTTCCCAATACCTGATGCGCTTCCAATAAGTATAACGTAGGGTTTTCTCAATTTTTCATCCCCAAATGTCTTAAATTCAGAAGTACTGATTTAAAACTTAACTCAACATATCTACTACACGTTCAGCACTTCTTCTCATTTCAATCCTTATTAAACCAAGGTTTATGGATATACTAGTTATTACAACTAAAATTCCCTCCCCAGCATCTATCATAAGGGTTTTACCTTTTTCTCCTTCTATCATTACTTGCTGCAGTGGTTCATGCTTCATTTCCTCTGCAGATCTTTCTGCTGTACCAAAAACTGCAGATGCCATAGCAGCTACCAGTTCTGAGTCAATGTCTCCTGGTACTTCACTTTCTATAATTAAACCATCTTTTCCGACAACTAGTGATCCATCTACTCCGTTGATCCTTCCTAAATCCTTAAGTATTCTTTCTATCATACTATGCCTCCACCAATAGAATTGAGTTATCTACCCAAAGTATATATCTTGGTTTAACATTTATTTAATAAATAGGTAATGTAAAGTTTCACAGTAATTTACTAAAATTTATAGGAGTGATCCTTTGTATTTTATAACTTCTCTTCAAGAAATTCAAGATCTTAATCCCTTTATCATCATAGGATGTGGTGGTGGAGGAGAAAAATTTTCTAATTTTGAAGGTGTTGAAGCATGTGGTTTCATAGATGATGATCCTGAAAAACAGGGCATGAAATTCTGTAACAATATAATATCTCAAGATTTAAAGGAAGTACTCGAAAAAACTAATGCCAAAAGTGTTGCTATAATGCTGCCCATAGGTGCTGAGGGAACCGCATTAAAGTATGCTGTAGAGGCAATAGATAATGGTAAGAATGTTGTCACATCGTTCAGATCACTACCAATTAACCAGAATGAGGCGCTCATAAAATTTGCAAATGCTAAGGGAGTTATTCTAAAGGAGATAAGCCCGCGTCTAGATGTAATAAGGGAAATTTTCGGGACAGCACCTCCAATGTGCACTGAAATTTTACCAAAACTGGATTATATCCCAAAGACGCCTGTTGTATTCGTTGGAGGTACTTCTCAGGAGTGCGGAAAAAGAACTACAACTAGACTTTTAGGTAAAGCAGCAAAAGAGAAGGGATTAAATGCTGTTGTGATATCTACCGATGAGATGGGATTCGAACAACCTGTAGATATGAACTTCCGTGCAGGAAGCCTTTCAGTAATGGATGTTGCATCTGCTATAATTGGCTCAATTAAATATATGGAAGAGAAAAAAGATCCTGATATTATATTTATTGAAGGACAATCTAGCCTCACTGAAAAGGGCAATCCACATCCAAGGGGACTTTCAGCAGCCATTCTTATAGGTTCAATGCCTGCAGCAACAATTGTATGTCACAGACCTAATCATCCTTATAGAGAACCTAGGGGAATTAAATACGAAATAAAAGCCATTGAAGCATTAGAGCCTACTAAAGTAGTAGGATTATCAATTAATTTGAGAAATGTTATTGATAAAAATGAAATTCACAATTATGAGGATGAATATGAATTGCCAGCTGTAGATGTAACAGATGGCGGTGCATCAAAATTGCTGGACGTACTTATTGATCATATAGGGGATTTTAAGAAATGACGGACATATTGGACATTATAAAGAAAAATATTGGTATAGATGAAGAAAAAGAAAATAAAGAAGAACAAGAAACCATAATTGTTCCAGAACATTCTTTCTATGAAATTATACTGATGAAGGCTAAAAATTTTGACGACTTCGACTCTGCATTGAGTCAGATCAAGGAAGAGAAAAATCCAATTATAATGGATATGAGCACTCTTGAAAGGGAGAGTCCCGAGGAATTTAAGTTAGCTGGAGAAAAATTAAAGGCATTTAGGGATAATACTGGAGGAGAAGCTATACTACTTTGTAAAAATGGTAAAAATATTATTATTATCACTCCACCCGAGATCAAACTTATAAGGAAGTGAAAAACAATATTCACTTAACCTTATTAAATAAAAAGTAAGGATTTAAATTAATTATTTTATATATTGGTGATCAAATAAAATTGATTGCAATTCGGGGTAGATTGGGGGATATAAATGGAGTTACCAATAACTAGACCTTCCATGATGTGTTATGCAGATGAATTAAAATTTCCAGATCTATTAAACGATCTATCATCCAAAAAACATAATGGATTTATAAGGATTACAGCTGGTTCTGAGGAAGGTTTCATTCTTTTTAAAGAAGGCAAAGAAATTGCGGCTTCTTACATTCGTTATTCGAGGGTAGATGCAATTGAAAAAATTAAATCTGCAATAGAAGATAAAACAACTCTAATTGAAGTCTTCGATGTAAGATCTAATCAGGTAGATTTCTTCATGGATATGAACAAACCATACATAATTGGTTCAGATGCATACGATCTGATTGACAAATTTAAAAAACCAGAAGAAAAAGAAGTAAAACCTAAAGCAGTTCCTAAACCCAAACATGTATCAGATGCTATAAAAGAAAGTAATTCCAAACCGGTAGCAGAAAAAGTTAAAGAACAAGCTGTTTCAAAACCCCAAGAAAATATTGTTACATCTCCAAATAACACATCTAACGAGTCAAAAAGTTTAACTGAAACAGAGACAGTTAAACAAACAGTTAACCCAAGTGAAAAGGTTAAAAGTGTTAAAGAAGATGTTCCAGAATCTAAAAAGATTGAAACAATAAAAGAAACAACAGCAGAAAATGAATCTGTAGCTGATAAGGTACCAGTAACTGAATCTGTGTCTGAAAAAATAGCAGAAAATGAATCTGTAGCTGATAAGGTACCAGTAACTGAATCTGTGTCTGAAAAATTAGCAGAAAATGAATCTGTTAATAAAACCATTTCAAAATCAATTACAGAAATTGTTGAAATCGAACCTGAAATTGATGAATCAGAAGTTTCCAATGGGGAACCTTCACAAAATATTTCAAATTCACCAGTATCATCTGAAAAAGATACAGAATTAATATCACAAGAAGAAAGTCCAAAACCATCCATGGATAGATCCGAACTAATGAAAAAGTATGGGATCAAAGATATCCAAGAGGAGGATGTGACCAACATACTCGAATCTTATAAGGGTGGATCTGTAAGTGATGAAGATGTTGAAAAAATAGAACTGACCTTGATGAACAAGATCAAAAAATCTACCCTTTCAATTCCCAAGATAAGGGGTGCAGAGGTCATGGTTTTTCTTGATAATGGTGAAAGATTGACAGGAAAGGTTAATATTATAATAGAATCCGAATCCCAAGGATTTTTATCACGTATTATGGGCGATTCAAATAAAACTAATCTGGAAAGACAAATAATTGAGATATCACAAATAGAAATAAGGAAGAGCTTTAGAAAATATCCAGAAATTGTTGATTTTTTTAATATTAATGTAGAGATTAGTTAGGAGGTATAAGATGACAAGAGTTATAACAGTTGCTTCAGGAAAGGGCGGTGTAGGGAAGACAACTATAACAGCCAATTTAGGTGTTGCATTAGCAACTTACGGGGAAGAAACTATAGTACTGGATGCAGATGTTGCAATGGCCAACCTCGAACTCATCCTAGGAATGGAAGGAAAATCAGTAACACTACACGATGTCCTTTCGGGTGCAGCATCCATCGAAGACGCTATATATGAGGGTCCTGGAGGCGTCAAAGTGGTTCCAGCAGGAATATCATTGGAAGGTCTTCGTAAAGTTAAAATGGAAAGATTAGAAAGTGCATTGGAGATATTAGTTGAAAATACTGATATATTGCTCATCGATGCCCCTGCAGGACTCGAAAAGGATGCTTTGGCTGCCATAGCAGCTGCTCAAGAAATGATATTGGTTACAACTCCCGAAGTACCATCAATCAGTGATGCTTTAAAGACCAAGATCATAGCTAATAAACTTGGTGTTGAGATAATAGGTGTTGTAATAAACAGGGAGCAGCACGATAAAACCTTCTTAACCATTACTGAAATTGAGACCATACTTGAAGTACCGGTTATAGCAGTTATTCCAGACGATCCCGAAGTTAGTAGGGCAGCAGCATTTGGTGAACCTTTAATAATTAAAAATCCCAAATCACCCACTAGCAATGCCATAATGCAGTTAGGTGCCGATCTAATAGGAGAAGAGTACCAACCAATTGAACCCGACAAAAAAGGAGTCATTTCAAAACTTGTTGAAGGCCTACTTGGTAGGAGATAATTTAATCAATTGGTTATAATATATGCTGGAAAAGATATAAAATGTCAAGATTCATAGCATTTGCTTCCGGAAAGGGCGGAGTCGGAAGAACATCATTAACATTCAACTTGGGAGTTGCACTGTCGCTGTTTGGAGAAGAAATTGTCATGCTAGATTTAGATTTAGTCATGGCCAATTTAGATGTTATAACAGGGCTCTTAAATCCTGATGTTACATTACATGATGTTCTTGTACGTGACAAATCAATAGATGAATGTGTTTATGAAGTTAACCAGGGAATACGTGTAGTGCCAACTGGAATCCATTTTGAAACATTGAAACATATAAATCCCAATTATATTTCATGGAACAAGATAATGAATGAGATATCTGAATATGGAAACATGTTTTTAATGGATCTCCCGGCAGGGATTAACGCAAACGTCTTTGAAGGACTTCCTGAGAATACAGAAGCTATATTAGTTACTCAATCGACCATGCCATCAGTGGCTGATGCTCTAAAGATAAGAATACTTTTCAACGAGCTTAATATAAAGATAAGTGGCTTTGTACTGAATATGTGGTACGATGATAAGTTTCTACTGTCAGAAAACGAGATAGAATCTATACTTGAGGTTCCAATGATAGGTCTGATACCATATGATAGGGAAGTTGAGAGATCAATGGCGCTTGGAAGATCGGTTGTAGAAGTAAATCCTTCCTCCCCAACAAGTAATGCAATAATGCAATTAGCAGCCGATCTATTAGGAAAGGATTATAAACCTATTGAACCAAATAAAGATGGTATAGTAGGCAGAATAAAGAAATTTGTTGGATTACTTCCAGAATAACATATCAATCATTTTTTTTAATATTAAACATGGGAGTAAAACATGAAAAATCCCAAATTAGATGTTCTTGGACTTGGAACATGCAACACCGATTTTTTAATGAATGTATCTCGTTTTTCATGTGCTGATGATGAGGTAGATATTGAAAAACTTCGAATATCCCTCGGAGGATCAGCAGCCAACTTCACAGTGGGAGTTTCTCGCTTAGGATTAAACGCGGGTATAATGGCACGAATTGGAAAAGATCAATACGGAGAATATATTCTATCGGAGTTTGAACAGGAAAATATTAATACCGACAGATTAGTGTCCATCAATGAAAAAACTGGAATGGCATTTATAGCTGTCGAACCAGAGGGTGAAAGGTCTATTTATACATTTATGGGGGCAAATTCTAAATTTAAACTCGAAAATGAAGATATTGCCCATATTAAACGTTCAGAAATACTCCATATAACTGGTATGTACATTGAAGTTGTTGAAGAAGCATCTAAATATGCAAACACATTATCTTTTAATCCCGGTGCTCTATTGTCATCTTATGGTTTAGATAATCTCGGAAAAATACTTAAAAGAACCGATATTCTATTTCTAAATCAAAAAGAAGTCACAATACTAACGGGCATAGGTTATCATGATGGTGCATTGAAACTTGTTGAAACTGGAGTAACATTGGTTGTTGTTACTATGGGAAATAATGGGGCCTGTGTTTATAATAAATCGGGTCAGATTCACTATCCGGCTAATAAACTAAATGTTCTTGATACAACCGGTGCAGGTGATTCATTTGCAGCGGGATTTATAACAGCATTTCATCAAAAAAAAAGTCTTAATGAATGTTTAAAATATGGAAATGAATCTGCTGCTAATTGTGTTAGTAAATTAGGTGCATTAGATCATTTAAAATATAAATTTGACTGAAACTAGAATGGAAATATCATTTTATTTTATTTTGTAAAATTCTGCTGCATTACTGTACGATACTTTCTTAATATCTTCAGGCTCCACACCCGAAAGTCTAAGTTTATGAACTGTTTTAGGAACAGATAAAGGGTCGGATGGGGATGAGCTCATATCACTATCCAAAACAAATTTCTCGTAACCATATTCCTCCATCATTTTAACTGCTTCATCTGCAGTCATCTTTTGGGGTTGTACTGTCAGTCCTAGAATCCCATTAAAATCTAAAACGCGTCTTATTATAGTTTTATCTACATGATCCAATAGTACTAGGCTTGTATCAATATTATCTTCTATTATGGTGGCTGTTATGTCTGTAATTTCTTTTTTATTGGTTCTGGGTGTATGGACTATGACTTTGATGTTAAGTTCTTGAGCAAGATTTAATTGTTTAATGAATACTTCCTTCTCCAGTTCTGTACCATTTTCAAGTCCAATTTCTCCAATAGCTACTACATTTTTATTTTCAAGGAGTTCTGGCAGTTTTTCAAGAACAATTTCATAATCCGATGATATGCTTCGTGGATGAACACCCACAGCAGAGTATAATTTTACCCCATTCTTAGCTGCCCTTTTAGTGTCATTTTCCATAATTCTGTGTATATGATCTAAAACAACTTCAGATGTGCTCATTCTCATGGGATCGTGTGCACAACTAACCGCTATATCAACACCTGCAACAGCCATTTTTTCAAAATCTTCATATGGTCTTGTATCTGCATGTATATGTGCATCTATCATATTATCACCTTTTAAGCGTTATTATGGAGTTAATATATACTTTATTTTTAATATCCTAAATAATATTTCTATAACAAAAATTTAAAGGGAAAGTTAAAAATCTAGATATCTTCAAATTCTATTCTGCCCGCCAATAGATCGACTAAAATATTGTAAATATCTTTTATTGGTTTTCTAATCTGTTTTAAGTCATCTCTATTTCTTATTGTCACAGTTTGGTTTTCCAATGTTTCATGATCCACTGTCACGGCGAAAGGTACACCTATCTCGTCTGCTCGTGCATATCTACGTCCAATAGTTCCTGATCCATCGTATTCGGCTATTATGCCATGATTTCTGAATTCGTCCCTTATATTATTGGCAGTTTCAACAAGTTCATCCTTGTTTACAAGTGGAAAAACACTAACACCAATAGGAGCTATCTGTTTTTCCAGTTTTAGATATGTTCTATCTTCATTTTCTTTATATGAATGAAGTAGTACCGAGTATATAATACGGTCAATTCCATACGACGGTTCAATAACATGTGGCAGTACCTTTTCTCCACGAATAATTTCCTCGCGTTCTTCAAAACTGATTATATCGGGAGTTATTTCATAAATTTTACCTTCAATTTCTAATTTAAATTTACCCTCTTCTTCGAATCCCCCTTTGATAACAGCAGCATCCAAATTTTTTAGGGAATCTAATATTTTAGGAGCATCTCCCTTGAACAGGGGGCCAAATTTTTTCATATCAGGTTTAACACCTAGTTTGGTAATGCTTTTTGGTACATCATACTCTATAAAAACACTCAGATCTTCCTTACTATGGGTGCTGTGAGATTTTAAATCAAAATCTGTTCTATCCGCGATACCTATTATCTCAACCCATCCAAATCTATCTGTTTGAACTTCAACATCCCAACAGTCAATTGCATAATGGGCCATCTCGGTTGGAAGATGTTGCCTGAATCTTATAACCTCAGAAGGAATTCCAAGATCAGACAGGAACCTTGCTGCTAAGCATAATTGATAAGTTAATATTTCGCTAGATACTATACCATTTTCAACAGCTTTTTTTGCGTTAATTTTTTCAAGTTCTCTGCTGTTCATTTGATTCTCTGCAGAAAATAGTGTTAAGGTATCATCTGCAAATTTATCAAATTTTGGATGTGTTTTAATTGATGGATCAACAAATATCTCTGCCTCGGCTTGTGTGAATTCTCGAAGTCTGATAATTCCTTGACGTGGAGAAATCTCATTACGGTATGCCTTACCAATCTGAACCACTCCAAATGGTAATTTACCTCTAAAAAATCTTAAAAGTCTTTTAAATGGTATAAATATTCCCTGTGCAGTTTCTGGACGCATATATCCAGTTTTTTTACCTTTTGCTCCAATAAGTGTTTGGAACATTAGGTTATAACTCCACACATGAGTTAAATGACCGCCACATTTAGGGCATACTATCTGATTTTCTGATAAGATTTCTGTCAACCTCTGATCTTCAAGACCTTCAACCTCTTGATCAATAGCATCTTCAATGATATGATCTGCCCTATAAACTTCCATACACTCCTTACATTCGGTCATAGGATCTGTAAAATGGTCTACATGTCCGGATGCTTTTAGAGCTTCCTCTGGCATTATGGTTGGAGATTCTATTTCATAGAAGCCTTCCTGTACTATGTAATATTTTCTCCATTTCTCAATGATATTACTTTTTAAAATGGCACCTAATGGTCCGTAATCGAAAAATCCTGCTGATCCGGAGTATATTTCAAATGAAGACCAGAGAAATCCTCTTTTCTTGGCTATGTTCATTACCTTACTATCTGTCATTGTAAAATCCCTCGAAATATAATCAAATAATCGTTTTAGTTGTAAATGTTTAATTTAATCCTTGATTAGTGTAGATCCCCTGATCAGTTCATAATCATGTTTAATCTTACTTGTAACCGGGCGACTTTGGTTCATATATTTACTATCGCGCTCAGGATGTCCATATGGTCGTTCTGCTGGTGATGTCATCGTTTCAAATACTATTTGGCAAACCCTCTGTCCTGTGTACAGTGCAACAGGCATTTTTCCAATATTTGAAATTTCCAGTGTAATCTTACCACAGAAACCCGGGTCTATGTACCCGGCTGTAACATGCATGGTAATTCCTAATCTTCCCATTGATGAACGACCTTCTACCCTTGCAACAAGATCATTGGGAAGTTCTATTGTTTCGTAAGTTGTGGCAAGTGCAAATTCACCTGGATGGATTATAAAGGGTTGCCCTTCTTCTATATAAAATGATTCCATATATCCTTCAATGTCTGATTTGTCCATTGGGTCAATACATGGTTTTCTTATTATCTTGAAGCTCTTAAACTCGTTTCCAATTCTTAAATCTACTGAAGATGGTTGAATCTGCTTTTCAGGTTCTTTTAAAGGTTTAATAACTATTTTACCTAATTTTATATGTTCTTTTATATCCTTGTCACTTAGAATGGCCATTTAATGCCCTCGTTTTCCTTTTTTGATATCTTCTTTTATGTTTATCTTGGTTATATCTTTGACTATGTTGGGCACTCCACAGCTGTTACCAACACCCAATACCATAATTTTAGTTCCAGGTTCTGAGAGTGATATGGAATTATTAAGCACTTCTAAAACTTTTTTAGAAGATTCTACTATTTTTTGGGTCATTTGACACATTGCTTCCTCTGGCCCCATTTTGACAATTATGGCATCGACATCAAGATCATTTTTAACCATCTGTTCTTCAATAAGCCATTTGTCCACTCCAAATCCTCCGATAACTACACCTACTCCTTCAGCAACAGATCCTGTCTCTTCACCTTCGAGTTTCTGTGCAGCATCAACAGTAATTAATCGTTTAATACCTTTTTCGTTTATTAAGCGATTAACAGTTTTTCCTATTTTTCCTACCCTTGCACCGGGACCTTTGGCACGGAGTATAGTTATTTCATGCCCATCCACCATTTTTTTGCCTATCACAACGTCTTCAAAATATTCCAATTCATCATCTGGCATATCTTCCATAAACATACCTGCAACTAAAGGCCCTATACCATCTCCAACAGGATTTCCATCCGAAAAAGCGTTCATTCCTTCATATTCTGCTCTAACTAATCTCATGATCATTGGCAGTCCCATCTGAAGCATCAAAAGTATTTGTAGATTTCCTGTTTTCTTTGAAAGTTCCAAATTATGTCTTACCATCTTTGCAACACCGTTAATACCAAGTGTTGCTTTTAGGGTCATGGTGATATTAGATTTCCATTCATCATCAGCATTTGGGGCAATGGTTTTTGTCATATGTAGAAATTTTTCTTCTCCTAAATCTAAAATGCTTTCAAATTTGTTCATTATTCCTGCTGGATCCAATGACACCGGTGGAACAATGAAGAATTCCATGAAATTATCAATGGCTGCTGTGGGATCATTTCCAGGATTTCCCTTTTCAATAGAAATCTTTACAAGTTTCAATTTGGATTCATTAACCATATTCTCAATCTGGAGTGTATAATTGGTTATTGAAGAGTTGATCCTCATTTTTAACATAATAGGAAGTAAAATAACCAATAATACAAATACAATAATCACAATTATATCGAAGGGAGTTATTCCTAAAAACATCATACTTCCTCTTTATTATTTATTTCTTTAATCCGAGATTTTATTCTTCTCAATGTCCCCTTCAATGTATGTGCTTCACGACCCGATACAAACGTCCTTCCAATTATTCTTCTAAATACAAGAGATGCATTATTACTTTTATGCGATGGATATCCAAGTTTAAGAATTATTTCATCCATATAATCCGTCAAACTTTCTTTTTCAGCAGATGTGGCAGCTGGAAGTCGATCCACTGGATAAGATTTTTCCCTCTTAAACAGCTCATAAAATATTATGGCTGCTGCATGGGTTATATTCAATATTGGATAATTTTCGTGGGCAGGTATGCTTACTATTACATCACAAAGTGCTATTTCTTTATTTGAAAGCCCATTTCCTTCTCGGCCGAATATTAAAGCTAAATTACCATTATAATTAATTGAGTCTGCAAGTTGTTCGGGAGTTACTGCAATTCTTGCTACGTTGTAACTTCCACCAGCAGTTCCTGTTGTTGCGATCGCTGAATCAATTTGTTTAAGGATCAGAAATTCTTTTAAAGAATCGTATGTTTGTAAGTTACTTACAACATCCCTTGCATGCATTGCCTGATAATAACTCTCATTTTCAAGTTTACATGGATTTATTAGCACCAAATTAGTGAGGCCAAAATTTTTCATGGTCCTTGCAAGAAAACCTATATTTCCCGGAGTCTCTGGTTCTACAAACACCACATAGATCATATTTTACAACTCACAAAACTTTTATTTATGTCTGATAATGGTTTTTTATTAATATTTATTATGAATAAGCCATTTCAAGCAGTTTCAATATATTTAATACCTTTACATTGGTAATACCAGCTTTTTCAAGGCTGTCTTTAATGTTGTATTCACAGAACGGGCATATGGTTACAACAGCATCGACCCCTAGATCTTTAACCATGTCTACTTTCTTTTTACCTAATCCTGCGGCAATTTCTGGTTTCCCTGCACGTACTCCTCCACCAGCACCACAGCACTGATCAGGTATTTCCATTTCAACAAATTCGAGTCCTTTTATCTTTCTGAGTATTTCTCTTGGTTCTTTACTTATTCCCTGTCCTCTAACTAGATGGCATGGGTCATGATATGTTACTCTCATGTTTAGTGGTTTCATATCTTTTGTATTCAACCTTTCAGCCAAGAACTCACTAATATCAACTACATTCAAGTTAACACCATATTTCGGGTAGTCATTTTTAAGGGTTGAGCCACATCCGGCGCAAACCGTTACAATGGTATCATAGTCCTTGAAAACTTCCTGATTCCTTTTAATAACATCCGGAATTGCGTCTGTCTGGCCAGTTCGAAGCAGTGGAGAACCACAGCAGACCTGATCCTTTGGTACTACAACATCAACATCGTTGTATTCCATTACCTTAAGCAGGGCTACTCCTATTTCAGGTAGTCGGTAATCAACCATGCAACCGGTAAATAGGGCAATTTTCTGCCTTTTATGCTCTCCGGAGTTTATTGTTGTTTCATCTTCAGATGGACTTTTTGTAGCTATTTTATCATCATAAACAGCTTTTATAAATCCTTCTCCATATGGACCTTTTCCCATGGGTTGAACAGATCTTCCGGTACTTTTAATAAGTTCTTTCACATCCCTATGTACTGGTAATGGTCCAACATCTTCTTTACAAGCAATTTCTCTTAGTTTTTCAATTGCTGCTCCAAATGTGTTTATCTCTTTAGGACACACCTCCACACATTTTCCACAAGATGTACAACAGTACAGCCCTTCATCAAATCCTTCACTTGCACGATCTTCACAGTCCCTTGGATCCAATGCAAACTTGGATATGTAACGCATGAAGTATGGACCAGCAAACTCTTTGGTTTCTTTAACAACAGGACATGATGAAATGCATGATAAACATTCGATACAACTTCTAATCTTTTTAGTATCGGCATAATCTTCAGGATTTATAATTGCCGGACATTCTGGTATGGTACAATCACCGGATAGGTACAGGTCTAATTCACTAACTTTTTCATCGAATTTTGATCTATCAACAACTAAATCCTTGATAACATCAAAATCTAGCGGTTCTATGAGTGCGTCATCAACTATTTCAGCTTTACATGCTAGGACGACATTGCCATTCATTTTTAATGCGCAGGATCCACACTGACCAGCTCTACAAGAACATCTGTAAGCAATATCTGCATTATACCTTTGATTGATATAGTTTAATGCATCTAAGATTTTCATTTTATCCTTTTCTTGGACATTAAAACTTTCTATATGGGCGGTTTCACCTTTTTCAGGGTTTTGCCTTAAAATATTGACATTTATCATTTATATCTCCACATTTTTATTGAAAATTATTTAAAAAAGATTCATTTAGAGTTCAAAGCTCAATGGGGATGCTTTTAATCCATTAAACGGTTCTATGAATTATTTTTATTCTGTGTTAATATGATA
>Ga0224527_1000460_pt1 | contig 26761 bp, 22 predicted proteins | sample CBST0metaG_FD_179882 | JGI IMG/M metagenome (GOLD analysis project Ga0224527, IMG submission 179882) | Peat soil microbial communities from Stordalen Mire, Sweden - C.B.S.T0 | ecosystem: Environmental > Terrestrial > Soil > Wetlands > Peat | place: Sweden: Norrbotten County, Stordalen Mire... | reverse complement strand
ACTAGTAGCCGGTCAAGTGATCTGAGAAGTTAGACCCATTCACCCTGGCGCATGAGTGGTTCTGCCACACCGGTCGCGGTAACGCCGTCGATATCGAGCTTGCCCGATCCAATCATCCAGTCGACGTGGATAAGGCTGTCGTTTGCGCCCTTGGCAGCGAGCTGTTCCGGCGTCAGCTTGTCTCCATCGCGAAGGCAGGAAGTGTAGGCCTGTCCCAGTGCGATATGAGACGCAGCGTTCTCGTCGAATAGGGTGTTAAAGAAGACCAGCCCACTATGCGCGATGGGAGACGAATGCGGCACCAATGCGACTTCGCCTAAATGCCGTGCTCCCTCGTCGGTGTCAATCAGTCGCTGCAATACTTCCTGACCTCGACTGGCTCGCGCCTCGACGATGCGTCCGTGTTCGAAACGGACCTGAATACCCTCGATCATTGTGCCCTGATGCGAGAGCGGTTTGGTGGCTGTGATGGTGCCGTCGGCGCGATCTTTGTGAGGAGTCGTGAAGACCTCTTCTGTGGGCATGTTTGGGATGCAATAGAGGCCGTTGCCCGCCGTTGTGCCTCCGCCCATCCATAGATGATCGTCGGCCAGGCCGAGACGAAAATCGGTGCCGGGGCCGCGATATTGCAAGAATGCATAGCGCTTGTCGTTGAGGAAAGTAGCGCGTTCTTGCAAGTTGGCGTCGTGGGTCTTCCAATCGCTCACGGGGTCGTCGACGTTGATGCGCGTGGTTTCGAAGATGGCGTCCCACAACTTGTCGAGAGCGATGTCAGGCGCATCTTCAGGGAACATCACCGCAGCCCATGCAGGGGTGGCGCTGGCAACGATGGTCCAATTGATTTCGTGGCGCGTAATCAGTTCGAGAGCCGGCCGGTAGGCTATGGAGACGGCGCGATTGGCGCGTCCGACTTTGCCCGGATCTTCATTCGAGAGCAGGGTCGGATTAGCGCCAGTGATGGCAAGCCGCGCTGCGCCGCTTTTGAAGGCCGCGGCCATGGCGTCGTAGAGCCATTTCGCCGTATGGTCGAAGCTTTGATCGGGTGCGAAGCGATAGCGCATCAGTGCGGCTTCATCGTCGCTCAACAGAGTGGTGACCAGCGAAGCACCGGCGCGGTAGGCGTGCTCGGTGATGCGCCGAACGAGGGGCAGGGTATCGATCGACGCGGTCATGACCAGCTCTTGCCCGGTTTTGAGGCCAAGTCCAACACGAATCGCGACTTCGGCGAGTAGGTCCAATTTCTGCTCATGGGTGCGTGGTTCGGCAATCACAGCGGCTTTAGTCATATTCATCTGATGCTCCGGAGCCATTCTCAGTCTGATTCGCGGGTCAAAACCCAATGGTGACCCAAGTCACCGGCGGACCGCCCGCTTTTAGCCTATATGTAGTTTAAGGGACAAAAAAGGTGGCGCTGGTGAGTCGGCGAGATCGGTGTCCCTTAAGGTAAGTGAGGTCAATATGGCGCTATCGATGGTTTCATCCCCGGAACAATGTGCGCAAGAGACAGCCGATGCGGAAAAGTTGAAGGATGTGGTGCGGATTGCGGTTGAAGTGCTGCGCGAACGGCGGCATGACGACAGTTCCGCATCCGCGGCAGCAAACTCATTTGAAGCCAACGCTCTGCGCGCCGAGATGATCCGTGTGGGCCGAAAGCTGTGGGAGCGGCAATATGTCGACGGCAACGGCGGCAATATCAGCGTGCGCCTGGGCACAAAATACGTGCTCTGTACCCCCACTTTATTGAGCAAAGGGGATCTGGAACCGGCCGATATCTGCCTCTCTGACCTTGAAGGGAATATTCTCGCCGGCGATCGCTCGCGGACCAGCGAATTGCTGCTGCATCTTGAGATTTACAAGGCCAATCCCAAGGCTCGGGCCGTCGTGCATTGCCATCCGCCCTATGCTACGGCCTTTGCCATTACGGGTACGACGCCGCCCAATGGCCTGATTCCTGAATACGAAATATTCATCGGCCCCGCAGCGATCGCACCCTACGAAACCCCCGGAACCCAGGCGTTTGCCGAAACGGTACTGCCATTTGTTATAGATCACAATACGATTTTGCTGGCCAATCATGGCGTCGTTTGCTGGTCTGACACGGTTACCCATGCCGAGTGGCTGGCCGAGATTCTCGACACCTATTGCAGGACGTTTCTCATCGCCCAGCAGATTGGCAAGCCGCTGGGATTCATTCCCGACGATAAGATCCAGGACATCCTGGCAATCAAGCAGCGTATGGGGTTGCCCGATTGCAGGCTAGCATGTAACGCGGGAGTTGCGGCTCGAGCAGCGTCTAGCGATGATGAACTCGAGCGTCTGGTTGAGCGGGTCGTGGCACGGATGGAAGGCCGCGATTAACGGTTGAAAAAGCGATGCATGCTATACTAGCTTTGCGCTCAGTGATTTGGCCGTGAGTGGTTGTTTGCCGTTTGAAGGCAGTTCAGCCTGGCACAGATTTCCCCCAAGCCCCTACAGCGTATGCCGATAAGTCTCCTTTCCGGTCATGTATTCAGATCTCTAACGAGGCTCTGAAATCGATCGAATATCACCTGCATAAAGCTGGTTGATATGACGGAAACGTTGGAGCAGGCAGCCGGATGGCGAATTGCCTCCGGGCAAGTAGCGTGGGTCAGGTCCGGGCGGATGAGCATTCTCCCTTTGAATGTTGGTGCGCCAGTCCCGTGGACGAAGTTGGTTCTCTCTTACGCAAAATAGATAACAGGCTCGCGCCTCAGTGAGTATTCGTGTGCGCGGTCTCAGGTCCGGTTCCGATCGCAGGCCCAATGGGAAACAGGGGCTCCGGGACTTAAGGAAAAGATTTAATTTTGACGACTCAATTTACGCAATTTTCTCTATCGCCCGCCTTGATGGCGCGGCTTAATGCAAACAAGTTTGAAACCCCCACGCCCGTGCAGGAAGCCGCGATTCCCCCGGCGCTCGAAGGCCGCGACGTATTGGCCACGGCCCAGACCGGCACCGGCAAAACGCTCAGCTACCTCATTCCGATTGTCGAGATGTTGCAGAAGACTGAAGGACGCGGCGCGCATGCGCTCATCCTGCTTCCGACTCGCGAATTGGCAATGCAGGTCGAGCAGGCATTTCTCACTATTCGCTCAAGCAATGCGCATTCTGTTGCATTGGTAGTTGGTGGTCTCAGCGAGGGCTCGCAACTAAGCGCGATTCGTCGCGGTGCGCGGTTGATCGTTGCAACCCCGGGTCGGCTTGAAGATTTTCTCAAGCGCAAACTGGTTCGCCTCGACCAGGTGAAAATGCTGGTACTCGACGAAGTAGACCGGATGCTCGATATGGGCTTTCAGCCGGCTATTGCGCGCATCGCAGCCACGCTGCCGGAGGTTCGCCAGACGCTGTGCTATTCGGCCACGCTCGAAGGAGCGGTGAAGGATGTAGCGCGCAAATATCTCAACAATCCCGCCCGCATCGAGATTGGATCGGTGTTGAAGCCGGCCGAGAATGTTGAGCTTCGTACTTTCGAAGTGGACGCGGACAAGAAGCAGGAATTGCTCGAGCACCTGCTCGGCGAAGAGACGGGAAGCTTCCTGGTTTTCGTGCGCACCAAGCATGGCGCGGATCGCGTAGCGCGTAGACTTACACGCTCCGGCTGGTCGGCGACGCAGATTCACGGCGACCGCTCGCAAGCCCAGCGCAACTCTGCTCTGCGCAGCTTTACCGAAGGACGTCATCGCGTGTTGGTTGCAACGGATGTTGCTGCTCGCGGTATCGACGTGGCCAATGTGGCACACGTAATCAATTACGATATGCCCAAGATGGCCGAAGACTTTGTGCATCGTGTTGGCCGTACCGGTCGCGCTTCCGCACATGGAGTGGCATCGACCTTCGCAGGTCCTTCGGAACGCGGGGATTTGCGCAAAATCGAGCGCACGCTGGCGATATCGATGAAGCGCTTTCGTGTACGCTCGGCGGATTTGGTTACTGCTTAAGCATCCGCTCAAAACAGAAATGGCGACGCCTGGTTGGGCGTCGCCATTTTTGTTGTTGCGAAGACTTGAGAAGGGCTTCTTACCGGGCCGATCCTTCGTCCTGCATGAGGAACGCAGAAGAAGTGAACTTGGTCGGGAATGAGATTGGTTTTCCGTTGTTATCCAGCATGGTTACGGGGAAGGCATTCGAGCCACCTGGCACGAAATGGCCTTTAGCCCACGAATAGGCGTTGGCATCCCAGTAGACATCGGCAGTGTAGTTGGTAAGTGTCGCCAAGGAGCCATTGACGCCGGGGCGCTCTGTAATCCACTCGGCGGAGTTGCCGATGAGCTTGGTCCCGGTGGGCGCCGTAAAGCCGATTTCGACGGACTGGTTGGTGCTCTCGTTTACCAGATAGGCATAGCCCTGCGTCGCAGTGGTGTTCCAGACTTCAACGAAGTACACGTCGCCGGGAGAGATGGGCAGGTTGCTGATGCGAACTTCATTGTAGGGGTACCACTCATACCACGGGGAGTAAAAAGTGGAAGTCGAACCTCCGCTGCAGTAAGCATCGAATTCGATGCCTGCCTGCAATACGTCGCTCGTATTCCATCCGTCTATACCCACCCAGGACGAACCGTAGTCCCAGCTCCCGGTGCAAGCGCCGAAGGCCTGGCTGGCGAACGGAACGGTGTAATCGGAAATGAGGTAATAGAAGGAGGATTTTCCGTAGCTCTTTGCGTTGGTCGTACTAACATATCCACTCCAGTTATAAGACGTCTTTGAGCTGTCAGTCTCGGTATCGCTGGCGTTGGTATTCTGGGGCAGGCGGGCCGGCCCATGAGCAATGCTGGTCTGCACTAACTGCGGCACGATGCGGGACTTTGACGCCGTCATGGCCTTTGCCCAACTGGCGTAGCCGGCAGCATCAACGGTCTGATCGGGGCGCGGAGGAAATCCGTAGTAGGCGAGGTCTTCATCCGATGCGTCGAGAGGGTTGAAACTCGCCGGGGGAGCAACGATAGTCGTGGTTCCAGGCAAGTTGGTGGGGATCTGATTGGGTTGCTGCGATTGCGCCATGCCGACCAGCGGCGCAGCAGCAACACACATGACGAGGGCGAGGGAAAGATTCTTCATGATATGGTTGGTCCTTTTCGGGGAGCGGTCTCTGATGGGGCATCAGAGTCGTACATTCGAATAGTGCTTGACTAAGTTGGCTCGTTACATCCCGCGTAGAATTATTTATCGGGTACAGGGTTTACCCGCGTGGAATGGGGTCATTCGATATAGTGCCTACTTGAATGAGAGATAGGGCACATTTGCATGCGAATAACTCTGACTTATATAGGTTATTAAGTAAAAGTGGACTTTCTTCGAAACGAAAATGCAAATGTGACGGTGCTTGAATCCGCGTTGAACGACCTTGGAGTGATGTGCTACGGCAGCAACGATTGGGGCCTGATTGCAGAAGCGATCATGTGCGGTTCTTTTTGTTCCGCGAAGTTGACAGTGAAAGCTGTGGGCGTGCCCCACAGATTGCGCGCGCGGTCTTCATGAAAGACGCTGAACTCGATTCCGCCGATGTCATAGTCGAATAGAGGCACCCGATCGAACATCTTGTCCGCGTGCAGCGAGTACTCGTCGCCACTGCAATCAATCATCAATGCATCGGCATGGGATAGCCTCTCAGGATGCGTGATCAGCATGCAGCACAGAGCGAACGAGCCCAATCCAAACTCATGGCCGCTCATCACAGCGCGCGCTCGCCGGGCAGAGCATCCCCGATGGCGTAACCCCGCCTGCGCCGCTACAACGAGAATGTCGGCTCCCGGTTGCTGCTCTTGCAGGATTTCATCGGCACGCTTGGTACGCTCGTTTTGACGCAGGTGAGCTGGTCCCAACTTATCGGCAATGCGATTTGAGATTCGCCGTTTGGCAGTCAACGCCTTCATCGCCGTCTGCACCGCCTGGTTATAGGTGGGTGCGATCGCTTGCCAGCGTGGAATCGCAAACCAGCCCTCTGCTTCTTGCGGCAGCGGTCTCCTTGCGAGTTTCTCAATGCACTTGCCAAGCCCAGGGAATGCCTTCTTCAATTCCGTGACTTGCGCCTCTATCGGACGCACGCTGTAGGCAGGAGGGTATTCACGGTATGACACCGTCTCTTCGTCTTTGTATTTTTCGCTGCGGGCCAGGCGTTCAATCAGTTTTGAGCCAAGGGAAGCTAGCTCTGCCTTGAGTTTCTCGTCGAGTTCAAGCACGAGCTGGATGCTTTGACGGTCGAGGCTCTTCAGCGCCGTGCGACAGATGCGCTCAACCGCTTCTGCCAACGTTTGCTGGAGCAACTCTCTTTGATCGGCGGTGGTATTTCCTGAGATCTGGAGCGGAGTCGTCTGGGTCGATTGCAAGCGCGGTCTCCATGTTGTCAGGATGAGGCTTACAAATACCTATCGGCCAAAACAGGCAGTCGCAATAGCGTTTGCGCCGCCGGTCCGTACGCACGATTCAGCTTTGCGATAAGGGGCTTGGATATTGCTTTACGGCATCTGTCGGAAACTAGCGATTTCTAGCGGAGTTTTTGGCAGAGAATTGTACGATGGGAATTACATCGATGAAAAAAGTCGAGGTTCTCGTTCCTGCCATCGGCGAGTTCTCGCCCGACTGGTAACACCTAACCACATTACTTTTAAGGGTTTGAGATTAACCGAGTTCTGCGGTAATGATTAGAGATTATCCTTGGAGGCAGATCCGTCTCATGAAGGCCTTATTGTCTGTACCGAACCATGAGTCCGGCAGACCCACGCATAATTCTGCGATCATCCGGGGCGCAATTTGGTTTCAGCCCGATTCCGTATCTCGACTGGCGTTGGTTTTCCTGTTGTACCTGGTGGCATCGTGGGGCGGCAATGCGCTGACGCGCACCCCATCGGTGGCCGATATCATCTGGCCGGCGAATGGGGTCTTGCTGGCATTTCTGTTGCGGATGCCGCGCCGTTTCTGGGCCAGTTACGTAGCGGCCAGTATGGTGGCCAACATCCTCGCCCATGCGTATTTCGGATTCTCGTTGTTTCAAACGCTGCTGTTCACGGCCGGAAACACAGTCGAAGTGCTGGTGGCCGCGTCCCTTCTTTCTACAGACAATGCGCGGAAACCTGACCTCACCACGCTGCGTGGGTTGCTTCGATTCGTCGCGTTTGGCGTCCTTTTGGCGCCGCTGGTGTCGAGTGCATTCGTCGAGTCGATTCTGGCCCTAAAGTCGACGCCTTCAGGACTTTTGTCTCTCACAAGCTGGTTTGTGGGCGATGTGATGGGGATTGCCGTCATGACGCCGCTGGTGCTGGCGATCGACAAAACCGAAGTGGCGATACTTTTCAGCCCGAAAAAGCGGGTGGAAACCGTCGCTATCCTGCTCGGTCTCGCGTTGCTGTCGTCCATTGTCTTTGCTTTGGATGGATTACCGGTCGATTTTCTCTTGATTCCGGCGCTTTTGCTGGCAATTTTCAGACTGGGAAGCTCCGGATCTGCCATCGGCATCCTCCTGATGACGGCTCCAGCGGTTTATATGACGGAGCGCTCCCATGGAGCATTTTCACTGGTGCGCTCCGACATGTTCATCCATAGTTTCTTCATTTTGCAGTGTTTTCTGTGCGTGGCGCTGATTATTCTCTATGCGGTCAATACCGCCCTGGGCGAGCGCGATCGGCTGCAGCTGGAGGTAACGGCGGCTCTCTACCAGGCTGACGCTAATGCCGCGCTCGATCATGTAACCGGCCTCGCTAACCGCCGGACCTTTGATAATCGGCTGCTGCGGGAATGGCAGAATGCTTCGCGAGAACGGTCAACTCTTTCGCTGCTTATGATCGACGTCGATCAATTCAAGCTCTATAACGATCATTATGGGCATGTCGCCGGCGACATCTGCCTGCGCAGGATTGCCACGTTTCTGTCGGGCGCTCCCATGCGTGCCAGTGACCTGGTGGCGAGGTATGGGGGCGAGGAATTTGCCATCATTTTGCCTCGAGCCAGTGCCAGCGGTTCGGTAGCACTGGCGGAGAAAATCCGCCAAACCGTCGCCGAAGCGCAACTGCCTCATGGAGCGTACGAGCCGGGAATCGTCACCGTCAGTGTGGGAGTTGCGACGATGCGGCCGGCGATCGAAGTCGATGAGACGACGCTGGTGCAGCACGCCGACCGGGCGCTTTATCTGGCCAAGAAGGGCGGTCGAAATCGGGTGGAGGCTCACGACGAAGTGGAAGCTTGGCAAACTTCCTGAAAACTGTGGGTAAGGTGATCAGGAAGCGGCAATTGGTGATCCCGATTGCAGGCGCCGATCGGGGCGCCGCCGGACTAACCACCCCCACTTCGCAATCATTGACTCTCAACCGGGAATGAAGTATTCTGGAGTCCTTGCGCGGTGTTGCGCCTGTAGTCTGTTTGTCGGGCCCCCAGAGATCGCTTTTCGAGTCAGTGGGGTAATGAGTGGCAGCCCGAATCAGGTTGGTGGATTTCCCCGGAGGGAGCCACTGGAACAGGTTGCCGACCGCTGGGATGTTGAATTTGCCCAGTTAGGTCAGAGTCCTATCAAGGACCAGCTCCCCGCAATCCTCACCCGAACAGATTTGTTTGGAAGTGGGTGGAATCAAAGCCCGTGCGTATTTTGCGTGGGCATACAGGGTTTTGCGCGAGAGCGCGACAGTTTTGTCAGAGTAGTAGCCGGTGCGTCAGGCCGGGGTAGAGCAAGTTTTTGATTGAGGCAGGAGAGAAATGTCGACCTTTGTTCCGAGCGGCAAAAATATTGACCGCAAATGGTTTGTAGTAGATGCAAGCGGCCAGACACTGGGCCGGCTGGCAACCAAAGCCGCCAGTGTGTTGGCGGGCAAGCTCAATCCCCAATACGTGCCGTACATCGACATGGGCGATCATGTGATCGTGATCAATGCCGAGAAGGTGCGGTTGACCGGTCTCAAAAGCCAGAGCAAACTCTATCGCCGCTACACCGGTTTCCCCGGTGGCCTGCGTGAAGAGTCGTTTACGCGTTTGCTGGCACGCAAGCCCGAAAAGATTTTAGAAGAAGCCATCAAGGGAATGCTGCCCAAGAGCAAGCTGGGCCGTGCGATGGCGTCGAAGTTGAAGGTCTATCGCGGGGATAAGCATCCTCACCAGGCGCAGGAGCCAGTCGCGCTCGAAGTAGCGTAAAGGCGGCGTAAAAGCGGCTGTCAGCCTTCAGCTATCAGCTATCAGCTCTGTCTTGCTGGAGCAGACGGTGGAAGGGAACGAAGAACGAGTTTTGGCAGGAAAAGCTGACGGCTGAGAGCTGACAGCTGAGAAGTGAGCAGCCTTCAGCTAACAGCTTTCAGTTTGGTCTTGCTGAGACGGCAGTTGAAGGAATTGAAGCACACGATTTGGGCACAAGAAAGCTGAAAGCTGAAGGCTGATAGCTGACAGCGAAGAGCTGATAAGAGGATTGAATGGCAGATCTGGTTCAGTATTACGGAACGGGGCGGCGCAAGTCGGCGATCGCTCGTGTCTTTTTGCGTCCCGGTACGGGTGAGTGGAAAGTTAACGGCAAGGCATTCGAAGAATACTTCGTGACCGAGCAGCAGCGTGTCTCGGCCAAGCGTACCCTTGTGGTCGTTGAGCTTGCCGGTAGTTTCGATGTGGTCACCACGGTGAAGAGCGGCGGAGTTGCCGCCCAGGCCGATGCCGTAAAGATGGGCATTGCCCGCGCTCTCATCGAGTTCAACCCGGAACTGCGCAAGACTCTTAAGGCAGAAGGCCTCCTGACCCGCGATGCTCGTCAGAAGGAACGCAAGAAATACGGACAGAAGGGCGCCCGTAAGCGGTTCCAGTTTAGCAAGCGCTAGTTGGTAGGGTTCAGGGTTCAGGGTTCGGTACCGTTTTTTTCTGATCCCTGACACTGATCCCTGACCCCTGCAGTTTTCCAATCTCCCGCGTCGGCGGGTTAAATCCGGGCCACAGAAGTGGAAGTCCGGATGCAAATCATAAAGGAGGCCAATGGCCACGATCACAATGAAGGAGCTGCTCGAAGCCGGTGTTCACTTCGGGCATCAGACCAAGCGCTGGAACCCCAAGATGAAGGAATATATCTTCGGTGAGCGCAACGGGATCTATATCATCGACCTGCAGAAAACGCTCAAGTTGTTTAAGGATGCGTCGAAGTTCGTCACCGATCTGTGCGCGGGAGGCAAGACGATTCTTTTCGTCGGCACCAAGCGCCAGGCGCAAGACGCCGTGGCTGAAGAAGCCAACCGTGCTGGAATGCCCTACATCAATCAGCGCTGGCTCGGCGGACTGCTCACGAACTGGGTGACCGTGCAGAAGTCGGTGAAGCGCCTTCAGGAATTGGATGAGATGGCTACCGATGGCCGGTACGAATTGCTGACCAAGAAAGAAGTCATTCGCCTGGAGCGGGAGCGCAAGCACCTGCAAGCGAACTTGGCCGGTATCAAGACAATGAAGCGCCTGCCTGACGCGCTCTTTATCGTCGACTCGAACAACGAAGCTATCGCCGTCAAGGAAGCCCGCAAGCTGGGCATCCCGGTGGTTGCAGTGGTTGATACCAACTGCGATCCCACGGTTGTTGACTACGTGATTCCGGGCAACGACGACGCTTTGCGCGCGATTCGCCTTTTCACCTCGAAGATCGCTGACTCGGCGGCTGAGGGCGTGAACATGGTCGGCGACAAGGCTTTCTCGGAAGAACTGCCTATACCGGCGGCCGAGGAAAGCGTGGCTGTGGAAGCTGCTCCAGTTGAAGAAGTCGATCTCGAAGCGGCCTTGGGCGGCGGCATTCGCAAGGCTCCGGCAGCGGTAACGGCTCTGCTCGAAGATGCTGAAGTAGCCGAAGGCGGCCATTAATCTTTCTTGCGCATGAGAGTGCGCATAATGGAAAGCGTGGCCACGAAAATGGGAGCCACGCTTTTCTTTTGCCACCTGCGGTGGGGCCAAGCTAAGTACCTGCGGTGGGGCCAAGCTAAGTACCTGCGGTGGGGCTGACTAGCAACCTGCAGTGGGGCAAGCTGACTAGCTGCTGTGGGCCAAATCTCCAGGCGAACATGATCCTGGGGCAGAGCGGGAACTGACAGACAAATCCTTGATTGCGGAACCGGGGATTTGCGGAATTGAGAAAAAGAGAGATGACGACAGTGACTGAAAAGATTGATGCCAAGCTGGTGAAGGACCTCCGTGAAAAGTCAGGCGCGCCTATGGGTGACTGCCTGAAGGCATTGCAAGAAGCCAAGGGCAATATCGAAGATGCGTTTGTAGTGCTGAGGAAACGGGGCATGGCATCGGCGCAGAAGAAAGCGGCTCGCAGCACCAATGAAGGCGCAGTGGGCACCTACATTCACGCCGGCGGCAAGATTGGGGTGCTGATTGAAGTTAATTGCGAAAGCGACTTCGTGGCCCGCACCGAAGACTTCCAGGACTTGCTCAAAGACATCGCGATGCACGTCGCGGCCACTGATCCGCGCTACATCAAGCCGGAAGACGTGACGACCGAAGACCTGGAGCGGGAGAAGGAAATCTACCGTGCACAGGCCGCTGCTACAGGCAAGCCACCGGCTGTGATCGAGAAGATCCTCGATGGCAAGATGGCGAAGTTCTATGAGGAAGTTTGCTTGCTCGAGCAGCCTTTCATCAAGGATCAGGCCGTCAGCATCAAGGAATTGATTGCTCAGAAGGTCGGCAAACTGGGTGAGAATATCACCATTCGCCGATTTGCCCGCTTCAAGGTAGGCGCGCCTGATTGGACGGTTTCGCAAACCAAGGCCGTCGAACCCGCTGCGGAATAAGTGCGAAGAATGGTTAATTCGTTTGTAGATACGACGGCTCGGGGATTACTCCTCGGGCCGTGATTTTTTGGCGCGATGCACGACAACATAAAATCGCTCATATCCTAGCTGTCGGTCACGTTTCTACGCGTACTAGGAAAGTAACGAGACTCTCTATTGGATATATGAAGAAAACTTCATGGTCGAAACCATATGCGAAGCTGCGTGCATTGGTCTAGTATTGCCAGTCTGGGATGCCTTGGTGAAGGAGTCGGCCCGTGAATGCTCGTCACGTGTGTTCCTCCGCGGTTTTCTTGTCTTGTCTGACACTGACTGGTTGTGGCGGCTCTTCAAATGGGGGCACGACTGCTCCATCCACGGCGACTATTTCATCGGTTTCGGTCACCTGTGCACCATCGACGATCGCCTCAGGGGCAAATTCGCAGTGTACGGCCTCGGTTCAGGGGACAGGAAGCTACAGTTCCGCTGTTGCATGGTCAGCCACTTCGGGGACTATCAATTCCGCAGGGCTTTTGACAGCTCCAACATCGCCAGGGACCGTCACGGTAACGGCTACGAGCACGCAGGATCAAACGAAATCGGGGAGCGCTCCAGTAACCGTGCAAGCGCCTCTATCATCCATCACGTCGGTTGCGGTCACCTGCGTTCCGATAGCGATAGCCGTCAGCGGGACATCTCAGTGCGCTGCCACGGTTCAGGGAACAGGTAGCTATAGCTCCACAGTTATGTGGACGGCAAGCGCTGGGACGATCAATTCTGGCGGACTCTTGACCGCGCCGCCCACCGCTGGAACGGTGACCTTAACGGCTACGAGCGCGCAAGATACAAGCAAATCGGGGACCGCTAATGTTACTGTGCAGGCGGCTACGCCGGCTCCGACGATCACTTCGGTCGCCGTGACATGCGCCTCATCAACGGTGGTTGTAAGCGTGAGCACGCAATGCAGTGCAACGGTCGAGGGTACGGGAAGCTACAACTCATCTGTCACGTGGGTTGCGAGTGCGGGCACTATCGACGCGAATGGGTTGTTAACCGCGCCGGCGTTGGTCGGCAGCGTTCTCGTGACCGCAATCAGCGTGGAGGACCCGACTAAATCGAGTGATACGACAGTGACAGTGCAGAGCAGGCACGTGGTGGTGGTGATGGAAGAGAATGCCAGTTATTCCACCGTGGTTGGCGACAGTAACTGGCCAAATCTCAACGCCCTGATAAGTGCGGGCGGGCTTCCGACCAACTACTATGCCGATACACATCCCTCGATAGGCAACTATTTCATGTTGACTACGGGACAGATTCTTACGAACAATGACAATTCGGTTGCTATCCAGACGGTCGACAATATTGCGAGGCGGATGCTGTCCTACGATGTCTCGTTCAAGATTTACGCTGAAGGCATCACGCAAGGATATCTGGGCGGCAATACCGGTCTCTACCTGATTCGGCATAATCCTTTCGCCATGATTTCCGATGTTGCTGATAACTCGCAGGTAGCTAACCAGGTCATCTGCCCGTTTTCTCAGTTCGCCATTGACCTTGCCAACAACGCGCTTCCGGATTTCTCATTCATTGTTCCCGATGTGAATGACAATGTTCATAACGGAACTCCGCAGCAGGCGGATACTTGGTTGCAGACTAGAGTAGTCACTCCTTTGTCGAGTTATCCAGCCTTTGCCGCCAATGGAGATGGCGTGTTGATTGTCGAATTCGACGAGTCCATTACCAGCGATACACAGCACGGGGGCGGTCATGTTTCGCCGGTGTTGTGGGGGCCGATCGTTAAGCCGGGCTATATGCAGACTTCAACCACTGTTTACCAGCATGAGAGTATGCTGCGGACGATGATGGAGCAGCTTGGCCTGCCCGATCCGCCTGGTGCGGCTGCTACGGCGTCCTCGATGGCGGAGTTTTTCGTGCACTAGCGCATGAAGCGAGAAGCGCATGGGATGAGTTTTGGCACGGCAGCGCAGCCGATATGCGATACTCGGACAAGCTATGTATAAAAGGATTGTTCTTAAGTTGTCTGGAGAGGCCCTGGCCGGTGCGCGCGGTTTCGGCCTTGATGCCGAGAAAGTTGCGGAAATCACGGGTGAAATTGCCGATGTCCACGCGTTAGGTGTCGAAGTCGCGGTAGTCGTCGGTGGCGGCAACATCTTTCGCGGCGTGGCCGAGCAAGCCAAAGAGATGGACCGGGTAAGTGCCGACAACATGGGCATGCTCTCGACCATCATTAACGCGATTGCTCTGCAGGATGCACTCGAACAGCGCGATGTACAGTGCCGGGTGATGACTGCCGTCTTCATGAATCAGATCGCCGAGCCCTACATTCGCCGCCGCGCCGTGCGTCATCTTGAGAAGGGCCGCGTTGTCGTTTTTGCAGCCGGTATCGGCAATCCCTTTTTCTCGACGGATACGGCCGCGAGCCTGCGCGCCATGGAAATCAAGGCCGACGTGCTGCTCAAGGGCACCAAGGTTGAGGGCGTTTACAGCGCGGATCCTGTCCTGTTTAAAGATGCTGTCAAATATGACGAAATAACCTATATGGAAATCCTGCGCCAGGGCCTGAAGGTGATGGACCTGACCGCAGTGAGCCTGTGCAAGGACAATAACTTGCCCATGATCATCTTTAACATGAACCAGCCGGGCAATATCAAGCGGGTGGTTCTCGGTGAGAAGGTTGGCTCGCTGGTGACTGCTTAAGCGCATCTGCCCAGGATCGATAGCCGGTAAACCTTATGGATCGCGGGACTGCGTCGCGCGGAAGTTCGGAGACGTCTAAGAGTTCAGTGGACATTCGCAAGCCAGACCGGCTCAATGCGTTGACCGGCTTGCGAACCTTCGCCGCCATCAACATAGTCTTCTTTCATTTTTCCGACCCTCGTTGGTTTGGGCCGCTCGCACCGGTGGTGAATGCCGGGTATGCCTCAGTTAGTTTTTTTATATTGCTGTCGGGCTACGTGATGGCTTATAACTACGCCGCGCGGGCTCGTGCCGGTCAACTCGACAATGTGCGGTTCTGGAAAGCTCGTTTCACCCGCCTCTATCCCATCTATTTACTCAGCCTGTTGATGGCCTGGCGGATGGTGCCGCAAGAATATGCAGCGCATTCGCACGGCATGTTCTGGCTGGGCATGTTTCTCACGCCGATACTCCTTCAAGGATGGATCCCATCCATCGCCACGTTTCTGAATACACCCGCATGGACCATGTCGGCCGAATGGTTTTACTACATGATCTTCCCGTGGATGGCCCGTTGGAAGCGTGTCGAGCGCGTGCTTCCGGCTCTCGCTCGATTGGCGTTTGTGTGGATGCTGGGAATGATTCCCGGCGTTCTTTACGTGGTGTTCAATCCGGATGGAATACCGCACCCGGACCGGTTCAGCTCCGCGCCTTGGCTGCAAGCGCTCAAATATACGCCCATACCGCACCTGGCCAGTTTCGTGTTTGGTGTGCTGCTGGCGGGGCTCGATGAATTGATTCCGCGTCCGGCAAGGCTGCGCTTTGTGCTTGGACTGGGCGGTTCCGTGGTGATTTTCTTCTTGCTATGGCTCGGTGCCGCTATCCCCTACGCAGTCATCCACGACGGCCTGTTGATGCCTCTTTTCGGTTGTGTGATTTTGGGACTTTCAGGAGACAATCCGTTATCTCATGCGCTGGGTGTTCGTCCGCTGGTCTTCGTAGGCGAAGCGAGCTATTGCTTATACCTTCTGCACTTCAACTTCTGGAACCTCATTCATGATTCCCACATTCTCGACCGGTTAGGTCTGGCGCGATTCGATCCTTGGATCAGCTACGCGACGTTGGTGGTGATGGCTTTGCTCGCGCTGCATCTTATCGAGAAACCGGCGCAGCGCCAGTTGCGCAAATGGATGGCCGCTTAGTTCGGGCTTAATAGTTTTGCTTGAACAGCGTTCGATTTACATCTTGGCTTCGCCCAGCAGCATCTACCTTGTCGATGGATCGTGTTGCTGAATCAGGCGGGGAGAAAGCATGAAGCTGAAAGATAAAGTTGCGATCGTAACGGGGTCTGCCTCAGGCATCGGCCAGGCCATCGCCGTTGCGTTTGCCCAAGCAGGTGCCTCAGTGGTGGTGGATTACGTTGGTGAAGCGCATAACGCCGATGAGACGCTGGGCAAGATCAAGGCCGCCGGCGGGTTAGCTATTGCAGTTTCATCCGATGTTTCGAATCCTGCGCAGGTCAATGATCTTGTCGAGAAGACTGTTTCGGCTTTTGGCAAGCTCGACATCCTGGTAAACAATGCGGGCATCGAGAAGAAGTTTCCCTTTGTCGACTTTCCGTTTGAAGAATGGCAAAAGATTATTGCGGTCAATCTGACTGGTGGGTTTCTGTGCGCGCAGGCCGCAGCCAAACAGATGATCAAGCAGGGAAGCGGAGGGCGCATCGTCAACATTTCTTCGATTCATGAAGACCTTGCCATGCCCACCAATGCCCCATACTGCGCGACCAAGGGAGGAATGCGCATGTTGGCGCGCACCATCGCGGTCGAATTGGCGCCGCATAACATCACGGTAAACAACATTGGGCCGGGAGCGATTTTCACACCTATCGACAAAGATGTGGAGTCCGATCCTAAGCTCGAACAGCAAATACTCTCTCAAATCCCAATGCACCGCTGGGGAAAGCCGGAAGAAGTGGCGCACCTTGCGCTTTTTCTCGCTTCAGACGATGCGGCCTACATAACCGGCAGTACCCACTTCATCGACGGCGGCATGTTGAGGAACGCGGGAAGCCTGTAACTTTCCCGCTCCAACCGCTGGGGACGATGCGATTCGCATCCTTCCTGTAAACTTAAACAAGGCGTCCAATGCGAATTGTGCGATGGGCGCCGATCTTTCTTTTGACAAATACCTCCCATCTCGAAAAAGCCAATGAGTTACTGCACTCAGTTTTTGGATTCGCCGGATTCAGGGCCAACCAGGAAGCAGTCTGCAGTGCGGCTGTCGAAGGCCGCGATTTGCTGCTGGTCATGCCGACCGGATCAGGAAAGTCGCTGTGCTATCAGTTGCCTGCGCTGGTACGCGGAGGCACGGCGCTGGTGATTTCGCCATTGATCGCGCTCATGGAAGACCAAGCTTCGAAGCTGACTGCGCTGGGGCTTAAAGTGGGACGCATTCACTCTGGACTAGACCGTAGCGTTGCCCGACAAGCTTGCGTGGATTACTTAAATGGAAGCCTGCAGTTTCTGTTCATTGCCCCCGAACGGCTGCGCGTTCCCGGCTTTCCTGAAATGCTGTCGAAGCGCAGACTGGCCCTGATTGCGATTGACGAGGCGCACTGCATCTCGCAGTGGGGACACGATTTCAGGCCCGACTATCGGATGTTGGGACAGCATCTTCCAGCGCTGCGATGCGGCGATGGAACCGATCAGGCTCCTGTGCTTGCGCTGACGGCAACGGCAACTCCAGCGGTGCAGGCGGACATTGTCACACAACTGGGCATGGCAGATCCGGCGTTGTTCATTCACGGCTTTCGTCGCGACAACCTGGCCATGGAAGTCGTGGAAGTTCCAGTTCCAATGCGGTCGAGCGTTATCTGCACCTTGTTGGCGGATCCGGCACGACGCCCTGCGATTGTTTACGCGCAATCGCGCAAGCAAGCGGAGAAGTTGGCGGAAGATCTGTCGCAGACGATTCCCGCGGCTGCCTATCACGCGGGCCTCGACGCGGAGACGCGCGAGCGGGTACAGCGAGCGTTTCAGGCCAGTGAGCTTGAAGTCGTAGTCGCAACCATCGCATTTGGGATGGGCATCGATAAGGCAGACATTCGCACGGTGATTCACGCGGGACTGCCGGCGACGCTCGAGGGCTATTACCAGGAAATTGGGCGTGCCGGACGCGACGGGAAACCTAGCCGCACATTTCTGATGCACTCCTATGCCGACCAACGGACGCATGATTTTCTGCTCGGTCGCGACTATCCGCCCACCGAACATCTGAGCCAGATATTTCGCGTGCTTACCGGCGAGCCCCAAGCGGTCGAGGACCTGCGCGGAGCCTCAAGGTTAAGCGAAGAGGAGTTCGACAAGGCTCTCGAGAAGCTGCAGACTCATGGTGGCGCACGCGTGGACTTCAGTGGGAACGCGACGGTTGGACGGCCGGAGTGGAGAAAAGCCTACGGCATCCAGGCGCTGTATCGCAGGGAACAATTCGACAAGGTGCTGCGGTTCACGGAATCGAATGTGTGTCGTATGGGAACGCTGGTCGGGCATTTTGGCGATGTCGCGGATGCGCGCTTGTGTTGCGATCAATGCGATGTATGCGATCCGGCTGGTGCGGTGTTGCGGCTGTTCAGGCGTCCGACAGCGGGAGAGCGGCACTGGGTTCAGGAGCTAGTCGAGGCGCTGCGCGACTCTGCCTACAAGACGGTGAAGCAACTGCGCACGGAACTTGCCTGGGCTGGCGCGATGAGCCGCGATCAGTTTGAGGAGTTGTTGAACTCGATAGTTCGGGCCGGGCTTATCGCTATCGAAGACGCGGTGTTCGAGAAAGACGGACAAGTCATTCCGTATCGCAAGATCAGGCTGACGGATGCGGGACTTAACGTGCGGGAAACGACGCCGCTGGCGCTGCTTATCAGCGATGGGATTGTTGAGGAATTCGGAAGTGGCACGGCAACGCCGCAGCGAAAGTCGAAGAGTTCCTCGCCTAAAAACGGTCAGTCGAATGGCAACTCTTCGCGGGACCAGGTTGCGAAAGCGCCGACGGCGACGGTGCAACTGACGCCCGAGTCGCAGGCGCTGGCTGTGCGGCTCAAAGAGTGGCGTGCGGCAGAGGCCAAGCGGCTTAGGATTCCTGCCTATATGGTTTTGCAGGACAAGACGTTGGCGGCGCTGGTGCAGGCGCGACCCCGAAATCCCAATCAACTGCTCTCAATTGATGGAATTGGCCAGGCTAAAGCGGAGAAATTCGGTGAGGCGTTGCTGGGGCTGTTCGCGGTGTCAGACTAAAAAGTCGATTTAGTTGGCTTCCATCCTTGCGACTGGGAACTATCGCAAGGATGGAAGTCTTTGATTAAGCATAATTTAGAGCAAGCTAGCTGATGCGCTCGATGGTGACGGATTCAAGCACAATAGGCTTCTTCGGTTTGTCTTGCGCGCCACGAGCCACCTTGGAGATTTTGTCGGCAATGTCCTGCCCTTCAATGACTTCGCCAAAGATGGTGTGGTTGCCGGTGAGCCAGGGGGTAGCTGCGACCGTTATGAAGATCTGGCTGCCATTGGTTCCGGGGCCGGAGTTTGCCATGGCCAGCTTGCCGGCCTTGTCGAATTTGTGGGGGGAACCCTTGGTCTCGTCCTGGAAGCGGTAGCCGGGGCCGCCCATGCCGGTGCCGGTAGGATCGCCGCCCTGGATCATGAAGTCGGGAATGACGCGATGGAAGACGGTGCCGTCGAAGAGCTTATCGGACGATTTGACGTGAGTCGTGGGATGAGTCCACTCCTTTTTGCCCTCGGCCAATTCAACAAAGTTTGCAACGGTGATGGGCGCGTCGGTCTCAAAGAGCCGCACCGTGATTTTGCCTTCAGTGGTTGAAAATACTGCGTAAGTTCCTGCTTCAAGTGCCATGAAAACTCCTTGGAATCGCGTCTTTCAGGTCACGAAATTGCGCCCGGAAAGACGATCTGGTGGATAAAAATAACTAGCGAATCATGGTTGGGGCGCGGCCGGCACGGGTTGGCCCTCGGGAACGATTGTGACTTTCCTGAGGATGACCGGGGTGACGGGCTTGTCATCGGTGTCGCGGTCTACCCGGGCGATGGTCTTGACCACCAACACGCTTGATTCGTCGCACTGGCCAAAGATGGTGTGCTTCTGGTTGAGGTGCTCGGTGGGCACCTCTGTGATGAAGAACTGGCTGCCGTTGGTGTTAGGGCCGGAGTTGGCCATCGCCAGGCGGCCCGGTACGTCGAAATTGAGGCCGGGATCGAACTCGTCCTCAAAGGTGTAGCCGGGATCGCCTTCGCCGGTGCCTTGGGGATCGCCACCCTGGATCATGAAGTCGGGAATGACGCGGTGGAATGTCGTGCCGTCATAGAGCGGCTTGTTGTGCTGCGCTTTCTTGGTCGTCGGGTCGGACCAGTCCTTGGTCCCTTGGGCGAGGGCGATGAAGTTGGCCACGGTCTTGGGGGCTTGCTTTTGAAAGAACTGGCAGGTGATACGGCCCATGGAGGTATCCATGACGACGGTTGGTCCGTTGGGATGAGCCAGGGCTGCGGCAGTGGCTTGGGGCGCGTCGGGCAGGTCGTCGGCGGGCTTGGTCGACTGCTGAGCGGAAATGGATGCGGCCAAGGCCGCGGTCAAGGCGAATGCGGGAAGAGCGTTCTTGAGTCTCATGCCATGTTTAAGGGTAAATCATGCGGGTGGTGGGTTTCCAAAGCATGGCGGCGAGGGCGTAAAGCCGTACGGAATGGTACGAAGGCGGGTTGGATTTATAGGCAGAATAATGAAAATGCATCTGCGAATTGTCTTGAAATGCGCGATCCTTTGACTATCTACCCATAGGTAAACTATATATTGGACATGGCGAAGAAACCGGATTTGCTTCCTGGAACCCTGGACATGCTGATTTTGAAGACGCTGACGCGGGCGCCGCTGCATGGGTATGGCATTGCGCTGTCGATTAAGAGGCTTTCGGACGATGTGCTGACGGTCGAAGAGGGCTCGCTCTATCCGGCGCTGCAGAGACTGCTATTGCAGGGGTGGGTGGCGGCGGAGTGGAAGATGACGGAGACCAACCGGCGGGCGCGGTTCTATACGCTGACGGCGGAGGGGCGGAAGCAGTTGGGGATTGAACTGTCGCAGTTTGACCAGATGATCGCAGCGATTGGGCGCGTTCTGAGCGACGCGCAGGAGGCGTGATGAGGCGATTTTTGAATAAGCTGTCGCGGTTGTTGGGGCGCAAGCGGTTTCAGAGCGAACTGGACGAGGAGATGGCGTTTCATCGCGCGCAGGCGGAGAAGGAATTCCTGGCTGAGGGGAAGACGGCGGAGGAGGCGCGGTATGCGGCGATGCGGCAATTTGGCAACGCGATGCGGCTGCGGGAGGAAAGCCAGCGGGTGGTGGAGTTTCGCCTGGAGACGGTGGCGCAGGACGTCAGATTTGCGCTGCGGCAGATGAGGAAGAATCCCGGATTTGCGGTGACGGCGGTTTTGATTTTGGCGCTTGGCATGGGCGTGAGTGTGGCGATTTTTGGCTTTGTGGATGCGGCGCTGGTGCGGCCGTTGCCCTTTGCGCGGCCGGATCGGCTGGTGGCAGTCGATGAGCGGGGCGCGATGTATCCGCGGAGTAATTTGTCGCGCGCCGACTATGAGGACTGGAAGCGGCTGAACCACTCTTTTGAATCGCTTGAGGTGTATTCGGGAACGGGTTTCCTGTTGCGGATGGGAGCGGGGACGGAGCCGGTGACGGGCGCGCGAGTGAGCGACGGATTCTTCACGACGCTGGGCATAAAGCCGGTGTTGGGGCGACTGTTTCTGCCTGGGGAAGACCAGCCGCATGGCGCGAAGATTGTGATGCTGAGTTATGGAACTTGGCAGACGCGTTTTGGGGCGCGGCGGGATGTAATTGGGCAGTCGGTGACGCTGAACGGGGAGAGTTACACGATTGTGGGGGTGTTGCCGCAGGAGGCAGCGTATTCGCCGCGCGGGAGCAGGGAGATGTGGGTGCCGCTGCTGGATAAAACCGACTGCGAGAGTCGGCGGAGTTGCCACAATCTCGATGGGATTGCGCGGCTGCGCGATGGGGTGACCGTGCAGGCGGCGCTGGGGGATATGACGGCGATTGCGGCCAGATTGGAGCAACTGTATCCGGGGTCGAACAAGGGACAGGGCGCGAGTGTTTTGCCGTTGGCCGAGGTGGTCGTGGGGACGGTGCGGCCGATCTTGTTGACGCTGCTGGCGGGAGCGGGATTGTTGCTGCTGATTGCGTGCCTGAATGTGGCGAGTTTGCTGCTGGTGCGGTCGGAAAGCAGGCGGCGGGAGGTGGCGGTGCGGGGAGCGCTGGGGGCGACTCCGGCGCGGCTGACGCGGCAGTTTGCCACGGAAGGATTGTTGCTGGCAGCGGCGGGAACCGGGGCTGGCCTCGCGGTTGGTGCTGAGATTATGGTGGTGCTGAAGAAGCTGGAGCCGTCCCACAAGAACGAGCAGATGCCGTTTTTGGAAGGAGCCGGCTTGCATGGACATTCTGTTTGGTTTGCGGCGGGGATTGCGTTGCTGGCGGCTTTGCTGTTGGCGGCAACACCGGCGCTGCGGCTGTCTTTTTTGCAGATTCAAACGGGATTGGCGGAGGGAAGCAGGGGATCAGCGGGGCAACTGTGGCGGCGCATGGGAGCCAATCTTGTGGTGGTGGAGTTGGCAGTCGCGGTAGTGTTGCTGACGGGCGCGGGATTGCTGGGCAAGAGCTTGTACAAACTGCTGCATGTGGACTTGGGATTCGATAGCTCGCATTTGGCTACCGTGTCGGTGATGGCGCCCGAAAATGTCTATACCAAAGACGCGCAAAAGGTGGCGCTCTATCGCGAGATCAACCGGAGGCTGGCGACTTTGCCGGGCGTCGAGTCGGTGGGGATTACGAGCGATTTGCCAGTGCAGTGCAACTGCGATACGGACTGGATTCGGATCGTGGGCAAGCCGTTTCACGGGGAGCACAACGAGGTGAATGAGCGTGATGTGTCGCCGGGATATTTGACGGCGCTGGGGGCGAAACTGGTGCGGGGGCGCTGGTTCAACGAGAGCGACGATGCTTCCCATCCGCAGGTGATTGTGATCAACGAGTCGCTGGCGAAGAAGTATTTTTCGGGCGAAGATCCGATTGGGCGGAAAGTAGGCAATGGCGATCTTGAAGCGAAATCGATGCGCGAGATCGTGGGAGTGGTCAAGGATATTCGCGAGGCGGGCCTGGACAACGATCAGTGGCCGGCGGAATATGAGTCAATCTACTACCAGCCAGGCAATGAGTTTTCAGTTGCAGTGCACACTACGCAGGATGAGAAGGCCAGCTTACCGTTGATCGTCAATACTTTGAAGGCGATCGATCCCAACTTGGGCTTTCACGATGTGCGGACTATGCAGGAGCAAGTCGATTCGACACAGGCGGCGATACTGCACCGTTTTTCAACGTGGCTGGTGGGGGGATTTGCAGCGATGGCGCTGGTGCTGGGAGTGGTGGGGCTGTATGGCGTGATTGCGTATTCAGTGAGCCAGCGGACGCGGGAGATTGGGGTGCGGATGGCGTTGGGAGCGCAGCGGAGTTCAGTGTATTCACTGGTGATGAAGCAGGCGGGATGGTTGACGGCGCTGGGCGTGGGGGTCGGGCTGGTGTGCTCGGTGGGGACGTCGATGCTGATGCGGAAGTTGCTGTTTGGGGTGGAGGCGTGGGATGTGCCGACTCTGGCGGCGGTGGCGGTGGTGCTGGGAATGGCGGCGTTGATGGCGAGTTTTGTGCCGGCGAGGAGAGCGGCTTCGGTGAATCCGACGGAGGCGTTGCGGGCGGAATGACCACCTGCGGTGGGGCTGAGTTTTCCGACGGCTTAGATTTTAGGTAGAGGTTAGTCCGATCCCAAAATCGGGACCGGGGGCACCCGGCACCCGGCAAAAGCCCGAAAGTCGACAACAAGCCTTTGTGGTCTCCCACCCATCGAGCAAAAACGCTCGATGGATGGGGCACCCAGAGTTTCATCGCCCGTGGGGCGGTAACGCCGGTGGGAGACTAGAGGGGCGTTAGAGGCCTGCGCCGGGGATGTATTTGTATTCGATTTTGGCGGGGCGCTTGATGGGGTCGCCGGTGAGGTCGTGGGTGTGCCAGACGACGCTTTCGGCGGCGACTTCGGGATGTTTGCCGAGGAATTCAAGGGCGTAGGTGGAAGCGGTGGGGTCGTCTTTCTGGTCGGCGAATTTTGCGGACTCGATGGCGGCCTTTTCTTTTTGGCCGAGACGGCGGTAAAGAATCGCTAACTGATAGTGGGCGGCGAGATCGTCGGGGTCGACGACTTGCAACTTTTCATACGTGTCGCGGGCGAGCGGGTAGTCGTGCTGCTGGTAGTAGCTGAAGCCGAGTTCGCGCAGGGCGTCTTTGGCGCGGGGATATTTGGCGAGGACGGCTTGGAAGTCGGCGATGGCTGCCGCAATTTGGCCGGCGTTGCGTTCGACGAGGGCGCGGTAGTAGAGGGCGCGCGGATCGCCGGGCAGAAGGGCGAGAGCTTTGGCGAGGTTGGGGCGGGCGTCGTCGTAGCGTTCCCAGGAAATCTGGACTAAAGCAATGTTGGTGAAGGCGTCGGCGTAGTCGGGGCGCAGGGCGGCGACGTGTTCAAAGGCCTGGACGGAGGCCTGATATTGCTGGGCGTCGAGCAGGGCGATGCCGTAATTATTCCAGCGCATCCAGTCTTTGTTTTCAGAAGGATCGGGCGCGGGCGGCGAATTCTGTCCGATGGCGAGGGCGCGGGTCTCAGACGCCATGTCGATGATGGGCTGGGGGTAGTGCTTCTGGGCCATCGCGTAATCGATGAAGTGCTGGTTGAAGCGGCGGTATTTGACGGTGGCGGTGAGGGTGAACGGGCCGGTCGCGTCTTTGGGAAGGCGGAAGCGGTAGCGGACGAGCTGCGAGCGGCCGGACTGGATGGTGTTGTTGTAGGCGAGGACGCGGTTGTGCCAGATCTGGTGGATGTCGTTCAACTCGCCTTTGTCGTTGATGAGGCGGTTGGTAAAGGAGTGGGCGGAGGGGTCGAGGTCGCCGGAGGGCTGGAGGAAACCGCTTTCGCTGATGGTTTTACCGGAGGGATCTTTGACGGTGAAGTCGACCCAGGATTCGTAGAAATCGCGCTGCTCGGGGACGTGGGAGTGAGCGATGCCTTTGTTCTGAATGACGACGTCTGCGGTCAGGGTTTCGCCAGGGGTAAGGGCGAAGGGAGAGCGGCCAAGGGGGGCGATGACGGCCTGGTTGGCCGGGGCGTTCTCCTTTTCCAGGGCGAAGATGTCAACGTTGAAGACGCCGGTGTCCTGGGCTCCATTTCTGAGGAAGGCGGCGAGTTTTTCAGCCTGTTCGTCGAACTTGTAGTACTGGGGAATGAGGGTGTTGGCGCCGAGCCAGCGATGGGAGACGAGCTTGCCGTCTTTAGCGCCAGGGTCGTTGGCGTTGGCGGCCAGGGGTTCACGCATCATGTGGCAGGACTGGCAGGTGAAGGCTGTGTCTTTGCGATAGAAGGGCAGCGGCGACTGCTTGGTGAAGCTGGCGGCTTGCCATTCGTCATAGAGGCCAAAGGCGCGGAGCCACTTGTAGTTGTCGAGGGTGGTGGGGATGGCGGCCTTGTGGCAGGCGGCGCAGAATTCGGCGGTCTGGTAGAGGGGGCGCATGACGGCCTTGGAATGGCGGTCGAGGTGGGCCAGCACTTCTGAATCGGAGACGGGGCGGGTGATGGGGGCTCCGGCCTCATCGACGAGGACGGCGGGGGTGCCCATGACGTAGCTGCCGGTGCCGGTCGCGTCTGTGGACTGGATGGAGTGGCAGGTGGAGCAGGTGATGCCTTCATCTTCAAAGGGGCGCTTTTTTGGCATGCCCTGGGACAGGTCGCCGGAGAGCAAGGCGACGGGGTTGTGGCAGCCTTCACAATGGCGGGAGTATTGGACGCCCTTTTCGTCGATGAGCATGTTGACGTTTTTCAGATACCAGGGGGCGCGAAAGCTGTTGGAGTGAGCGGATTGGCGCCATTGATGGTATGCCTCCTGGTGGCAGTGGCCGCAGTATTGGGCGGTGTAGAAGCTTTTGGGGCTGACGAATTGTCCGTTGCCGGTGGTGGCATTGGAGGGCAGGAACGGGGAATCCTTGCCGAAGGCGTAGTTGTAGCGATTGGCAACGGAGTCATGGAAGGGCGTGGTGGGCCCGGTAATTTTGATGGCGGCGGTGTAGGCTGGGCCGGCGTTGGGAGTGTCGTCAGATGGCGCGGGGGTGGGTGCGGCCGGCACTGGGTCGGTAGCAGCGCGAACGGCCCACGTGATGGTGAGCGCGAGAGCAGCAAGCACGGCGCTCAGCAGCCAGCGGCGCATCGCGATCTTGAACATCTTGAGACGATCTCCAGGGACGAACTCGATTGCCGGCGGCGCGGACTTGCAAAGGGATTGGCGGCCGGATCATAAGAAAGGTAGCAGGGTGGAGGCGTAGGTTGTCTACCACCGAAAGATGGAGGCGAGGCTGTGGGAATTGGGCCTGGAGAAGCGAAGAGGGTTGGGAATTGTCAGCGAGCGGTTCACAGAGTGGGATGAACGGAGGAAAAATCGGGCTGGATGGAGTGCGCTAGCTCACATCCCTTTAGCCAAAACAAGGCCGAAACTGGTACGTTGAGGGTGTAGGAATTCTTTTTTTCAAGATGGCTTCAAGTCCTTATTTTTCGTTAGCGGTATTGTTCGTTGCGGCTCTGGGGTTTGGGCTTGCCCCTTTGGGGCTGGCGCAGCTTTGGGGACGCGTGTTTTCACCGGCTAAGCCCAACGCGGTGAAGAATGCGATTTATGAATGCGGTTTGGAATCGAAGGGCGATGCCTGGATGCAATTCCGCTCCGCATATTATCTTTACGCCATTATTTTTCTCATTTTCGATGTGGAAGCGGTGTTCTTGCTGCCGTTTGCGGTGGCGTTTACAGGATTGGGCGTGGCGGCTTGCGTGTCGATGCTGGTGTTTGTGCTGCTGCTGGTGGAAGGGCTGGCGTGGGCGTGGGCGAAGGGCGTGCTGACGTGGGTGTAGTAAATGACAGGGGTCAGAGATCAGGGGTCAGGGATCAGAACCGACTCTCGTTGAACTGGCTGAGGGTTCAGGAATTGATTACTGAACGCTAAACATAGAAGACTGGAGCAGTGATTCGGGGACTGATCCCTGAACCCTGAACCCTGACCCCTATATTGGAGCGTAGCGACAATGGCTGTTGAAGAAGGATTGAAGATCGAACTGGGCAAGCAGGGCGTCTTCGTTACGACCATTGAGGAGCTCTATAACTGGGGGCGGCGCAGCTCCG
>Ga0224527_1000459_pt1 | contig 26763 bp, 20 predicted proteins | sample CBST0metaG_FD_179882 | JGI IMG/M metagenome (GOLD analysis project Ga0224527, IMG submission 179882) | Peat soil microbial communities from Stordalen Mire, Sweden - C.B.S.T0 | ecosystem: Environmental > Terrestrial > Soil > Wetlands > Peat | place: Sweden: Norrbotten County, Stordalen Mire... | reverse complement strand
TCATCTGGGCAATCTTGTCGCCGGCGTTGAGTTCCACGGCAACGTCGCCCAGGTTGGTCATGAGCACGAGGATCTCTCCGCGGTAGCCGGCATCGATGACACCGCCAGTGGTGGCGACTCCGCGAGCCGCCATCGATGAGCGGTCACGCACGAGCAGGCCCAGGGGCGCGCCGGTGTCAGGATGGCGCGCTTCGACGGCGATTCCGGTGCGTACTTTGGCGGTGGTTCGAGGGGCCAGGGTTACGGCCGCAAGTGCAAACAGGTCATAGCCTTCTTATACCCGGCCGTGAATACATAGTTTTCGCTTTTTTGGGTGAATATGCCCTCTCCTTAGGGCGCATTCCCCCACAATCCCCCGTTGGAAATTGCAATATTATGCCCTGTAGTACATAGAGATGTAGTTTAGTAGATTGAATAGCACATTGCTGAGTACCTGCAAGGGTATCGGCTCTCCAGCGCGTCAAGAGGCTTTCGCGGCATAAACGGACTCCTCCCCGCTCCGCTGGCGCCCTCGATTTAGTCGACGGTCCTCTTGCGCGCCCTCAGTCAGACGAAGATAGCCTGGTCGAGAATGCCAAAATGTGGCCCATACGTAAAGAGCACGTCGAGATTTGATTCCCAGGGGCGGCTTTGCCCTGCAGTGAGAACAGGCGCGGTACGCAACATATCAGATGCGGCTCTTTAGGCTTCCCTTTATTTCCCTGTGCTCCCAAACCCACCTTCTCCTCGCGAAGATGTTGCCAGCACATCGCTCAATCTGAACGCCGCAGTATGACATTTCGTCATTCTAATTTGGGCAATTCGATCACCGATCTGGACTCTATATGGCGCGGATCCTAAGTTGATCAGAACGACCTTCAATTCGCCACGAAATCCAGAGTCGATCACCCCTGCTAGTGTGCAAACACCCTTTAATGCGAGGCCGGAACGGTCCTCGATCAACCCACCCCATCCTCGCGGGAACTCGAGCGCGACTCCTGTAGAGACAGTCCTTATTTGTCCCGGCAATAGATCTAGGACCTCGACTGAGTACAAATCCGCGCCTAGCTCCCCTTCGTCGGGCGCGTGAGCATACGAAGGCAGCTTTGCATCAGGATGCAATTTCTTTACTTTCACTTCTATTTCGGCCAAGTGTCCTCGCTTTTTTCGATTGTAAATGCCTCAGTTCGATCTGGTCCGGACGTGCTTGGCGGCTGTGACCGCCGCGCTGAAAGCGTCACAGGCCGCGAAGTTGCATTAACCGTGACTGATCGCTATTGCGCCCGCACTCCTGCGGGATTTTGGGCGGCGAGTACTACTATCGGGAGCTACCGGCTCGCGTTCAGTCGTGATTTCGATTGTGTCGTCTTCGTCGGCAGTAACACTGACCACAGACTCTACGTACTTCTGTGCCGGATCAGGCTGGCGCAGCATCTTGCGCACTGCGTTGACAAAGCGAATCCCAAAGACAGTTCTTCCGGCCCTATCGAGGATTTCGCCGCCTTCCCCTATTTGCAGCCCTCGCATTCCCAAGTATTCGGGCGATATGGAGTTCACCAAAGCTTCGCGTTCCGTTCTGGTTAGTTCCGAAAACGGTGGGAGCACAGTAGGCGTTTCTGTTTGAGGCGCAGGCGTGAAGGTTCCGGGCTGTTGGCGCGACACAAGCGTTGCCTGCATTGGTTCCCCGGGATGTTGGACGATATCCAACTGTGTAGCCCCTTTTATGGTATTGAGTTGCGCTTTGAGATCGTCACGCTCGGCAATAATGAGCAGCACCTTGGAGCGGAGGGCTGGATCAGGGATGCGCTTGATGTACTCGTAGGTCGCAGTCTGTTTATGCGACTTCGGTGATTTGGGCGCTGGCGGCCCGGCATAGTCCGCCCAAGCCTGAATCAGCGCCCGGTAGTCGGCCGAGGGAGCGTTGTATAGCGCTCGGCCCTTGAGGATCCCTTGCTCTTCAGCTAATCGGCCGATGGCCGGCAAAGAGAATTCGCGAGAGCCGGATTGATGCCGCCTGCGGCAAAGCTCGTGCAGCTGTGACAGATGGGCGCGCTTGTTGAATCGCCCTCTCTTGGCAAGCAGGGAATCCAGCAGGGAATCCGGATGATTCACACTCACCGTGCTCATCGCGCGCCGCCTACCAATAAGAGTTGCTGCGAAGAATTGGAAATCTCGACCACATCTGCGGGTTGAGGGGCGCCGGAGGAAAGGACACTTTTAGCACTTTCGGGTAGTAGGCTGGTTATGTCCATCCCAAAATGCTCACTGAGGCTCTTCTTCGCATCAATGAGCGCAATCACATCCCTCTTTCCGAGCCACGGATTTTCGGGGTTCATCTGCGCGGCTAGGTTGCGCAAGTATGCATTGGTGGCGACCAGTTTCTCCTTTTCGTTCATCAACAAGAACACGGGAGGTTTCTTCTCCCGGATTAAGGTCGCATCAAGGTACTCGGCCTGGCGATATACCGCGTTGCCAGTGTCTTCCTCAGGGAAAATCTCCGCATTTTGGCACACGCCAGAGATCTGGAGCAGTTCCGAATCTGTCGATTCCAAGGCAGCTTTCAATTCGCCCCCATCGCCGAAGGGGACCAACTGCTGCATGCCGTCCCGCCCTTGATTGTGCGCAGCTATACAGCGATCAATGAAACCCCTGCAGATTGATACGTCCTGGGCGAGGTCAGACAATTTCTTCACGGCTTTTTCGAACTGCCTCTCGGCGCGCGCGAGGGCAGCTAACTCAGTGAACGGCTGGCCGGCATCTTCTCTATCTGCCCGTTGCTTTTTAAGCAGGTTCAGCTCGTCTTCCCGGTCCCTGGCCGCCTTTCTTGCTTCGTCGCAGTGCCAGGAAAGATTGTCACAATGGCCTGTCAATGCTACCAAATGCTTCGGCTCAGTAACGAACCACCGGCATCGCACGCAGTTTTGGATCCCGCCCGGAACAGGCCCGTATTTGGTCTTCGGTCCAAGGTTAACAAGGATCGGCCCCCCGTTGTAGCAGCCGCGTATTGCTTGGTTTGCGCTAATCTCACTATTGTTCCCGCCAGCGAGGCACATACCTATATGTAGAGGCATCCAGCCAGCCGCATTGCGCGTCGCAGGATGGCGCGGGATGACGGCAGCGAGACTCGAACGGTCATTGCATATGGCATCTTTCAACAGCTGCTCGAACTCGGTGTTCTGTAGGAATCTCAGAAGGCTCTGTTCTTTCTGTGCCTCCATCCGCTTTGCTGCGTCGCTTAGCACGTCGAGCATATAGCTCATGCCAGGTTTGATGTAGTACAGCGTCATTATTAGGCGGCTATGGCCAACAATCCTGTACATGACTTCGAGCGGCATCTTGCCGTCCAGGGCCAATGCGGTAATCAGGGAGACACGCAGGCTATGTAGGGGGAAAAGGGTTGTCAATCCGTTTCTCCGATTCTTCTCCTCCGGAAGGAAACGAATTGGCTCGCCATGGCTGTGGGTCTGGCCGCGGTCTGCGATCCGCTGTTCGAACGCCTCCAGCAGATTGAACCAACACCTCTCCAGCATTTGCCTCCGGAGCGGCAGATGAGGTGTGCTTTGTTCCTCCGCCAGTCGGAAGAGGAAACAGGCATCAGGATACCCCGCCAGCTGCAGGTCGCTCTTCAGAGGACCGTGGCGTGAATCGAGTTCCGTCCAGGCCGTGCGCCGGGAAATTGGGTTGTACTTTTGCTGCCAATTGCGGAGTTTTTCGAGCCAGTAAATGACGTCCTCATGCAGCGATGCGCCTGCATAGACCCACGGAAAACAGTAGCCCTTTTCCGAACCGGACTTGGCGATGTCGGCGGTTTTGTTCGTGTTTGCATAGAGTACGACCGGAACGGAAGGTTCACCGGTGGAGGCCATTGGCGGTCGACGAAATATCCCCTGTTGCAAGGGACGCCGTTCGGTGCCCTTTCTGAGATCACTATTACTATTCTCGACAAATTTCATTTCCTTGTAGGAGAAAACAAGGTAATCGGCTTCACCGGAGTCGAGCACACGGACCTGGAAAGTGCGGAGCGGCAGGATCAGCTTAACAAGCAGTCCCACCCAGCGCACCGGGCTCCACATCTCCAGACGCTCCTCGCCAGTGAGCTTCATCGTGCGTGTCCGCCACACACAGTCCGGGTCGTTCCGATCAATCTGATGCTCAATCACATCGAACCAGTCCGTGCCTTGGCTCCCCTTGCCTCCAATTTCGACACCGAGCGAGGTCTGGGCCCATTTCCAGTCACGGAAACTCGGTCCTTCCGCAAGCATCTTCCGCAACTCGTCGATGTAAATGTAGGGCAGCGGACTATAAACACTCTCGGCGCGCTTTGGCAAGTTTGTTGCGGCGACATAACGCACGGGATTCCTGAATACCGTAGAAGTCACCCGCTTGCCGTCGTCTGCGAGTTCGGTAAACTCATCTTGACTCAGTACAAAATTGAGAAAGTCGTGGATGTAGTTGTTCCTTCCGATGCCGTGCTCTGTATCCGGGCAGGCCGTTTTATAGAAGTCCGGCAGGTCTTTTCCGTCGGGCAAAATGAAGCGGCGCGCGAGCAACTCCGCCGGCTTGGAAGGCAAACCCTGCCCGACGAGATAGCGCTCAAAGAATCTCGAGAGTGCGTCCAACTTTGCTTGCAGTGCACCTGATTGCTCTTTGATCCACTTAACTGCAAATTCTCGCCAGTCGGTGAGTTGGGGATAGTTCTCCTGGACCCAGCCAAGATTCCTGTCGCTTTTAAGGTTAGGCCTTTCACCCCGTGGTCTCGCGCTTGCGCCATAGGACATGGGAGGCACGGGATTCCTGAATACCGTAGAAGTCACCAGGTGGCCGTCCTCTGCGAGTGCAGTAAAATCCTCTTGACTCAGTACAAACTCGAGGAAGTCGTGCACGTAGTTGTTCATCGAGATGCCCGTTCTTCCCTTTTGGAGGGTCGTTTCGTAGAAGCCCGGCAGGTCTTTTCCGTCGGGCGAAGAGAAGCTACGGGCAAGGAACTGTGCCGGCTTGAGGGATAAACCCTGGCCAACAAAATACCGCTCAAAGAAGAGCGAGAGTGCGGTCAACTTTCCCCGTGGATTTACTTCTTGGTCCTTGATCCACTTCATCGCGAATTCTCGCCAGTCGGCAAGGTGAGGGTATTTCTTTTTGAGCCAGCCTAGGGTTTTGTCCTCCTGGCGCCATTTGCTTACATTTTTTTGCTTTTTCCCCATATAACGTTCCTTGTTCGTTGAGTTCCGGAGGTTCCTGTCGCTTTTAGGTTTACGTTTTTCACCCCGCGCTCTCGCCTCTTTGCCATAGGAAATGGGGGGCACAGGGTTCCTGAATACCGGAGAAGTGACCCTCTTGCCGCCCCCTGCGGGTACCGAGAAATCATCTTGACTCAGCACAAACTCGAGAAAGTCGTGGACATTGTTGTTCACGTGGATGCCCGCTTGTTTTCCCTTTGGGCAGGCCGTTTCGTGGAAGTTTGGCAGGTCTCTTCCATCGGGCAAAGCAAGGCGGCGCGCGAGAATCTCTGCCGGCTCGAGCGGCAAATTATTCCCGATAAGATATCGCTCGAAGAAGATCGAGAGTGCGGACAACTTCCCCGGCGAGTTTACTGATTGGTTCTTGATCCACTTCACCGCGAATTCTCGCCAGTCCGCGAGTTGGGGATATTTCTCTTGGAGCCAACCGAGGGTTTTGTCCGACTGACGCCATTTACTTCTGTTCCATTTACTTGTGTCCTTTGTGTCTTTCGCCATGTAACGTTCCTTACTCGTTGATTTCTGATTGAGTAATACGGTACTTGTCGTGCAACCGTTGCGCTGCAGCCTTCAAATCCTCCACCATTTCATGTGTATACGGCTGCGTGTAAACCCCTTGGCTTTCGATCGAGATGTCATGCCTGCAGCGCTGGATGATCTTTTCGTCGAGGCCGGCTCTTTTAAGTCGTTTACTGTAGGCGTGGCGATGACCGTGCGACGTGGTGCCCAGCGCCTTGCTGACCGTGAGCCCGATACGCTCGCATGCTGCAGCATGGGCCTTGTTGTACTGCGCTAGCGTGTACATGGCGCCGACTGGCTCGCGGTGAAGGTTGATAAATGCGAAGGGATGGTCGCGCTCGACGCACATAACCTGATCAAGGTAATGGTCCCAGTATTCCAGGAACCATTCGCCATAGACAGGGTCGAACCAGTATGCCGCTTTGAAGTACGCCTGATCGTGCAAGCCGCCCTTCCACCCGGCGTGCCGCTGGCCCGTCATTTTCGTGCGAGGCAAAAGGCCGAACTCTTGGGCAAGGTATGCTTCACGGTTCCCTTGGAGTTCTCGGCCTCGTGGGTCCAACCAATCGCCGGGTGCGGTACCTTTACTCGGGTGATGAATGACGACGCCGGCTTGCTTGCGATTAAAAGGGTGAGGGAACACGTCTGCGATGTACAAGTGAAAAGGCTCCGACTCACGGAAGCCGGCCCCATGCAGCAACAATGTAATGAGCGCGCCGCGATAATCGGGGCGGGGGCCGGCCAAGAATCCTTTGAATAGCAGTTCCTCGAATCGCGCGTCTGGAAAGGCGGGGGGCTCGGTCTTTGCGACCTTGGGCTCTCGTTGGGGGGCCACATAGTAACCGCCATTCCTCTCGGGACGTCCCTTCTTCTCCCATGTGTGTCCGAGAAAGGCCGCGTTCCGCCGGTATTGGTAAGCAGCCTCTCTGATCTGGCGGTCAAAGGAGTCCCCCGCATAGCTGGGATTCACCTGGGCCGCTGCGGGGCGAACTCCGCCCAGCCAAGCGAAAAAGTTGGAGAGATGGATGATAACTTTTCGCGCGCTTTGCGGAGAGTGCGGCGCCCAGTATAAGCCGCTGGGGTCAAGCTTGGTCCGCAGGTCGAAGGTGCCGCCGTAGAGCCGCTGAGCGAAGTTCACGAACAGTCGGCAGGGATCGGGCTCAGCCGGGTTCGCTTGCACATATTGCAAAAATAGCCGCGCCGAACTGATTACTTCCTTCATCCACGCCTGGCTGCGATCCTCGTGGTGATGCAAGCAGTAGTCGACCAACGGCTCCACCACGCCGGCTGGCGTCAGTAATGCGGGAATCTCCGTACAAGCGCCCGTGGCATCCGTGTGGAGGCGGGCTGAAACGATCACAAACATGAGGTAGCCTCCTCGAGCATTTGGGCCAATGCGACCTGGCGGAGGGAAGCATGCGGTGGCGCCTGGACGGCGCGCCGGGCGACGTCGATATCGCCGACCATGATGACTTGGCGTTTGGCGCGAGTAATGGCCGTGTAGAGCATTGTGCGATCTAAGTTGCGTGCCCAATAGACGGGCACGATCACTCGTGGGAACTGGCTGCCTTGGGCTTTGTGCACAGTCACCGCGTAGCCTAGTTCAAGCGCATCCAGCACCTCTGCGGTCACCGGCCGGAGCTCACCGTCGTCCCATCGCACCCACGCCAGAGCTAAACCATTCGGTTCTTCATCCTCTTCTGCCTCGATCTGCCGAGGCGTGTCCTCTATGGTCTCGATGCGTCCGAGGCTGCCGTTCTGGAGGCCCCACTCTCGCAGATTGCGCGTGCATAACACCGGCTCTCCCAGGCGCAATCCTGTATCTTCACTGCGATCGCGTTCGTCATTCCACACAAGAAGGCGCTTTGCGTGCTGGGCGAGAGTATGCTGGCAAAGCGCGTTGAGTGCCTTCACCGAGGCCGCGCCGCGCTCACGAGTGAACGTCAGAATCTGCGTATTGGCGGGATCGGTCAAATAGAGCTGCAGCACTGTGTTGGTCAGCGCACTCGGCGCGCTCCGCAGGAAGGCTAGCTCCTCATCGGGAGTATCAGGCAAGGACGGCCATTGTCCCTCACGCACCGCCGCTGCACCAATTGCGATATCACCGCCAAAGCGCCGCACCTCGGTCAGTTCGACCTGCGGCACCGTCGGAATCGAGACCAAAGCCTGTAGCGTCAAGCCCGGACCGATCGGCGGCAATTGATACGGGTCACCAATCAGGATCAGGCGGCACGACTCGGGGATAGCGCTGACCAGCCTATAGGCGAGCACGATGTCGAGCATGCTGGCTTCATCGACTATAAGCACGCTGTTCTCTGGAAGGCCCTTTGGCGCTACGTTGCGGAGAAAACCGGCAATCGTCATCGCCCGGCTGTGCGTGGCTTCGGCCATTCGTTTGGCCGCGCGGCCTGACAGCGCCATTGCGTAAATGAGTTGGCCGCAACGCTCCAACAGGGTTTCGACCGCTTTTAGCACTGTGGTCTTGCCCACACCCGCGCCGCCGGTGATGAGCATCAACGGACAGCGCGCCACTAAACATACGGCCTCCCGTTGAGCGGCATTTAGAGTAATCGTGGGAATGCCGACTGATACGGCCTCCTCCTGCTCGAATTGATTCAGGAACGCTTCGACTTCAACCTGGCTAGCTAGGATATCTTCCCGACCGAGTCGTACTTGAAGCGCATCAGCAACCGTTTTCTCGATCAGATACGGCCCTAGGGCATGAAGCCGACTCCCAATAACTTGGACGTAATGATTTGCTAGTGCCGAGTCAAGGGCTGAGGACACCTGAGCCTTGCCAATCAGACGCGCAAGGGCTGCTTCCACTTCCTGGCGCTCGGTGTACGTGTTCCCCTCATCGAACTTCTCGTACATCACCGCTTCTACAGCGGCGGCCAAGCGGCGTTCGTCATCCGCTGCTAGTCTGAAATGCTGGCGCGCTAGAGCATCTGCGGCTGCCCACTTCATTCCAAACGCAAGGAGTCGATAGGGATCGGCCTCAACAGTGTTCAGCGCCTCGCCTTCATAGACGTTTAGAAGCTTTCGCGACAACTTCAGACTTAATCCGACCCTCTGGCACCAGCGCAGTGCTGCTGCGTCCCCGTACTGATGCCAACCGGCGAGCAGCACCTGCGCCAGTTCTGCCCCGACCACGCTGGCCAGAGCATCGGCGTCAGCATGGTCCAAACTGTCATACAGCGACTCGCCCAATTGCTCCCACAGCCGACGCGCTTTGACCTCGCCGACGCCTGGAAACGCTGGACTGGTCGATAGCAACTGGACGATGTGTTCGCCGCTTGGGCGCAGAAGTTCGGCGTCGATCGCAACGATGCGGTTTTCGACCACACGGAAGCCGTCGACCTCGTATTCCGTCGGGACCTCCTTGCCGGCAACCCGCCACCACTGGCCCTTCTCAACTTCCGCGACTGCCAAACGGGATGCCAGCGTGACTCCGTAACGGGGGGCGCCGGCCACGAGCCATCCCTCATCACTAATCGACACACCTGAAAACATTGTTGCTCTGGCAGAACGATGGCGCACACGCTGTACACGGAGAACAACAGACTGGCTCATCGGGCGAGCCTCCCCGTTTCCGCAAGCAGCGCCTCAAGTGCCTCAAAACGCTTGAGGCGCTGGCGCACTTCGGTGAGTTCGGCGCGTAGGCCCGCGTTCTCGGCTTCGAGCCGCTTCAGTCGCTCGGCGTCGGTCGCCGCCTGCAACTGGCCTTTCGCGCGCAGCGGCACGACCTCACTCGTTGTCAACGCCGGCAGAACACCTCGTGCCCGAAGCTCTTCTTCAAGCTCGTTCAGTGCTTCTTTGATGCGCGGATTCTGCAGGAGTACGGAGCGGCCGAAGTCGCACTCCCGGCAGATTTCACCCCGGTTCAGCCGTCCTTGCGTGACCATCTCGCGGAAGTCAGCGTCGGTCTTGGTCGCCAGCCACACTCGAAAGGCCAGGAAGTTCTCTTCAGCCCGCTCTTGCCCATTCATTGTGCCTCTCGTTCGCGGACCCGATCGCGCGCGACGTAGTAGAGCATTTGATACGCTGAAAGACCTGACTTCCTGATACTGGCCCAGTCGATCTCGGCCTCAAGGCCGGCGTCTCTCGCCCGGCACCGAATCATCGTGTGCACTTCCCGCATCGAAATGGGCCTGCTCGTAATCTCGTCGGTTTGGGGATTGACTGCGCGGAACAGCGGCCCCGTCGGATCAGCTAACAATCCTGCGCAATCGATGTAAGCCCTCATAGCCTCTGCAAGCGAGCGCTCGCATTTCATTTCGAAGTACTCCTCTCCCATGCCTGCCTTCGTGTCTCGCAAGCGTAGCCAGAATTCGCCTTTCCGGGTAATGAGGTCTTCAACCCTTGTGCTTAGGGCAGAACCTTGGCGGACACCGCTATAGGACATCAGAATCATCGCGCGATCACGTCGGCCGCGATGAGTGGAAAAATCGATCCCTGCAAGGATCTCGGATACTTTAGCGCGGGATACCGGTACCCTTATCGGAGCTACCGGAAGCGGAGACTGTCGGTTCATTGTTTTCTCCCTTCAAGCCAAGTTCGCCGACACTTCAGCTGCACGGGGTTCGCCGCACACTTACCAAGCCTGAAGTGTCTGCGATTTCAATTCTGTATGCGCGTCTAATCTTATTATACACGTTACCGATCTCGCCAGCTGCCTTGCGGCGAGATGATCGACGTCATCGGCTGCGCGCTGATTCGAAGCGGGATTGCAGTTGACCCCGGGACGAAGCCGCGAGGCAGGCGCAGCATGCGCGATTTATCGAAATGGTCATTTTAGATTCCAAACATCGACTCCGGCCGAACGGTAAAATGTGCCTATGGATGGCCGAAGCGACCAAGATTCTGAGCGGGAGATCATAGATAGGTTTTGCCGCGTTCTCGTAGAGCGAGGGCGGAGCCCCGTAACAGCCAAGAATTATCGGTCAGATCTCAATGCGTTCGTCGATTGGGCGGCATCGCGCGGTCGAAAGCTCTTCAGCTTCGGATCCATTACAAAACACGACGTGCGACGGTTCCGGGAATCGATGTTAGGCGAGTACAAAGCCGCAACCGTTAATCGAAGGCTCTCGTCCCTTAAGGCTTTTGTGCGTTGGGCAGCCGACCTCGGCTTAGTAGACCGCCACGCCATGCCTCGGATTCAAAATGTGACTTTGCCTCGCCAGATACGATCTCGGCCTCGGTATCTGAACCCGTCTGAACAACTTCAACTTCTCCGGAGTGTTGAATCTGGCAAGTCGCCAAAGGACATAGCAGCGATCACGTTGATGCTGCATTCTGGCATTCGGGTTTCAGAGCTTTGTTCGCTGCGATGGGCTGATGTGGAGATTCGTAAGAACGTTGGGGCCATGACTTTACGAAGAGGTAAAGACCGCAATCCGACCTCAATTCCATTGAGTGAGGAAACGTGCAAAGCGCTCCACTGTATGGGATGTTCTAGGCGCGCTGACATGGGCCAGCTGATTTTTACGGGATCAGCGGGCCCCGCAACGAGGCGCTGGGTCGACATGCTGGTCGAACGTTATTCTCGAATCGCTCGGCTCAACAGAGTGACACCGATCACTCTGCGCCACAGTTCTATCGCAAACTTAGCCAACGCTGGCGCCGATCCGTTCACCCTTGCAAGGTTCGCCGGATACGCGAGCATGGAAATGACCCGGTGCTTTTTCGACCTCCCCCCTTTTGGGGGTCTTGAAACGGCAGCTAAAAATCAATCGGCTGAAGTGCAGGGCAATTCGATAATTGACGTCCAAAAAGTTAGAAAAGGCAATTTGTCGAAAGGGCCAGTTGATGTGAGTCGAGAATTAAGTCAGGACAATACAACCTCGTTCATATCGTCAATGATAAGTGCGATGCGGAAGCCTGCCGTTTGACCCCTTCGTCTTGGTAGAGCCTGCAGAGCTCATCCGACTGCAGTCAACAATTTGACTGTATCGCGCGGTTTGCTAATCCGCCGCAAATTCTAGGTGCGGAGGATGCCTGGAAGGGGGTCAAAAGGACCGTGGAATAAATGGATGGGTCCCGCGAAGAGGGGAGGGGCCGTTTATGCCGCGAAAGCCTCTTGACGCACTGGAGGGCCTCACGCTGGCAAGCGCCGGGCAGGTGAGTTTTTAACACCTGTCCGGATGCCTCATGGCGAGTGCGGGGTCTGGGGCGGAGCCCCAGCGGGCTGGCCCGCATTCGACACAGGCATCGCGTGAGAAAAACCGGCTAGATACATGAGAAGCCGCATGTGCGCATCAGCTTTCATTCTCATCGTGCAAGTTGATTCGACGAATTGGACGGCGTGGCTGGCTCTCGTCTTCGCCTCCATCGAGCCGCAACTGCTTTGGGCGATCAAACACTTGATGGACCTTGACGATTCTGTTCTTTTGCTTCAGCTTTCCGTTCTTCGATTCGACCTTCCAGTGTAGTCGAACTCTCAATCTATCGCCCTCACCGAAACTGATCTCGTGATCGTGTACCCGCTGCCAAAACACTTCGTCCTCGATTGTGGCGACCACCGTCGAGCCTTCGTCAAAGAAGCTCCAGGTGCTCTTTTCTGTGAACGCGAGCTTGGAAACGATGAGCAGTGCGTCTCTCTCTCCTTCAGTGGGTGTGCTGGGTGGCTCAAGCTCCCACGAATCGGACTCCAGAGTCTCCGCTTCTCGCCTTTCGATTGACACCTGCTCTCGACTATCTTCCTTGACGGCTATGCGGTCGAATCCCTCGCGGCGAAGGGGTTCAATCGTTTGGCCCAATGCAGCGCGAATCGCCGAGTCTCCGTAGAGGTTGTAAACCACGTTGCGCACCGTCTTTCTATTGGTGCCCAGCGTAATTTCAGTGTTATTCCCTGTCTGTGAAACCTCATCCGGCTTTTTCCCCTTGAGCCATTTCCAGACATCGATCAGGGTTTCGCCCCATTCGGTCCTCTTGATAATGCCGATGGCGGAGGCGAGGGAGGCGGCTGTGAGGAATTGATGGTGGGTTATGAGGTTCGCCGCGGCTTCGATCAAGTGCTGGTCGAGTTGGAGGTTCACTATGAAGGAACCGGGCTCGAACTTCGACTCAACCAGGACTGCCGCTTCGCTTGCCTCGCCGTTGATTACAGCGTTGGCGCGGCGAAACAACCCGCTGTACCCGGCAAGCGACTGCGCAAGGGCTCCGGCATCGATCCTGCCCTCGTCAACCGCCGAACCTTCAAAGACCAGTTGAACTTGAATCTGGCTCATTCAACCTCTACAGGCGACAGGCTTCGCCCATGATTTGTGCTCCCAAGAAGGCGCGATGAATTGGGTAACTGTTCTGTCATTGGAATTTTACTCACGCAAACCTCTGATACGTATAGGTTTTTTCGGAGCGGGGGGATTCTATCGGCCGTGGATCGGCACGGCGGCAGCTGGGTTCCCTGCGGCCACTCTCGCCCCCATCCGGCTGGGCAGCATCGGACCCCGGCCTTTATGATGGACATTCGATGCCTTTGATCTCGACAACACCTCTGTTTGCAGGGGCATCGCTCCGCCACGGGAAGAACGCGCTCCATGAATGCAGTAGAGATCGAGGCAGCGGTATCGGCGCTCGCGCTTCAACCTTTTGATAGCGCGGAGTTTCCGTTTGCCTTTCTGGCGGCATTCGACAACAAAGAAACCACCATCAAGCGGTTGCGGAAGGGCGAGACGAACGGCTCGGACCTGGCCGGGGGCGTCCTTCAGCGCAACAACATCCACATCGCCACCTGTGCGGTAGGGCTGGCCAGCGAAACCCTCCGGGCGCTGCGGCTCAGTCCCAAAACCGCCGCAGCCAAGGCCAAGTTCATCCTGGCGACCGACGGCGAGACGCTGGAAGCCGAAGAGCTTGCCAGCGGCGACACTGTCGCTTCCGAGTACAAGGATTTCGCCCAGCACTTCGGCTTCTTCCTACCGCTGGCGGGTATCTCCACCATCAAGGAGATCAAGGACAACCCCATCGACGTCCGAGCGACCGGGCGGCTCAACAAGCTCTACGTCGAGTTGCTGAAGGAAAACCCGGAATGGGCCACTGAGGCGCGGCGGCACGACATGAATCACTTCATGGCTCGCCTCATCTTCTGCTTCTTCGCCGAAGATACCGACATCTTCCGTGGCAGTGGCACCTTCACAAGCACAATAGATCAAATGAGCGAGCGAGATGGCTCCAACACCCATCAGGTGATCGAGGCCCTCTTCCGCGCCATGAACATCGATGTCTCCAATCGCGTCGCAGCGAACCTGCCCGGCTGGGCCGATGGCTTCCCTTATGTGAACGGCGGCTTGTTCTCGGACCGTACCGATGTGCCGCGCTTTTCGCGGATCGCTCGCAGCTACCTGCTTCGCGCGGGTGAACTTAACTGGCGGGACATCAACCCCGACATCTTCGGTTCAATGATTCAGGCGGTCGCCGATGACGACGAGCGCGGTGCACTCGGAATGCACTACACCAGCGTTCCTAACATCCTCAAGGTCTTGAACCCCCTCTTTCTCGACGATCTTCGGGCGCAACTGGAGGCGGCGCGCGATAACCCCCGGATGCTGCTTAACCTGCGCAAGCGCATGGCGCGGATTCGCGTCTTTGATCCAGCCTGCGGCTCAGGCAATTTTCTGGTCATCGCCTACAAGGAGATGCGGGCCATCGAGGCCGAGATCAATCGGCGTCGTAGGGAAGAACTGAACGCTTCGGACATTCCTATCGAGAATTTTCGCGGCGTCGAGGTGCGCGACTTCCCGGCGGAGATTGCCCGTCTTGCTCTCGTCATCGCGCAGTTTCAGAGCGATGTCCGGTATCGCGGTCCGCTAGTTGCCCGGTCTGTTTTTCTGCCTCTGAAGAAAGAGAATTGGATTGTTCGGGGCAACGCACTTCGGCTCGATTGGCTGAGTATCTGCCCTCCAACCGGAAACATTGTGAAGCTAGTTGCTGATGATTTGTTTTCTACGCCACTAGATCAGGCACAGATTGACTTTGCGAATGAAGGTGGCGAGACCTACATTTGCGGGAATCCGCCATACCTCGGCTTCACTTACCAATCGGCAGAGCAAAAAGGCGAAATTCGTGACCTTCTGGACGGACGAACAGGGTCAAGCGGCTTTCTCGATTACGTGGCCGGCTGGTTTATCAAGGCGGCTGACTACGGGACGAAAACCAAGTCTGTTACAGCGTTTGTGTCCACCAATTCCATCTGCCAAGGTCAGTCTGTATCGATCCTATGGCCTGTTCTATTTGAGGCGGGTTCCGATATTCGTTTCGCGTATACATCGTTCAGGTGGTCGAACCTCGCCAGCAATAAAGCTGGGGTTACGGTTGTCATAGTCGGAATGGGCTCACCTTCTAGTGCTCCGTGTTTCCTATATGTGCACGACGAGCAAAATGGCGTTCTCATCCGCGAAGGGGCCTCGATCACGCCTTATTTGACGATTGGACCTCGCATGATCGTTCAGAAGGTGAACGAGCCAATGTGCGGGCAAAGCGTAATGGAATTTGGAAATAAAGCCAGCGACGGCGGTCATCTGCTCCTCAGGACCGAAGAACTTGCCTCACTCGGCCTCAATGCTGCCCAGGGGAATAAGTTCATTCGGCGAATTTACGGGTCAGATGACTTCATTAGTGGCGTTTCCCGACTCTGCATCTGGATCGAGGACCGTCACCTTGAAGAAGCGCAAAGCATTGATTCACTCAAGTCTCGCATTGAAGCTGTTCGACGCGTTCGCCTGGCAAGCCCGGACAAGGGGGCAAACGCACTTGCAAAACGCGCACACCAACTGAAACTGATGCGAATCGGGAGCCAACACAGCATTCTTGTGCCGCGCACGTCTTCCGAGAATAGGCCGTTCCTGCCTGTTGGCTTAATCGACGCCGACTGCACCGTGACGAGCGAAGCGTTTGCTCTTTATGATGCACCTCTTTGGAATATGGCTCTGATCGCCTCACGTCTTCACCTGGTCTGGATCGCAACTGTTTGCGGCAAGTTGGAAACACGGTACCGCTATTCCAATACCCTCGGCTGGAATACCTTTCCCATACCGACCCTTACTGAGCAGAACAAAGCAGATCTTACCCGCTGCGCACAGAACATCCTTCTTGCCCGCGAGACACACTTTCCGGCGACGATTGCCGATCTGTACGATCCCGATACCATGCCCGAGAACCTGCGCCATGCGCATGAGCAGAATGACGAGGTCCTGGAGCGCATCTACATAGGTCGCCGTTTTCGCAACGATACCGAGCGGATGGAGAAGCTTTTTGAGATGTACACCCGGATGACGGCGGTGACGCAACCGGCAGCCAGGAAGACGAGGAAGCGAGCGCAATGACGATGGCTGATAACCCCACCAATGAACGTCGGATTCCCTCGGTCTCGATTACGACGGCCCGCACCGGCACGTCGAGCCGGGCGAACTCGATGGGAATGCGCCCCATGCAGGAGCGGGCCTACGCTCAGCGGGGCGAACAGTACCTTGTCATCAAGTCGCCGCCCGCCTCGGGCAAGTCTCGCGCTCTGATGTTCATTGCACTCGACAAGCTGCACAATCAGGGAATTAAGCAAGCTGTGGTGGTGGTGCCGGAGCGGTCCATCGGCAGTAGCTTTGCCAGCGAGAAGCTGACCGAGCAGGGATTCTTTACTGACTGGACACTGAAGCCGCAGTGGAACCTGTGCGATGCGCCGGGTGTGGATGAGCCACGGGTTGCCCAGTCCAAGGTAAAAGCCGTGGGCGAATTCCTTGCCAGCGACGACCGCATCCTGCTGTGTACCCATGCCACCTTTCGCTTTGCCGTAGACGAGTTGGGCGTGGAGGCCTTCGACGGGCGGTTGATTGCCGTGGACGAGTTCCACCACGTGAGCAGCAACCCGGATAACCGGCTGGGCAGCCAGTTGGGTCAGTTCATTGCCCGCGACAAGACGCATATTCTGGCCATGACCGGCTCCTACTTCAGGGGGGATGCGGTGGCCGTGCTGGCTCCGCAGGATGAGGATCGGTTTGCCAAGGTCACTTACACATATTACGAGCAGCTCAACGGCTACCAGTATTTGAAGTCGCTCGACATTGGATACTTCTTCTACACGGGCCGGTATCTGGACGCCATTATGAAGGTGCTCGATCCGGCTCTGAAGACGATTGTTCACATCCCGAATGTGAACTCGCGAGAGAGCCTGAAGGACAAGCACAAAGAAGTGGAAGAGATCATGGATGCCCTGGGCGAGTGGAAGTACGTCGATCCAGAGACCGGCTTCCATGTGATCGAGGTGCCAGCGCCGCAGGGTGAGCGGCGCATCAAGGTGGCGGATTTGGTAGACGACTCCGACCCAGCCCGGCGCTCGAAAATTCTGCAAGCTCTGAAAGACCCGGGGCAACGCAACAACCGCGACCATGTGGACATCATCATCGCCCTGGGCATGGCCAAGGAGGGCTTTGACTGGATTTGGTGCGAGCACGCGCTAACGATTGGATACCGCAGCAGCTTGACGGAAATTGTGCAGATCATTGGCCGCTCGACGCGGGACGCTCCCGGCAAGGAAAGGGCGCGGTTCACCAACCTGATTGCCGAGCCGGACGCCTCAGAGGCCATGGTGGTAGACGCGGTTAATGACACACTGAAGGCAATTGCGGCCAGCCTGCTGATGGAACAGGTGTTGGCGCCTCGCTTTCAATTCACGTTTAAGGACGCCGGAGCCATTGAGGGATTCGATTACGGCCCGACTGGTTACGTCGAGGGCGGTAGGAATGTCGGGGTCAACGAGGCGACGGGTCAGATCCATTTCGAAATCAATGGGCTGGTTGAGCCGAAGAGCCCCGAGGCAAGCCGCATCTGCCGGGAAGATTTGAACGAGGTCATCACGGCCTTTGTCCAGGACAAGGTGGCGCTGGAGCGTGGGCTGTTTGACCACGAAAACACTCTGCCTGAGGAGCTGACGCAGTTGCGCATGGGCAAGATTGTGCGCGAACGCTATCCGGACCTGACCGAAGAGGATCAGGAGGCGGTCCGCCAGCACGCTATCGCAGCCCTGAACGTGACGCAGAAGGCCAAGGAGCTTGCGGGGGGTGGCGGGAACGGCGAGGGCGAGGCCAGAGCCAACACGGCGCTGATCGATGGTATTCGCAGGTACGCGATGGACGTACGAGAACTCGACATTGACCTGATCGACCGCATCAATCCCTTTGAGGCGGCTTATGCGGTGCTGGCGAAGGCAATGGACGAAAGAACGCTGCGGCAGGTTCAGACGAGCATTGCGGCGAAAAAGATCAGCATCTCACTGGATGAGGCACGAGAACTGGCGGAGCGTGCTTTGCTGTTTAAGCGGGAGCGTGGCCGACTGCCGGACATCAACTCCCAAGATGCCTGGGAGAGGCGCATGGCCGAGGGTGTTGCGGCCTTTGCCCGACACCGTGCCCAGCAGAAGACGAATGGCGGCAACGGCGGCGAGTGATTGGGGAGCAGATGAAGGACAACGCGGCGACAAATCGACTTTCCGACGACGAACTGCTTGCTGAGCTTGGCGTGAGTGCGGAACCGCCGAAAACTGGTGGCAGGACGCCCCGCGAAGAGCGGATCATAGCTGGGTTTGAGGATATTCAGCGGTTCTTTGAGACCCATGGGCGCGTGCCGCAGCATGGGGAGGAACTCGACATCTTCGAGCGGCTGTATGCTGTGAGGCTGGATCGCTTGCGGGCCATACCCGAGGCTCTGACGCTCCTTGCCGGCCGAGACACCTACGGCCTGCTTGCAGTTCCCGAAGGACAACAACAGCCGAAGCTGGAGGAACTCAACGACGAGGCGCTGCTTGCCGAACTTGGAGTAGGCGGCGGCAACAGCGAGAGCGACATCACGGTCCTGAAGCACGTGAGGCCACGCGACGAGCGGCAGGCCGCAGAGGAGATTGCCAACCGCTCGGCATGTCGGGACTTTGAACGATTCAAGCCGCTCCTCGATCAGGCGGAGAGCGACCTCAAGGCAGGTCAGCGCGAGTCGCGGCGCTTCGGAAAGGATACGAGCATCGAAGAGGATGATTTCTTCATCCTTGGCGGGCAGCTTGTCTATGTGGCTGAAGTCGGCGAGACGATTAAGGCACCGAATGGCGAAAGCGATGCCCGGCTGCGCGTGATCTACTCCAATGGCACAGAAAGCAACCTCCTAAGGCGGTCGCTACAGCGCGCGCTCTATAAGGATGAGGCAGGGCGAAGGCTTACCGAGCCTAATGCCGGACCACTGTTCGCAGAGAAGTTTGAAGACAGCGACATTGCCAGCGGCACGATCTATGTACTGCGCAGCAAGTCGAATCTGCCATATGTGGTGGAGCACCGCGAGTTGATTCACAAGATTGGCGTCACGGGCGGCTTGGTGGAGGCCCGAATTGCCCACGCCGCCCATGATGCGACGTATCTGCTAGCCGACGTGGAAGTGGTTGCCACCTACAAACTGGCCGACCTAAACCCCGCCAAATTGGAACAGATCATTCACCGCGTCTTCGGGTATGCCCAGATTGATCTGACAATCACGGATCGCTTTGGGCAGCCGGTGCGACCGCGAGAGTGGTTTCTCGTTCCGCTTCACGTGATCGATCAAGCGGTTCAACATATCCGCGATGGCTCCATTACGAGCATGATCTACGACCCACGCACAGCGCGATTGGTGCACGGCTAAAATCGATACGTTTCCGAAGGAATTCGTGCCCTGAGTGCTTGCGAGGGTTCGATGGCTTCACGATGCCCAGGGGCAGTTAGAGGCAGACTGCCGACCGCCGCAGATTCACGTGGCCGGGGAGTGATGTCTTCTTTAGACTCCTCCAAGACTCTGTATCAAAAAACGGGTCCCGATTGACTTTCGGTTGGCGTAGACTTCAGCCCCGGTTTTGATTGTCGCAATAAATATCCGTTTTATGATACGGTCTTTTCATGCGAGCCGCCATTTACGCTAGGGTTTCCACGAAAGACGGTCGTCAAGACACAGAAAACCAACTCCGGCAGCTCCGGGCCTTTGCCGAGACGCAGGGGTGGACCGTCGTCCGCGAGCACGTCGATCGGGCCAGCGGCAAACGTAGCGACCGTGAGCAGTTTCGACGAATGTTTGAGTCGGCATCGCGGCGGGAGTTCGATTGCCTCTTATTCTGGAGCTTAGACCGGCTCAGCCGCGAAGGAACTGTGGAGACCCTGAACCACCTGCAGAGGCTTACTGGCTACGGAATCAACTACCGCTCGTTCACGGAGCAGTACCTCGACAGCACGGGTATCTTCAAGGAAGCCGTCATCGGGATTCTCGCGGCAGTAGCCAAGCAAGAGCGCATGCGGCTCTCGGAACGCACGATTGCTGGTCTGCAGCGTGCAAAGGATCAGGGCCGCGTCGGAGGCCGTCCAAAAGCCGAAGACGCCGATCCGAAACTGGTGACAAGGATCGAGCGGCTGCGAGCGCAGGGGCAGAGTATCCGGGCTGTTGCTGCGGCGGTTAAGAAGTCACCGAATACGGTCTTACGATTGTTACTGCCAGAGCGGAAGAACGTCTAGGACTGCCCTCATAGTTCTCATCATTTGGCGCGCTGGGGCAGTGCTGCCTACGCCGCACGACAGTTCTACAGGCCATCAAAAAGCCGGGACAAACTGATCGAGAGACCATCAGCAATTTTCTTTAGAACGGAAAGGCTCGGATCCCGTTTCCCCGTTTCTAGCTCTGAAAGGTACCCACGATTCATTCCGAGCAAATCGGCCATTTCAACCTGCGACCATCCCTTTTCGGAGCGAAGGGCGCGGATCCGTTTTCCGAGCTTGGAACTAAGATTAGGGGCCACCCATTTATCGTGGCGACTGTTTTAGGATATCCTGTACGAGATCGTAGACAGTCCGAAGATTTTGCGAATTGCGGTCCGTGCCGTTCGACCAAGCCAGTACCCGTCGAGTCCACATGTTCAGTAGTGATTGGAGAACAAAGGGAAAGCTATGAAGAGATCTCCATTGGATAGACACGAGCCCACTCAAGCCACGGAGACAGCCCCGACCCCTCTCACGTGGATATTGCCGGAACCAAGCAGCCGACTCGAGAAACCTAGCCGCGACCCTATCAACATGCTCGTTCCCCGACCCGTGGCCGACGTGTTTAAACATTTTTGCAAGATTGAGCGGTATCGGTACCATGAGGCACTCGAAGAGATCATGAAACGCGCAGGGATACTACCTAACGACTTTAGTGGGTCGGCTTAAGAGCAGAGAAAGACTGATGCAGGGGTAGGGAGCAGGACATTGAACATTGGGCCGCATGGGGCAACGCGACGTGAAACTCGCGCATGGGAAGCCCCCCGGCAAGATGGCGGGGCTGAGAGTTCGAATCTCTCTGCGGCCCACCCAATTGTGGGACCGGGGGCTATGGACTGCAGATTACCGAGGCAGAGGACAAGGTGAGATGACTGCACGTAAGGATCGGAAATCCAAAACAGATCCACAGTCCAAGCAAAGAAAATCAAAACTCGCTGGCGAATGTGCGTTTCCCGACGAGCCTGAACGGCTCCCACCCCATATTCCTGGAACCTATCAGGTGGCCATGGGCACGGACGAGGAGATGGTGGCCTGGTTGCGAGGAGTTCCGCGGAATGCACGGGCGATCCTAATCCCATTCTCGAATGAGGCAAGTTACAGAGTGTACGGTCCAATCTTCTGGCATTTGGCGCACAAACTGCCGGGCATCGTCGCGCGTATTCAGCGACGCAGGTTCGAACGGCTCGTTGACTCGTTGACGCAGTTACTACTGGAGCTGCCAAAAGACGTGCCTCTGGTGGTTCCGGGCGCCAGGGTAATACCAACGAAAGGGAATCTGCAGCGACGTCCGCGGGGTAATCGTAAAACCTGAGAATCATCAACGACGCATCGTGATTCGGCCCAGAAGAGGGAAAAATGCCGGGTATCCATAGCCAAAGAGTAATTCTGATCGAGGGCGACGCGGACGAGATCGTTCGCGACGCCCAATTCGCATCCGACATGCATGGGTTCGTGATCATGGTTCCGCCCGGCGAGGAAGGCGAGCGGCTGCTCGATATGCTGTGGCGGATCACAATGGCCTACGCTGCGAAGCCCAGTATGCTCGCAAGTCGAACGACCGTCCGCAAGATGGCCGAGGCGGTGTGGAGCAAAGAGAGTCGAGAGTCCAACCCAGCGAGCCGTCCAGCGCGCGGGGCGGGACTAGCCGATAGCACGCAGCGCGATCAGCAGGCGTCTATCTTCAAGGGTCCCGCTCCGGCTCCAAATGCAAAATTGCGGAAGGCAATCGCATCGCTGCCGCCTCCCAGAGGCGGAAGAAAAGTCAAAACACGAGAATGAGCCTGACATGCGCGCACTTGTTATTTCTGATCTGCATTCAAACCTCCAAGCAATAGAGTGGGTTCTGGCAACTGCGCCAAAGTACGACGTGGTCTGGAATCTCGGCGATACTGTTGGCTACGGCGCCAATCCCAACGAGGTGGTCAATCTGGTCAGGAAACTCGGCGGGATTGTGATCCGCGGCAATCATGACAGAATCTGCACCGGAAACGTGAAATTCGGAGAATATCGCGACCTTAGTCAGTTGGCGTTATTTGCCGCGAACTGGACTCAGAAGATCCTCAGCGCAGAAAACACAAAATGGTTGTCGCATTTGCCCCGGGGCCCCGTGAGACCGTTAGGACGAAAGGTGGCATGTGTCCACGGATCGCCTTGGAACGAAGACGAATACGTGATTTTCAAGGAAGACGCCTGGGCAGCTTTCAGGATGTGTCGCGCTCGGATTATCTTGTTTGGCCATACACACAGACAGGTTGGCTGGGCGAAGAACAGGCGTGGTCTGACTCTTCTGAAACCGGTCTTTGAGCCCGATTGCGCCGACCAATTCATAATTCAGCTGCAGAAAAGCAATCGCTATCTCTTGAATCCCGGGTCCGTCGGCCAGCCTCGCGACGGCGACTGGCGGGCGTCATTCGCAATCTACGACGACGCTGAATTGAGCTGGACGTGGTGCCGCGCACCCTACGACTTCCGCGCAGCGCAAAGAAGAATCCGGAGCGCCGGGCTTCCGGATGAACTTGCCACTCGGCTACGGGATGGCAGCTAGAGAGGTGGAACTACCTGGCAATGCGCAAATATCAAGAATCGAAATCAAGGCAAAAAACCGAGCAGGACAAGTTAAGACCTGCGTCCGAAAGTCCGTTTCGGAAACAGCGTACGGAAAAAGAGATAGCGCGCGTTGTGATGCCGCGGCGATGGAAAGCATTACCCGCGACTGGCGCGGTAGCCGCTTTGATAGCGGAACGAGATGAAAGGGACCATGAATTAGCCGAACAAATCATCATACGCCGAGATTCCAGAACCGGGAGGATTCCGCGCCAGATACTCCGCAAAGGCAAACTGGTAAATGACCAAACTTGGAAGCAGCAAGTTGTCGGCGGCATGTGGGTACATTGGATTCAAAAGGGTATGGATCCAGAGGCCTGGGGCGAATTGTTCAACGGGGAAAAGCGGTGCCTCATTAGGCGTGAAGAGAGAACTCCGCGAAATTGGCCGTCCGCCAACAAAGAACAAAGAACGGACTCGGCGTGAGTCTGATGTCGACGCGGAGTCTTAATCAGGCTAGCGATCAAGGCAAAAGCACGACCACGAAAGCGACCTTCGCAACCTTGGCCAAATAGACCCAGATCGCGGAAGGACCATTGGGTTCATCAAGGTCCTGCTCTGTGAATGCTGTCATCCCCCGACGCGGCTCGAGCCCGGAGGATTCAGGGCAGAAATGGATTCTTGAAAAGCGCAATCTGACTAATCGTCGTTCGATGTGAGCTTCTCTCGCTCTGGACTCTCGGGGTGTTTCGCCCTCGGTCCCCACAGTGAACCAACACTCTTAGACCAGACAGCCTCGACCAACTTAACGAAATTAGCCTGCGATAGTTGGTTTGAGACCATTGCAAGCAGACAGACCCCGATTATGGCGAGCCCGAATACCATTACACTCATGATGGTCGCAACGCGTTCGGAATAGTGGACAAAAAAATACCAAATGGATGCGCCCGCTAAGGCCAGTGTGAGAAGAGAGAGCATCGCGGCTGTGGCGGGCTGAAGTCTCGCAGTTTGTTTTCGCTGATGCTCGCTCGCGTCTTTCGCAAGTTGAACTGCTGTGTCCCTGATTTCAGGGTGAGTGGAATCTTCAGCAACCTTGAGATAATCGAGAATTTGTTGATGAGTCTGCGCACTGAGGCTGAGGCTTTCGTTCGTCCCCTTCTTTCCGCCTTGGCCACGACCAGCCATTAGACAATCCCGCTTCGGACATTGCCATTTTTGACCCGATAAGCAATCTCAACTTTCAGGTCACGCGGCGAGTGGCACTCATCGCAGTCGTCGCAGCGAGGCAAACGATCAAGATCGTCGATATTTTCCACTGTCGTGAGCAGGGTCTCGTTCTTGCGACAGTAGACGTTATAGATGCGCTGCAGAATCTCGCCCTTCACGAGGACCTCCAAGAGTACGACTGCCTCCGCGTCTGTCAGCCGCAGGGCCGCCGCAGCGATCTTGGGGATGATGTACGACTCACCACTCTGAATCTGCGAATTTATGTACGAGACCAGATGGTCCAAGAAATCGGAGAGCCTCGGGTTATTCTTCTTCACGCGCTCGAATTTGGGAGATGACATGCGTTACCTCCTTATCGCTACAGTCCGCGTTAACTTTGATGAAGCCATTGTCGGCATCGATGTGTGAATAAACTTCACGGTTCAAGAAGCCCGACGAAGGCTCTGGAAGCCAATAGAACGACTGAGCATCCCATGCCCAAGAACCTCCATACTCTTGGTACGCCAACCGAAAGCCAGGACTGTCTCGCACGTCAGCTCGCGGTCCTTTGGTCTTAGTCTTGTAGTTCTTCTGGTCGGTGTGATCAACGATATGAATGCGCACAAGCCTTGGCTTCTGTTCTTCGACCAGTTTGCGCACGACCGATCTCAAATCGATTGGAGTCAACGTGCATCCGAGAATCTCCGTGGCACGGTCAAAATAATCTTTGTAATACGCCTCTGCCGTTGGGCGATCACCCTGCTCGTGCGCGTGGATGTTATCTGGTGGATTCATCCTTAGCTCTGCAGTTCCGTTCGTGAAGTCCGCGATGAGGACGATACGCTTGAACACAGGAGTTCGAATGACGCCATCACCGCGATCATTCAGTTTCGAACGCTCATGTCTCTCCGCCCACTTCACTCGGAGCAACCCACCTTCAAAGTGAGCGTACACGGGTGACAGAGGCTTTACTTTTTCGCCAGCGAAGACCCTCGATTTAGAAAGTGCAAATCCAGCTTTCAGCAATCGCGTGGGCAGCCAACGCTCCGCCTTTCCGCTTGGACCTTCTTCCATGCGGTAAAGGTAAATCCGCATGTCGCTTGCCTCTTCAAATCCGATCAACGCCAGTTCCAGCGCACCTTCATCAAGCTGATCAGTCGCAATCTGTTTGGCGACCAGTTCAGTAATGGCAGCCCGCGAATAGGCGGCGCTGGGAAGGTCAACCGACCGAAGCCAAGCGCGGAGCCCATCCACCGCTACTTTGTTGAGCGTAGGCTCAATGCGCTTTTTGATTTCATCGCTCGATTTGCCTGCAGCCGCCATGAGACCTGTTTTCCTTCTCCTCGAAAAGGGTTTAGCCAACCGAAAAATCTATCGGTAATTTTCCACTAATACTAGTACGAAAAAGTCAGGTACGTCGCTGGAAGCCTCGTGAACCGACATGCTCGGGTCTTCCGAAGGCCAGCTTCCTGCCAGGCGCAGAGGCGCCGTCGAACGCTTCACGAGCAGCACTTTGTTGACGAAGCCCTGTCCAAGGTAGAATTTGCACACAAACAGCAGGGGTGTCTCCCTTGGGCTACGTATCCAATAACCTGACGCATTTTGTCGGGCGTTCCCTGGCCACGGATGAGCTGCGCTACGAGCTCTTGGCCAAGATCGTTCGCGGAGGCATGCTCCTCGACCCCTCACACATCGGTCGCCGGGATCCAATTTTCCAAGTCAAAATGAGCCCAGGTCCCACCCGATCAGTGCCCCTCTCTGCCTGTTCGGGACTGGACTATTCCTCGTACCCGAACGTCCGACATGACCTTGGCACTAAACTCAGTGACAATGCGCTCGTGCAATTTGAAACTGTCTGCTTTTGTGACATCCCGCAAAGCGAATTGGCAATTCACTGCGCAAAGTACAGCCACTTCGGACTGGCGTTTCCCAGGCTCTTTCTTGTGAATGCAGGAGCCTCGCCGGTTATGTACGTACCTAAACCGGGGTGGTTCAAGGCTGTAATTCAATCGCACGACTGCCACTCCGGAAAGCCGGACAAGCAGGTGGTTCAAGTTGGCGCGAGAGCGCCCATGATTGACGCAGCCTTCGATTTTCACAATCACAAGCTCACAGGCGACCTATTCATGAGGTTACAGGACCGCATGACGGACGCGTTTCATCAACTCAAATCGTTTGCCGATGTTCAATCCGTGGAACGTGACCTTCAAACGGCGCTCTTGTACCAAACGGTAGCCGAGACCTTGCTTTTCGGCCACCTCAAGTTCTTCGATCCAACCCTGCCCCCGGACCACCCCGACAACTACTACATGGAGCGCGAATGGCGCGTGGCGGGAAGAGTTGACTTCACGCTCGGCGACATCGCGGCGTTATACGTGCCTCCTTCATTCCTCGACCGCGCAGCACACGATTTTCGGGACCTCGGCGGGGGGATCGTCGCACTCGATCCCAAGGCGGGCAAATAAACTCCGGGCGCCACCAATTCTGTGACCTGGCGAACAAGACGCAGCCCAGATATGTATGTTCATGATATGTATACATCGAAACACCCTCAGGTTTAAGATGTTTATATACAACTACATAAATCATTCACTCACGCACAGATGGATGAATAAGGTATAAGAAGTAGCCCAAGTCTTCGCCGGGGTGGGCCACGACAGGCAGACGAGCCCCTGGTTCAAGCAGTTTTACGCGCAACATACATTCATCTTAAGCGCCGCGTCCAGGCCGATCCTAAACCCTAAGCGATTCTG
>Ga0224527_1000453_pt1 | contig 27063 bp, 20 predicted proteins | sample CBST0metaG_FD_179882 | JGI IMG/M metagenome (GOLD analysis project Ga0224527, IMG submission 179882) | Peat soil microbial communities from Stordalen Mire, Sweden - C.B.S.T0 | ecosystem: Environmental > Terrestrial > Soil > Wetlands > Peat | place: Sweden: Norrbotten County, Stordalen Mire... | reverse complement strand
GACAAGAAGATGAAGGGCAAGGGCGGAGTGTTCAAGCTTACCGCCGGATTGCAGCGTGAGTTTGGCTCGGATCGCGTATTCAACTCGCCGCTTGCCGAGGCCAACATTGTGGGGCGCGCCGTCGGCATGGCTGCGCGTGGGCTGAAGCCTGTTGTTGAGATTCAGTTCTTCGATTACATATGGCCAGCCATGCACCAACTTCGCAACGAACTGCCGCTGATTCGCTGGCGCTCGAATGACGCGTTCTCCTGCCCGGCGGTTGTGCGCGTTGCAATCGGCGGCTATTTGACTGGAGGTGCGGTGTATCACTCGCAGTGCGGAGAGAGTATTTTCACGCACACGCCTGGAATGCACGTGGTGTTTCCGTCCAACGCGCTGGACGCGGCAGGACTGTTGCGTACGGCGATTCGCTGCGACGATCCGGTGCTCTTCCTTGAACACAAACGCCTCTATCGCGAGCCGTTCGGACGCGCGCCCTATCCTGGTCCGGAGTACGCCATTCCGTTTGGCAAGGCCCGCATCTGGAGAGAGGGAACAGACATCACGGTTGTCACCTATGGCGCGACCGTTCCGCGCGCTCTGCAGGCGGCGCAACGCATGGAGCGCGAGCAGGGGGTTTCGGTCGAGGTGCTCGACTTGCGCACGCTCAACCCCTATGACTTTGAGGCGATTGCGACTTCGGTCTCAAAGACCAGCCGCGTGCTGATTGTCCATGAAGACATGTTGAGCTGGGGTTACGGAGCGGAGATTGCAGCTCGCATCGCAAGCGATCTGTTTGAGAAGCTCGACGCGCCGGTACAGCGGCTAGGCGCAAAGGATACTTTTGTTGCATATCAGCCGGAACTCGAAGACGTCATCCTTCCCCAGGCGGATGACATCTTCGCGGCTATGCAAAAGCTGAGCGCCTATTAAGCTCCTATTGCGCGGCGCTGCTGCAGGTGGGTGAGACGTGCTTAAACGAACTCATCATGAGCGTTGGATGAGTGTCTGACGGGTTGCTCATGGAACCGGACTGAGTGGCGGCATCCGCTCCGGAGGCCGATTTGCTCGTTCCCGTCACAATGATAGTGTGGCCTAGGTGCGCTTGCAGTTTGGAAGTGTTTCCTTTGATTTGATACATGGTGCCGGACTTGTCGGTCAGCATGTAACTTCCATCGGAGCCTGACAGGCACCCCTGAACGGTCGTTTCATTTGGATCTGCGTTATTCTGGATTGCACTGCTCTGGCTTGCATTGGTTTGGTTGCTCGTGTCCTGGCCTCCGTACTGCGCCATGGCGCACACCGCGGCGAGCAGCAGGATTGAGCTGAGCATCAAAATCTTCTTCATGGTTTTTTCCTCCGCCCTTTAGATGGGTGTGCCAGTCGACGGAAGTTGTACGGCGTGCTCTCGATGGTGGAACATTGGGAAAAAGTGGCCCGGCTTCCGCCGGACCACTTTGGTCGACCGTTAGGTCTTGTGCAGATAGATGCTGCCGTTCACGCTGGCCAACTCAATGGAGTTCCCGCCTGAACCAAGGTTGGAGTCGACGCTCGCACCGGGGGCATACTTTGATTTGTTGATCGTCAAGGGCAGATCGGAATGGATGTTTCCATTGACTGTGGAGGCTTTCAGGTGCGCATTGGTGGAGGCTGGAAGCTGAAGGGACACTCCACCGTTGACAACATTCAGTTTCACACGGCCTTTCCCCGCATTACTCAGCGAAGCCTTAACCTCACCGTTCACCGAGGTAACTTCCAACTCGGCAGCTGCATTCCACACCTCAGCTTTTCCGTTCACGGTGCTCGCCTTGATTGAGCCGCGAGGACCGTCCACATTGATGTTGCCGTTCACGGTCTCTATGGAGCGAAGTCGAGCGCTGCGTGGCACCAGGATTGTGTATTCCACGGAAGCTGCGTTGCTGGTGTGTTCGGGATACTTGGTCTGGATGTCTACAGAGTGTCCGCTGCCAGCGACTTCAATGCGAGCCTCGTGCAGTTTCTCTTCGGATTTTGCGGTCTTCACGGCGTCAATTTGGATCTCGTTCCGGTCCCACGAGGTGATCTTGATGTTGCCGTTGACGTTCTTCAGGGAAAGAACTCCATCAGCATCCATGGCCACCGTTTTGTGGAACTCCTCGCGCACCTCAGCCCGCGCGGGTAATGTGGCAAAGGCGATGGCGAATAGCAACGCGAGCGGCAGCGCAGGTTTCTTTGCATTCAGCATAGGTATGTTCTCTCTCTGCCGTCGGACGGCGTGAACATTACCGTTCAGAGGTTCCGGTACGCGAATGTGGGAAGTTAAAAGAACCGGTAACGGAAGAGGTGATATGTCGCTGCCAATCCGTCTACCCAACTGATTTTCTTGCCCTCCGCATAAGTGCGCCCGTGATACATGATCGGTACTTCATAGATACGCGCGCCGGTCTTCGCAAGTTTCACGGTCAACTCAGTTTCCATGCTGAAACGATTACTTTCCAGTGCCAGGGAGTCGAGCACATCGCGCCGAAGCACCTTGTAGCAGGCAGTCACGTCGGTCAGTGCAAGGCTGGTCAGCAGGTTGCAGAGAATCGAAAAGACGCGGTTCAGCAGGAAACGGTAGTAGCGCGGCACGCGGTGCGCTCCGGGGTGAAAGCGGTTGCCGAAGACGGCGTCTGCGTCTCCCGCGAGGATGGGACGCAGCAGCGCCGGATAGTCGGCTGGATCGTATTCCAGGTCGGCGTCCTGCACCAACACCAGCTCACCCTTGGCGTGCTTGAGCGCTGTCCGGACACAGGCACCCTTTCCGCAGTTTTGTTCATGTAGCAGGAGTTTAACGCTGTAGCCGGAGTCTTGGCTCAGGCTCTCCCAGTCCATGCTCTTCAGCAGTTCGCGCGTGCCATCGGTAGAGCAGTCGTCGACGATGAAGACCTCTTTGGCGAGCGGCGCCGTGTCTGACAGGAAGACCTTATCGAGCATGGTGAGGACTGTGTTCCGTTCGTTGAATACGGGGAGGATAATGGTCAATGTTTGGTATAGCGGATGTCCGACGGAAAGAGGGAGATAGGGTTCCCGCCTGTCAAGAACGGGGACGACCTCCGCCTGCGCGGCGCTCCCAAACTGTGCCGGGATTGAAACCAACCGGAGACTACGCCCACCGGTATCGTTGGCTGGATGAGTGACCAAGCCTGTTGCTTTCAAGCCATTACCCCACATTTCGTAGGATTGTACAATGGTTCGCGTGCTATGTTGCAACAACGAACAACCCTGTGCTCATTGCATGCGCATCGGAACTTCCGCCGCATGGGGAACTGTTCGAATTCCAACCGGGCTCGGTTATGAACCGTACCGCTGCTTTTGTGGAGGTATTTAAGCTGATCATTCACGGGGATGATGTCTTTCTCGAGTCCTGATCGAGGCATTTCACTCAGGCTCATTTAGATGCAGAAAGCGAGTGAGACTTGGCCTACAATCTTTACTCCCCTCATCCTAAATATGCATCCGAAGAGAACATGCACGACAGCTACTCTCATTGCGAGGACAGCCCACGTTTTAGCCCAGCAGATGCAGAGAACCCGAATTCCTGAACCCCGGAAAAACCCTGTCTAGTTTGGAATTGCCGAGCTGCTTTGTTACGGCCTCGGCCATTACCTGCCGGAAGTCTGTTGTCAGGGCTAAGTCTCTCTGTTCGAAGAGCTGCTCATTAGCCAGCCCGGGCCAGCGCCCGTACACGCGCCCACCGCGTACTGCACCTCCCATGACGAACATTACGTTGGCGTGGCCATGATCGGTGCCGCGGGTGCCGTTCTCGCTCGCGGTGCGACCGAACTCGCTCATGGTCACTACCACGGTGTCGTCGGCACGCGTACCCAGATCCTGCCAGAACGCTGCCAGAGAGCCGCTAAACTCTTTCAACAAGTTTCCTAGCTGGCCTTCGCTTGCGCCCTCGTTGACGTGATGATCCCAGCCGCCGATATCTGTAAACGCCACCTGCACGCCGAGGTTTGCCTTCACCAACTGCGCGGTTTGTTTCAGAGCGTCGGCAAAACGGCCTTTGGGGTAAGCTACTCCGGAAGCAGGGCGGTACTTTGCAGGATCGGAGGCCTTCAGCATTTTCACTGCGTCAAACGTCTCCTGCGCAGTGCCGTGCAGAACAGCGTCGACGCTGCCCGCGTACATGGATTCGAAGCTATTGGACAGCGGTTGCCCCTGCGGATTGCGAGGCGCTACTCCAAAATCGTTCAGATTGCCGAGAGCTAACGCCGGAGCACTTCCGCTGAGGATGCGCGGAAGGCTGGTTCCAAGGGCCACTGCTCGAAAGGCCGCACCTTGGGATGCATCCGACGCCGTAGCGGCCAGCGAGCGATTCAGCCAGCCATCTTCCGTGCTCTTGAGTCCCGGCGTTCCACTTTCCATGTAGTCCTGCGCATCGAAGTGCGAGCGCGTCGGATCGGGCGATCCGGCAGCATGCACAATTGCCAGGTGCTTTGCATCCCAAAGCGGCTTCAGGGCGCTCATGGAAGGATGCAGTCCGAAGAGCCCGTCGAGGTCTATGACGTCGCGCTTCGGAATCGCGATGGTTGGACGCATCGCATAATAAGCCGCCTCGCCGTGGGGCACTACGATGTTTAGACCGTCTGCAGCGCCACGCTGGAAGATTACCACCAGCCGCTTGTGGGACTGCGCTGTGCCCGCCGCCATGGCTGCGCGCGTCAGGAAACCTGGCACTGCGGCCATCCCGACTACGGTCATAGCGCCACTCTTCAAGAAGACTCGCCGCGTAATTCCCATTGCACTCTCCACGATCAAGTTATCGCCTCTGAAACTCCGGCGAGCCAAGTATTAGTCCTGCCACAGCCCCGGCGTTCACGGGCTTGGGAGGGTCGTCCAGTTTGCGCCCCGTCACGGCGGGGTCAACCATTTGTCGTGCAATCGTCTCGTGTGTCTGCGGGGAGACTGCTCCCGGGATCAGCGCCTTTTCCAGCGCCTGCTGCACTTGGACAGCGTCGCCGGGACCCGCGAGTGTGGCTGTATCCATACGAACGCCGCCCAGCTTGCCGCTCCCGAGGGCAAGCGCAAAGTTCATTCGGCTCAGCAGCGCTCCGGAGTTTACCCAACTCTCTGCGTGCATCGAGTAGCCAGTGGGCGGCTGCGCTCCGTAGAGCGGCATGCCCATGCGATTGAGCGCGTCGGTAACGCTTTGCACGCGCGTCATCTCCGCGTTGGTGGCGCGAATCGCTGAGACCGTAAACTCCAGCGGAGTCTTCACCTTCGCGCGATACTGCTTCATGCTCCAGAACTCCGGCGAATGAAGCATCGTGCGCATTACGGCTTTGATGTCGCCATCGCTCTGGAGGAAGGTTTGCGCCATCGCATCCACCAGCGCGGGAGGCGGCGTGTCGCTGACGAAGCGTTGCGCCAGCTTGGTGGAGATGAACTTCGCGGTGGCCGGTTGGCTGGCGAGCATGGTCAACGCGGCTTCCCCTTCTCGTTGTCCGTCCTCATGGAAGACGCGCCCCAGTACCGTTTTGTCGCCGGGCTCGTGGCGCGGCGCGCGGAAGACGAAGCCGCCACCTTCGCGCGGTTCCTCCAAGGTCCATCCGGTCAGCACGCGAGCTAACTCGGTCACGTCTTTCTGGGTGTAGCCGCCGTTCACACCGAACGTATGCAACTCCATCACTTCGCGCGCGTAGTTTTCGTTCAGTCCCTGCGCGGGCTTGCCGTTGCTCTTGCCGCGGCCTGCGGCCTGTGAGTTCGGGCCCACGCTTTGCCAGTTGTCCAGATACCAGAGCATGGCGGGACTCTTCGCCGTTGCGAGAAGGAGATCGCGGAACTTGCCCAGAGCGTGTGCGCGAATAACATCGCGCTCATAGGAGGTCACCAGGTAGCGCTCGGCGCCTTTGCCGAGAAACACGTTGAAGTGATTGAACCAGAAATCGGTCATCACCTCCTGCAACTGGCGTTCGCTGTAGGTGGCGCGCAGCAGCTTGGACTGCATCAGCTCACCATTCACCACGGCAACGGGGTTCTCCAACGAGAGCAGCAGCTCCTTTTGCTCAGGAGTCATGTCTGCGGTCAGCTTCTCGCGGTCATCCTGGGAGAGGGCGCGCCAGAATCCGCGCCTCTCATCTACATCCATGGCCGCCAGGTTCTGCGTGCGGGATGCGGCGGGCATTTCTAAAAGGTCTAGCGCACGGGAGCGCGCATGTTCGCGCGCATACTGCCGTTGTTCCTTCTTCTCTGCTGTAAGCTCGTCCGGATTCGTCGCAAGCAGATCGGCGTTCTCGGCGGCCTTGGCGTTCTTTTTTTCCTGCTTGTTATTGATTCGCGCCAAGCCCGCTGTGTAAATAGGCTTGAGCTGGGGCTCTTTCGGCATCGGCAACTTCCCATCGGCTACAGCTCGCAGCAACTGGTCAGGAGGGAAGTTCTTCACCATTTCGGTTGGCGACATGCGCAAGGTGTGATAAGGAGCGAGCCGTGCTTCCAAAGCAGAGTCATTGATCTTGTCTGGCTCAAGCTGTTCGGCAATCCACTTGTCTACGCCAATGGCCAGCACCCGATTCACATCTCCCGGACGCGGACCAAAGGTCAGCCGATTCAGCGCATGAACAGCCCGCTCGCGCTCATCCATTGTCTGAATAAGTGCGGGATTAACCTTCTTCTCTTTCTTGTCTTTGCGCGATGTGGCGAACAGGTAAGTTGTAGTCAGCAACAACAGAATCGAGAGGGTCACGACCATCGGTTTCTTGCGAGCCATTGGCAACTCCCGAGCAGGGATATCCGAATGATAGCCGCTGGTATGAACCCGACTCTGGAGAAAAGTTCCTAAGGGGAATAATCCGTGGCTACTTTGGGCAAACGCCAGGCGAGTCCGTGTTAGAACGTTTTGCCTAACAATTCGAATCTCTCCAGCGTCAGTAGTTTCTGCGGCTCTGGTGCCTGGCAAAGTTCGGCGTGTTCAAGTATCCAGGTGTCGGCGTGTGGAATGAATACCGCATTCAGCCCAGCGGCAATTGCCGGATTGATGTCGGACTTGGGACTGTTTCCCACCATCCACGTTGTGCTCCGCTCAAGAGCATATTTTGCAACGATGGCGTGATAGCTCTCCGCGTTCTTCTCCGGGACGACCTCCACGGCTTCGAAGAATGGCTTCAGTCCTGAGCGTTCGACCTTGCCCGACTGCTCGATCATATTGCCCTTCGTCACCATAAGCAGACGATGACGGCTGCTCAACTCCTCCAGCGTGGGGACTACGTGCTTCAGTAGCTCAATCGGTTGCTCCGCGATGGCGTGCGCAAAGCCGTGAATTGTTTCGTGCAGCGCGGGGGTGAGCGGTTCTACAGACAGGTGCTCGAAAGTTGCCACCAATGCGGCAGCAAAGCTGTTCAGTCCGTATCCCAGCTTCAGAACGTTTTGGTGCTCCACTTCATTCAGCTTCTCTCGCACTTGCACAATGGAGAGGTGGCTGTGATTCAGGAAGGAGATAAACTCGGCGATCGCACGCTCGAAATAAATGTTGTTTTCCCAGAGTGTGTCATCGGCGTCAATCATCAACGTCTGGCGCGTTGTTTTCAGGTCATTACTAATCGGCATGCTCAAACAGTTTAGCTGATTGAGAGAGAACCTCCGCACAATAGAAACGCTCCGCGCGGACGCGGAGCCTTCTCAGACACTTTTCAGCTATAGCTTGTTTTCGGAAGCCGTCTCGCTCACCCACTCCAGCTTGACTGCTTGCGGGATGATACCTTTTTCGTGGCCCATGTTGAGCAGTTTGGCAACGGCTTCGCGACCATCATCGCCGTAGTCCAGCGTGCGCTCATTCACGTACATGCCGACAAATTTGTCGGCGTCGCGAGAGTCGAGGTCGCGGGCAAACTGCATGGCATACTCCAGCGCCTGCTCGCGATTGTCGAGAGCGTGCTGAATGCTCTCACGCAGCGCCTTGCAGACCTTGGCAATGACTTCCGGCCCAAGGTCCTTGCGGATTGCGTTTGCGCCCAGCGGTAGGGGTAATCCGGTGAGTTCGCGCCACCACTTGCCGAGATCCAGAATGCGGTGCAATCCGCTCTTGTCATACGTGAGCTGGCCTTCGTGGATGATCAACCCAGCGTCGTACTTGCCTTCCAGCACGGCAGGAATGATCTTGTCGAAGGGAACAACTTCGGTTTCCACATCGGGCGCAAAGAGGCGCAACGCCAGCACGGCCGTGGTCAGCGTGCCAGGGATGGCGATTTTGAGCTTCTTCACTTCGTCCAGCGTGTAGGGTTTGGGCGCTACTATCATCGGACCGTAGCCGTCTCCCACGCTGCCGCCGCTCGGCATCAGAGCATATCGCTCCTGCACATATGGGTAGGCATGGAAGGAGATGGCGGTTACGTCAAAAAACGCCTCTGCCATCGCTCTATGGTTCAACGTTTCAATATCACACAGCTCATGGGTGAACTTATATCCGGGCACCCGAACCTTATTCGTCGCCAGACCATAGAACATGAACGCGTCGTCCGAGTCAGGACTATGCGCAATTTTGATTTCGATTAGTTCCGAACCTGTGGTGCTCATAAACCTCTTTTGTCGGGGACCAGCGCGGTCCCCAATGAGATTGCGAATGAAGTGCCGCACTAAAAGAAGGTGCGACTCAAATCTAAAACATTTGTTATCCGTCGCGATCACCTGGCGCGGGCTATCGCAGTCCTTCCTGAGTGCCATCTTGGGATGCGTCCGCTGCAGAGCCGTTCGCCTTTCCCCGCGCCTTCAAGTGCCACCTGACGCGCGTGAAAACGGCGATCGCCACACCTGCCAGCGTGATCGACGACAACACAAGAATGACAAAGAGAACCTTGATGATCACAAGGTTCTAGCATACCAGAGTAGAGGCAAACCGTTCGAATATCATCGCGCTCAATTTACTGGAATCTGCCTTCAACTGTGTCGCGCAAATCACACCTTTTCTAGTGCATTTTGCGTAGCGATCGTCTACTTGCGCATGGCCGCTTCCACATCTTCCGGAGTGTGTGGCAGGGCAGCGGTCAGATTCACCAGTTTGCCGCTCTCGTCGAGCATGACGATGTCCTCGATACGCACGCCAATCTTCTCTTCGGGGATGTAGATTCCGGGCTCCACGGTGAAGACGTCGCCTTTGTCCACCGGGCCTTCGCCTACGTCATGCACTTCGAGTCCCACACGATGACCGAGGCCGTGAATGAAATACTTGCCGAGTGGTTCGCCGTGCAGGTCCTTGCCGTGCGTGTTGATGTAGTTGTAAGCAATCTGGTAGAGCGAGTCCTCATCGTGCCCGGTGAGCATGCTTTTGCCCGCTACAACGGATTGCATCACGGCCTGTTGTGCGCCTAGCACTACGTTGTAGATTTCGCGCTGACGCGGCGTGAAGTGTCCGTTCGCGGGCAGAGTGCGTGTGATGTCGCTGGCGTACATTCCGTACTCACCTGCAACGTCCATCACCACCACGTCGCCATCCCGTATCTCGTGCGAGTCCTCCGAGTAATGCAGCACCGTGGAGTAGAAGCCCGCACCCACGATGGGGGCATAGGCGGGACGCTCGCAGCCGCCATCCTGAAACTTGTATTGCATCAGCGCCGCGATCTGGTACTCGAACAGGCCAGGACGCATGGCCTGCATCGCTGCACGGTGTCCAGCAATGGAGGCGTCGGTTGCGTGGCGGATACGTTCGATCTCACCGAGGTCCTTGTGTTTGCGTAGTTCGGCGATCTTGTCGCTCACGTCGAGAATGGAAACGATCGGAAAGGCGTTGCTGCGCTTCAACCACTCGAGTGGCACGGTCGCAGGGGAGTTCTCAGGCGCCTGCGGCACGGCGGAGTAGATGACCGCGCGAGGCTGCGGTACTACTTGCAGGAGCACATCGTGCATGTGGTCGAGGGTGGATACGCGATCAAAGCCCGTGGTCGCGGCAGCGGTCGGATCTTCCGCGCCGAGCTTTGGGCCGGTCCATTTCTCCTGCGTCTTGTTGTGCGCAGGAAGGAAGAGTATCTCGCTGTATGGCCGCGCCGGGTTCGTGCCTTTAGCTTCGATGGCGGGAGCGATTACAAGGGCTGCTCCGGGCTCCCCCCATCCTGTCAGGTAGAAGAAGTTGTTGTCCTGTCGGAAACCGTAGAGTGCATTGGGCCCTTCGGACTCTGTTGCAGCAAACAGAACCAACACGCCGCCTTCCAGTGTCTTGGAGAGTGCGACCCTGCGAGCGCGGTAGTCAGCTCCTGGTTGGCGGTCCAGCGCAAAGAGCGAAGAAGTCAGGGTGAGTGTACAGATTGCAACGAGTAGGAGAGAGCAGGGCGGCGTGCGCAGCTTCATGGGAGCCGAGTATAAACCTCGATGCAGGCCGTTCGCCAGAGCACAGCGTTCCGCACTGAATAACGTTGCACAAAGCCGGAGTTAGACTCCAACGGGGAACGGTTTGACGTGGTCCTCTGCATTGCTGACCGTGGCGCTGGCCCCGAAGAGTTCGAAGCGACCTTGCAACAGCGACATCAATCCTGTGTACCAGTATCCGTAGACAAACAAGATCAGGAAGGGAACCGTGATGTAGTTTTCATTCGCAATGGCATACCACACGGTCATCGCGAAGTAACTTCCTACGGCCAATTCGATCCACGGGATAATTCCCAGGCGCTTGCGATATTTCTTCGCTGCGGCTACAGCAGTGTTCTTCTGCCCCTTGGTTTGCACGCTGTATTTGGGGGTACGGGCGAAGGCCGTTTGCTTGCCAACCAAGGCTTCAATCACACCCTTGGAATTCGTGATCGTCAATCCGATGCCGAGCGCCATCAGAAATGGCAGATAGAAAAATGTTCGCCACCAGCGGGTCGGAAACAGTTCTTTCTGGGAGACGAGGTAGAAGCTTGAGATGGAAAACGTCGAGGCCAGAAACAGCGGCACATCGATGTACATCATCTGGAACCAGCCTTGGTAGAAGCGGATTACCATTGCGGGAAGCAGCAACACGCTGAGCATGATCATCAGGGGATAGCTCAGGTTTGCCGTCAGGTGATACCACGCCTCAATCTTCTCCCGCCGGTTCACATTGGACCGCATGACTTTCGGCAGATCCTTGATCGAGCACTGGATGAGCCCCTTGGCCCAGCGTACCTGCTGCGTTTTGAATGCCGTCATTTCAATTGGCAGTTCGGCAGGGCACTCTACATCCTGCAAGTAGAGGAACTTCCAGCCCTTAAGTTGGCAGCGATAGCTCAAGTCGGTGTCTTCGGTCAGTGTGTCATGCTGCCAGCCACCTGCTTCTTCAATCGCACGGGTGCGCCACATTCCGGCGGTGCCGTTGAAGTTGAAGAAAACTCCTGCGCGCGAGCGTCCACCGTGTTCCAGTATGAAGTGGCCATCCAGCAGGATCGCCTCCACTTCGGTCAGGAACGAGTAGTTCCGGTTGATGTGCGTCCAGCGCGTTTGCACCATCCCGATATTAGGCTCAGCGAAGTGGTGGATCACTTTCATGATCCAGTCGGCCGGTGGAGTAAAGTCGGCGTCGAAGATTGCAACGAACTCGCCCTTTGCCGTCTTGAGACCGTGCTCCAGGGCACCGGCTTTGAAGCCACTACGATCCGTGCGGTGAATGTGAACAATGTCATGGCCCAGCGCGCGGTATGCTTCCACCACATCTGCGGCCACCTTCACCGTCTCGTCGGTGGAATCATCGAGCAACTGTATGTCCAGCAGTTCACGCGGATACTCAAGCTTGCAGATGGACTCCACCAGTCGGTCTACCACAAACTGCTCATTGAAAATCGGCAGTTGGATGGTCACCCTTGGAAGTTGGGCGAAGGTCGATTTCGGTGTTGTCGTCTTGTTCTTGCGGTACTTGTAGTACATCCAAACTAGTTGGTAGCGATGGAAGCCGTAAGAGGCCAGAATCACCAGCACGATGAAGTAAGGGATCAGCAGGGCCAAATCAAAGCCGTTGGCGTGGTACAGTCCCTTGAAGGCTGGGTTTGTCTGCTTCTGGAGAAACTGCACCACCGGGCTGGGGCGGGGAGTGAGCGTAATAAAGGCCGCAAACAAAGTGATCAAGGCGGATTCCGAACAACTGGATTAGGCCGGATGAAAACAATTCCCGGAAAACTCGATTGTACCCGAATCGGACACCGCTGCTGTAGCACGTTCATGCAGATTGTTCTCTTCGTAACGTTCCTTGTTGGGTCGCAGCCCAGTGTTCAGGCCCAGCCAGCTATTCCGCAGTATCCGGAATTGGCTCGACTTGGACCATCTTCCTACTGCAACCCATTCTTCGGATTTCGCTTGCTGTTCTCTGAAGGGTTGAAAGCAGAGAGGATTCACCTTCCGGTGCAACCGCAAGGCCGCCACGCGCTTCTGGCGCTCCATCTCCAGAGGCTGGACCGCTCCGCAGAACTCTTCGTTTCTGCTTTTCAGGACAGCGCGGAAAATCCTGACCGTCTTGCAGCCAAGGTCCGAGTGCAGCAGGCTCGCCACGGAAATCTCACAGCGACAGGACCGAGGGCCATCTCCATTCACGGGCAGACCTTTTACCGGTTGCACATTGCAAGCGACACTTCGGCACTCGGCGACGAGAGCAGCTTCTACTTTTTCCAGCGTGGCTACGTTGTTCACTTCGCCATCTTCTCTCATCAGCCTGAGCTGGCTGTCACTGTCGAGTCAGTCATTGAGCATCTGGAATTTGTCGATCCGGGCGATACGGCCTGCCGCGAGGGCAATGCCTCCGATCCCTATTACGGTCCCGCGCTTCCCACTGATCTGGTGGACTCCACGGTTCGGACTAATCCAGGAGCGTCTATTCCTTCCGGAGAGTTTTCTGGCCGATCATTTCGCGCAACGGCACTTGGGGTTCGTGTCGAGTTGCCACCGCGCTTTCAGCCACTTCCCAGCGAAGAGGCTTACCGCATCATCGAACTTCTGCGCGATCCCATGAACGATCCTGAAAGTGATGATCGCCGCCGCGCACTCTTCCGTGCCTGCTCACGGGTGCTTTTTGCTGCCATTGACCCGCAGACGGAGATACTCTCTCAGGTACACCCAGGACTTGCAGTGGCTGCAGTTCCCAAAGGTTGCGTGCCAGACCTGATACCGCCCAACTCTCCTGCAGACAAGGAGAAAGCTGCGGAGTTCGCAACGGTTTTGGCGCGCTCGCTCGGAGCAACGCTGGCTAATCGCGGGCACATCCGACTTCGTCCCGGAGGACTCCTCACCTCTCACCTTGACGGTGCCTTGCCCTATCGCAGCCCTGGAGAGAAACTCTCCCGGCGAGCTAGCTTAAGTGTTTCGGCGACCGCCAACGGAAACTGGCTCATCCTCGTGTACGCGGTTGCGTCTTCGCCTGCTGGCGAACGTGAGATGGAATCACGCATTGTCTTTGGTGCACCTGAGGGCGACCCGATTGCAGTCGGTCCCTAAACAACAACAACAAAGAGAAGGCGCTGGACGTGGCGCCTTCTCATAGAGCGGGGGAGTTACTTGTCAGCCATGGTCTCGCCATTGCCGGTCTTTTCGGCAACCATATGGTCGGTCGTGCCACGTTTTGCGTCCTGGCTGATCATGGAGATGGACCTTCCATCGGGCGAAATGGTCATGCGAGACATGCCTGTGACCTCACCGTTGCGCTTGTAAGTCTCCTCAAATGTGTTGTCGTCGACCTTCTTCAACACCACGGAGGTAGTACCTGGGTCACCGTGGAAGGGATAGTCCTTGCCGTCGAACTTGGCGCTGTAGTTCTCACCTGTACTGGCTTTGAAGTTCAGTCCATCACCCATCAGCGAATAGGTGAAGGTCAGCGCGTTGTCGGATACCGACTCCCACTTCTCCGGTTTCCACGAGCCGGAGATTGGGTGAACTCCTGCTTCAGGCGTGCCAACCCGTGAGTAGAGGCCTGTTGCCGTTACCGCCTGAGTGCTTCCCGCTGGATGCCCCTCATACTTGCGAGTTGCAGTCTTGCCGTCGGCAGAAACCGTGTCAGTGCTCTTGAACGCGAGTTTGCCATCCTTCTTACCCACTACATCCACTGTGTTGGGGTCTACTACGGTCACGGCCACGGTGTCAGCGTATGGGTCGCCGGAGATCCTCTGGTCCTGCCCGTCGGCCTTGATCGTGTACTTGGGATTGCAAGTGGAACAGGTGAACATCCCATCCCTCAATTCATAGACCAAGGGTTTTGGGTCCATCTGCATTTTATTGAGATCTATTTTCCATGTGCCATTGATCGCATTCTGTGCGAACGCGGTCAGTGGCAGCATCATCAGCAACATACCCAGAGCTTTTCTCATAGCATCCTCTCCGAATCCATGTGCAGGAAAAGTGTTTGAGGAGCCGGATTCGTTCAACCGACTCCTGCGGGGGAAAACTCTCGCTCAGCGGCGATTATGCTGGTGCGTCACCGCTATTTTTCCGCCTCTTGCTTATCCTCTCTTTCCGCAACAAAGGTGTCTGTCATGCCCCGTCGCTTGTCCTGACTGACCATGGTCAACGACGTGCCGTCAGGCGAGACTGATATCTTCGAAACGGAAATGACTTCGCCATTACGTTTATCGGTTTCTTCAAACGTGTTGCTGTCGATCTTCTTAAGCACCACGGAGGTCGTACCTGGGTCATTCATGTAGGGATACTCTTTTCCGTCAAACTTGGCGTCGTAGCCTTCGCCGGTGCTGGCCTTATAGTGCAAACCGTCTCCTGTAGAGGCGAACTTAAAGGTCAGCCAGTTTGGGGAGGCCGATTCGAGCTTCTCCATTTTCCAGGAGCCTGTGATTGCATGTGCTCCCGTCTGGGGCCCGCCGACGCGCGAGAAGACCGCGGTTGTCTTCGCCACTTCACTGCTTCCGGCTGGATGCTCCTCGAACTCACGGGTCAGCGCTTTGCCATCGGACGAAACAGTCAAAGTGCCGCGGAACGCAGGTTTCCCGTCCTTGGTACCGACCACTTCAATCGTATTGGGGTCCAAGACGGTGACTTTTTCGCTGTCGACGTAAGGAGATCCGGTCATCTTGTGTTCCTGACCGTCGGCCTTGATCTTGGTCTTCGAATCGCACGTAAGGCATGCGTACAGGCCGTCCTTTAATTCGAGGACTCGAGGTTTGGGGTCCAGCTTTGCCTTGTTCAGGTCGATCTTCCAAGTACCGTCGATCCCGCTCTGCGCAAACGCAGTAAGGGGCAGCATCATCAGCAATATCCCTAGAGCTTTTCTCATGGTCATCCTCTCCGAAATGGCGGTTTCGATGGGTGAGCGTGGGAGCCGGGTCGGGCATCCGGCTTGGCATGGGCAAGCTGCGATATCTCTGCTTGCCGTGGTGGATGGATGCCTGCCTAGTTTCACGAGTTGCGCTACCAGCACACGATTGCAATCGGTCCCCGCGAGCTTCAGAGAAGGTGAAGGTAGGTGCAGCGTTTGGCTCTGCATTTTCAGTTCACGCTGAATATTCTGACTTTCTCACGCCCACTTGTGAGTTAAGTCACAGTTATTTCGTTCATCTCGTAGTGCAATATTCCATGGGGAATTACGCAAATGGTGTTCTTCCCGTGTAGTGCTTCTTAGAAGCACTACACACTCTGTGTCTCCGCACTTACTCCCTTGGAGGACCGGTTTATGGATCGAGTCAAAGTGACAGTCGATGGCAACGAAGCTGCCGCGTACGTCGCGCATAAAACCAATGAAGTCATAGCCATCTATCCCATTACGCCCTCATCGCCCATGGGCGAGTTCAGTGATCAATGGTCGTCTGATGGCAAGCCCAATATTTGGGGATCGGTCCCACAGGTGATGGAGATGCAGAGCGAAGGCGGAGCCGTGGCAGCTCTCCATGGCGCTCTCCAAGGCGGAAGTCTGGGTACGACCTTTACCTCCTCGCAGGGCCTCCTGCTCATGATTCCCAATATGTACAAGATTGCAGGCGAACTCACGTCGTGCGTCATTCATGTGGCCGCCCGCGCCGTGGCCGCCCAGGGGCTCTCCATCTTCGGAGATCATCAGGACGTTATGGCCGTCCGTCAGACCGGTTGGGCGCTGCTCGCTTCCAACAACGTGCAAGAGGTAATGGACACTGCGCTTATTGCGCAGGCCGCTACTCTTGAGTCGCGCGTCCCGTTCGTCCATTTCTTTGATGGCTTCCGTACCTCGCACGAAGTAGGCAAGGTCGAGCAACTCACCATGGAAGATATGCGCGCCATGCTGCCTGAGCAGTTCGTTCGCCAGCACCGCGCCCGCTCGCTTTCGCCGGATCGCCCTGTTCTCCGCGGTACCGCGCAGAATCCTGATGTGTACTTCCAGGCTCGCGAGACTGTCAATCCCTTCTACACGGCCGTGCCCGGCATTCTGCAGAAGGCGATGGATCAGTTCGCCAAGGTCGTTGGCCGCCAGTACAAACTGTACGAATATGTGGGCGCGCCAGATGCGGATCGCGTGGTAATACTGATGGGCTCTGGTTGCGATGTTGCCGAGGAGACTGTCAATCATCTGGTGGCGCAGGGCGCCAAGATCGGCGTGCTGAAGGTGCGCTTGTTCCGCCCCTTCTCTGCCGAGCATTTCCTTGCCGCGCTGCCCTCCACGGTTCGGTCGATTTCGGTGCTGGACCGCACCAAGGAGCCTGGCTCCGCAGGGGAGCCGCTTTACCAGGAAGTGTTGACGATACTGGCCGAGAGCTTCGCCGCTGGCAAGATCGCTTCCATGCCGCGCATCTATGGCGGACGTTACGGCCTTTCCTCCAAGGAATTTACTCCCGCGATGGTCAAGTCCGTATTCGAAGACCTTGACGAGATGGTGCCTCACAATCATTTCAGCGTCGGCATTCATGATGACGTGACCCACAACTCACTGCCCTTCGACCCGAAGTTCTCTACCGAAGACCCGCGCACGGTTCGGGCTCTTTTCTTCGGCCTCGGCGCCGATGGCACGGTGGGTGCCAATAAGAACTCCATCAAGATCATTGGCGAGGATACAGAGAATTACGCCCAGGGCTACTTCGTTTACGACTCGAAGAAGTCTGGCTCCATCACCACTTCACATTTGCGCTTCGGCCCTAAGCCTATCCGCTCAAGCTACCTGATATCGCGCGCGAATTTTGTTGCCTGTCATCAGTTCAGCTTCCTGGAGCGCATTGACGTGCTCAAACTAGCGGACGAAGGTGCGGTTTTCCTGCTCAATAGCCAGTTCAACAAGGATGAAGTGTGGGATCAGCTTCCACGTCCGGTGCAGCAGGAGATCATCACCAAGAAGCTACAGTTCTACGTTATCGATGGTTACAGCGTGGCCAAGGATACCGGCATGGGGCAGCGCATCAACACCATCATGCAGACCTGTTTCTTCGCCATCAGCGGCGTGCTGCCACGCGACGAGGCCATCGAGGCGATCAAGAAGGCAATCAAGAAGACATACGGTAAACGCGGTGATGCCGTCGTGGAAAAGAACTTTGCCGCCGTCGATCAGACACTTGCGAATCTGCATCGCGTAGAAGTTCCCGCAGCTACCAATAGCAAGGTCGAGCTTCGTCCTCCAGTTCCCGCACAGGCCCCAGCTTTTGTGCAGAATGTCCTTGCACCCATGATCTTTGGCGATGGCGACAATCTTCCGGTCAGTCTGATGCCTGTGGATGGAACCTACCCGACCGCGACGGCGCAGTGGGAGAAGCGCAACATCGCGCTGGAAGTTCCTGAGTGGGATGAAAAGCTGTGCATTCAGTGTGGCAAGTGCGTCCTGGTGTGCCCGCACGCAGTGATTCGAGCCAAGGTTTACCCGAGTGACCTGTTGGGTTCTGCACCGGAGTCCTTCAAGTCCGCCGAGCCTAAGTGGAAGAGCTTTGCAGGCTACAAGTACACGCTGCAAGTTGCGCCTGAGGATTGTACTGGCTGTGCCCTTTGCATCGAAGCTTGCCCGGCGAAGTCCAAGAGTGAAGCCAAGCACAAGGCAATCAACATGGTCCCGCAGCCTGAGCTTCGCGAGCGTGAAGCCCGCAACTGGGAGTTCTTCCTCACGCTGCCAGAGGTGCCGCGCGAACAACTTGCGCTTTCGCAGGTCAAGGACGTGCAACTTCTCCAGCCACTCTTCGAGTTTTCTGGTGCATGTTCCGGCTGCGGTGAGACTCCGTACGTCAAACTGCTAACTCAGCTCTTCGGAGACCGCACGGTCATTGCCAACGCCACTGGATGCTCTTCGATCTATGGTGGCAACTTGCCCACCACGCCCTACTCGGTCAATAACGATGGGCGCGGCGTTGCTTGGTCCAATTCACTCTTTGAGGACAATGCCGAATTCGGCCTTGGATTGCGCCTCTCCATTGATAAGCATCACAACTACGCGCGAGAGCTGCTTGTACGTCTCGCGGCAAAGCTGCCGGAAGAGTTAGTGAAGGCGCTTCTCACCGCGCCGCAAAAGGGAGAAACCGCAATTGCCCAGCAGCGTGTCCGCGTCGTGCAACTCAAGCAGGCGCTCGCGTCTGTCGATCAGCCGGAAGCACGCGCGCTGCTCGATGTGGCTGACAACCTCGTCGATAAGAGTGTCTGGATTGTAGGTGGAGACGGCTGGGCCTATGACATTGGCTACGGCGGCCTCGATCACGTGATGGCTTCGGGAAGGAACGTCAATATCCTTGTGCTGGACACCGAGGTTTACTCCAACACGGGCGGCCAGATGTCGAAGTCCACTCCGCGCGGTGCGGTTGCGAAGTTCGCGGCTGCCGGTAAGGGGCGTCCCAAGAAGGATCTCGCTTTGATCGCCATGAGCTACCCGGCTTACGTGGCGCGCATTGCTATGGGCTCCAGTGACATGCAGACCATCAAGGCATTCAATGAAGCGGAAGCCTTTGACGGTCCGTCGCTCATCCTTGCCTACAGTCATTGCATTGCACACGGCTACGATCTGGTCCACGGACTGGATCAACAGAAGCTCGCGGTGCAAAGCGGCCACTGGCCTCTATTCCGCTACAATCCTGCGGCTGCGCATGGACAGGCGAACTTCGTCCTGGATAGCAAAGCTCCAAGCATTCCGCTGGAGCAGTACATCTACAACGAAACCCGCTATACCATGCTTCGCCAGAGCGACCCTGATGCTGCCAAGGAACTGCTTGGAGAGGCTCAGCAGGATGTCAACGAGCGCTGGAAGCGTTATGAAGCACTCGCCCAAGAGTTTACCGCCGCCGCCAATACGGCTGCCGTTTCTCCGGTTGCTGAAAACCAGGCCACTGCCGCCAAGGGAGCTCAGTAATGATCGATTTGTCCACAAAATATCTCGGACTCAAGCTTCGCAATCCGCTGGTCGTGTCCGCCTCGCCACTTTGTAAGGACATCACGAACCTGCGCAACATGGAGGACTGCGGCGCGTCTGCCATCGTTCTTCATTCGCTTTTCGAGGAGCAGATCAACATCGAGACTCATGAGCTTGACCGGTTTCTCTGGGACGGCTCAGACCTCGGCGCGGAAAGCACGACGATCTTCCCTGATTTGGGCCAGTACAACATCGGTCCCGACGCTTACCTGGAGCATATTCGCCAGGCCAAGCAGACGGTTTCTATTCCAGTGATCGCCTCGCTTAACGGCGTCTCGCGCGGAGGCTGGGTCAGCTATGCGCGCGAGATGCAGCAGGCTGGTGCGGACGCCATCGAACTAAACGTCTACTTCATTCCTGCGGAACCCGGTTCTTCTTCGGATGACATCGAGAAGCTCTACCTTGATCTCGTCGCCGAAATTCGTAAGACCGTCACTATCCCGGTTGCGGTCAAGGTCGGACCCTACTTCAGCGCATTCGCCAACATGGCGCAGCGGCTGGAGGCGGCCGGAGCCAACGGCATTGTTCTATTCAATCGCTTCTATCAGCCGGATTTTGACCTTGAATCGCTTGAAGTGAAACCCACGGTAACGCTCTCCAATAGCAGCGAACTTCTGCTCCGCCTGCACTGGACCGCCATGCTTAACGGCCAGCTCCACGCGGACATTGCCATAACGGGTGGTGTCCACACGGCGGAAGACGTGGTGAAGTCGATGATGGCGGGAGCAAAGGTAACAATGCTTGCTTCTGCGCTGTTGCGGAACGGGATCGGCTACCTGCGTCCGTTGCTCAACCAGTTTGAAGCATGGCTCGAACGACGTGAGTACGATAGCGTCCAACAAATGCAGGGAAGCATGAGCCAGAAGAACGTTCCAAATCCGAAGGCGTTCCAGCGCTCCAACTACATGCGAGTGCTGTCCAGCTATGCGGGAAAGTAGGTAAACGAAAAGTCCCAGGCAAGTGACAGGAGCGTCCCACTCGGGGCGCTCCTGTTCGTTGCATAGCGCTTACTTGTCATGTCTCTGTTTGGTGTGGGCGGATTTGGTCTTGCTTCTGGGGGCATTGCCGCCGCTGGGTGTGTTGTGGTTCTGGGCAGCGAAGAGTTTTGTGGCTGAAGCACGCCGTACCTGCTTCCCGCCGTGGGAATGGGCAGATGCAATCACCGATTCACCTTGCGATCCACCGAAGGCAAGGTGAGATGGTGCGGAAGCGGAGACGGAGGCGCTTGAATGGGCCGTGTGTTTCTGGCTGGCAACTGGGGTTTGGGTTGCGGGCGGCTCTAGATTGGGATGGCCATGCGGCAGATTGCGGAAACTTGACGTGGAGGCAGTGGGCTGCGCGGAGGCAGACTGACTGCGGGTCCCAAAGGTGGACGCGGGTGGGGCTGTACGTGAACCGGAGGCGGATTCTCCGGTGGGCTGTCTGCTCACCTCGGCGTTGAATTCCGGGTTGACGCTTGCGTTGATACTTCCGATGGGCTCGCCCACCTGGCGATTGATCTCTTGTGCCGGAGAAGACGCCGCCAGTGAGAGGGATATGCTCCAGAGCAGAACTCGGATTGTAGGGAACAGCTTCATGTTGGCTTTACCGTTCATTCTGTTATTGGCGGAGCATCCGCCAGAATTGATTTGTCGGTGGCGGCGAGTTCCCTGGTTTTTAGCACAATCATGTACTCGTAGAACGATTGCAGCAGGGCATAAGTAAGTCCCGCGCGTCCGTCAAGGAAGCCTCGACGAACGAAGTAGAGCAAAAGGAATTTAACCAGCGGGCGTGCCGGAAGTCGATAAAAGGACTCCTTTTGGTGGAAGCGGCGCTCGTGGAAGTCGGTGGCAAAGAGCGCTCGGTGAAGGCTGAAATCACTCCGCGTGGCGCGGTTCTGAATAATCTGCTGGGCTTCAAGGGAACTGTACGAGTTGTGACGGTCGAGCCAATGGCTCATTCCCTTGCTGAAAGGGAAGTGGTCAAGGTAGCCGTTGACTTCGCCTACAGGCCCAGTTGGAACAGAGACCGGATTGATGAGGCGCTCATAGTGCATCTGTTCAGGACGGAATAGGCGCAGGTAGAATTGCGATGCCTGCACGTGCTTGAGCCATGCCCCCAGAAAGAAGTCTCGTCGGCGGATGCGAAAGGCAACGAACTCGCCGGGTGCGTTGACGGCGTTCAGCAGGCTCGCCACTAACTCCGGCGTGACACGCTCATCGGCATCGAGATGGAGTACCCATGGATATTTGAATGGAATGTTGCGTAGCGCCCAGTTCCTGTGCGCGGATTCGTTGCCACCGAAGATCGCATTGACGTGCCCTCCGGGTGGGATGGTGACAAAGGCTCCGGCGCTCCGTGCGATCTCCACAGTGCGGTCAGTGCTGAAGGAATCGAAGACATGAACATCGTCTGACCACGCGACCGATTGCAGACACGCGGGAAGGTCCTGCTGCTCATTTCTGGTCGGGATGAAGATGGAGATCACGAGCCGATTTCTCCTGCCACTGTACGTTTCCTCGTTTTGAGTTTCCGCGCCGGAATGCCTCCGTAAACGGTCCAAGGTTCAAGGTCGCGCGTAGCCACGGACGCCAGAGCGAGAATGGCTCCCTCACCTAGATTGACACCGGGTTGCACGACAGCGCGAGCGCAGACCCAGGAGTACGCACCAAGCGTTGACGGAAACGCGATGAGAGGAAAAGCAGGATCTTCGTAATCATGCGTGGCGCCGCAAAGATAAGCGCCTTGCGAGATGATTGCATGAGAACCCATGCGCAAGGGTTTGGGATTGTAAATGACAACGTCCTCGGCGATGCTTGCGTTCTCTTCGCAGACCAGATTCCACGGTGCCCAGATTCTGGCGGTGGGATAGATATGGGTATTGGCCCCGACGCTTGCGCCGAAGCAGCGTAGAAGGACGTTGCGCCAGGCATGCATCGGGCGTGGCGAAAGGCGGAAGAGAAGCGCGTAGACAATGCTCCACGCAAAGCGGAGCAATCGATTCCGCAGCGGGAAAGCTGGAAGAAGGTATGGGTCCGAATGACTCATAGGTTTTGGGTAGCGCGTTCCGCGCAAACACTTTCCAGGGCGGCAACCAGAGTTTTGGCGGCTGCGTGAATTTCGAATCTGCGCTCAAAGCACTCGCGAGTGCGGTTTCGCATCGAGTCTCTCTGCTGTGGCGACATTTCCCGCCAGCTCTTCAGCATAGCGCGAGTGCCTTCCAGCGTGTCGGGACCGACGATTCCCGCGCCATCGTTCTGGACTTCATGCCAGATGTTGACCTTGTCTGAGACGAGCGTGGGCAGGCCGCAGGCGAGAGCCTCAGCCACCACAATGCCGAAGTTTTCCTGATGTGAGGGCAGTACGAAAACTTCGGAGGCGTACAAGGCTCCCCACTTGAGACCGCCGGAAACCATTCCGGCCCAGGTGATACGGTCGCCGATCCCAAGGTGAGCGGCCATGGATTCGAGTTTGGATTGCCAGCCCACCTGATCCGGACCGCAGATGAGAAGGCGCCAGTCGGGATCTTTAGAAAGTTCGCGAGCAAATGCTTGGATGAGAAGGTCGCATCCCTTCTTTTCATGGATACGCCCAAGGAAGATGGCGATACGTTTGTTGCGAAGTTCGGGAAAGCGCGCATGAAACTGATCGAGGCTGATTTGGCGATCACTCGTGGGACCTGCTGAACCGTAGTTCACAACAACCTCATTGCATCGGTAGAGGCTAAAAGACTGGCGGGCGAGCACGCGCTCCTCTTCGCAAGTGAAGAGCACCGCGCCTGCATCGCGCAGGACGCGGTATTCAGCCCAGGGCCAGTAAAGAAGCTTCTTGAGATGTTTGCGCGGATAGGTTTTCTTGAACCACGGATCCAACATGCCATGGGTGAATACGACATATGGCGTATTGGTGTTACGAAGAGCCCTCCAAGCTCCAAAGCTGTGATATTGCCAGAGCCCATTCACTATCACGATGTCGAAGTTCCTTGCATTTTCGCGCAGCCATGGCACAATCCGACCGCCATAGCGGTACTTCAATAATCCCGGCCCGAGGGGATGAATTGGGAGATGGAAATCCTGTAAGAAGCCAGCGTCGGGCGCGTCAAGTGAAGCGACTTCAATGGCATGGCCGCAAGCTTGATTGACCAGGGCCAATTGCTTTACGCCCTCAATCGGGCCGCCGCCTCTGGGATGCACAGAACTGATCACATGAAGAATTTTCATGCAGCGCTCATTTCCACCTTCATGAGCGGAGTCTGGCGGACTCGCGAAACTGCAACCGTCCCCTGGAAATCTATTCTTAACATCGGTCCTCATCAATCTTTTCAGAGTAAAGCATTCCCTACGGCAGTATCTCCATCTGTTGTAATCCGGCATAAATAGCGCTCTCCGAGAGCACCTCGCGCACGCGGGCAATGGTGGAGCGAAAGCCCTGGAGATTTTGGCGGAGAAACTCCTCGGCGGAATCGAGCGCCTGTCGAAGGCCATCGATAGTGCCATCGAAGAAGATCACATTGTGCTGGAGATCGAAACCGCAGGGGGGCAGCGCAGTGGAGATCACAAGCCTGCCAGAGGCAATCGCCTCGAGCACCTTGAAAGGAAATACCCCCTCACCCATTGACTGGATCGAGGTATGAGGATTCACCGTGACATCGCATTGGCTTAGCAATTCGTAAAGCTTCTCGTATGGAACGTCCTCAAAGAAACTCATTCCGCTGGAACTCGCGGCGCACGAGCGAAGCGCGGAGGCGAGTGGCCCGCGACCAGTTACGACCATTCGCCAGTTGGGAGGCAGCGCGCCGCAGAGCGGAGCTAAGATCGACGCTCCTTTCTCGGCGCCCAGATGTCCGAAATATCCCAAAGTGAAAGGAGATCTGTGAAAGGGTTCATGGTCATCGAACCTGACGAAAGGGCTCATGATATATGGGAGGGCCATCGTGCGCGAAGGACTCATGCTTGACTGAATACTCTGGTTCACGCAGGTGACAAGCGTGGCGCGGCGCTTCAGGAGAGAAAGGTAGCGGGAATCGAGGAGAGGCTTGAGATTCAAGATTCCGCGTTTGCGTGCGAGTGGAAGATCTTCCATCTCGAGCACGATGCGGCAACCCGCATAGCGCGAAAGGAGAAGCGCAAAGCGTGCTTCGAATGCATAGCTGTTGTAGATCCAAACGAGCGACGGACGCAATCGGGCGATGCGACGTGCGAGGGGAAGCACTGCGAGAATATTCGCGAGCTTCCCGGCAGGACGCCAACGCAAAGTGAACGGAGTAATCTCCAGGACACGCACCCTGGCAATGTTTCGGACCGCCGCAGAGGAGCGAGAGAATCCTGTGCGAGCGTGGGCAGAGTTGATGAAAATGATCCTTCTGCCGGAGCGGGACAGAATTCTCAGCACCGCTTCGATTTTATGTGCAGCAGCCTGCGAACCGGAGTTCGGCAGGTAGGGCGCGACCATAACGATTGGACCAGCTTGGTTCAAACTCATGCACCACCTCGGTTAGGTCGTCTCATCGCGAGCTCCTGAGTGTATGCACCACGGGATCTGTGGTGGAGTCGGGTCGGATAAACACATGGAAGACATCCCTTTTCGTATTCCATTCACGGGTGAGCGTGTGCTGCCTTTGCGCAATTGAGGTCAACTCCGCCTCGTGATCCATTCCGCCCTTCAGAATCACTACGTCGTAGCCGTCCATGTACTCCGGGCTATTCAGCCACGGACGAAGTTCGCCCATGTATGGGTACAGGACAGCGACTGGATGCTTGACGGAGCGAAATGCAAACCAAAGCTCCGGTGGCACAACAGCGGTCTTCTGCACGGCGATTGAGGCGATAAGCGGACTGTACCTCGCTGAATCGCGTTCGTGCCACTGGGCAGGCAGTCTCTGGAAGTAAATCGTCAACGAGCCAGCCTGGAACAAAAACAGCGCAATCAATACCACGGTCCGCAACCTGGCGGTAACAGGTCCCAATGGCGAGAGGCCTATTGCCAGAGTGATGACAATCAAAGGGAACAGGAGAATCATCCGTGTTGCATTCCAGGGAATCAGAAACAGCACGGATATGAGTGCGCCAAGCGTGCATGATGCGCAAACAGAAACCTTCCGCCCCGCCTCGTCCCGCCAGAGGCCACTGGCACCGTTCTTGAGTACGACGTTCAGAGCCTTGCATGCGATGGCGATTGCCGAGGCCAGAAACAAAATGACGATGGTTCCACCAAGCTGGTTCACCTGTTGCAGATTCAACAAGTGGGTGCTCGCACCCGAGAAAGGACGGAGTGAGCTGATGATCGGCCCAGGTATGTACTTGACGATTGCAGTCATCTGCTTCCACGCGAGAAGGGAGTTTCGTCCATGTACGGAGACCCAAAGCAGTATTGGGACCAGCGCAGATAAGAGAATTGGCGCAATGGCTTCCCTGGTTTTTCGTGATGTGTCCACAAAGAGCAGAAGGACAAAGAAAGGGAAGATGAGTATAACGGCGAAATGGGTTCCGAATGCCAACCCCATGCAGGTGCCAGCCAAACACCGCGAGCGCCATTCAGCTGTGTGCTTAGGGCCGCACAGCAGCAGCCACAGAGCAAGCAGGACGAAGACGTCCGCCAGTGACTCCATACGCGCCCATCTGCCATACGTAATGGTGGTTGCGTCGAAAAACAACACTGGAGCGAGCAAGAGCACGGTTGTGAAATCGACGAGCTTCCTTTCGCAAAGCTCAAGAATTATGCTTACGCACAAGACTGGAACCATCGCAGCTGACAACATGCCCACTATGCGGAGGGTCAAGGCGGACAAGCCAAACAATCGGAAGATAACTGCCTGCATCAGGAAGAAGACTGGAGGATGGTGACCAAACCATTGGTCGAGCTGCAATGGCGAATGAGGAAAGCTGCTGCAAACAAAGTGGCCAGTCTGTGCCAAAGACACCGCCGGATCGTTGAGGATTACCTCGTCGCCCAGAGTAGGCAGCATCGGCAAGCGATCAAAGCCAACGAATAGGAAAGCGCATCTGAAAAGAAACAGGCAGACGCATAGCACGAAGAACTTTTGTTTTCGAGTCATCGCGTCTGCAACTCCTGTGCATCGAGTGCAGGCTTCTCTGATCGGGCTGCGGCTAACAACAGACCAGCTCCCAGCACTATGAAGCCGAGATTGGTGGGCTGCTCCAGTGTGTAGATGATGATCGGCGGAGCCACCACCGGCAGAAGTAGCCAGGGAAGCATGTTATTGCGGCGCAAAGCACGCAAGGACCGTTGAGCCAGATAGATCACACAAAAGACGCGCAATCCGAGGAGCATAAGTCCGAAGATCGGACCGAACTCCATCACAATTCGCTCCCACTCCATTTCGGCAAGCAGGAATGATTGGCTGCCGGTTTTCAGGACGGCGGCGGCGTTGCTGCCCATGCCGATTCCATCTCCCAGCCACGGCGTCGATCCTACGGATTCAAATCCACTCTCGAAGACGCCGAGCACGCGAAGTTGTAATACTTCTTGCACGTTTCCTTCGCTTGTATCGGAGCCCCATCTGTGGGAGAAGGTCTCAATAGAATCAGCAACGAAGGGAAGTTGCAAGGCTACTATGGCGAAGAAAGAAAGGATGACGAGGATGCCGAGCATTCTGGCGAGTCGCGCAGTGTCGCTCAGACCTGCGATGAGCACGAAGACAAACACAAACGCCATGGTGAAAACAACAGTTCTGCTGCCCAGAATCGGAATCGCAGCAAGCGTTGCAAGAGCCGCCGACCCTACCAACCACTGCGGATAGACGTTGCGCTTGCTCATGGCGTATATGACGAAAGCGGAGGTGAAAATCGCGAGTGATTGCGTCCCAGAGCCGTAGCTGAAAGTGCCAGCAGGGCGAACGTGCCCACCCCAGG